>Ga0307372_10011234_pt1 | contig 11991 bp, 10 predicted proteins | sample OX1MG_FD_202533 | JGI IMG/M metagenome (GOLD analysis project Ga0307372, IMG submission 202533) | Soil microbial communities from Risofladan, Vaasa, Finland - OX-1 | ecosystem: Environmental > Terrestrial > Soil > Coastal area > Acid sulfate soil | place: Finland: Risofladan, Vaasa | collected...
GTACTGGGGGCTCGCCTGGAGGGGTCTTGCGCAGGGCTGGGCGGCGGCCCTTGCTCCGCTGCGCGTACTCGTCGACGTACTCCTGGCCGGACAGCTTCATGAGCTCGTACATGATCTCGTCCGTCATGGCCCGCAGGACGATCCGGTCCTCCTCCATGCCGTAATAGCGGGAGAAGTCGAGCGGCTTCCCGAAGCGCACCCCGGGCCGGATGCGCAGCTGGGGGGCGATCTTCCCTGGCGGCTGGAACTCGAAGCCCCCGATCATCGCGGTAGGGACCACGGGAGCGCGGGCCTCCAGCGCCAGCCTGGCCACGCCGGTCTTGCCCCGGTACAGGCGGCCATCGGGCGTCCGGGTGCCCTCCGGGTAGATGCCGAGAATCTCGCCCTCGGCCAGCACGCGCAGCCCGGTATGCAGCGCCCGCTCACTGGCCGCACCGCCGGACCGGTCCATCGGAATCTGCCCGACGCCTCTGAAAAACGCCTTGCTGACCAGGCCTTTCAGGCCGTGGCCGGTGAAATACTCTGCCTTGGCGAGGAACACCACCTTGCGCGGGATGGGCAGCGGCGCGAAGAAGTGGTCGGAGAACGACAGGTGGTTGCTGGCCAGGATCGCCGGGCCCTCACGTGGCACGTTCTCGGCCCCCTCGGACCACGGCCGGAAGATGATCCGAAGGAAGGGCCCGAGTACCGCCTTGACCACCCAGTAGAACACGGTCATATGTTCGCACGTCATCTGCCGTTCACAACACGGCCCACTGCTCCAAGATCGCCGACTCGCCGGCGATCTCCTGCTCACGGGCTTTCAGCCGGCCAACGGCTGCCGCGCTGGCGCCCGGCGTGGGACGATCGGGGGGTGGAGCCGCAGCATGCCCCGAAGGGACCCCTGACATGCCGCTGATGCCCGGTGCCGAAGCCTTCACCCATGAGGGCGGCGCCACCGGCGTGCTGCTCTGCCACGGGTTCACCGGCAGCCCGCAGTCCCTGCGCCCGTGGGCGGAGTACCTCGCCGACGCCGGGCTGAGCGTCTCCCTGCCGCGGCTGCCAGGTCACGGCACGACCTGGCAGGAGATGGCGCGGACTCGCTGGGAGGACTGGTTCGCCGAGGTCAACCGCGCGTTCGAGGAGCTGCGGGGCTGCTCCGATGAGATCTTCGTCATGGGCCTGTCCATGGGCGGCTGCCTGGCCCTGCGGCTGGCCGAACTGCACGCCACGGCCGTCAGCGGGCTGGTCCTGGTCAATCCCTCGGTCATCGCCGATACCCGGCTGTTCATGCTCGCGCCCATGCTGAAGTTCCTCGTGCCCTCGCTCAAGGGGATCGCCAGCGACATCAAGAAGGAACCGGCCAGCGAGCTCGGTTACGACAGGGTCCCGGTTAAGGCCGCCGCCACGCTGCCGGGGCTGTGGCGCATCACCCGCGAGCACCTGGGCGACCTGACACAGCCGGTGCTGGCCTACCGGAGCACGACCGATCACGTGGTCGGGCCGGCCAGCCTCGCGGCGCTTCGCAAGGCACTGCCGGCCGGCCAGCTGGAAGTCTGCGAGCTGGCCGATAGCTATCATGTCGCGACCCTGGACAACGACGCCAAGGTCATCTTCACTGGGAGCCTGGAGTTCGTCCGGACGCACAGTCGCGTCAGCCGGGAATCGGGCAGGGAATGAGGTAGTGGGCGGAAACGAGGAAGTGGACGGGGACGTCAGCGGCGAAGAGGCGGCCTGGCGTGACCTAATCGCGCGCTTCGACCTGCCCGTGGACACCACGACCAGGCAGGCGCCCTGGCCAGCCCGCGAGGACCTGGCGGAGATCCCCGGCGACCAGCGGCTGCCGGAACGGGACACGGCCGTCGGCCGGGAGCAGGGCGGCCCGGCCGGGCCAGCCGGCCCCGTCAGCCGCGCCGGTCCCGCGAGCCTGCCCGGACCGGCCGGTATTCCCGGGCCGGTACGCCGGCCCGGGGCAGGCCTGCCCGGGCCACCCAGCCGCCCCGGCCAGGACGGGCCCGACGACGTCAGCTCGGACGGCACCCGCCAGGACAGCACCCGCCACGACGGGGCCGGGCCAGCCGGCGCCGTTCCGGACGGGATCAGCGACGACGGCACCGGCCGGGGCGGCACCGGTGAGACCGGTAGGCCGGACGCCGGGGCCGGGCCAGCCGGGGCCGGGCCAGCCGGGGCCGGGCCAGCCGGGGCCGGGCCAGCCGGGGCCGCAGACGGAACAGCCGGGCACGGCCGGGCCAGGGACGGCCGGGCCAGGGACGGCCGAGCCAGAGACGGACAGGCCAGACACGGACCGGCCAGGCGCGGACCGGCCAGGCACGCGGCCACCGGAGGCGCGGACGCCACCGGTGCCGTAGGCCCAACCGATGCCACGGGCACAACCGGCGGCACGGGCAGCACCGCCAGCACCGGCCCAGTCGGCGCGGCAACCGATGCCACGGGCGCAGCCGCCGGGCCTGACGGGAACAGCGCGGCCCCGAGAGCCGCCCAGCCGGGGGCCAGAGCGGGTCGTGGCAGCCGATCCGCCAGCGGCTTCCGCGGGGACCGGGCGCATATTGTCCGGCGGGCAGGGGCGGTTCCGCGTCCGGCGCCCGCGGGCGACGACACGGATGAGGATGACCGCTATGTGCCGCCGCCACCACCGCCGCTACCTCAGCTCGACTCGGTCGCCAAGGGCGCCTGGGCGGCCCTGCTCGGCGGACCCGGCTACCTGCTGGTAGCGACGCTGGTCGGCTGGCAGGTCTCCGACTGGGCCGCGCTGGTGGCCATCATCGCGTTCGTCGCGGGATTCGCCGTCCTGGTCCTGCGGATGACTGACCGGCCACGCGACGACGACGATGACGGCGCCGTCGTCTGACCGCCACCCGTCTGACCGCCACCCGTCTGACCGCCTGCTGTCTGGCTGGCCTCCCGTCTGGTGCTCCTGGCGGCACCAGCGCCTGACTCGGCCGGATCAGGCGCCGCGGGCCAGGTCCGCCGCACCGATCAGGCCGGCGTCGGCTCCCAGCTGCGCGGGCTTGATCTCGGCGAGCGGGCGGTAGGCGCCGCCGGTCAGGCCGCCCTCGAACGCCAGGCGCGCGGGACTGATGAGCAGGTCGCCGGCCTCCGACACGCCACCGCCGATCACGAAGCAGCCGGGGTCGAGGATCGCGGCCAGGTCGGCCAGGCCCGTTCCCAGCCAGTGCCCGATGATCTCGAAGCAGCGCAGCGCCACGGCGTCGCCCTCCAGGGCGGCCTGGGTCACGGCCGGCCCGTCGATCCCCTCGGCGCTCCCTCCGGCCAGCTGCAGGAGCCGCACGGCGGCGCCCGGGGATCGCCGCGCGAACTCTCGCGCCTCCGCGACCAGGGCGTTGCCGCTGACGTACTGCTCCCAGCAGCCCCTGTTCCCGCAGCCGCAGAGCCTGCCGTCCGGCACGACCCGGTAGTGGCCAGGCTCCCCCGCCGATCCCCACCGGCCGCGGTACAGGCTGCCATCGAGCATCAGGCCGGCCCCGATCCCGGTGCCAACCGCGATCAGCACCACATGATCGTGGCCTCGGGCAGCACCGAACTTGGCCTCAGCCCACGCGGCCGCGTTGGCATCGTTCTCGACCAGGACGGCGCAGCCGAGCCGCTCCTCGACCTGCTTTTTCACGGGCTCCTCGCGCCAGGCGAGATTGGGCGCGAATAGCACCGTCGACCGGGCCTCGTCGACGAAGCCGGCCGCGCCGATTCCCACCGCGTCGATGTCATGGCGGCTCAGCAGCTCGGTGACGACCTCGACGATCACCTGCTCGGTGCCCGCAGGGCTGGCTGCCGGAGTCAGCCGCTTGATCTTCTCGACAATCCGCCCGCGGACGTCCACCACCCCGGCGGCCACTTTCGTGCCGCCGACGTCAACCCCGATCGCCAGGCTCATCCTGTGCCCTCTCCGCCTCGTCGCCCGCGGAGTCATCACGACCGGATCGTGGGGACCTATCCGCTCGCGGTCCCGGTCCGGGAGCCGCTGGGGGCCGTGACAGTACCGCGTCGAGGGCCACGATCGCATCCTGAACCGTCGAGGCGACCACATCCGAGGCGCCGGAAATCTGCGAGCCGAGCCCCGGCCCGGACTCGCGCATACGGCGCGCGGCGCGGCAGATCGGGCACCAGGCGCATTCCGGCGACTCGCCGACGCTGGGCGGCGGCTCTGTCGTCGCCGTTCCCCAGACGTCCTCTGGCTGCGTGCGGCCGCCGCCGAAGGTCCGGCGGACCTGGCCCTCGATCTCACGGCGCATGCTCTTGGCGCTGGAACGGATCAGCCAGCGCTGCAGGTCCGTCAGCAGGTCACCGCCGGAGGAATCGGGACGCCGGTCGGGACGCCGGTCGGGACGCCGGGCGTCGGGACGCCGGGCGTCGGGACGCGGGGCGTCGGGACGCGGGGACCGGGCGGGCCGACTCGCCGGGCGGCTGGCCTCCCCGGACGGATCTACGTCCGCGACCGCGCTGGCGGGCCGCTCGCCCACGGGGTCCGTGGCGGCGCTCCAGGCGCCCGGCTGACCGGTGCCGGGCCGGTCGCCGGGTCCGCGGTCGCTGGTGGCGGCGTCAGTCACGGCCACCACCACTGGCCAGGCCGGGATCGGCAGTGCCCGCCGCGGGCAGGCTCTCCGCCCGCGCCCGCAGTCCCTTGAGCGCCGTGTCGATGATGGTCTTCTCGGCCTTGCGCTTGAGCATCCCGAGCATCGGCACTCGCAGGCCTACGGCAAGCTCGTACGTCACCCTCGTCCCTCCGCCCTCATCGGCCAGCTGATATCCGCCCGACATTTCGGAGATCATGGAGCCTGTCCGGGCCAGGCTCCAGCGCACCGCGGCGTCGGTGTCCCATTGATAAGCGAGCACGTAGCTATCCTTAATGATCCCGTCATCGAGCACGAAACGCACCTGGCTGGCACGGCCGTCCGCGCCGGGCTCTATGACCTCGGCAGAACGAACCCCGGTGGCCCACTCCGGATAGGCGGCGAAATCGGCGATCACGCTCATGACGGCCGCCCGGGGCGCTCCCACGGTGATGCTGGAGCTGGTCTTGTCCGCCATGACTCGGAGCGTACCTCCAGCGCGGCGGACTCCGGTTGCGCCCGCAGACCGGTCGGCTACCACTCCAGGGCGAAGGGCCGGCCGGTGGCGCGGAAATGACCGACATTGACGCACTCGGTGACGCCGATCCGGAGCCGGCTGGCCTGCGGCTGGTGCACGTGGCCAAAGAGCGCGTAGCGCGGCTGTGTCCGCTCGATCGCGGCCAGCAGCGCCTCGCTCCCCCGTTCCATCCGCCGCGCGACCGTGTCGTAGAGCAGTTCGGGCACCGCCGGCGGGATGTGCGCGCAGAGCACGTCGACCGCGCCGACCGCCTCCACCTTGGCCGCGAAGACATCGTCGTCGAGCTCGTTGGGCGTCCGGTACTTCGAGCGCAGCCCGCCCCCGACGAACCCGAACGACCAGCCGCCGAGGTCGACGCGCTCGCCGTCCAGCACCTGCTGACCCGGCCGCAGGTTGTCATCCCACAGCCGCGGGACATCGACGTTGCCGTAGGTCAGGTAGGCCGGCGTGGGCATGGCCGCGAACAGCTCGGCGTACTGCCGCGAGACCGCGGCGTCGATGTGCTGGCGAGGATCGCCGCCCAGTCCGGCCCACAGCCGCGCGGACATGGCCCGCGCCTCGTCGAACCGCTGCGCGGTGCGCAGCGTGATCAGCTCGCGGGTCGCCTCGGCGCCGAAAAGCTCGGCAAAGATGCCCTGGCCATGGTCCGCGTAGTCCACGAACAACAGCAGGTCCCCCAGGCACAACAGCGCCTGCGCATCGCTGCCCGCCGCGCGCAGCGCGTCGATCCGGCCATGCACGTCGCTCACCACATTGACCCGCATGGCCACACCTTAAGCACCCGCGCTGGGCGAGCACGGGCGCGGCGTTGTACGGTCCATGGAGATCAGGCGTCGACGCCGCGGTCCCAGGGAGGTTACGTGCGCGACTACAGCGTTCCGGCGCTAGCCGAGGTCACCGATAGCGCCACCCTCGCTGACGTTGTCTTCCGGCGGGCCGCCAGCCAGCCGGGCAGCGTGGTGATGCGCAGGCGCTCCCCCGACGGCAGCTGGCAGGACGTTACCGCCGCGACGTTCCGTGCCGAGGTCGCCGGCCTGGCCAGGGGCCTGGTCGCGGCCGGAATCGAGCCGGGCGACCGAATCGGGCTGATGTCAGCGACCCGTTACGAGTGGACACTGATCGACTATGCGATCTGGACGGCCGGCGCCGTCACGGTGCCCATCTACGAAACATCCTCGGCTGAGCAGGTCGAGTGGATGCTCGGGGACTCCGCGGCCCGTGCGGTCTTCGCCGATAACGACAAGCACGCCGGACTCATCGAGGCCGCGCGCGGCCGTCTGGCGGATCTGCGCGAGGTCTGGCTGATCGAGCGGCTCGACACGCTGGCCGCCGGCGGGACCCAGATCACCGACGAGCAGCTTGCCGGGCGCCGGGCCGCGCGGACGGCCGACGACCTGGCCACGATCATCTACACGTCGGGCACGACGGGCCGGCCCAAGGGCTGCGAGCTGAGCCACCGCAACCTGCTGGCCGACGTACGCAACGCGGTCGTCGGGGCGCTCCCCGAGATCTTCGAGGTCGAGGGCAGCTCGACTCTGCTGTTCCTGCCGCTCGCCCATTCCTTCGCGCGCATCATCCAGGTGGGCTGCCTGGAATCGGGGGCCATCCTCGGGCACTGGCCCGATGCCAGCACCGTGGCTCAGGGACTGCCCGAGTTCCGGCCCACCTTCCTGCTCGCGGTGCCGCGGGTCTTCGAGAAGGTCTTCAACGCCGCGCAGCAGGAGGCGTCGCGCAGCGGCGCCAAGAAGCGGATCTTCGAGGCCTCGGTCGCCACGGCCATCGCCTGGAGCCAGGCCCGTGACGGCGCCGGGGGGACTCCCCTGGGCCTGCGGCTGCGGCACGGCGTGTATGACCGGCTCGTCTACGGCAAGCTGCGGGCCGCCGTCGGCGGGAAGGTTCAGTACGCGGTCTCGGGGGGCGCCCCGCTGGGCGAGCGCCTCGGCCACTTCTTCCGCGGCGTGGGACTGACCGTCCTGGAGGGCTACGGCCTGACCGAGACCTCGGCGGCCGCCACGGTGAACAGGCCGGCGCGCAACAAGATCGGCACTGTCGGGCAGCCGCTACCGGGCGTTAGCGTCAAGATCGCCGACGACGGCGAGATCCTCATCAAGGGCCCGAACGTGTTCCCCGGCTACTGGCATAACACGGCCGCGACGGCCGAGGTGCTCGACGAGGACGGCTGGCTGCACACCGGCGATCTCGGCGACCTTGATGACGAGGGCTTCCTGCGGGTGACCGGCAGGAAGAAGGAGATCATCGTCACGGCCGGCGGCAAGAATGTCGCGCCGGCCGTCCTGGAGGACCGGCTCCGCGCCTATCCGCTCATCAGCCAGTGCATGGTCGTCGGTGACGGCCGCCCGTATATCGGCTGCCTGGTGACCCTGGACCCGGAGGCGCTGGATTACTGGAAGCAGCGCCACGGCAAGCCGGCCAGTGCCACGGTCGCCGGCCTGGCTGACGACCCCGACCTGATCGCGGAGATCCAGGGCGCCGTGGACGAGGCGAACAAGGCCGTCTCCCGCGCCGAGTCCATCCGCCGGTTCCGCGTGCTGGACATTGACTTCACCGAGGAGACCGGCCACCTGACGCCCTCGCTGAAGGTCCGGCGCGCCATCGTGACGAAGGACTTCTCGGCCGACATCGACGCCCTCTACGGCTGACCGGGCGGCCCGTCGTCCGGGCCAGCCCCGGACTGGCCGGAGCCGGACGGCACCACGGCCGACGGCTGATCGCCGTGGCCGTTGCCCTCGATGGCGTGGCCATTCCCGTGCCCGTTGGCGGGCAGCGGCACGCTCTCGGTGATGACGTTGTACAGCCGTTCCCGCGCCTTGCCGATCGCGCCCCGCATGCCGGGAGCCGGCACACCCTCCTGCGATTCCTCCGGGCCCGCGCCCGCGCCCCGCGGCAGGCCCTGGTAGTGCGGCCTGGACTCCAGGATGGCCCGCGACTCCTCGTCGACCGGCCTGGTCTCCTCGATGAACTCGCCGCTGGGCAACTGCCGGATGATGCCGGTCTCCACGCCGTGCTCCAGCAGGTGCACGTCCTTGCGCTGCAGGCCGAGGCAGATCCGCTTGGTCAGGATGTAGGCGATGATCGGCGCCACGATCCACGCTACCCGGGCGATCTCGGTCGTCAGGTAGAGCGAGATGTCGAAGTGATTGGCGAGGATGTCGTTGGCACCCTCGGCCCACAGGACACCGTAGAGGGTGATCACCGCGACGCCGATCGCGGTCCTGGTCGGCGCGTTCCGCGGCCGGTCGTTGACGTGGTGCTCCAGCTTGTCGCCGGTGACCCATTGCTCGATGAACGGCCAGAACGCGGCCCCGGTGAACAGCGCGCCGAGCGGCAGCAGCGCCGGGATGAACACATTGAAGGCGAACGTGTGCCCGAAGACCACCCACTGCCACGCGGGGAAGACGCGCAGCGCCCCTTCCAGCATGCCCATGTAGAAGTCGGGCTGTGAGCCTGCCGACATCGCCACGGCGTTATAGGGCCCGTACAGCCAGATCGGGTTGATCTGCGCGAAAGCCCCGGCGAGCGCGAGGATGCCGAACGTGAAGAAGAAGAACGCGCCCGTCTTGGCCATGAAGTACGGGTACATCGGCTGGCCGACGACGTTGGTGTTGGTCCGGCCCTTGCCCGGCATCTGGGTGTGCTTCTGGAAGACCATGATGAACAGGTGCGCGGTCACCAGCGCCAGGATCAGGCCGGGGATGAGCAGCACGTGCAGCATGTACATCCGCGGGATGATGTCGCTGCCGGGGAACGGGCCGCCGAACAGGAAGAACGCCACGTAGGTCCCGACAATCGGGATGGACTGCAGGACGCCTTCGAGGATCCGCAGGCCAGCGCCCGACAGCAGGTCGTCGGGCAGCGAGTAGCCGAACAGTCCCTCGAGCAGGCCCAGGGTGAACAGGGTGATCCCGATCAGCCAGTTCACCTCGCGCGGCTTGCGGTAGGCGCCGGTGAAGAAGATGCGGATCATGTGCGCCATGATCGCGGCCATGAACAGGTCCGCGGCCCAGTGGTGGATCTGCCGCATGAGCAGCCCGCCGCGCACGTCAAAGCTGATGTTCAGCGTCGAGGCATACGCACGGCTCATCGAGACGCCGTCGAGGTTGGTGTAGGAGCCGTGATAAACGACCGTGCCCATGCTGGGCTGGAAGAACAGCGTCAGGAACGTCCCGGTCAGCAGCAGGATGATGAACGAGTAGAGCGCGATCTCGCCCAGCAGGAACGTCCAGTGGTCCGGGAACACCTTCCGCAGCAGGACACGGACTCCGCGGGCGCCGTGCAGCCGGTCGTCCAGCCAGGTGCCGACGCCCTCCAGCGCATGGTTGGTGCTCATGACCGCTCCCAGAAACTTGGCCCGACTGGCTCGTGATAGTCGCTCTGGGCCACCAGGAAGCCCTGCGCGTTAGTGGTCAGCGGCAACTGCGGCAGCGGCCGCGTGGCCGGGCCGAAGAGCACCTGCGCGCCGCGCGCGGCGTCGAAGGTCGACTGGTGGCACGGGCACAGAATGTGGTGCGTGGTCTGCTCGTACAGGGCGGCCGGGCAGCCAAGGTGGGTACATATCTTCGAATACGCCACGATGTCATTGACCGTCCAGTTCATCACCGTGGGCGCCCGCAGCTGGCCGGGGCGGAACTTGATGAGCGTGGTAGCCGCCTTGGCCAGCGCGTTGTCGTTCTCGGCGTAGCCCTCCGGGATAACGCTGAGGGAGGAGCCGGGCGTGCTGAAGTCCGCCGGCGTCAGCGGCCGATTGGTGCCGTAGACGACCAGCCGGGTGCCCTTCTTCCAGACGGTGTGATCCAGGCTCTTTTCCGGCAGCGGGCCCATGTCGCGCAGCAGCACGATCGGGGCGACGGCCACCGGCACCGTGGCGGCGATCAGGGTGCGGCGGATGAGCGGGCGCTTGACGAACTGGCTAGTCTGCGCGCCCTCCTCGAACGTCTGGGCAAAGGCGGCCTTGTTCTCGGGCGTGGAGGCCAGGGGGTGGCGTTCCTCGCTCACCTCGACGTCGGGCATGAGGCGGCGCACCCAGATGGTGGCGCCCACGCCCATGGCCAGGAACGCCACTCCCATGGTGGTGCCGAGGGCGAGGTTGGAGTGCAGGGTGTTATTGACCGTGTGCACCTGGAAGATCACGTAGGCCGCGATGAAGCCCAGACCCGCGAGCATGGCGAGCACGAAGCACGCGGCGACGATCCGCTCGGCCCGCTTGGCCGATTCCAGGTTCTCCGGGTCGGCCGGGAGCTCCCGCGGGGCGCCGCCGGCCGCCGGCTCTTCGGCCAGCATCGTCCGGCCCGCCGCGGGCGCCGGAGTCCCGATGACCCGGCGGCGAGCCTGCGGTCCGTCCGGCTGGCCCTCGTGCTCGCCGGGCTGGCCCGCCGCCGCCAGATCGGCCATCAGGTCATCGCCGCGCGCGGACTCACCGGGTTGCCCGTGGTCCCCTGGATGCCCGTGGTCGTTCGTGTCACTCATGAGATGTCTTCCCGTGCTTCGCAGTGATCCAGAGGGCCGCCAGCACCATGAACAGCAGCAGGCCGAGGAAGGCCACCAGCCCCTCCGTTACCGGACCGATGCGGCCCAGGCTGAATCCGCCCGGGTTGGCCTGCACCCGCGTCTTGGTCACGTAGGCAATGATGGCGCGCTTCTGATCCGGGGTGATGGTGGTGTTGTTGAAGACCGGCATCGCCTCTGGCCCGGTCAGCATCGCCTCATACATCTGAGTGGGCGTGGACTTGGTCAGCGGTGGCGCGTACTTGCCGTAGGTCAGCGCGCCGCCCGCGCCGACGAAGTTGTGGCACTGTGCGCAGTTGGTGACGAACAGCTTCTGCCCGAGTCCGACGTCCGCGCCGGAGGTGTTGACCTCCGCCGCGGACGGGATGGCCGGCCCGCCGCCCAGCGCGGCGATGTAGGCCGCGACCGCATGGGTCTGCGCGGTATTCAGCTGCGGGGGCTTGCGCGAGGCCTCGGCGCCGCTGTCCTTCAGGGGCATGCGGCCGGTGCTCACCTGGAAGTCAACGGCGGCCGAGCCGACGCCGATCAGGCTGGGCGCCACGCCGCTCTGGCCCTGGGCGGCGAAGCCGTGGCAGGTCGCGCAGTCCTGCAGGAATATGGTCCGCCCGGCTGTGATCTGCGCCTCGTCAGCCGCCGCAGGCGGCGCCGCCGAGGCGGCGGTCCCGCCGCCCACGACAGACGCGTAGACCGCTCCCACCAGGAGAAGTCCGAGCAGAAGGATGGCGTAACCCGCCGCCGGGTGCCGCCGCCTTGCGGTGATCCAGCTCACAGCGTTCCTCAAAGTCCGGGTCAGTGGATCAGGTAGATGGTCGTGAACAGGCCAATCCAGACGACATCGACGAAGTGCCAGTAGTAGGACACGACGATGGCGCTCACCTGCTGCTCGTGGGTGAACTTCTTAGCGGCGAACGTCCTGCCGAGCAGGAACAGGAACGCGATGAGCCCGCCGGTCACGTGCAGGCCGTGAAAACCGGTGGTCAGGAAGAACACCGAGCCGTAGTTACTGGAGGCGATGGTCACGTGCTGCTTGCGGATCAGGTCCAGGTACTCGTAGCCCTGGCCGGACACGAAGTACAGACCCATCAGGAACGACAGCACGTACCACTCGCGCAGGCCCCAGCGCGCCACGTTCCAGATCTGGCCGGTCCGGCGGATCTGGCCGCGCTCGACCGCGAACACCCCGAGCTGGCAGGTGACGCTGGACAGCAGCAGCACGACGGTGTTGGCGGTGGCCAGGGCCAGGTCGAGGTGGGCCTTCGGCCAGTGCTGCCCCATGCCCTTGTCCACCGCGCGGATGGTGAAGTACATGGCAAACAGCGCCGCGAAGAACATGAGCTCTGAGGACAACCACACGATTGTCCCGAC
>Ga0307372_10011235_pt1 | contig 11991 bp, 8 predicted proteins | sample OX1MG_FD_202533 | JGI IMG/M metagenome (GOLD analysis project Ga0307372, IMG submission 202533) | Soil microbial communities from Risofladan, Vaasa, Finland - OX-1 | ecosystem: Environmental > Terrestrial > Soil > Coastal area > Acid sulfate soil | place: Finland: Risofladan, Vaasa | collected...
GAACTTCAGCCTCGGCGTACCGAGGTCCTTCCAGGTCTCCGCCGACGGCAAGCGGATCGCGTTCTTGCGCAGCAAGGACGGCAGCGACCCGATGACCTGCCTGTGGGCTCTGGACCTGCCCGCCGATGGCCGCGAGCAGGTCAGCGACGCTGAGCGCCTGGTAGTGGACCCGGCCCTCATCGGGGCGAGGACGGAGGAGCCGGAAGAAGAAAGAGCCCGCAGGGAGCGATCCAGGGAGAAGGCGGGCGGAGTCGTCGCGTTCGCGACTGACGCCCAGTTCACCATGGCGGCGTTTGCCCTCGCCGGCGAGGTACACACCGTCAGCCTGGCGCCGGACGGACCCGGTCCCCGGCGGGCCGCCGCGCAGTCGCCCGCCATCGACCCGCGGCCAGATCCGGGCGGGCAGCGGGTCGCCTACGTCTGCGACAGCGCGCTGCGGATCACCAACCTGCGGAGCGGCGAGGACGCCGAGCTGATCGGGCCGGGCAGCCGGGACCCGGGCGGCGCCGGCGGGTCAGCCGGGGCCGAGCCAGGCGACATCACCTTCGGTCTCGCCGAGTTCGCCGCTGCCGAAGAGATGGACCGGATGCGCGGGTACTGGTGGGCTCCAGACGGGTCCGCGCTGCTGGTGGCCAGGGTGGACAACTCCGGCGTGAACCGCTGGCATATCGCCGATCCGGCGAATCCCGGCCGGCAGCCGGTCCAGGTCAGATATCCGGCGGCAGGCACCCCGAATGCCGTTGTTTCGTTGTTCCTGGTGAGCCTGGCTGGCAGCGCGATTCCGGTCGCCTGGGACGCCGGCGCGTTCCCCTACCTCACCACTGTGAGCTGGGACTCCGGCGATCCGCTGATCGTGGTGCAGTCCAGGGACCAGCGCGCGATGCAGTTGCTCGCAGTCGACCGGGCGACCGGTCGCACGACGGTGCTGCGCGCGGACTCCGATGCCTGCTGGCTGGACATCGTGCCCGGCGTCCCGGCGCGGATGGCAGACGGCCGGATCGCCTGGACGGCGGACGTGGACGGCGCGCGCGGACTGCTCGTCGCGACCGAGCATCAGCTAGCCGACCGCGGCGCGGCCCCGGTCACGCCTGCGGGCCTGCACGTCCGAGCGATCTTGTCGGTGGACGGCGATACCGTGCTGCTGTCCGCTTCCGACGAGGAGCCGACCGAGATCGGTATCTGGAGCTACGGACCGGACGGCCTGCGGAAGCTGTCTGGCGACAGCACGGTCCGAGCCGACGGATCGGGCCGGCCAGATGCGACGGTGACGACGGTCGGCCTGCGGGGCGCCGCGCTGCATCGTGGCGTGCACGGTGCCGTCCGGGCTGGCGGCACGACCGTGCTGACCAGCCGGTCGATGGCCGGGTACGGGCTGACGACGACGGTGCTGCGGGACGCCGCCGACCACGGGGCCGTGGCGACGATCGGGTCGCTGGCGCAGTCCCCCTCGCTCCCCAGGCTCCGGGTCGAGCTGGTACGCGCCGGGCGGCGCGAGATCCGCGCCGCCGTGATCCTGCCGTCCTGGCACCAGCCAGGGTCGGCCAGGCTGCCGGTGCTGATGGACCCGTACGGCGGCCCGCACGCACAACGGGTGCTCGCCAGCGCGGATGCCTACCTGACCTCGCAGTGGTTCGCCGACCAGGGCTTCGCCGTCGTCGTCGCGGACGGTCGCGGCACTCCGGGGCGCGGCCCTGCCTGGGAGCGTGCCGTGACCGGCGACCTGGCCGGCCCGGTGCTCGAAGACCAGGTCGACGCGCTCACCGCGGTCGCGGAGCTCAACCCCGACCTGGACCTGAGCCGGGTGGCGATCAGGGGCTGGTCCTTCGGCGGGTACCTGTCCGCGCTCGCGGTACTGCGCCGGCCTGACGTGTTCCATGCGGCCATCGCCGGCGCCCCGGTCACCGACTGGCAGCTTTACGACACCCACTACACCGAGCGCTACCTGGGGCATCCGGCCCACGACGCGGCAGCCTACGAGCAGTCGTCACTCCTGGCCGACGCGCACCGGCTGTCCCGCCCGCTGATGATCATCCACGGCCTCGCCGACGACAACGTGGTCGTCGCGCACTCGCTGCGGTTGTCCTGCGCGCTGCTCGCGGCCGGGCGTCCGCACCAGGTGCTGCCGCTCTCCGGCGTGACGCATATGGCCGCCCAGGAGGAGGTCGCGGAGAACATCCTGCTGCTCCAGGTGGACTTCCTGCGCTCCGCGCTCGGTCTGGCGCAGGAGGCGACCGGCCAGGTGAGCGCCGTGTAGCGAGAGTCACACCGGCAGAAGCCGCACCCAGGTCGGCGAGTTGATTACCGTTGGAATAAGGTTCTTGCGGCAACGCGGGCATGCCGCCGCCGAGCGCAGCGGCCGTCCGCGGCAACGCCGGAAAGTTGACTTCACTTTCAGCGCGATCGGAAGTTCAGTGCGGAGACGTCGATGACGCAGGTAACGCAGGCGCCGGCCAAGACCAGGGCGCAGATCGAAAGCAAGACGCTGCGCAAGGACCAGTGGTGGCGCCAGCCGGCCATCAACGCCGCCGGCCTCGGCGTGGTGGTGATCTACCTGACCTGGGCGTCGCTGGTCAATACGGATTACTTCTGGAAGCCGTACATCTCGCCGTTGTACTCGCCTTGTCTTGCCACGACCTGCACCACAGGCGCCGGCTACAGCTGGGTCCCGTGGCTGACCTGGCTGACCCCCGCGATCCTGATCATCTGGGGCCCGATGGGCTTCCGGTTCACCTGCTACTACTACCGCAAGGCGTACTACCGGGCGTTCTGGCAGTCGCCGACGGCCTGCGCGGTGCGCGAGCCGCACGCCAAGTACACCGGCGAGACCAGGCTGCCGCTCATCCTGCAGAACGCGCACCGGTACTTCTTCTACATCGCGCTGATCTTCAACGTCATCTTGACCATCGACGCGGTGATCGCGTTCCGTAACCATGCCGGGCAGTGGGGCCACATGGGCCTGGGCACGCTCGTGCTGGTCGTCAACGCGGCCCTGCTGTGGCTCTACTCACTGTCCTGCCACGCCTGCCGGCACGTCACCGGCGGCAGGCTCAAGCACTTCTCCAAGCATCCGGTCAGGTACAAGGCATGGACCCTGGTTTCCAGGCTGAACCCCAAGCACATGCAGCTCGCCTGGATCTCGCTCGGCTTCGTGCTCTTCACCGACCTGTACATCCGACTGGTGGCCAGCGGTGCCATCACGGACCCGCGGTTCTTCTAGACTCAAGGCAGAAGGTACCGAATCTGTCATGACTGACATCGAAAGACTTCCTTACGACGTCGTGGTAATCGGCGCGGGCGGCTCCGGGCTCCGGGCGGCCATCGAGGCGCGCCTGGCCGGCAAGCGCACCGCCATCATCTCCAAATCCCTGTTCGGCAAGGCGCACACCGTCATGGCCGAGGGCGGCGCCGCGGCAGCGATGGGCAACGTCAACCCGCGTGACAACTGGATGGTGCACTTCCGTGACACCATGCGCGGCGGCAAGTTCCTGAACAACTGGCGGATGGCCGAACTGCACGCCAGGGAGGCCCCGGACCGGGTCTGGGAGCTCGAGGCCTGGGGCGCGGTCTTCGACCGTACCCCGGACGGCAAGATCAGCCAGCGCAACTTCGGCGGGCACGAGTACCCGCGCCTCGCGCACGTGGGTGACCGCACCGGCCTGGAGATGATCCGCACCCTCCAGCAGAAGGTCGTCGCGCTCCAGCAGGAGGACGCACGCGAGCACGGCGATCCCGAGGCGATGATCAAGGTCTTCGCCGAGACCACGATCACCAGGCTGGTCAAGGACGGCGACCGGGTCGCCGGCGCGTTCGGCTATATCCGCGAGAGCGGTAAGTTCGTCGTGTTCGAGGCACCGGCCGTCGTGCTCGCCACCGGCGGCATCGGCAAGACGTTCAAGATCACCTCGAACTCCTGGGAGTACACCGGCGACGGGCACGCGCTGGCGCTGCTGGCCGGAGCGACGCTGCTCAACATGGAGTTCGTGCAGTTCCATCCGACCCACATGGTCTGGCCGCTGTCGGTGGCCGGGCTGCTGGTGACCGAGTCGGTCCGCGGCGACGGCGGGGTGCTGCGCAACTCCGAGGGCAAGCGCTTCATGTTCAACTACGTGCCCGACGTGTTCCGAGCGCAGTACGCGGAGACCGAGGAAGAGGCCGACCGGTGGTACACCGATCCTGAACACAACCGGCGCCCGCCGGAACTGCTGCCCCGCGATGAGGTGGCCCGCGCGAACAACGCCGAGGTCAAGGCCGGACGCGGCTCGCCGCACGGCGGAGTGTTCCTCGACATCGCCTCCCGCCGGTCCGCCGAGGAAATCCTGCGCAAGCTGCCCTCCATGTACCACCAGTTCAAGGAGCTGGCGGACGTCGACATCACCAAGGAGCCGATGGAGGTCGGGCCCGCCCAGCACTACGTGATGGGCGGCGTCGAGGTAGACGCGGACACCGGCGAGTCGTGCGTCCCCGGCCTGTTCGCGGCCGGCGAGGTGTCGGGCGGCATGCACGGTTCCAACCGGCTCGGCGGCAACTCGCTGTCCGACCTGCTGGTGTTCGGCCGCCGGGCCGGCCTGGGCGCGGCTCAGTACCTGGACTCGCTCGGCGACAAGCGCCCGGCGGTCAGTGACGCCGACCTCGCCGCGGCACAGGCAGAGGCTCTCGCTCCGCTGGAGCGTGCCGTCGGCGAGAACCCGTACACGGTTCACGCCGAGGTCCAGCAGACCATGAGCGGCCTCGTCGGCATCATCCGCACCGAGTCCGAGATCAAGGCCGCACTCGCCGAGCTCGAGAAGCTGCACGAGCGGGCCGCGATGGCCCGCGCCGAGGGCGGGAGCGCCTACAACCCGGGCTGGCACCTGGCGCTGGACCTGCGCAACATCATGCTGATCGCGCGGTGCGTGGCCCAGGCTGCGCTTGAGCGCCAGGAAAGCAGAGGCGGGCACACCCGCCATGATTTCCCCGGCATGTCGCCGGAGTGGCGCAAGGTGAACCTGGTCCTGTCCCTGGATGGCGACGACGTGATGCTGAAGAAGCAGCCGATGCCGCCGATGCGGGAGGACCTGCTCGCGCTGTTCGACCGCGCCGAGCTCAAGAAGTACCTGACCGAGGAAGAACTGCCACCGGCACTTCAGAGCACCCCCGCCCGCGAGGAGACACACTGATGGGCACGAAGGTAAAGCTGCGGGTCTGGCGAGGCGACGCCGGTCGGGGCGAGCTGGTCGAGTACCAGGTCGAGGCCAACGAGGGCGAGGTCGTCCTCGACCTCTTGCACCGGCTGCAGGCGACCCAGACCAGCGACCTGGCGGTCCGGTGGAACTGCAAGGCGGGCAAGTGCGGGTCCTGCTCGATGGAGATCAACGGCCGTCCCAGGCTCGCGTGCATGACCCGGATGTCCACCTTCGCGCCTGGCGAGCCGATCACGGTCACCCCGATGCGCACCTTCCCGGTGATCAGGGACCTGGTCACCGACGTCTCGTTCAACTACGAGAAGGCACGGCAGATCCCGTCGTTCACCCCCGATCCCAAGGTCGGCCTCGGCGAGTTCCGGATGCGGCAGGTCGACGTCGAGCGGCCGCAGGAGTTCCGCAAGTGCATCGAGTGCTACTTGTGCCAGAACGTCTGCCACGTGATCCGGGATCACGAGGAGAACATGCCGGCCTACGCCGGGCCCCGGTTCCTGATGCGGATCGCCGAGCTTGAGATGCACCCGGCTGACACCGCCGACCGGCGGGCGATCGCCCAGGACGACTTCGGCCTCGGCTACTGCAACATCACCAAGTGCTGCACCGAAGTCTGCCCGGAGAACATCAAGATCACCGACAACGCGCTGATCCCGCTCAAGGAGCGCGTGGTCGGCCGCAAGTACGACCCGCTGGTCTGGCTGGGCAACAAGATCACCAGGCGCGGCCACTCCGACACTCCGAAGGTTCCGGGTAAGCAGAGCTAGCGGCTAAGCCTCGCGTGGCTGGCTGGCCCCGCGCTTCCAGCCAGCCACGCGTTAGCGAGAGTTCGAGGCACGGAAACCGGCCGGACTCGGCGAGCCAGCTATTTAATGCCGTAGCCGAGGACGAGGCCTACCGTGCCGTGCGCCTCGTTTCCGAACCCGCCTGACCACAGGAATCTGGTGCCAGGTATCCACGACAGTTCGACCGGCACCGGGGTGAGGTTGACGAAGCTCGGCGGGTACTGCCTGCTCCAGCGACCGCCGTTGTAGTGGTAGAACGCCAGCGGGTGCGCGGTCCCGGTCCGCACCGTCAGCCACAGGCCGCCGTGGCCGTCCTGCGCCATGCCGGACAGTTGCTGTACCGGGTAGGGCACGCCGAGCCGCCGCCACTTCGAACCGCTCCAGTGTTCGATGCCCCCGAATACGCAGCAAGTGCCGAAATTGCCGAGCGCGTAAGACTCCCAGACGTCCTTCGGCCCGAACGCCATGATGCTCCCTGGCACCACGAAGTCGAAGGACGGCTTCCGCACCTTAGGCAGGGCCAGGGCGCGCCACTTGCTTCCGTTCCAGTGCATGGCGATCAGGACCTGGTGAGGCTGCGGCTTGGTCGCAGTCTTGATGGTCGGCCCGATCGCCCACATGTCGTTCGCCGCCGGGGCACTGAGTACTTGCGGGTCTCCCGGCGGGTAGGCGGCCCGCCACTTGATCCCGTTGTACCGGACGTTGAACGGGACTCCCGAGGACCCGGTGGTCCCGAAGGCCCAGGCGTTGGCCGCGCTGAACGCGGCCGCTGTGACGATCCGTGAGGACGCGGGGAACTTGACCACCGCCCAGTGCTTCCCGTTGTAGCGCAACGCGTCGGTACGGAACGTGGTCGGCTGGCTGACCAGCGGGAACACCCAGGTATTCCACGCCGAACTGGTCGCTACGACCGCCGTGCCAATGGAACTCGTCGCGGTCATGAACCCTTGCGGCGGCGCGACCGTCACCCATTTGCTGCCGTTCCAGTGCAGCACGGCTAGAGTGCTCGGCGCACAGGACCCCTCGCAGCGCGGGCCGACGGCGAAGGCGTTCTTGATGCCGCTGCTCGCGACACTGGTGACATTGCTGTCACCGCCGATGAACGACCCGAACCCGCCGGACACGAGCCACTTGGGCCCTGCCTGCGGAACAGCCGCGCGGGCAACCGAAACGATTCCTGCGGTGAGCGTAGCGGTAGCTACCGCTACGGGTGCCGCCAATCGCACAAATCGGGAAGTCATGTGACCCCTTTCCCTCATGCCAGATTTTGGCCCATCCACGAAGCATTCGGCAAGGAGGATCACGGGACACGCCGACCAGGCAGAACCAGGTCGACGTCGCTCACCGCGGACGAAACGCTGCCAGACCACTCGTCAATGTAGTGGTTGACGTAGTTATCGGCCAGGAACGAGCCGACCGCGATCAAGCCGCCGACTACGAAACCAGCCACCGTCCCCACGCCTGGGCCGAGCGCCGAACCGATGAGCGCGCCAGTCGCCGCGTCGGTCAGCATCGCCGCTCCGAGGTTGATTGCCTAGTGCCTTGCCGGCCAGGCCCACTTTCCCGCCAAACGCTTCCGCGATCGCGCCCCGGCTCTCGGTGATCGTCGCGAGATCTTCCTTCTGCATCGCGTACTCGTAATTGAACTGTGCCTCAGGATCGTCAGGGAAAGCCTTCGGATAGAGGCCGGCCCGCTCCCTGTTGAGCGCCCAGTTGGTCTGCGCCCAGTCGGCCATCGCGGCATGCAGCCTCGGGTTGAAGGCAGGAGCGACCACGACGCCCGCAGCTCCGGACAGGGCCACCCCGTCAGGCGTGGCCCTGTCCGGCGGCGGCCGCGGTCCGCTCGCCGTCCTGAACAGCCCGGCAGGCGGACGCCTGGCGATCTGGTTCCCGCTCACGCTGCCGGCGCCGGTGGTCCGTGGCAGCACGGCCACCTACCGCTCGATCCGGCCGGGCGTCACGCTCCAGGCGACGGTCAGCCCGGTCGGGCAACCTGCTGGCGGCACGGGCGCGCGGCCAGGCACGCGGCCAGGCTGAGTTCAGCGCGGCACCACCCGTGCTCGCAGGCTCGGTGCCCGCGTCCGCCGCTCGCGCTCGCGGCCCGGCGCCGGCCAGCGGCCCAGGCGTGAGCGCACGAGCCCAGTGGCCGGCCAGCCGCCCCGCGTGCCTTGGTGAACGGAACCGGAACATTCGGCAACGGCAAGTCACCAACTCCGGTGACTGGCCATCATCGGCAACGAGGGGTGCATATCCTTGGCGCCGCGGGTGCCGGGACTAGCCCGCAGCGGAAGCCGGGCACGCCCGTCGAGCGAGAGGCTGTCATGTCACACCTGACCTTTGCTGAGGCGATCGTCGTCGGCCTCGTCCAGGGCGTCACCGAGCTGTTCCCGGTCTCCAGCCTCGGGCATAACGTGCTGATCCCGGCGCTCGTCGGAAGCAACTGGGCCAGGGACCTGAATGTGTCGAGTCCCCGCTCTCCGTACCTGGCTTTCATAGTTGGCCTGCACGTGGCCACGGCGATCGGCATCACCGCGTACTTCTGGCGTGACTGGCTGCGGATCATCGGCGGCTTCTTCAGTTCGATCAGGTACAGGGAGATCGAGTCGCCGGACCAGAAGCTGGCCTGGATGATCATCCTGGCCACGATCCCGGTCGGCCTGGCCGGGCTGCTCTTCGAGCATGTTTTCCGCGTCCTGTTCGGCAGGCCCAGCCTGGCCGCGATCTTCCTCGTCGTCAACGGCGGGATACTGTACGCGGCCGAACGGTGCCGGCCGCGCAAGTCACGCGAGGCCGACGAGGTGGTGCTCCGCGAACTGGCGGAAAAGCAGGCAGAAGAGCTGACGCGGGACCGGGAACTCGAGCCGGAGCGGGAACTGGAACTCGTGGGCGCGGCCGAGATGCCGGCGGACCGGTCAGCCGACCGGGCGACGGCTCATTCGTCGGGCCAGCGGGTTGTCCGCCAGCAGGAGGCTGCGGCGGCTGTCGCGTCCGACCACCGGATTGCCTCCCACGGCGATGCTCAGGCGCTGATCGTCGGCAGCGCCCAGGTCCTCGCGCTGCTGGCCGGAATCAGCAGGGACGGCGTGACGATGGCGGCCGGCATGTTCCGCGGCATGTCACGCGAGGACGCGGCCAGGTTCGCCTTCCTGCTCGCCACCCCGGTGATCCTGGCCGCCGGCGTGCTAAAGATCCCTGACTTGCTCGGCCCGCTGGGCAACGGGATCAGGCCGCAGATCCTGGCCGGGAGCATCGTGTCCGGCATCGGGGCTTACCTGTCCGTGCGCTTCCTGACGAAGTACTTCAAGACCCGCACGCTCACGCCGTTCGCCGTCTACTGCGTGGTCTTCGGCCTCGGCAGCCTGATCTACCTGGGCCTGCGGTAACCCGCCACAGGTACGGCGCCAGCCAGTTCGCGCAGTCAGCCCTCGCGGCTGCTGCGTGCCCGCGTCCTGGCGCGATCCTTGGCGTCGAGCACGGTCTTGCGCAGCCGGATCGTCGTCGGCGTCACCTCGGCGCACTCGTCGTCCGCGCAGAACTCCAGCGCCTGCTCCAGGCTCAGTGCCCGTGGCGGGACCAGCCGCTCAAGCTCCTCGCCGGTGGACTGGCGAATGTTGGTGAGCTTCTTCTCGCGCGCGATGTTCACGTCCATGTCGTCCGAGCGCGAGTTCTCACCGACGATCATGCCCTCGTACACCTCGGTGCCTGGCTCGACGAACATCGTGCCGCGTTCCTGCAGCGAGAACATCGCGTACGCGGTAGCCACCCCGGCCCGGTCGGCCACCAGTGACCCGGAGGCCCGCATCCGCATCGGACCGGCCCATGGCTCGTACCGCTCGAACACGTGGTGCGCGATGCCGGTGCCGCGCGTGTCGGTGAGGAACTGGGTACGGAACCCGATCAGCCCGCGAGCGGGCACCATGAAGTCGAACCTGATCCAGCCGGTGCCGTGGTTCGTCATCTGCTCGAGCCTGCCCTTGCGGACGGCTAGCAGCGTGGTCACCGCGCCCAGGTACTCCTCGGGCACGTCGATGGTCAGCCGCTCGACCGGCTCGTGCAGCTTGCCGTCGACCTCGCGGGTCACCACCGTCGGCCGACCCACGGTCAGCTCGTAACCTTCCCGCCGCATCGTCTCGACCAGGATGGCCAGCGCGAGCTCACCGCGGCCCTGCACCTCCCAGGTGTCCGGCCGCTCGGTCGGCAGCACCCGGATCGACACGTTGCCGACCAGTTCGGAGTCGAGCCGGTCCTTCACCATCCGCGCGGTGACCTTCGTGGTGCCCCTGCTGCTCGGCTTGGCCGTGCCGCCGGCACCGGTCGCGAAGCCCCCCTTGCCGACCAGCGGCGACGTGTTGACTCCGAGCGTCATCGAGATCGCTGGCTCGTCCACGGTGATCAGCGGCAACGGCCGCGGGTCCTCGGGGTCGGCCAGCGTCTCGCCGATCATGATCTCGCTGATGCCGGCGACAGCGATGATGTCCCCCGCCGATGCGGTGGCTGCGGGCACTCGCTCCAATGCTTGCGTTCGGAAAAGCTCGGAGATCTTTACTCGCTCCACGGATCCGTCGCGACGGCACCATGCGGCCTGCTGGCCCTTGGCGATCTCGCCGGAGATCACCCGGCACAGTGCGATCCTGCCGAGGTAGGCAGAGGCGTCCAGGTTCGTGACGTGGGCCCGCAGCGGTGCCCGCGGGTCATACGACGGCGCGGGGACGAACTGCTTGATCGCCTCGAACAGCGGCTCCAGGTCAGCGGAGTCCGGCATCGTTCCGTCGTCCGGCCGGGTCAGCGAGGCCCGGCCGGCCCTGGCCGACGCGTACACGATCGGGAACTCGATCTGGTCCTCGGTCGCGTCCAGGTCGAGGAAGAGCTCGTAGCAGGCGTCGACAACCTCGGCGATCCTGGCGTCAGGCCGGTCCACCTTGTTGATCACCAAGATGACCGGCAGCTTGGCCTCGAGCGCCTTGCGCAGCACGAACCTGGTCTGCGGCAGCGGCCCTTCGCTCGCGTCGACCAGCAGCAGCACCCCGTCGACCATGGACAGGCCCCGCTCGACCTCACCACCGAAGTCAGCGTGACCTGGCGTGTCGATGATGTTGATGGTCAGCCCGCCGTGGGTCACCGCCGTGTTCTTGGCCAGGATCGTGATGCCCTTCTCCCGCTCCAGGTCGCCGGAGTCGAGCACTCGCTCGGCGACCTGAGCGTTGGCGCGGAACGCTCCTGACTGCCAGAGCATGGCATCGACCAGCGTGGTCTTGCCGTGGTCGACGTGCGCGACGATAGCGACGTTGCGAAGGTCGTCGCGGGTGGCAACGTTGGTGACAAGATCAGCGGGACTGACGGGCATGCGGGAAGACTCCGTTGTGACCTGGGGAAGCGCCGGACTGACGGCTCCTTCATTCTACCGCCCGCTTGATTGAGAACGAAAACGCGCGAGCACCGCACGCGCGCTCACCCAGGCTGTGGCCAGCCGCGGCCGCGCGCGATGCCTAGCAGGGGACATGCGGAATGAGGGCACCCCTTGAGTAGTTCTTGGTGGGCTCTTAACGAAGTTTCCGCTTTCCTAGGCACCCATGAGACAACGAGATCGGCTCAGCGCGCGCCGCGACGACGGACTCCGCAGGCTGTCCACGCTGACCTGGCGCGCGACGCTGCTCAGCGCCGTCGGCGTGGTCGGCTTCATGAACCTGTTCAACCATTCCACGGTCGCGACGACGTCGACCGCGAACGGCTCTCCAGCGCCGAGCGCCAGCCCGGGCGCCAGCCCGTCAGCCAAGCCGTCCGCCCGCCATACCAGGCCCAAGGCCAGCACGACCACGGCACCGCGCCCGGTGCGGTCCGCCGCGGCGCCCGCGCCGCGTCCCACCGCCACGCTTGCGCCACCGCCGAGCACGCCGGCGCCGGCCCCCACGCCCACCGCCACGCACTCGACGACCAGCGGTTCGACCGGAGGCTGATGTCCGCCCGATGTCTTCATCCCCCCGGACCGCCCTGAACCCAGACCTCCGCATGAATCCCGATTCGGTCCCCGCTGC
>Ga0307372_10011238_pt1 | contig 11985 bp, 10 predicted proteins | sample OX1MG_FD_202533 | JGI IMG/M metagenome (GOLD analysis project Ga0307372, IMG submission 202533) | Soil microbial communities from Risofladan, Vaasa, Finland - OX-1 | ecosystem: Environmental > Terrestrial > Soil > Coastal area > Acid sulfate soil | place: Finland: Risofladan, Vaasa | collected...
CAGGAAAGAAATGCTGGCGAGCAGAAGACAAAGCAAACCACCTACCAAATTGGGTAAGCCATCAACGAACCAGTAATTCCAGGCGCGGCGTTCGGCGTCCAGGGCCGGGGAAGACGATGGAGGCACGGGGTTCTCCTCTAGCTATCTAGTTTGCCAATTAAATGTAGTTTTCATCACAAACTAAAATATGTCAAGAAGGAATTCTCGACCGTCAGTTACTTCTGGACAAGGATCTGCTCGGGGAAAGGCTCTCATTACCGGTGTTATACTGCGGCGATGTACGCGCGGAAGCTGCGAGTCGAGGTCATCGTTAATGGCGAGCGCAAAGCGTGCCCGCTTGAGTGGCTGGATGCATTTTGCATGCGCAATTTTACCGGCTCGGCGGAATTTGACGACACTCTGCCTGTCGCCGAAGGACAAATCGAAGCCAGCCTGCGCGTCGATCCCTCGCATTTCGCGCGCGCCTTTGAGGAATGGCTGACAAAGCGGGGCAAGGGGAATGGCCAGCCTGTAAGCGTCGAAATCCGCGTGGAATGACGGCATCTCGCACAGGCTAGAAAGCCTGCGCCGCGAGGACGATCAGGATTTGGCGGAGGAAGAAGGCTGCGATTTCCCGTCGTAGCTGGGTGTGCGTTCGCCCGGCACGAAGACGGGCCGCGTGAGGGCGGCTTTGATTTCCGGCAATGCCATTTGCGCCGCCGCCGCTCCAGCGGCAACGAGTTCGGGCGTCTTTTGAAAATCGTCCCAATGAATCTCCTTCACTTCGGGGCGCAGGATAATGTCCGCATAGCGCACCCAGCGCTGCGGCGTCTGTTCGAGAACGAACGGCTGATCACTTCGATTGTATTCTTCGGCTTCTGATCCGGCTGGCCGGGATCGAGGTGAACGGCAATCACCACATCCGCGCCCATTCCGCGCAATGCTTCGGTCGGCACCGCTTGGGTCAGGAAGCCATCGGCAAGGATGCGCCCTTCATATTCAATCGGCAGAAAAAGTCCCGGAAACGCGCAGGACGCGCGCAGCGGCCGCGCCAGCTCGCCTTTCGTAAAATAAACGGTTTGGCCGCTCTGCAGGTCGGTCGCGACGATGGCAAACGGAATCTTCAATTCTTCAAATGTCGTCGCTGACGTAAAGCGGTGCAGATATCCTTCCATCCGCTCGTTTATCGCCATGCCCATCCTTGAAATTGTCCAGCGGCCGAAATCCCGAAAATGTGTCAGCATGCCCTGGCGCTCGAGCTCGTCGAGAGAGGTACCGGCCGCGTAAGCTGAGCCGACCAGCGCGCCGACGCTTGTGCCTGCGAGCAAATCCACGGGGATATTATTTTCTTCGAGGACGCGCAGCACGCCGATATGCGCAATTCCGCGCGCGAATCCGCCGCCCAACGCGACGCCGATGCGCGGGCGGTCGAGCGGCGATTCGTAGGCGAACGACCGCAGTCCTTTTACGGCCGTTCCAAGCCAGCGAAATACATTGCCCATTGTTCTCCGGGTGCCAGGAACATCTGTCCCTGTGAATGTGACTATTGTAGCCTGTCTAAGGCCGCAGGGGTTTTTAGGTTGACCCGGTGTGTAGCAGTTCTGTAACCTCCCGATTGCTGCCGGCCCCGGCAATTGCCGACGCCGATCTGCCATCGAAAAAAACATCGGGAAAAACAATGACGATTCGCATCGAAAAAGCCGCAGTTCTGGGAGCTGGAACGATGGGCGCGCGCATCGCCGCTCATTTTGCCAATGCCGGCCTGCCGTGCTACCTGCTCGATATCGTCCCGCGCGAATTGAATGCTGAGGAAACGCGCAAAGGTTTGACGCTCGAATCGCGCGCCGTGCGGAATCGCTTCGCGCTCGCGGGTATCGAAGCGGCGAAAAAATCCAGGCCCGCTGCGTTTTTCGTTCCTGATTTTGCCCGCCTGATCACGCCGGGAAATTTCGAAGACAATCTCGCCTGGTGCGCTGACGCCGACTGGATCATCGAAGCCGTCACCGAAGACCTCGCGATCAAGCGCAGCCTGCTCGCCCGCGTCGACGAGCATCGCCGCCCGGGCACGATTGTCAGCTCGAATACCTCCGGGCTGCCGATTCATCTGGTCGCTGAAAGCCGTTCCGACGATTTTCAAGCGCATTGGGCGGGCACGCATTTTTTTAACCCGCCGCGCTATATGAAGCTCGTCGAGCTGATCGCCGGGCCGAAAACGAAGCCCGAAGTTCTGGCCGCGCTCGACGAATTTTGCGACCGCCGGCTCGGCAAAGGCGTGGTCGTCGCGAAAGACACGCCGAATTTCATCGCCAATCGCATTGGCACGTTTTCCATGCTCAACGCGCTGCGCCTGATGGGCGAGCTCGATATGACCGTCGAGGAAGTGGACGCCTGCACCGGCCCCGCGATCGGCCAGCCCAAGTCCGCGACGTTCCGCACGGCTGATCTTGTCGGTCTCGACGTGCTGGCGCACGTGGTACGCAATATTTACGACAGTGTGCCGAACGACGAGTCGCGCGAAATTTACAAGCTGCCGCCGTTGATCGACGAAATGATGAAGCGCGGCTGGCTCGGCGAAAAAACGGGCGGCGGCTTTTACAAGCGCGTCAAAAAAGGCGGCGGCGAAAGCGAAATCCTCACGCTCGATACGAAGACGATGGAGCATCGCCCGCGCCAGAAAGCGAAATTCGCGTCCATCGAAGCCGGAAAAATGATCGACGATACGCGCGAGCGGCTGCGCTCCTTCGTCGGCCCGATTCTCGAAGGCAAAGTCGTCGACAAAGCGGCGCGTTTCATTTGGGGCGCTCTTTCGGAGACGTGCCTGTACGCCGCGCGGCGCGTCCCGGAAATCGCCGACCGCATCGTGGAAGTGGATCGCGCCATGCGCTGGGGATTCAATTGGGAGCTGGGGCCGTTTGAAATTTGGGACACCATTGGCGTCGAACCGATGGCGCAGAGGCTCAAGTTGCTCGGTAAGCCAATACCGCCGAGCGTCACTTCACTCTTGGCATCCGGCAAAAGAACATTCTACGAATCCGCGCGCGGCCACACCCGCTATTTCGATCTGGCGACGACGGAGTACAAGCCCGTCGAAGAACCGAGCGGAATCATCATACTGAAGTCGCTGCGCGAGCAATCGAAAGTCGTCGAGGGCAATTCCGGCGCCAGCCTGATCGACTTGGGCGACGGCGTTGTGTGCTGCGAATTCCACGCCAAAATGAACTCCATCGGCGGCGACATTGTCGCCATGCTGCACGCGGGCTTGAAGCGCCTGCACACGGATTTCGACGCCATGGTCATCGCCAATCAGGCCGTGAATTTCTCCGTGGGCGCGAATCTGATGCTGCTGCTCGTCAGCGCGCAGGAAGAGGAATGGGACGACATTCACATGGCGGTCCGGCAATTTCAAAATGTGAATATGGCGATCAAATACGCGCCGCGCCCCGTGGTGGCCGCGCCGCAGGGAATGGCGCTCGGCGGCGGATGCGAAATCAGCCTGCACGCCGCGCGCATTCACGCCAATTCTGAACTTTATATGGGACTCGTCGAAACCGGCGTGGGCCTGATTCCCGGCGGCGGCGGCACGAAGGAAATGCTGATTCGCGCGAACGAACACGCGACGGGCGGGGAAGATTTGGATTTATTTCACGCGCTCAAGCCCGTCTTCGAAAATATCGCCATGGCCAAGGTGGGAACCAGCGCCGAGGAGTGCCGCGCGCTCGGCTATTTGCGCGCCTCCGACTTGGTGGCGATGAATCGCGACCGCCTGGTCGCCGACGCGAAAGAGACCGCGCTCGCCATGGTGCGCGCCGGCTATCATCCGCCCGCGCCCGCGCAGATTCGCGTCCTCGGTGAAGAATTCATCGCCGCCGCGAAGCTCGCCATTCACCAAATGCTGCGCGGCGAATACATCTCCGAATACGACGCGCTTGTTGCGCGCAAGCTCGCCAACATCCTCGGCGGCGGCCCGCTCTCCGCGCCGCAAATCGTCTCCGAGCAGTATGTCCTCGACCTAGAACGCGAAGCCTTCGTCTCTCTCTGCGCCCAGCGCAACACGCAAGCTCGCATCGCCCACACGTTAAAAACCGGCAAACCCCTGCGAAACTAAATTCGTCCTGGCCGCGGTTTGACCGCGCCTCCTTCGGCAAACTTCATGCCGCAATACGTGGGCACTTCGGTCGGTTACGGTTTGCCGCACGACGAAGCGCTGAAGGCCGTCACGTTCAACGCCGCGCAAACGCTGGGCCTCGGCGATCAGCTTGGCACAATCGAGCCGGGCAAAATCGCCAACCTCGTCGTCACCGATGGCGATTTGCTCGAACTGCGCACTCAGGTGAAGTACCTGTTCATCCAGGGCCGGCAAACCAGCCTCGACAACAAGCAACTCGAACTCTACGAGCGCTTCAGCCAGCACCCCAAACCCGAATCGCAGCCGTAGCCCGCGCGCTTTTCTGTAGCTCAGGTCCCGTCCCGATGCTCTTCATCGGGGACTGACCTGAGGCTTGGGCCGATGCTGGTAGCGCAGAGCCTCGATTCTTCAGATTCTGCGGCTTGTTGCTTCGCCGCGCCGACGCTAGGTAGGTTACGGACCCGCACTAAGGAATGTCGCCCGGGCGCGTCACGGCGAACATCTTTCCGCTGCCCGCCTCCTCGACCACCAGCCGCAAACGATACTTTCCCTCAGGAGCCTGCAACATCATCGTGGTGTTTAGTCCTCGCTTGCTAAGACCCGCAAGCGTGTCGTTTTTCAGCGCCATGTCCACCACGCCCATTTCGCCCGTCACAAAACTCCCCTGGCTGTTGAACAACGCGGAAACAACCGTCAACTTATCCATCTGTCGCCCCTGGCCTTTCTGAAACGAGAGCGTCCCAACGTCCACATGCAACGAAACCTGCAATCCCGTCTCGCCCGAGGGCAGCCGCCCCGGCTGCGCCGTCACTTCAGCGGGAATGCCTTCGATGCTATCCGTCTTCAGAACCTCGTCGGCGAACGTATCGGCTCTGCCTTCTGCCTGTTTCGTGGCTTCCGTGGGTGCAAAGTAACCGCGGCGAGCCTGAATCTTGAACTTGCCGGGAACAGTCAGCTTCACCTTCAGGTCGTGGAATTTCCCATCCGCCTTTAGATCGACGGGTGAAAAGCCAAGCCGGTAGGAAACATCAGGAGCAGCGGCCATCTCCCACAAGCCCAGGTCGAGATCATTGTTGTTATGGAAGAAAGTCCCTCCCGTATCCCGCGCCAGGTCGGCCATCACGTTGTCCAGTTCATCTTGCTGCTCCTTTAGGATTAGCCGCTCATACTCAGAAGCCGGCACTCCACTGGCGTAGGGTAACGAAATTATTTGGCTGTCTGGAGCCGAGTGCAGGATTAGTCGGGCTTCTATCCGACGTCGCGATTGGCCCTCTAGAGTATAGCGGGGAATCTTTAGCGCCTCCTCCCGGTGCGAGGGCCACCAATCCAGCGGCGTCGAGCGAATCGATCACCACGCCCGCCCGGAGGGCATCGCGCGTTATGTTGTCAATTTGTCGCTGCAACGTCAAAGTGAAGAAGCCCGAAGAAGCCAGCACGGCGATGCGGTGCCCAGGCATTTGTCCGAGACGTGCGATCACCGAATCTAGACTCCCCAGGGAGAGCTTTGAAATTATTTCCGCTGACGATAGGAGAGTTCTGGCGGTGACCTCGAGTTGGGCTTCCGCTGTGGGCGTGTTATTGCCGCATAGATAGAGCTGCCGCGTCTCCGTGTCACCCTCGTCGTAAATCAGGTGGGCTGCGTAAGGCCCGATTGGGTACTGTGTGCACGGATGCGGATACTCAGGGGGACCCAGTGTTTGCATATGAACGGACTCTATCGTCTTGAGCAGTTTCTGCGTGTCGTCAGTGAAATCCATTGTTGTTGATGCTGACGCCGTGAATACCCCCACCCTGTCGCCGCCGTGAAGGTTCTCTCGTGCAAACTTTTCTGCCGCCTGCCGCGCATACGCCAGATCGCTAAACGGCGTATATCGGTCATCAAAGAAAAGCGCTATGAATCGCTGCTGACTGGACGTAGCCGCAGACCAAGAAGGCGCGCTCACCGCTGCGGAAGTCGGTAATGCAGGAGTTGAGGACGGTGCCCGGCTGACAATTTTTGGCGCTGCGCGCTCAACCGTGAACTGCGAGATGGTTTGTTCTTTCCCCTTGTCGTAAACCTTGAAATCCTGTTGTTTCAGCGCTCCGACGGCCTGTCCTTTCGCGTCACGCACCACCACGTCAACCTGAATCACGTCCCGATGAATCCGCAGAGTCGCCGCTGGCGCGTACGGCTGCGTGTCAAACCGCAGTTCTTGTTCCGGAATTTGTTGTGCCGCAGCAATGATAGAAAGCGCCGCAATCGCGAGCACAGCCGTAAAAACGCGCGGCACCCACCTCAACATCCAGCCACGCGCCTCACAATCCGGAAACGCAAAAGTTCGCGACTCTCCGCTCCACCATGCCCGCATGTTGGGCGCTCCCGTCAGCAAAACTACGGTACTGACAACTTTCATTCAAGATAATTATAGCCACGGCGCTGCCAGCATATCATCCGTGGCTAGCTCGCTTGAATTTATTGTTAACTTGTGTTATAGTTATCTAGTTATGACTACGACGCCGCAAAGCATGCCGTGCCACCCCCGAGGAGCAACACGGTGGAGTTTCCCCTCCGCCTAGTCCCTTTTTTTCTCGCCCAACCGGGCTTCCCGCCCCAATCTATGATTTTTTCAATCGGTAATGACAAGCACAGTCGCGCAAATTCAACTGGCGTAGAATCTGCCACTTACATTTTCTTGATCGGTAATGAGTTTCGTTTTCGCGCGCTCGCGCTTTTTTCCGCCTCCCGATTTTCATATCCCGCTCGCGCCTCGCAAAAAGCTTCAAAGCGCCCTGCCGCTGTTGCTTTTTCTCGTCTCGTGGCGTCCAATAACAGGGACAAGCTCATCAAATTCTCACCTGATTGCTTTCGAGGTGCAGCATGAGGGAAGCCGTAATTGTCAGCTCGGTGCGAACGGCGGTCGGCAAAGCGTTCAAAGGAACGCTGCGCGCGGCGCGTCCCGATGATTTGGCGGCCACGGTGATGCGCGAAGCGATCGCGCGCGTGCCGGGTCTCGATCCCAAAGAAATCGAAGACGTGATTTTGGGCTGCGCCATGCCCGAAGCGGAGCAGGGAATGAACGTTGCGCGCATCGCCTCGATTCGCGCGGGCTTGCCGGTCGAAGCATCGGCGATGACCATCAATCGCTTCTGCTCGTCAGGATTGCAATCCATCGCCATCGCCGCGCAGCGCATCATGGCCGGACAGGGCGATGTGATTCTCGCGGGCGGCGTCGAATCCATGAGCCTGATTCCCATGGGCGGAAATAAAATTTCGCCGAATCCGTGGCTGATGGACCACTATCCGGACACCTACTTGGGAATGGGTTTGACGGCGGAAAATCTGTCGAAGAAATACGGAATCAGCCGCGAGCAGGCGGACGAATTTTCTTTTCAGAGTCATCAGAAGGCGCTTGCGGCGATTGCGGCGGGAAAATTTAAGGATGAAGTTGTGCCTGTCGAAGTGGATTTCACATCGCTCGATGGCTCGAATGGCGGACGGCCAAAAACAACGAAAGCAGTTTTCGACACCGACGAAGGTCCGCGCGCCGATACGTCACTCGAAGCGCTCGCGAAGCTGAAGCCCGCATTTCACGCGAAGGGCGTGGTGACCGCAGGGAATAGTTCGCAGATGAGCGACGGCGCAGCCGCCGCGGTGGTGATGTCAGCAGAACGCGCGCGCTCTCTCGGCGCGAAACCGCTTGCGCGATTCATTTCATTTGCGACCGCGGGTTGTCCACCGGAAGAAATGGGCGTCGGTCCCGTGTTTGCAATTCCAAAGGCGCTGAAACTCGCGGGATTGACTCTCGACAAAATCGACGTGATCGAATTGAATGAAGCGTTCGCGGCGCAAGCTCTCACAGTCATCAAACTTGCGAAGCTCGATCCCGCGCGAGTGAACGTGAATGGCGGCGCGGTCGCTTTGGGCCATCCGCTGGGATGCACGGGCGCAAAATTGACGGCGACGATTCTGCGCGAACTCGCGCGGCGAAATGGGCGCTACGGCTTAGTGACCATGTGCGTCGGCGGCGGCATGGGCGCGGCGGGCATTTTCGAACGCGCCGCCTGAGCCCGCGAAAAATTTCGTGGTTTTCGCACCTCAAAATATTCAGGCGTTTACCCGCGGCAGGGAATCCCGCTAAGATAGCGAAGCCGTGGGCCAAGTTTTAAATTCGGCTTTAAATTCAGCTTCACAGGAAAAAATGCCCGCACCCGCCACTTGGTATTTTGCGTACGCGAGCAACATGAACTCGGCGCAGATGCGCACGCGCGCCGAAATTCTGGAAGAGCATCGCGGGACGCTGGAGAATTACGAGCTTGTCTTCAACCGCAAAGCGCGCGGCGGCGTAGCCACTGCCAATATTCGTCAAGCGCCCGGAAAAGTTGTTGAAGGTGTGCTCTACCGGATTCCCGAGAGCGCGTTTCGGAATCTGGATCGTTACGAGGGAGCGCCGCAACAATACCGCCGCATCGAGGTGACGGTTACTTACGGCGAAGGCAAAAAAGCCGCCGCGCAAGTTTACATTGCCACAAAGGTCGACAAGGGACTTCGCCCGGCGCCGCATTATCTGCAAACAATTTTGGACGGCGCCGCGGAGCATAAATTTCCCGCGGAGTACGTGGAGAGAATCAAAGAGGCAGCGCAGAGCGGATAGCAATTTTTGGTTGCGCCGCGGCGAACGGCGGCGATGTTTTTCGTGCAGCGAGGAGGGCATATGGCCACGACGACAGTCACGCAGAATTTGATGCGCGGCGGTGGATTCTTGATTTCCGCGTGCCGGCCGGAAGATGTGTTCACGCCTGCCGACTTGACGGGTGACCAGCGGCTGATCGGCCAGACGGCAGAGGAATTTGTCGCGAAGGAAGTGTTGCCGCTCACCGCCGAGCTCGAACAGCATAAAGAAGGCTTGATGCCGCAACTGCTGAAAAAGGCTGGTGAACTGGGCCTGCTTGCGGGCGGCATTCCGGAAGAATATGGCGGTGCAGGACTCGACAAAGTTTCCTCTACCGTGCTTTCGGAAAAGCTCGCGGCGTACGCTTCGTTCGCAGTGACGCATGGCGCGCACGCGGGAATCGGCACGGTGCCCATCGTTTATTTCGGTACGGAAGAGCAGAAGAAAAAATATCTGCCGCGCATCGCGACCGGAGAAATTATTTCCTGCTACTGCCTGTCCGAGCCGCAAGCAGGTTCCGACGCGCTGGCCGCGCGCACGCGCGCCGTGCTCTCGCCCGATGGAAAAAATTGGATTCTAAACGGTCAAAAAATGTGGATCACGAACGGTGGATTCGCGGACGTGTTCGTGGTGTTCGCAAAAGTGGATGGCGAGAAATTTTCCTGTTTTCTCGTGGAGCGCGGCGCGCCGGGATTTTCCGCTGGGGCAGAAGAAAAAAAGATGGGCATCAAGGGCAGCTCGACGGTAGCCCTGTTTTTTGAAAACACTCCGGTGCCGAAAGAGAATTTGCTTCACGAAATCGGGCGCGGGCACATTGTCGCGTTCAACACGCTGAACACGGGACGCTTCAGCCTGGGCGCATATTGCCTGGGCGGCTCGAAAAAAGTACTGGAAGCGGCTTCGAAATACTCAAAGGAACGCGTCGCGTTTGGCAAACGGCTTGCGAAATTCGGGCTGATCGATGCAAAGCTGGCCGAGATGGCGATTCGAATTTACGCCGTGGAGTCGATGATTTACCGCTCGGCTGGGCAGATCGATTTCGCGATGGCGAATCTGCCCGAAGGAATGACGAAAACCGAGCAGGGCATGAAAATGCTCGAGGAATACGCGATTGAAAGTTCCATCAGCAAGATATATGGCAGCGAAGTAGTTGATTATTGCGTTGATGAAGCGGTGCAGATTTTTGGCGGCTACGGATATCACGAGGATTATCCCGTGGCGCGCGCGTATCGCGACAGCCGCGTCAACCGCATTTTCGAAGGCACGAACGAAATCAATCGCATGCTGATTATTCAGATGCTTATGAAGCGCGCGATGTCGGGCGGGCTGCCCTTGATTCCCGCGGCGATGAAATTGGTGGAAGAAGTTCTCGCGGGACCGTCGATGGAAGAAGGGCCAACCGGGCCGCTCGCGCAAGAGGAACGGCTGGTGGCGAACGGGAAGAAGATTTTCCTGCTGGCGGCGGGCGCAGCGGTGCAGAAATTCCGCGAACAACTGGCCGAGCAACAGGAAATTGTTGCAGCGCTTGCAAATGTGGTGATGGAAATTTATGCGATGGAGTCCTGCCTGCGGCGCGCGCAGAAAACGGCAAATGGCAAATCGAGCGAGACCGTGTCGCTGATGGCCGACGCCACGCGCGCGTTCATTTCCGACGCGGCCGACCGCATTGAGCGCGAGGCGCGGACGGCGCTGGCTGCTACCGTCGAAGGCGACAACCTGCGCACGCAGATCGCCGTGCTGCGGCGCTTCGCCAAGCGCGACGCCGTCGATACGATTGCGCTGCGACGGCGCGTTGCTGCTGCGGTGCTGGCGGGCGACCGCTACCCGTTCGAGGGCCGTTGAAAAAAGCGGCCACGCAGAAACGTCCAAGCACCGTTGCGCGAAAGCGGCGCCAGCCTGTCCGCCCCGGCGGGCGGTCGCGAAAAGTTTCAAGCGAATCCGTCGGGTGGATTCGCACGCTTGCCGCGCCATACTTGAACGGATATACGCCAGTAGCAGCGAAGAGCGGGAGCTTGCAAGGCTATTGGTTCCTCGCGTCGCCCAAAGCGCTGGTTCGCAAGGGAAGCACGCATGCGGGAAAGCCTCCGGTCAGCGGGCAATCGGCCGGATTCTTCGTCGGCTATTTGATGGATGGCGACGGCTATTCGTTTTTCTCGCCCGAGCCGCCGGAGTGCCTCGTTTTCGCGTGGATCACGCCTGTGGGAGGCGCGCTTCACCGGCGGCTTGTGGGGGAGCCGGCCAGCTTGGTTCGCAAAACCTTCGAATACATTCGCTGGCTGACGCATCGGCCTCCACGATTCGTCTTCCACGAGAAGGAGTTGCCAGCTATGGCACGGCACGGGTCAATGCGCGTATGGCCTGCCGAAAAACGTAGGCACTTGTCGCAGAATTTTTTCATCGAGACGCTGGCATGGCTGGTGCGCAGCGGTTTGGTGCGCAAGCTCAGAGAAGAGATTGAGTAAGTGACGCTGATGCAGGTTTCCGTACTGGGCCAATTTTCGATAACCGCTACCATCCACTGACAGCCGATTCGGTCTCAGCGCAGAGGCTGCGGCTCGGCGCATGTATCGGGGCCATATAAACTTGCTGTCTTGCCGTTAACTGCCCACCAGTTTGACCATTCCATATAGGACTGTCTTGCAGAGTCTGCGTTGGCAATTCCATATACAGATTTCCGATGCGTCAGTGTTGCCAGGGCTTCTTCCGCATCGCGACGGACCAACTCGTCTGGATTTGCCAGTAAAGTGATGAGCGGCGGGACCGCGTTGCGAGACTGCGTATTTCCAAAAGCGGTCGCAAGATACATGGGCAGTTGGGAATCAGCCGTTGGGAGCGCCCGTAGGAGGGTCGGGATGGCTTGCTCTTTACAAATGTGACCTGAAACTATGTATGCCTCTCCTTGTGTGTAGTTCTTGTTCTGGCTTGCAATGTCCAGCATCGCTTGGCAATCGTCCGAATTTGCAATCTCACCGAGCGCCTCGATTGCCGGTTGCCGAAGATATTCAGGAGACTTTGTTGAGGACATTTGAAGCAGCTTTGCCCGCGCGGCTGGGGTCGCGAGCCGCGCCAAGCCCTCAATGCTTGCGGCCGGTATCTGCGGATCGTTGGCCAGCGCAAGAATCGCTGCTTCGGCAAAGGGAGGGGGATTTTGGGTCACCGCAGAAGCCGCGAAATACCTAACTGCCAAATCATTGCTGCGCAGGTCCTTGAAAAAAGGCCCGTACGCCGCCT
>Ga0307372_10011241_pt1 | contig 11982 bp, 8 predicted proteins | sample OX1MG_FD_202533 | JGI IMG/M metagenome (GOLD analysis project Ga0307372, IMG submission 202533) | Soil microbial communities from Risofladan, Vaasa, Finland - OX-1 | ecosystem: Environmental > Terrestrial > Soil > Coastal area > Acid sulfate soil | place: Finland: Risofladan, Vaasa | collected...
TTGGAGCTGAGCGCCCAGGAGCGGGCCGAGATCGCGGACGTTCCATTCGATGAGCAGGCGTTCGCCGCCGAGCCCGATGTGGTCCTGGGTGGGGAGAGGGGTTTCACCACTGCGGAGCGTCGCCAGGTTCGCCCCACCATGGAGCTCTGCGGGATCTGGGGCGGCTATCAGGGCAAGGGATCCAAGACAGTGATCGCCGCTCGGGCCGCCGCCAAGCTCTCCTCGCGGCTGGTGCCCAACCAGGAGCCAGACCGGGTGACCGGAATGGTAGAGGCCTATCTGCGTCATATCGCCCCCCCAGGGGTTCGCGTCGAATTCGAGACCATCTCCACCGGCCGCTGGGTGCTCACGCCCTCGCACCACCCGGCCGTGAGCGCTGCCGCGGAGGTTCTGGAAGAGGTCTGGGGCGCGCCGACACGCTTCATTCGGGAGGGAGGCAGCATCCCACCGGTGGTATCGATCGCCGAGGCGCTCGGGGTGCCCTGCGTCCTGCTCGGAGTGGGACTGCCTGGGGACCGCATCCACGCCCCCAACGAGCGGGTGGTTCTGAACCAGCTCTACCGGGGGATGCAGGCGGTCGGACTACTGTGGCAGCGCTACGGGGAATTGGGGAAGGCTGGCCTCAGCGCGCCGCCGGAGCCATCAGCTCCGGCACCTCCAGCATGAAGTCCGACGCCGGGCGCTGGGTGAACAGCACGATCTGATCTCCGGCCTGCAGCGGCGCATCGAGGGGAATCTCCCGGCCGTTGCGTACGATCAGGAGAAGCCGCTCCTCCGCTAGATCGGTGATCTCGCTCGCCTGCCGGCCCACCGCCCTTCCGACTGGCACCGTCACCCGCACCAGCGACGCCTCGCTCCCACCCATGGGAATCTGCAGCACGTCTCCGTGCGTGGCGAGCCCGCTCTCGATCACGCCCAGGATCAGCTCGGTCGCCGACACCGCGACATCCACTCCGAGCTGGTGGAAGAGCTGCACGTTCCGGGGGTTGTTCACCCGAGCGATCGTCCTGGGAACTCGGAACTGGCGCTTGGCCAACTGGCAGGCGATCAGGTTGTCTTCGTCGTCCCCGGTCACCGCCGCCACCACGTCGGCTCGCTCTATTCCACTGGTGGCGAGAAAGGCCATCTCATCACCATCCCCGACCAAGCTGGCGCAGCTGCCCAGCTGCGCCGCGACGAGGCTCGCCCGCGCCGGGTCCTTCTCGATCAACGCGACTTCGTAGCCACCCTCGAGGAGATGCCGGGTCAGATAGAAGCCGACCTTGCCGGCGCCGATCACGATGATGTAGGCGGGTCTCTCAGGCACCTCCCGACGCCCCCGAAGCCGCCACCGCGTGGCGAGCCCGATCCGCCTCGTCCGCGCCGCTCTCAAAGAACGTACGGGCGATGGCGGCTCCCACCACGGTGGGACAGAAGGTGTACATCCCCATCTCCCGATAGACCCGCTCGCGGATCGGATCGTAGATCCGGGTCATCACCCGGGGGATCTTGAAGATCTCCTTGGCGACCTGGGCCGACATGATGTTTCGATTGTCCCCGTTGGTGACCGAGATGAAGCAGTCGGCCTTCTCGGCGCCCGCCTGCTCCAGGATCTCCTGATCGATGCCGCTTCCCAGTACCGCCTGCCCAGAGAAGTCCTCGCCTAGCCGGTCGAAGGCTCGACGGGACACGTCGATGATGCTGACCTCGTGTCCCTCGTTGGCCAGGTCTCGGGCAAGCGTGGACCCCACCCGACCGCACCCAACGATCACCACCTTCACGGCCGCGAGTATATCCCCGATCAGAGAGGCCGTTTTACCCATTCCCGAGCCGCCGCCACGGAGGAAGTCGTGAGCAGCCATTGTTCAGTTCAATAACGGGGACGCACGGCGGACGGTGCCTGTGCCGACGCCTACTTCGGCAGCCCTCGGCGACCGTGTGTTTGCGGAAGGGCAGACCAGCGCCGACCTGAGCGGCGACAATTACTCCCCATGACGTCGAGAATTTTCCGTTCCCGTCCCACGGGCGCAGGGACGCACGAGCGAGCGGGAATTCTCTGGCCCCGCCGAATTGCGGTTCCGGTTCGCGGCTTGCCAGTCGACACGGATGCCCTGAAGGCCGCCTGTCGGCTGGCCCGGCCGGCCAAGGCTGACATCCTGGTTATCACCGTGCTCGAAGTCGCCCGGAACCTGCCGCTATCAGCCAGCCTGGGCGGAGAACTAGGACAGGCGGAGGAGGTGTTGGTGGGCATGGAGGAGGTCGCCTCGAGCCTTGATTCGAAAGTGCAGACCACTGTGCTCCAAGCCCGGGAGGCTGGCCCGGCCATTATTGACGAGGCGCGGCGCTGGGAAGCCGACCTGATGGTCGTCGGCCTTGGCACCAAGCCTCGCTTCGGCGAGTTCACCCTGGGCCGAACTGGCACCGACCTACTGAACCACGCCCACTGCCGCCTGATCCTGATTCGTGCCGCGCTTCCCGAGGGCCTTTCGCCGGTGCGGACCGAGGTCTCCTGATCTGAATCGGCACTGCTAAAGGCCGGTCAGATCCGGGCGCGGTCAGGGGCTGGAGAAGAAAGCCAGCGCCCGGACCAGGTGGCCAGGATCGTCCGCCCCGCAAAGTTCGCGGACCGATTGCTGTGCCAGCGCAGCCATTCCCACGTAGACCGTCTCCACCCCCAGCCAGGAGGCGGTCAAGGGGCCGATCGATCCGGACTAGCCGAAATTCCGGACCTTGGGGGCCGGTGAGCGCGACGCGTCCCGCCAGCCCGAGGTCGCGGTCCAGCCAGGAGTTGAGGAGCGGGACCCCGTAGACCTCGACCCGCAACTGCCGATAACCAGATTGAGGGAATCCGGTTGAGGTTGGATCCGCAGATTGGGGCTATCGTTGTGGGCACCCACGAGTCGGAAGGTGGCGCCAGCCGATAAGCGGCATGGGCCTGCCCAGGCGGTCAGGGTGCCGCCACGAATCAGGTAGTGGCGGGCGCCTGGCGACCAGCTAGCTGATTCCACAGCCTCGGTGAAGCCGGACTGCCGCAGCATCCGGGCGGCTTCGGCGCACGCATGGTGGGCGGTCGGCGACGCGTCGATGAACTGCATGAGCCCGTCCGCTTCTGGGCGACAAATGGCCGCAGTCACCTCGGGATCCAGTCAGATGGGGCGACGGCAACTGGAGTGGTCAGCTCCCAGCTCAAGGATGAAGCCGGCGCCGCCTGAACCAACTCCAGACCAACCACCCGAGAGCTCCGACAACCGCCACAGCCAGGGCGATGAAGAAGGCTCGGCCACCCACCCGGAGGATGTCCTTGTAGTGGCCGCCGACCAGATCCCCAATCGTCAGCACCGTCACGCACCAGAGCACCGAGCCACCCACCATGGCTGGGTAGAAGACCTTGGGGGGGATGCCGGCGATCCCCGCGGCGTACGAGGCGACGTTGCGGGCGATCGGCAGGACCCGCGTGAGGAATACCCCGACCCCCCCCCGCCGGCGCATCCAGCTCTCGGCCTTCTCCAGACGGTCGCCCTTGATCCCGACTCGGGCCGCGATCCGGGCGACCACCGGCCGTCCTAGTCGCAGGCCCAAGGTATAGGAGATGGAAGACCCGATCACGGCGCCAGTGGCGGCGCAGGCCATCGCTGGAGCCAACTGGACTGTGCCCTCGTGGGCGAGAAAGCCCACGGTCAGGAGCACCGCCTCGTCGGGAAGGGGAACTCCCACCGACTCGGCTGCCAGCCAGAACAGGAGGAAGCCGTAGATTCCCACCGCCGGCAGGTGGGTCAGCTCGAAGAGGATGTGGCTCAGGTGGGCCTACCGCCGCGCTCCGGGGCCAGCCGGCGAGACCGCTACTCCTCCTCGAGGTCGCCGGGAGGGGCCACGCCAGCGATGGATCCAACCAGGTCCCCATCGTCCAGGCGCATCAGGATCACGCCGCGGGTCTGCCGGCTGGAGATCCTCACCCCCTCCAAGGGGATGCGGATGATCTGACCTCGGGTACTGATCAGCATCAGCTCATCGGAGAGATCCTCGACGATCTTCATGCCCACGATCTCCCCTACCTTAGAAATCGCGTGCTGATCGAGGGTGTAGACACCCTGGATGGCCCGGCTTTTGACCGGATAGTCATCCACCGGGGTCAACTTCCCAAAGCCGTTCTGAGTCACCACGAGAACATGGCTGTCCGGCCGTACGATGTCGGCCCCGGCCACCAGGTCGTCGCCTCGCAGGCGGACAGCGGTGACGCCCATCGTGTCGCGACCCATCGGACGCACCTGCTTCTCACTGAAGCGCAGCGCCTTACCCTGGCGCGTAACCAGCAGAATCTGGTCCCCGCCGGTGCTGATCCGCACCCAGTTGAGCTCGTCGCCCTCGATAAGGTTCATCGCGATCAGCCCGTTGCGGCGCACGGATGCGTAGGCCGCGGCTGGAGTTTTCTTTATGTGCCCGCGCACGGTCGCCATGACCATGTAGGTCTCGTCGGAGTAGGCGTCGACGGAAAGCATTGAGGTCACTCTCTCGCCCCGATCCAGCTCTACGAGATTGATCACGGCGGTACCCTTGGCCTGCCGAGCGACATCCGGTACCTCATGCGTGCGGAGCCGGAAAACCCTGCCCCGATTGGTGAAAAAGAGCATGTCGGAATGGGTCGACGCAACCTGGAGGTGTTCGACGTAGTCCTCTTCACCAACGCGCTTCGCGCCCATCACCCCTTTACCGCCGCGCTGCTGCTGCCGGTAGTCCGTCGCGGGCGTGCGCTTGATGTAACCACGATGAGTGAGCGTGACCACAACCTGCTCGCGTGGAATCAGATCCTCTTCGTTGAGCTCGATATCACCGTAAGTGATTTCGGTCCGGCGCTCGTCGCCAAACTTCTTGCGCAGCGCCAGAATCTCCTCGCGCACGACTCCCATCAGCCGTTCCCGGGTTTCCAAGATCCCTTCCAGCGCGGCGATGCGCTCCATCAATTCGGCGTGTTCAGCTTCCAGTTTGTCTCGCTCGAGCCGGGTCAGCCGGCCCAGGCGCATGTCCACGATCGCCTTGCTCTGGCGGTCGCTGAGGGAGAAGCGCTCCTCCAGCTGCCGCTGCGCGGTGGCTTCGTCCGGAGCCGCCCGAATCAACTTGATCACTTCGTCGAGGTTCTGGAGGCAGATGCGCAACCCTTCGACGATGTGGGCGCGCTCACGCGCCCGCTCCAGGTCGTGGCGAGTGCGCCGTTCGACCACGGTACGGCGGTATTCCAGGTAGTGATTCAGAATGTTGCGGAGCGAGAGGATCTGCGGCTGCCCATCCACCAATGCCAGCAAAATGCAGGAGAAAGTGGACTGCAGCTGGGTGTGCTTGTAGAGGTTGTTGAGGACGGTGTAGGGACGTGCATCACGTTTCAGCTCGATTACCAAGCGCGTACCTTCGCGGCGGCCGGTCTCGTTACGCAGGTCGGCGATTCCGTCGAGCTTGCGCTCGTTGACTAGCTCGGCGATGGTCTGCAAAACCCGGCTCGGGTTCACCTGATACGGGAGCTCGGTGACGATGATCTGCTCGCGTCCAGCCTTGGATTCCTCGAAGATAACCCGAGCCCGCTGCACCACCCGGCCGTGGCCAGTGCCATAAACCTGGGGCAAGTCGCGGGCGTAGATGATGCCCCCGGTCGGAAAGTCCGGACCGGGGATCAGCTTCATGAGGTCCTCGGTAGTGCACTCGGGGTTGTCGATCATGTGCACCAGGCCGTTGCAAACCTCGGTTAGATTGTGGGGGGGAATGCTGGTGGCCATGCCCACGGCGATGCCGGATGCGCCGTTGACCAGGAGGTTGGGCATGGCCGCCGGCAGAACTGACGGCTCCTTCTTGGTGGCTGCGTAGTTATCGACGAAATCGACGGTGTCTTTCTCAATGTCCGCCAACATCTCGGCCGCGATCGGCGTCATTCGGGACTCGGTGTACCGATAGGCGGCCGCAGGGTCGCCCTCCGGCGAGCCGAAGTTGCCCTGACCGTCGACCAGCGGATAGCGCATCACCCAGGGCTGGGCCAGCCGAACCAGCGTGTCATAGACCGAAATATCCCCGTGGGGGTGGTAGTTCTTGAGCACCTCGCCCACGATGGCGGCGCATTTCTGGTGACTCGCCCCCGGGGTCATACCCTGGTCCTGCATCGCGTAAAGGATTCGGCGCTGGACCGGCTTCAGGCCGTCGCGCACGTCCGGCAGCGCCCGGGCGACGATCACGCTCATCGCGTAGACCAGGTACGACTCGCGCATCTCCTGCACGAGCTCTACCCCGCGAACGCCACCGGCCCGGCCGCCTCCCTGGTCGATTGCCATGGCCTAACTCCCCCGCACTGGCGTGGGAGCCGGATGCTCGACCGCCGATTGCCAGGCGTCCGCCAATCCCGAGCGCACCGCGGCCGTAGCCACGCGGATGGCGCTGCTCACCGCGCGGGCATCAGACCGGCCGTGCCCGATGAAGACCAGCCCGCCGACGCCGAGCAGGGGAGCCCCGCCGATCTGACTCCAGTCCAGCCGTTGCCGCAGCCGGCGCAGAGCTGGCAGCAGCAGGACGGCGCCTAGGCGGGAGCGCAGTCCCGAGCTGGCCTCCTGGCGAAGTGCCGCGATGATGGCGTCGGCCACCCCCTCGGCGGTCTTGAGGGCAACGTTGCCGACGAATCCGTCGGCCACCACCACGTCCACCTTCCCCGAGACTAAGTCGGTGCCCTCGACGGGGCCTAGATAGTTGAGATTCAACTGCGAGATCAGCTGGTGGGCAGCCTGAACCATCGCGTTGCCCTTGGAGGTCTCCTCGCCGTTGCTGAGCAGGCCCACGCGGGGCCGCTCCACCCCCAGCACCTGACGCACGTACTCGCTGCCCATTTGGGCAAACTGGGCGAGCCACTCAGGGCGGCAGTCGACCTGGGCTCCCGCGTCCACCAAGAGCGTGCTCCCAGAGCGCGAGGGGAAGACGGTGCCGATCGCGGGTCGGGCCACTCCCGGAAGGCGCCGGAGCTGCAGCAGGGCGGCGGCCATCGTGGCGCCGCTGCTACCGGCGCTGAAGCAGGCGTCCGCCCGGCCTCGGCCGACCAGCTTCACCGCGACGGCGACGCTTGATTGTGGTTGGTTTCGGACCGCCTGGGCCGGGTGGGCGTCCATGGGCACGGCAGCCTCCGATTCCTCCAGCGTGAGTCGGCCGCCGAGATCGCCCTCGTCTGCGACCAGCGGATGCAGCAGGTCGAGTTGACCGACCAGGATGACACGGAGGTCCTGCTCCTCCCGCAGCGCGACGAGGCTGCCCGCGACCAGGGCTTCGGGGGCGTGATCACCACCCATCGCGTCGACCGCTACCGAGGGAGAGGCCGCGCTCAAATATCCAGGTTCCGGACCGTCTTGGCGTGGGATTGGATGAAGCGCTTGCGCGGCTCCACCGCCACCCCCATGAGCCGGTCGAAGATGTCGTCGGCCCGGAGCGCGTCCTCGACCTCGACCTTCAGCAGCACGCGGTGTTCCGGGTCCAGGGTGGTGTCCCAGAGCTGGTCGGCGGTCATTTCGCCCAGACCCTTGTAGCGCTGGACCTTGCTCTTCTCCCCCATCTCCTTGAGTGCTACTCGGAACTCCTCCTCGCTGTAGCACCACACCAGCCGTTTGCGGGTGCCCTCGATGCGGAACAGGGGCGGCTGGGCGATGTAGAGATGGCCTTCGTTGATCACTGGCTGCAGGTACCGCCAGAAGAAGGTGAGCAGGAGGGTCCGGATGTGGGAGCCGTCCTCATCGGCGTCGGCCATCAGCACGACCCGGTTGTAGCGCAGCCGGCCCAGGTCGAACTTCTCGCCGACCCCTGTCCCCAGAGCGGTGATGAGGTTCCGGATCTCCTCGTGCTGCAGGATCTTGTCCTCACGCGCCTTCTCGACGTTGAGGATCTTGCCCCGCAAGGGCAGGATCGCCTGGTAGCGGCGATCTCTCCCGCCCTTGGCGGTCCCGCCGGCGCTCTCCCCCTCGACGATGAACAACTCGCAGAGCTCGGGATCCCGTTCCGAGCAGTCCGCCAGCTTGCCGGGGAGGGTTGCGGACTCGAGGAGCGACTTGCGCTGGACCAGCTCGCGGGCCCTGACCGCGGCGGCGCGGGCCCGGGCTGCGGTCAAGGACTTCTCGATGATTCGCTTGGCGTCGCCGGGGTTCTCCTCCAGGTACTGGTTGAGCGCCTCCGACACGACCGTTGAGACCTGGCCAGCGATCTCCGAGTTGCCCAACTTGGTCTTAGTCTGGCCCTCGAACTGAGGCTCCTGGAGCTTGACGCTGAGCACCGCCGTCAGCCCCTCCCGGACGTCCTCTCCGGTCAGGTTCCCGTCGCCGTCCTTGAGGATGGCGGCCTTGCGGGCATATCGATTGAGAGTGGCGGTGAGGGCGGTGCGGAAGCCGGTCAGGTGGCTGCCGCCCTCGACGGTGTTGATGTTGTTGGCGTAGGCGAGCACGTGCTCGGAGAAGCCGCCGTTGTACTGGATCGAGACCTCAACCGTGCTGCCCTCAATCTCGCGTTCGATGTACATCGGCCGAGCCTGGACCGCTCCCTTGCCCCGGTTGAGGTGGTGCACGAAGGCCTCGATGCCGCCCTCGAAGTAGAAGTTGGACTCCGCCGGGGGCGTCTCGCGCTCGTCGATGAGCTGGAACAGCACTCGCTTGTTGAGGAAGGCGAGCTCGCGCAGCCGGGTCAGGATGGTCTCTGGGTTGAACTCCTGGGTGTCGGTAAAGATCTGGGGGTCTGGCCAGAAGCGGATAGTGGTGCCGCGGCGGCCCGACTTGGTGTCCGCATCACTGCGGAGCTGGTTCATCGGAATGCCGCGGGAGTACTCCTGACGATAGATCCGCTTGTCGCGGTATACGACCACCTCGATCCGCTCGGAGAGGGCGTTTACCACCGAGAGGCCGACCCCGTGGAGTCCACCCGAGACCTTGTAGCCACCCCCGCCGAACTTGCCACCGGCGTGGAGCTTGGTCATCACCACCTCCAGCGCCGGCAGTCCGGTGGGCTGGTGGATATCGACCGGGATGCCGCGACCGTTGTCGCTCACCAGGCACGACCCGTCCGGGGACAGCCTGACCTCCACTTCGGTGCACTCGCCGGCGAGAGCCTCGTCGACCGAGTTGTCGATGATCTCGTAGACCAGATGGTGCAGACCGTGAACGTCGGTGGAGCCGATGTACATCCCGGGGCGGCGCCGGACCGGGTCCAGGCCTTCCAGGACCTGGATCTGCTCGGCGGAGTAGCCGTTGCCGCCGGGCTTTGACGACTTGCCCTTGCCGGCGCGCTTGGAGCCGGGAGCCGGCGGCTCACCTTCCGGCTGAATAGGCAGCCACATTTCGGGGTCAGGCTCTACCAAATCGCTCCTCTTGGCGAAGTGCACGGCGCGCAGGGCGCTGGCGGGGCGCTCCACCATGACGTGGAGGGCGGTTCCGGAGACCTCAGCCGTACGGAAGCCACACCCAATTTTAGCAGTCCGGAAGGCGCCTCCAGAAGGGCTCTGGACCCCCAAAGAGAAGGTCGCTTGCACATCCCGGGTCAATTCGCGCTATCTTTCGCCATGCACGGCGGCCCGCCGCAGCTGCGGTAGGGCCGGCCGAAAGCAGGCCTCGTGCTTGAGGCTTCGGCCTCAGCCAAGGAGACCGATACCACTCAGCCTGTTCCAGGCTAGTTCCCAACACACGGTTCGACCGGAGGAAGTGGCGCCCTGACGCCCCCAACCCTGACCCTCCAGCACCTCCACCTGGTGGTGCCCGAGGCAACTGAAGCGATGTCGTTCCTCGAGGCCCTCAACGGCCACGGGAACGGTGGCGCCCGCGAGCACTTCGCAGCTCAGATCGGCGCCCTGGACGATTTCGCGGTCATCGCCGGCCAGGGAGACACTCCTGAGGTCACCCTCCTGCTGCCCGGTCTAGATGTCACCTGCACCCCGCTGAGGCCGGCCCGGGCCAAGCGGGAGCGCACTGCACTCCGGGTGGACAGCGTCCGCCCGGCTCCTGCGGAGCGGGACGATTTGGGCAACCGGGTGCTGCGGGTCAGCTGCCGTCGCCCGGTAGTCAGCGCCGAGGACGGCATATCGAGCGACACCTTCCACCTGATGGACCTGGCCAAGCTGGCCCGGGGCTCCAAGGACCCCGACCCCATCCTGCTGGAGACCTTGGCCCTGGTCGACGGCCTGGAGAGTGCCGAACGGAACCGGGCAGCCACGCAGCGAACCCCCTTCGATGGGGTGGTCGAGATCTGGCGCTGCCGGAGTTGTCGGGGACTCTGGCGGGCCGACCGGGACGAGCGCTGCCCCTCCTGCGGAAAGGAGTTCACTGAGGAAGACCGGCGCCGGCCCGAACTGGGTCGGATCGAGTTCTCGGTCCCCAAGGACCACACCATCACCATCTCGGTTGACTCGGCGGTGATGGTGGAGCCCGAGGACGAGCCGCACTACCTGGGTCGGGTCACCAAGGTCGATCACCGGCGCCGGCTGGTGGAGGTGGCCTGCAAGGCCTACGAGGCCGCCGGCAGCCAGGGCTGGATCACCCCTTCCTTCAACAAGCAGCTCTACGCCTCCAAGCGCAGCACCCTGGCCTCGATCGCCTCGGGAGATGCCCGCAGCCTGCTGCTGGCCCAACTGCTCACCGACCCCACCTCCGTCTTCGCGCCCGAGGTGGAGCCCCGGAGCGACTGGCTGACCCCCGGGATGCACAGCAATCCGGCTCAGGATCGAGCGATCGGAATCATGGTGGCGCTGGAGCCGGGACAGGCCGCCCTCATCCAGGGCCCTCCGGGAACTGGCAAGACGACGGTCATCGTGGAGGCGATCAAGCATCGGCTGGCCGAACGGCCGCAGCAGCGGATCCTGGTCTGCTCCCACAGCAACCTGGCGGTGGACAACGCCCTCGAGCGACTCGCCGGTACCGAGGAGATGCGCGCGGTCCGGGTCGCCAAGGCGGAACGGGTCCACCCGGCGGTCGACGCCTTCCGAGTGGAGGATGAGGACGACGAGCGGCTGATTCAGGCCAACGTCTTCTTCGCGACCTGCGCCACCGCGGCGACCTCCTCGATCACCAACGACGAGGTCTACGACATGGTGATCCTGGACGAGGCCAACAAGGCCCGGATCGACGAGGCGCTCCCCTGCCTGCGGCTGGGTGCCGCGGTGGTCATGGTGGGAGATCACAAGCAGCTGCCCCCCGTAGAGGACGACGCCATTTACCAGATCGTGGAGGACCACGCCGCCCTGGAGCAGATCGTCGACACCAGCCTCTTTCAGCGGTGTTGGGAGAAAGGGGTCCCCGATCAGGCCCGCTGCCTTCTGGTCGAGCAGCACCGGATGCATCCAGAGATCTCCTCCTACATCAGCTCCGCCTCCTACGACAACCAGCTGGAGAATGCGCCTGAGGTTCTCGAATACGAGTACGTGACCCGGCGTCCCTTCCCGGTGGCGCTGCACATGGTCGACACCGCCGGGCTGCGGGGCGGGCGGGAGCGGCGCGGCGCCGGCGGCGCCCTGCGGAACGACGCCGAGGTAAGGGTGTGCGCCCAGGTGGTTCGAATCCTGGACGAGAGAGCCGACCCGGAGCTCTCCCTGGCAGTGATCGCCATGTACGCGGACCAGGTAGACCGGCTGCGGCAGGCCCTCAGTCGCCGGCACTTCCGTCGCCAGGTGAGGATCGACACCGTGGATTCCTTCGAGGGCCGGGAGGAGGACATGGTGGTGATCTCACTCGTCCGCAGCAACGAGCGGGGAAGGATCGGTTTCCTGCGGGTTCCCAACCGGCTCAACGTGGCCATCTCTCGAGCCCGACGCTTGGTGGTATGCGTCGGCGATGCCGCCACCCTGCGGGCCGGGGAGGAGACCATGTACGGCCGCCTGGTGGAGGCCGCACGGGACTGTGGTGGCTACCTGATGGCGACCGACCTCCTCGGCGGCCGTGCCAGCGTTCGACCGAGGCCGGTGCGGCGGGGCGTGCCGGGTACTCCGGGATCGCCCCAGGAGGGTGATCCCAATGCTCCGAG
>Ga0307372_10011243_pt1 | contig 11980 bp, 9 predicted proteins | sample OX1MG_FD_202533 | JGI IMG/M metagenome (GOLD analysis project Ga0307372, IMG submission 202533) | Soil microbial communities from Risofladan, Vaasa, Finland - OX-1 | ecosystem: Environmental > Terrestrial > Soil > Coastal area > Acid sulfate soil | place: Finland: Risofladan, Vaasa | collected...
AGAGTTCAAGGCCCAAGCGGCGGCGCGAGGGGCGTCTCCCCCCACGCCCCTCGCCCTCCCAAAACCAGAACTAACCCAAACCGAGCAACTCATATTATGATTTGGACCAAAGAAGGGGAGCAGGTCATTGTTTCCATCGGGGATCGTCCTTTTTGACGACTCGATGAGGGCTTCGATATCTCGCGTGGTAGACCGGAGTGGGATGGCGCGCGGTTAGCTCCGCTTCCTCTCTTGCCGCCTCTTCGGTCTTCATGGCGTTCAGCTCGGACCCAAGAGCTTGCATCTGCCCCTGGGTTTGGGTCAGCGATGTTGTTAACTCCTGATTGCGGGCAGATAATTGGCTGGCAATTTTGTGCTGATCCACGATGAATGCCACCGCCACCGCTGCCAGGCATAACGCCACAATCGCCGCAATCCACAGCGGTCGCGCCGACCGGACAGGGTGGGTCGAAGAATTTTCACTCTCAGGATCAAGCTGATTTTCATTCATGTAAGTTCTCTCAATTTCAAAGTCGCTCATGCACCTCGGTCGTTTGGAGTGCTAAAAGACATCGTAGCAAGCAATATGCCAGACACGCATAATTACAACCCTCATCTTTTCAATGGGTTATATGGGACGCCCGAGGTTCCGGTTGGAGGTCGCCAAGAACGGATTCCCGGTTCGTGTAAAAATTTCCCTGCCCGGGCTTCCGAAATGCCTGGAAACGCCAAGCTCTGGCAATCCTTATTTATGGCTATCGATGGCCTGACTAAGGGGCCTTTTCAAGCAGGGTCTCGTGGGAAATCGACCTTGACCCACCGGCCTTCGCGGGCGGCGCGGTATATGGCTCGCATGGTGACGACATCGCGCAGTCCTTCCCGCCCGTTCGGTTCCGGCTCACGGCAACGGCGGATGCTGTCAGCAAACGCATCCAGCTCCAATGCGAATTCGTCGATAATCTTGAATCGCCTTTCGAACCAGCGGCCCTCGATTTTTCCAAACAACCGCCGTTCCTCGTTGTAAGCAAATGCAGGATCGAGCGCCGCCCAGCCTTTTTCACCGAACACCTTCAGGAAGTTGGCTTGAGCAGCGCCGAAGCTTGAGCTGCCCTGCACCAAGAGCCCGTCAGGAAACTTCAGTTGAAAGCAGATGCTTTCCTCAACGCGGTCGTAGCGCGCAGGGTCCGTGCTCCAGGCATAGCCATTCGCTTCCACCGGCTCCAGGCCTGTAAGCCACCGAACGGTATTGACGCAGTACACCCCAAGATCCACAAGCGATCCCCCGCCTGCTTCTTCCAGGTCGAAATGCCAGGCGGGCGCCTTTTTAGAGGGAGGAATAGAAATTGTGAAGGCCGTGTGGATGATTTTCAGCTTGCCTAACTTGCCGCTCGTGAGAAGCCTTTTCAGCGCCAGGCTTGCGGGCTCAAAATACTTGCGGTAAGCAATCATGAGCCGGACCTTGTTCTTGCGACAAGCCCGGGTCATGGCTAAACACTGCTCCACTGTAGCCGCCATGGGCTTTTCGCACAGCACGTGCCGGCCCGCTCGAGCGGCACGCACGGCATACTCTCGATGTGTACCATTGCTGGTGGCGATAAAAACGGCCTTGACTTCAGGGTTCATAAGGCACTGGGCGTAGTCATCGTAGGTGTAGCAGGCGTCGGCGCCAAACTCTGCTGCCAGGCCCTTGGCCTTTTTCAAGTTTCCGCTGACGACTGCAATGAGCTTCGCCTTCTTACTGTGCCTGAAAGCAGGAAGGATAGCCCGCTGGGAAATTCCCCCGAGACCCACGACGGCGTAACCAACTCTATTGCTATGTATCATTTGGAACCCCTCTCAGAAAAGATTCGATTTTAGACAGGTGGAGCTTCGTTTAACGGTCTATTATCCACCTGCTCGGTGAAGCCGGGAGAAGAAAATTTCACTTTAAACTCTCCCTGTAATCAGGATATAGGCTCCAACCGATAGGAGAAAAGCAGGAAGAATTTAGGCTGCGCATTGCGCTTGACTTTTGTAATGGAAGGGATAGATTAGTAACTGGAGACATAGAGGAAGCTTTCCATATTGCCGGTTCTGAGCTTAGAACCGCACAAAGTCAAAAACGATCACGCTGCTTGCGCATGCGGAACCGGACTAGAGGGTTTGCAGAGTAATCTCGCGGTTAACCTCTTCGTCCGCTGTAGCCGACGAGAAGGGGAGGGTCCCATGTTTCAGATGATCGATGACCAAAAGCCGACCGCGGAAGACCGAAGAATGATATGGGTTAAGGTCGGGATGTTTCTAGTGCTCGTAGCCGCACTCGGTGGGGTGGTATATTTCTTCGCTTTTGTGCCGTGGGGAAGGTAATCACGTGTCGGTCAGAGGAAAATTTCCCCGTATGAGGCGGAGTGCGTCCTCTTTCGTGTGGATCTGCCCCTCAAGCTGCGCGTCTTCGACAGCCTGCAGGATCTTTTTGAATTCTGGGCCGGGCGGATAACCCTCGCGGATGAGGTCGTGTCCGCTGAGAAGGCGCGGAGGTTTGATCTCCTCAGGCGGAATTTCCTCAAGCATTTTCCTCGCCAGATCATAGTTGTCCAGCATTCCGTGACTCGCCAGACAATCCAGCCGGTGCAATTCCAGGTGCTCTTCGAAACCTTCCATCCGCAGAAAACGGATCTGCGTCGAGCGGCGCATCTGAGGAAAATCCTTAAAGCGCAGGTGATGGCGCACCAGTTCCGCAACTCGCTCCGTGTCCCGGGAAGGAAGCCGAAGCCGGCTGCAGATTTCCTCCGCCATCTTTGCGCCCACTTCGACGTGGCCATCGAAGCGAATTCGCTCCCGGACGCTGAAGGTGCGAGGCTTCCCCACGTCGTGGAGGAGGACGCCGAGCGCCAGCGAGGGCGGCGGCGCATGCAATCCCTCAAGCATCATCAACGTATGCGTCCAGACATCGCCTTCCGGATGAAACTCCGGCGGCTGCTCGACGCCTTGCATCGCCTTGACCTCAGGCAACACCTCCCGGAGCAAGCCCGTGGTATCCAGCAACTCAAATCCCTGCCGCGCCCGGCCTTCGGTAAGGATTTTCAAAATTTCGTCCCGAATACGTTCCGCGCTAACCAGGTGAATTTCGCCGGTGAGCATCCGAATGGCCTCGGCGGCCGCTGGGTCCAGGGCAAAGTCAAACCGGGCCGCAAAACGCACGGCGCGAAGCATGCGCAAGCGGTCCTCGCCAAAACGCTTAAACGGATCGCCAATCGTGCGGATCTTGCGGCCATGGATGTCCGCCTGGCCGCCGACGTAGTCGAGCACCTGATCCTTGAGGGGATCGTAAAGCAGGCCGTTGATTGTAAAATCGCGGCGGCGGACGTCCTCTTCCGCTGATTTCGCGTACTGCACGTCGGCAGGATGGCGGCCGTCTGCGTAGAGGCCGTCGCTTCTGAACGTCGCCACCTCCACGTTACCTTCCTCACGGGGAACGATGACCACTCCGAATTGCGCGCCCACCGTCAGGCTGGCCGGGAACAGCTTAACGACCTCGGCAGGCGGCGCGTCCGTCGAGACATCGTAATCGTGCGGCTGGCGTCCCATCACGATATCACGCACACCCCCCCCGACAAGATAGGCGGCAAAACCCGCGCTTCGTATGCGTCGGACGATCTCTGTTGCCGTTTGGCGCTTCGCGTCCACCAGGCACCCTTCAACCGAGAATGCGGAAACTGGCCGGGCCTTGCGGGTTGGCCGAACTCCGGCCCTTGGCCGCGCTCCAGCCTTTAGCGCTTTGCCCATAGCCTACCATGAAATTACTTCTTGTCATGTTCAAGAGACCGGGCCAGTTGCAGCGACTCGAACCCGTAACGCTTCCGGACCTTGTCGGCCGCCTGCAGGATGCGGTCAAGCTTCTCGCGCTTGGCGGAATCGAGCAGCCCGAGCTGGACGGATGAGGATTCCAAATTCGATGCGCGCACGCCGATGAGCCGGATCTTTTCCTTGTGGTTCCAAGCCGTCTCGAACAAGCGCAAAACGTTTTCGAAAATCACGGAATCGAGGTGAGTCGGCTCTTCGAGAGTCGCGTCGCGCGTGATCGTCTGAAAGCGGTGGTTGCGGAGCTTCAAGCCCACCGTGCGCGCAAACAGCCGGTGCTCCCGGAGGCGTGTTGCCACGCGCTGAGAAAGGTAGCTCAGGGTCCCCTCAAGTTCTTCAACGTCAGCGGTGTCCTGGTCGAAGGTCGTCTCGTGACTGATGGATTTCGGCTCCTCCTCGTAAGCGTAGGCTTCGATGTCGCCGCCGAGCGACTTGGTGTAAAGCCATTCACCATACTTTCCGAACTTCGCTTTCAGCCGTTCCTGCCCGTACGTCTGCAAGTCTCCGATGGTGCAAATCCCGAGCGAGCGAAGCTCCGGTTCTGTGACTTTCCCGATGCCGGGCATGCGGCGGATCGGCAGCGGCGCCAGAAATCGCGCCTCGCACCCTGGCAAGATGTAGAGCAAGCCGTGGGGCTTGGCCTGGTCGGAGGCGATTTTCGACACCAGATGCGACGTCGAGGCGCCCACCGAACAATTCAAGCCTGTCCGCTCATGGATCGTGCCGATCAGCCGGTCGGCGGCCTGAAGCATTCCGCCGTGCAGGCGCTCGGAACCCGTCAAGTCGAGATACGCTTCGTCGATGGAGACCATCTCGATCGCGGGAGTGAACTCCTGGAAGATTCCGTAAATCTTTTCCGAGTATTCCCCGTACTTGGCATGATGGCCGCGCAGGAAGATGGCATGAGGGCACAGCTTTTTTGCGGTGCGGATGGGCATGGCCGAGTGAATGCCGAACTTGCGCGCTTCATAGCTGGCCGCGGCAACCACTCCCCGGCCCTCCGGGTCTCCGCCGACCACCACGGCCTTGCCCTTCAAGGAAGGATCGGCCAACTCTTCCACGGAGACAAAGAAGGCGTCCATATCGACGTGTAGAATTTGGCGGAGCATGTTAGGTATGAATTACGAATTCTGAATTACGAATTAAAGCCGATACCCAGTTCCTGTGGGTCAAGCACTACCCCTGATGGCAGTCTCTCGTCTGCCAGCCCCTAATCCCTAGTCCCTAACCCCCAGCCCTTTTTTGCGCGCCGTGACCACGCGGGGAATCCCGGCGAGATCAGGAAGCGTTTTTGCCTCCGTCCACCCTGCATTCAGGAGTTGAAGCACCGCTTCCTTTTTATTGTAGCCAATTTCAACCGCGGCATAGCCGCCGGGCTTAAGCACTCGAAGAGCTTGCGGAAACAGCCGGCCATAAATCTCTTCGCCCTGGGCAAGATCGCCCCAGGCGAGGCGAGGCTCAAAATCGCGAACCTCGCGCTGGACGTTTTCACGTTCGGCGTGCGCAACGTAAGGCGGGTTCGACACCACAAAGTCGAAAGTGCCGAGAAATGGCGTATCGAGAAAGGGAGCGAGGAGGTCGCCCTCAACAAACTCGACTCGTTTTTCCATCCCGAGCCGCGCGGCGTTTCGAGCGGCCACTTCCAGCGCCGCGGGAGAGATATCCGTCGCGAAAACGCTTGCACGCGGCAGTTCGGAAGCGAGCGCCACAGCAATGCATCCCGACCCCGTTCCAACATCGACGATCCGGTAATGTTCGTCCCTCGGCAAGCCTCGTCCGGAAATCAAATCGAGGACGGCCTCAACGATGTGTTCGGTTTCCGGCCTTGGAATCAGCACGGCAGAGTTCACTTCAAAATCCAGGCCCCAGAATTCCTGATGTCCCGTGATGTATTGCGTGGGCCGCCCCGAGGCGCGTTCCTCGATCAAGCGCCCATAAGCCTCAACCTGCTCGTCGGACAATTCCAGATCGGGGTGGGTGTAGAGGTAGGCCCGCTCCTCGTGGAGAAGGTGCATGAGGAGCAACTCGGCGGCCAGGTTTGCCGAAGGCACGTGGTGCTCCAGGAGGTTTTTCAATCCTGTCCGGAGCGCGACACGAAGTTGCATGGAGAGACCCAAGGGCCGCGTCCCGTGGCCGTCACGCCGCCACAGTCGTCTGCTTGAGCTTTTCGGTTTGGTAGTGCGTAATCAAAGCGTCGATGATCTCGTCGAGCCTTCCGTCCATGATGCGGTCCAGTTGGTGCAAGGTGAGGCCGATGCGATGGTCGGTGACGCGGTTCTGGGGGAAATTGTAGGTCCTGATTTTTTCGCTGCGGTCCCCCGTGCCCACCATGGCGCGGCGCTCGTCGGAAATCTGTTTCTGCTGCTCCTCAAGCTTCATCTCATAAAGCCGCGAGCGCAGCACCCGCATGGCCTTGGCGCGGTTCTTGATTTGCGATTTTTCGTCCTGGCAGGAGACCACCATCCCGGTGGGAAGGTGGGTGATGCGCACCGCGGAATACGTGGTGTTCACCGATTGCCCGCCGGGCCCCGAGGAACAGAAGGTATCGATGCGGATGTCCTTGGGGTCAATCGCAATGTCCACCTCGTCGGCTTCCGGCAGGACGGCGACGGTGACGGCCGAGGTGTGGATGCGGCCTTGCTGCTCGGTTGCCGGTACGCGCTGCACGCGGTGCACCCCGCTTTCGTATTTCAAGCGGCTGTAAACTTTCTTTCCTTCCACCACCGCGATCACTTCTTTCAGCCCGCCGACGCCGGAAAGGGAAGAAGAGAGGACCTCAATCTTCCAGCCCTGTTCTTCCGCGTAGCGGCTGTACATGCGGAAAATTTCCTGCGCGAATAGCGTCGCCTCGTCTCCTCCGGTGCCGGCGCGGATTTCCAGCACACTGTTCTTCTCGTCATTGGGATCTTTGGGCAGCAGCAACAGCTTCAATTGGCTTTCCACGGCCTCCTGCCGCTTTTCCAGCTCCGCCAGTTCCTCCTGCGCAAGCGCCCGCATTTCAGAATCGGAGGAAGAATCTTCAAGCAGCGATTTGGTTCCCACCAGCGCTTTTTGAATTTCCTTCCAGTCCCGGTAACAGTCCACGATTTCCTCGAGCTCGGAGTGCGCTTTGGCGGCTCGCTGATAGGCGGAAGGATCGCCCAGAACCTGCGGGTCGCTCAAGTCGGAGTTCAGGCTTTCATACCGCTTTTCGATTTGTTCAAGCTTGGGCAGAAAATGCATTTTAGAACCTCAGGTCCGGGCCATGGCCGCTCGAATCGCTTCTTCCGTCCGGCACAAGCATGGAGCCACGGTCAATCCGACTTTCGGTCAACGGTGGTTTTGCCTTGCATCAAAAGGCCCACGGACAGGAAAGAACTGTCCGTGGCTGCCCTCTCCAGCCCCTTCTCATCTTTCGCGGTTTCGTGGGAGCGGCGTCCGGGATTGATGCGCAAACCAAGACTGAATATCAGAATAGCCCGGCACGAATCAAGGTGTCAATCAGCCGTCCCTTTGTAGCGGCAGTGTCCCCACCGCATGCCCGGCAATATCGCTTGACAGCCCTCTCCGAGGGGAGAGGGTGCCCCGCTTTTTCGGGGCGGGTGAGGGGTCGCTTCCATCCGCCGGCACAGCCAGAAACCCACACATCGCTTGCCTGGGCGTTTTCTCCGCTGCCCGCTCTCTTTGCACAAGCGCCCCGGAGCCTGTCATTTCTGAAGCCGCAGGTGGTCCTGAGTTTAGCGAAGGAAGGGTCTCTGCATTTGCTCTATTCCACAGATGCCGGGATACCTCGCGAAGTTTCTGCCTTTATCCTTCACGCTTCAGAGTTGATTTGTATTGTCTTCCTGCCCCGCAGGTGGTATACAAGCGGAGAAATCGAAAGCTCGATGAAGGGAAATGAAGGTTCGTGTAACGCGGAGTTGTTTTGAAGCTCCGCGACTTTTCCTTGAGAGAAAAGCCTCAGCCTTCAAAGACCAGGCTGCGCGACCGCGCTTCTTTAGGGAGACCGTCTTATGGCCAGCAAGTACAACCGACGAAAGTTCTTACGGAATTCTGCGATGTTAGCCCTCGCGCCGGCACTGCCGGGTCTCAGGAACGGAGTGGCCTTTTATCCACCCGAAGGATCAGCGAGCGCGCAAAGTGGGCCGCAACTCGCGGAAATCCAAAGCGGTTTTCTAAACCCGCCCCCTGCGGCGCACCCGTGGGTATATTGGTTTGTCTCGAACGGCAACATCACTCGCGAGGGCATCACCGCCGATCTTGAAGCGATGCACCGCGTGGGGATTCGCGGCGTTTTGTATATGGAGGTTGACCAATATGTTCCACCGGGCCCCGTCCGATTTCTGACCCCCGAATGGCGGGGAATGATTCAGCATGCGGTGAAGGAGGCAACTCGGCTGGGCATCACGATGGACATGAACAATGACGCCGGCTGGTGCGGCAGCGGAGGTCCTTGGATTACGCCGGAGCTATCCATGCAGATCGTTGTGTGGAGCGAGTCGCACCACGAAGGCCCTGCGCATTTTTCCGGAGCGCTTTCACAACCCCAGACGGCGCTCGATTATTACCGTGACATTGCCGTCCTGGCTTTTCCCACGCCTCGGGCGGCGAGCGTTCGCATGGCAGACCGTTCCCCCAAGATCACTTACGGAGTCCAGCGGAAAAGTTTTGACGCCGCCAAGCTGATGGACGGCAATATCGCAACGGTCACGGTGATTCCATCGCCTCCCAAAGGCCAGCCGCAGTACCTGAACATTGAATTCGCGGAACCTTTCACCGCGCAATCGGTGACGGTATCGCCCGGCTCCCTAATCAACGGGACGCTTGAGGTTTCCGACGATGGCCGCGAATACCGGGCCGTCCAGTCGCTCACTTTTCGCTGGCCGGCATCTTCCGTGAACTTCCCCGAAGTGTCCTCCCGCTATTACCGGATCGTCCTGAAGCCAAAGGAAAGCCGGTTCTCTGATGCATTTGCCAAGGGCATTCCACTGGGCGAGGTGGAATTGCACCCCGATCTGCGCATCGAAGACCTGCCGGGAAAGGCCGCTTACGTTCGGCAAAATACTTTTTCTGGCGAACCGCCGCTGCCTCCGGAGATGGCCATCGAGCGGAACAAGATTCTGGATCTCAGCGATAAGATGGATCGTCATGGAAATCTCACCTGGGAAGTTCCTCCAGGCAAGTGGACGGTGCTGCGCCTGGGCCACACCTCCACCGGAGTGATGAACCATCCGGCTCCCCAAGAAGGGCTGGGGCTTGAGTCTGACAAGCTCAGCAAGAAGGCCACTGAGGTGCAGTTCGAAGGCTTGATGGGAAAGCTCCTCAAGGATCAGGCAGCCGTGGGCGGCAAGGCGCTCACCATGACCCACATTGACAGTTGGGAAACGGGCTCGCAGAACTGGACCCCGGGGTTCCGGCAGATTTTCCAGGACCGGCACGGTTATGACCTTCTTCCTTATTTGCCGGTCCTGACCGGACGCGCTGTGGAGAACCAGGAGATTTCGGAACGTTTCTTGTGGGATCTGCGGCGGCTGGTTGCAGATCTGCTCCTGGATAACTACGCGGGACACATGCAAGATCTCAGCCACCAGCATGGATTGACGCTTTCCATCGAGGCTTATGGCGGCGGCCCGCTGGAAGACGTTGCCTACGGCGGGCGGGCGGACATGCCGATGAGTGAATTCTGGACGGGGAGGAAGCCGGGGCCCTGGAACAAAGAGATGGCCTCCTCCGCGCACGTCTATGGCCGGCCGATCGTGGGGGCGGAATCCTTCACGGCGGTCCCCGCGGATAGCAAATGGCAAAACCATCCCTTCACGCTGAAGCCGCTCGGCGACCACGCCTTCACGCAGGGCGTCAACCACTTTGTCTTTCACCGCTATTCGATGCAGCCCTGGCTCCATCAAGAGCCGGGCATGACGATGGGGCCGTATGGAATTCATTACGAGCGCACGAACACCTGGTGGGAGCAATCGCGGGCGTGGCTGATGTACCTTTCCCGCTGCGAATATCTCCTGCAAAGGGGCAAGTTCGTGGCGGATGTGGTTTATCTTGGCAGTGAAAACGCCCCCTATTCTTTTCCGGAGCGCGCAGATTTCGATCCCGGAATTCCCGATGGCTATGACTACGACGACCTGCCCCCGGAAGTCTTGCTCAAGCAAATGACGGTGAGCGACGGCCGGCTGGTTCTTCCCAGCGGGATGAGCTACCGACTATTGATCCTTCCCGGGGGGAGGACGATGACGCCCGCTCTGTTGGCGAAAATCAAGGAATTGGTCCTGGCGGGCGCAACCGTGGTGGGCCCGCCACCCGCTGCTTCGCCCAGCCTGGCGGACTATCCGAAATGTGACGATCAGGTCAGACAGTTGGCTGCCGAACTGTGGGGTGGATGCAATGGCAGCAGCCTGACGGAGAACCGCCTCGGCAAAGGCAAAGTCATTTGGGGAAGGCCTGTAGCCGATGTGCTGCGGGACCTGGACGCGCCGCCGGATTTTGCCTGCCAGGATGTCAAGGTAGGCGATGAAATTCGTTATATTCACCGCCGTCATGAGGGCGATGAGATTTACTTTGTGGCGAGTGCCAGTCCCGATGCAAGGAGATTCCTGTGCACCTTCCGGGCTAATGGAAAACGGCCGGAATTGTGGTGGCCGGACACGGGAAAGATCGAGCCGATTGCCGTTTACGACGAGCAGGAGGATGGGGTCCGGATTCCCCTCGAAATGGACCCCTGCGGCTCAGTATTTGTCATCTTCCGCGGCGCCGCCAAACCCTCCGGGAACCGAATCGTTTCTGTAAGGCGAAACGATGTGGAGATTTCAGGAATTCCCGATACGCCTGTGGCGGAGATTCAACTCCTGCACCCCTTCGGCAATTTTGATATGGAAGCGGGCGGTGGAGCGGGATACTCCGTCGAGGTTGCCCAATCGGGAACTTATGAATTGAAAACGGCCACAGGACGCGCGCTCAAGGTGGTGGTTCCGGCCTTGCCCAAGCCCGTCGAAATCCGCGGTCCCTGGGAACTCCAATTCCCCAAGGGCTTGGAAGCGCCGGAACGGGTGACCCTGGAACGCCTTATTTCCTGGACCGAGCACCCCAATCCCGGCGTAAAGTATTTTTCCGGCACCGCAACTTACCATCGTCAGCTTGAAGTTCCCCCAGACATGCTTCGGACAAATCGCAGGCTCTATCTCGATTTGGGAAGCGTCTCGGTCATCGCAGAAGTCAAGTTGAACGGCCGCGATCTTGGTCTCGTCTGGAAGCCGCCTTTTCGCGTCGATATCACCGAGGCAGCCCGTTCAGGCGCGAACGACTTGGAAGTCAGCGTGGTCAACCGTTGGCCGAACCGGCTGATTGGTGACGATCACCTCCCCGACGATTGCGAATGGAAACCTGGACTCTGGGGCGAAGTGTTAGCCCGCTATCCCAAGTGGCTGCTCGAAAATAAGCCGAGACCCACCGGCCGCGTCACCTTTACCACCTGGAAGCTTTGGACCAAAAACGATCCGCTGCTCGAGTCCGGCCTCCTCGGCCCCGTCCGCATGATTCCCTTCGCCCACCTCACCGTTCGATAACGGCGCGGATAGCGGCGGCGATCCGCTGCATGACGTAGCGGCGGTTTTACACCACCACGGACCCCGCCCGTCCGCTGGCGGACACCCTCTTCCCCGGGGAGTCTGTGTGAGCACGACTCCCAGCGGTGTCATTCCGAGCGCAGCGAGGAATCTCGCCCTGAAGGCTTGCAGTCGTAGCGGCGGCTTCACGCCGCCACTTGGCGAGATAAACGCGCTGTTGCTCCAGCTTCCTGGCTCTTAGTTCCACGGCACCGTTTTCGCTCACTGCAACTAAAGTACCCTTGTGTTCCCACCCCGCTGGTAGTATACAGACGACGAAATCCCTTCTCTATAGACAGAAGTTACGGCGTAGATTGTGGAGAGGGCGATTTGAGCGCAAACCAATGTAGCAGTGAGGACCTATGCCATTCAGTGCTTCCCGATTGACGCTTTACGCGATTGTTTCAGCAATCGAAGAGGATCTTAGAGGCTTCATTCTTACCAACTGACCTGCTCCCCTTCTTTGGTCCAAATCATAATATGAGTTGCTCGGTTTGGGTTAGTTCTGGTTTTGGGAGGGCGAGGGGCGTGGGGGGAGACGCCCCTCGCGCCGCCGCTTGGGCCTTGAACTC
>Ga0307372_10011245_pt1 | contig 11979 bp, 8 predicted proteins | sample OX1MG_FD_202533 | JGI IMG/M metagenome (GOLD analysis project Ga0307372, IMG submission 202533) | Soil microbial communities from Risofladan, Vaasa, Finland - OX-1 | ecosystem: Environmental > Terrestrial > Soil > Coastal area > Acid sulfate soil | place: Finland: Risofladan, Vaasa | collected...
CGCGGCATCAAGCGTCTTCTGCCCGCCGCGCCGCGCGATGGCCGCCGCCTCGGCGATCAAATCGTCGATCAGCTCGATCCGCGCGGTCAGGCGGTCGCGGCGCTCGGCCCAGCGCGCGGCGATGCCAAGCAGCAGCGCGATCGCCTCGCCGCTCGCGCCCTCGAGGCCCTGGCGCATCACCATTGCGGCGACGAGCCCGGCATAAATTCCGAGATTGCGCGCATCGGCCGGCGTGTCGCTGTCGATATCGGCGTTGATCTTGAAATAGGTGCGGAAATCCGGGTCGCCGTCGAAGAAGGTCGCATACCAGCGCGGCGCGCCGACCAGAACCACTTTGACATCAAGGGATATCGGCCCCGGCTTGGGCGCGCCGGCGAGCGGCGGGCTTTGCCCGCGGCCGAGCTCCTCGATCCGGATCTGGCGGTCGCGCAGCGCCGCCTTGAGGAACGCCCAGCTCGCGGGATTGGCCGCCATCGCCTCGGCGCGCAGCACCAAGACGCCGCCATTGGCGCGATGCAGAGCGCCGGCGCGGATTTGCAGGAAATCGGTCTGCATCGAGCCTTGGCTCTGGCGGTACTCGATCCAGCCGAACAGATTCTCGTAGCTCGGATTGGCTTCGAGCACGATTTGCGGATGGGTTTCCTCGCCGCGATCGACGAACAGATTCACGGCGTAGCGCCGCTCGGGCAGCTCGCCGTCGCCGACGCTGCCCGGCTGGAGCTGGAACCGCTCGGGCGTCTCGCCCATATCGACGCGCATCGCGGTCAGCCAGCGCACAAGACCGGGAAGAGCACCGAACTCGCGATCCAGCGCGTCAAGCTCGGGCGCGGTCACTTCGGCGGCGATGCCGCGGTTGAGCGCCTGAATTTGGCCGGCCAGACGCGCGCGCGCGTCGACCGCGCGAAACTGCATCCGGGTAAGCGCGGTCGCCATTTCGCGCTCGGTCGCCTCGTCGAGCGTGGGCGCCGCCACGCCTGGAGCGGGCGGCGCGTGCCGGAGGCGCAAGGCGCCGTCCTCGCCCTGGACGAGTTGCAGCCCATGCGTTTGCGCCGCCTGGGCCAGATTTTCCATATCGGCGCGGACCTCGTGCTCGGCTTGCTCGCGCAAGGCGAGCAGCCGCGCCTGATAGGCATCGCCCGAGAACGACGCCGCCAGCGCCGCGCGCAGCTTGGGGATCAGCATGCGCAGCGCGTCACACAGCTTGCGGCCGGTGCCGGCCGGCAAAGCCACCGGCATCGGCCGCTCGGGATGGCGGAAATGATTGAGGTAGACCCAATCGCTCGGCGCCGGGCGTTGGCCCAGCGCGGTCGCGAGATGGGCGAGCGTCGCTGTCATCCGCGCGGTGCGGTCCTCGCCGACGACGAAGATGTTGAAGCCCAGCGCGGCGACCGAGAGGCCGAAATCGAGCGCCGCCCGCGCCCGCGCATGGCTGGTCAGATCGAAGATTTCGGCGCCGGCGACCGGCGACGCCGCAAAGCGCGGCACCCCGACCGCATCGGCTGGAAGCTTCGTGGCGCTCATGTCCCCCCTCGCCGCTACCCCCGCTTATGCAGACGCGCATAAGGATAGGCCCGCGCACGGGCGATGGCGAGCACGCGGGCTTCCTTGCTGGCGTCGGACCGGCCCGATAGATTGGCCGCAACCAATCGAGGAGGCGCGCGATGCTCGCGCAGGATCGGCGCAATCGTTTGCGCGCGGCGATGAACGAGGCCGGGATCGAGGCGCTGGTGGTCTACGGCAATTCCTGGCAGAGCGATTATCTGCGCTATGTCGCGGATTTCTCGTCGCTCGAAGGCCACGGCATGGCGGTGGTCGCGCCCGACGGCTCGGTCGAGCTGTTCGTCGACAGCGTCGCCGAGGCCGAGCGCGCCGAGGCCGAGACCAGCGGCATCACGGTGAGCCTCGCCCCCGAGATCGCGCGCGAGGTCGCGAGCCGCTTGGAGCGCGTCGCCAATCACCGCATCGCCGCCGCGCCTTTGGGCTTCATGCCGAAATTCATTGCCGATGCCGCGCGCGGCTACCAGCTCGAGGACGGCACGACGCTGGTCGACCGCCTGCTGATGGTGAAGATGCCGGCGGAGATCGACGCGCTGCGCCAGGCAGCCAAGCTCGCCGATGACGGCTACGAGGTCTTCAAAGAAGCCGCGCGGCCCGGCCGCAGGCAATACGAGCTGATCGCCGATATCGAAGGCTTCTTCCGCAAGAAGGGCTGCGCCGACAATTTCATGATCATGGGCTCGGGCGGCAAGGACGTGTTCGCGATGGCGCCGCCCTCGGCGCGCGTGATCAAGGCCGGCGACATGGTGACAACCGAGCTGACGCCCGCGGTTCACGGCTATTTCGCACAGATCTGCCGCACGATGGTGCTGGGCAAGGCAAGCGACGCGCAAAAGCGCGCGCATGCGCTCTATCGCGAGGCGATGGAGGCCGGGATCGCGACGGCAAAGCCCGGCGTCACCGCCGCCGCTGTCGCACGCGCCGAGAACGACGTGTTCCGCAAGCACGGCCTCGGCGAATACGCGACCAGCAAATACACCCGGGTGCGCGGCCACGGCCTTGGCCTCTTCGTCGATACCAAGCCGCACATTCTCGAGGATGTCGACACCGTGCTCGAGGCCGGGATGACGATGATCATCCATCCCAACACTTATCATCCCGAGGTCGGCTACATGGTGCTGGGCGACACCATCGTCATCACCGCAACCGGCGCCGAGGTTCTGACCGGGATGCCGCGCGAAATTTTCGAGGTCTGAATGCGCCGCGGTTTCATCGCCTGGTCGAAAGCCGAATTGCCCGAAAGCGTGTTCGCGGCGCGTCTTGCGCGGCTGCGCGAGGCGATGGCGCCGCACGGCCTCGACGCGCTCGTCGTCTACACCAACAACACCCGCACCGCGGCGGTGTCGTGGCTCACCGCTTTCGTGCCCTATTGGGCCGAAGGGTTGTTGGTGGTTCCGCTGGTCGGCGACCCGCTGCTGACGATGGCATTCTCCAACCGCATCGTCGGCTGGGGCAAGGGCGTCTCCTGCGTCGCGCGCTTCGAGGGCGGCGCGCGGCCGGGCCAGGCCGCCGGCAAATACCTGGTCGAGCTGGGCGCCAGACATGTCGGCGTCGCCGATCTCGATAATCTGCGCGCGGCGGTCGCCTCTGACCTCGCCGAAGCGGCGCCGGCGGCGGCGCTTAAGGATGCGACCGCGCTGTTCGACAGCGTGCGCCAGCAGCCCGACCCCGCCGAGATCGCGCTCGCCGCCAAGGCCGGAGCGATCGCGCAGCGCGCCTTGGCGCTGGCGACCGGCAGCGAGACGCGGCTGGGCGACGCGGTCGCCGCGGTCGATAACGCGGCGCGGCTGCTCGGCGCGGAAGAGATTTATATGGCCGCCGCGCCCGATCTCGACCGCGATCATCGCTTCCTGCGGCCCGAGGGCGTCGTGACGCCGGGCAAGAGCTTCGCCCTGCGCGCAACCGTCGCCTACAAGGGAACCTGGATTAGGATGACCCGCACGCTCGGCCGCGCCCCCGAGCCGACGGCCGATGCCGCGGCACAATTCGCCGCCGCAGTGGCGCGACTGCCCTCGCTCGACGGCTTTCGCGAATTTCCCGCCTGGTCGATCGAGGGTTGCCGGCTGGCGCAGCCGCTCGACGTCTTTGCCGCGCCGGCCATGAGCGCACCGCGACCGATCGCCCCAGGCTCGCTGGTCACGGCACAGGCGGTGATCGCGGTTGACGGAAAGCGGATCGCGCTCGCGGCGCCGGTGCTGGTCGGCGCGCAAGAATTTCCATCGAGCGTGCTGGTCGCGCCGATTTTCGCGTAAGGCGGATGCGCGCAACGCGGACCTGATTCCCCTGGCGTTTTCTTGACACTGGTGGGCAGCGGCCCATAAATGGCCGCGAACAAAGGAGAGGCAATGGCATCGACCCGCAAGGCTGCGCTCGTGACGGGCGCGGCAAACGGCATTGGACGGTCTGCGGCGCTGACGCTGGCGCGTGCCGGCTACGACGTGGCGATCAATTACAGCCGCAGCGACGATCAGGCGAAAGAAGTCGCGGCCGAGGCGCAAAAAGCCGGCGCCAAGACCCTGCTGTGCAAATGCGACGTGTCCGACGAGCCTGGCGTGCGCGCGATGCTGAAGCAGGTCGGCGACGCCTTCGGCCGCCTCGACGCACTGGTGAATAACGCGGGCATGACCCATTCGGCGCATCCCAAGGATTTCGAGAACACCTCGCTCGAGGAATGGGACCGCGTCTTCGCGGTCAATGTGCGCGGCATGTTCCAGGTGACAAGGGCATCGCTCGCGCTCTTGAAAGAGGCATCGGCGCCGGCGATCGTCAACACCGCGAGCATCGTCGGCCTGCGCCCCGGCCCGCAGCCGCTGGCCTATGCGGCCTCGAAAGCCGCGGTCGTCAGCCTCACCAAGACCCTCGCGCTCAATCTCGGCCCCAAGATCCGCGTCAACGCCGTCGCCCCCGGCTGGATGGAAGGCGACTGGATGAAGCGCATGCTGAAGGATCACTATGACGATCTGATGGCGCGGCGCGCCAAGGCGACGCCGCTGAAGCGCTGCGTCACCGCCGACGACGTGGCCGAGACCATGCTATCGCTGATCGAATCAAATCATTTCGTGACCGGCGAGATCATCGTCATCGATGGCGGCTTCGCCAGCTCGACCTAAAGGAAGCCGACATGCTCGAAGGCGTCGTTCCGTTCCCGCCCGAATTCGCCGCGCGCTATCGCGCCAAGGGCTATTGGCGGGACAAATCGCTGCGCGACGAGTTCGCGGCGGTGTTCAAGCAATTCGGTCCGCGGGTTTGCATCATCGATCGCGACCGGCAGATCACCTATGCCGAGCTCGACCGGCTGAGCACCAACCTCGCGCTCAACCTTTTGGAGCTCGGCTTCAAGCCGCTCGACCGCGTCGTGCCGACGCTGCCGAACGTCGCCGAATTCGTCATCCTTTATTTCGCGCTGCAGAAGATCGGCGCGATTCCGATCGCGGCGCTGGCGACCCATCGCTACAGCGAGGTCAGCCAGTTCGTGCAACTCGCCCGGGCGGTCGCCTGCGTCTATCCCGAGCGGCAGAGCGATTTCGAATTCGCGCCGATGGTGCGGCGGGTGCGGCAGGAAAACCCGTGCTGCAAATTCGCGATCACCCTCGGCAAGCCCGCGGCCGACGAGCTCTCGCTGCAAGCGCTCATTGAGACGCCGGCAAAACGGCCGGCGCGTGAGCTTGGCAAGCTGACGCTCGAGCCGACCGATCCCTGCATCTTCCAGCTTTCGGGCGGCACCACCGGCGTGCCCAAGCTGATCCCGCGAACCCATAACGACTACGCGTATAATTCGAAGGTCGCGTCCGAGGTCTGCGGCGTGACCGGCGATTCCGTGCTGCTGCTGATGCTGCCGATTGCGCATAATCTGCCGCTCGCCTGCCCCGGCATCCAGGGCTTCATGTTCAACGGCGGCAAGATCGTCCTCAGCCAGACGACGCGGCCCGAGGAAATCTTCCCGCTGATCGCCAAGCATCGTGTCACCCACATCAAAGTGGTGCCGGCGCTGCTGATCCGCCTCATCAACAGTCCCGACGTCACCAAGCACGACACGTCGTCGGTGCTTTACATCCAGAGCGGCGGCCAGCGACTGCAGCCCGAGGTCCGGCTCAAGACCAAGGAGCTGATTCCCAGCACCTTCGTCCAGGAGAATTTCGGCATGTCGGAAGGCATGCTGATGTTCGCGAAGATCGACGATCCCGAGCCGGTGCGGATGGAGACGGTCGGCTTTCCGGTCTGCCCGGACGACGAGGTGCGGCTCCTGGACGAGGACGACAACATCGTCTCTTTCGGCGAGGTCGGCGAGTTCTGCGCGCGCGGGCCTTATACGTTGCGCGGCTATTACGGCACGCCCGAGCACAACGCCAAGGCGTTCACCTCGGACGGGTTTTACCGCTCGGGCGATCTGATGCGGCAACATCCCTCGGGCGCCTATATGGTCGAGGGCCGCAAGAAAGACCTCATCAACCGCGGCGGCGAGAAAATCAGCGCCGAGGAGATCGAGAACCTGATCCTGTCGCATCCGGCGGTGCAGGATGCCGCCTGCGTCGCCATGCCCGACCCCGATATGGGCGAGCGCATGTGCGCCTGCATCATTGCGAAAGCGGGCAAGAGCCTGACGCTTCAGGAGCTCGTCGCCTATCTCCAGACCAAGGAAATCGCCAAATACAAGCTGCCCGAGCGGCTCGAGCTGATGAGCGATTTCCCGCTCTCGACCTTCGGCAAGGTGTCGAAGAAGGCGCTGGTCGAGATGGTCGCCGCCAAAATTCAGAAGAAGTGACCATGCGCAAGATCGACCTGCACTGCTATCCGAACACCGAGCCCTGGATCAAATGCCAGGGGCCTTACGTCGAGGCGCTGGCCAAATACTGGAACCGCTCCTGGACCTGGAAGCAGGAAGACGAGGTCGTCAAGGAGTTCGAGACCGCCGGCGTCGAGGCCGTGCTGGTCGCGCTCGATCTCGAAACCACGACCAACACGCCGCCCTGCACGAATGAATACGTCAAAGAGGTGCAAGCGCGGCATCCCGAGCGCATCATCCAATGCTGGGCCGCCGTCGATCCCTTCAAGGGCGAGATCGCGATCGCCCAGGCGAAGAAGGCGATCACCGAGCTGAAATGCCTCGGCTTCCACTTCCACCCGATCATGGGCCATTTCGCGGTCAACGACCGCCGGCTCTATCCGCTGTTCGAGACCATCAACGCGCTGAAGGCGCCGGTGATGATCGATGTCGGCACGACCGGCATGGGCGCCGGCATGCCGGGCGGCATGGGCGCGCGCATCCGCCACGCGCACCCCTCTTGCATCGACGATCTCGCTTGCGATTTCCCCGACCTCAAAATCATCGCGGCGCATCCCGGCTGGCCCTGGGTCGACGAGATGACCGCGGTCGCGCTCCACAAGGGCAATGTTTACTGGGAGCTGTCCGGCTGGGCGCCGAAATATTTCCCGGCGCAGCTCAAGGTCGACGCGCGCTCGCGCCTCCAGGACAAGATCATGTTCGGCAGCGATTATCCGAGTATTCCTTACGACCGGCTGATGAAGGAATGGACCGATCTCGGCTATACCGAGGCGGTGATGGAAAAGATTTTCCACGGCAATGCGGAGCGCATCCTGGGGCTGTGATCCCCGGCCCGACAGCTTTGGATTGACTTCTGCGGCCAGCCTCGTCCAATAGCTTCCCAATAACGAATGGGGAGGACGCAGTGACCAGAATCCAGCTTTCGCTTCTGAGCGTCGTTGCGCTCGCCGGCGCGCTTGTGGCCGGCGCGCCCAATGCGCACGCGCTCGACAAGGTTCATGCCGGCAATCCCTCCGACATCGCCTGGGCGTTCGTGCCGCTCGATGTCGGCGTCGCCGAAGGGATTTTCGCCAAATACAATTTGGATGTCGATGTCACGAGTTTCGGCGGCGACCAGAAGATGCAGCAGGGGCTGGCCGCCGGCAGCATCGATTTCGGCCTCGGCGGCGGCCCGGCGATGGCCTTCAGCGTCAAGGGCGCGCCGGTGATCGCGGTCGCCGCGCTGTTCGGGCCGCCGAAGAATATTTCGATCGTGGTCGGCTATGACTCGCCGATCAAGTCGGTTTCCGCGCTCAAGGGCAAGCTCATCAGCTCGAGTCCGGTCGGCTCTTTGACCGCGTGGCTGCTGCAGCGCGTGTCGCTCGACCAGGGCTGGGGTCCGGACGGCATCAAGATCGCGGCCTTGGGCGGTTACGAGCCGGGCGTCGCCGCGATGAGAACCCACGAGGTGGACGGGCTGATGTCATCGGTCGAGGGCGGGTTGATGCTGGAAAAAAAGCAGGTTGGCCGCAATCTGACCGACATGCAGAAATTCGCGCCGCATTTCATCACCCATGTGGTGTTCGCGCGCCGCGACCTGGTCGCCAAAAACCCCGACCTCGTCACCCGCTTTTTGAAGGGGCTATTCGCGACCGTCGCCTTCATGAAGACGCACAAACCCGAGACGCTGAAAGTGACGATCAGCGCGATGCACGAGCCGCCCGACGTCGCCGAGAAGACCTACGATTCCGAGATCGGGACCTTCATCCCCGACGGCACTTTCGATCCGCAAGCCGTCGAGGTGTTGAAGCAATCCTTCATCGACATGGGCATGCTGAAAGCCAAGCCGGCGAGCGACCAGATGTTCACGACCCAATTCCTGCCGGTGAAGCCGTAGAGGCGACGCAACCAATTCTCGTATAGTCCCCCTCACCCCAACCCTCTCCCCGCTGGGGAGAGGGAGGGACCCGCGTAAGCGGGAGGGTGAGGGGGCCTCTCGCGCAAAGGGAACGACGCCATGCCGCTAAAGCTCGATCCTGTCACCCTCGAAGTCATCCGCAACGCGTTGCCGGCGATCTCGAACGAGATGGCCGCCGATCTGCAACGCACCTCCTACAACATGATGATCTACGAGGTGCGGGATTTCTGCACCGCCCTCATCACCACGGACGGGGAGCTGGTCAGCCAGAATGTCGGCGGCGTGTCGCATTTCGTCGCCGATCTCGGCGTCATCATCACCGACGGCATGAAGCGTTACGGCAAGGACGGCTTCGCGGAGGGCGACGTCCTGATCATGAATCACCCGGCGGTCGCGGGGCAGCATCTCAACAACATCTGCATCTACATGCCGTATTTCTTCCAGGGCGAGTTGCTGCTGTTCTCGATGGTGCGGGCGCATTGGATCGATGTCGGCGGGATGAGCACCGGCTTCGGCGCCGGCCGCGCGGCGCAGGATGCCTGGATGGAAGGCCTGCAGTTCGACCAGCTCAAAATCTACGAAGGTGGCAAGCTCAACGAGATGCTGCATCGCTGCATCAAGGACAACATCCGCTTTCCCGAATCCTCGCTCGGCGATCTGCGCTCGCAGATCGCGGCCTGTCGTCTCGGCAACCGCCGCGCCGAGGAGCTGTTCGAGCGCTACGGCCGCGACACGGTGATGGCGGCGATCCGTCAGGTATTCGACGAGACCGAGCGGCGCTGCCGCAACGCGGTCAAGCAATTCTCTGACGGCGTCTATGAGGGCGAGAGCTTCATCGACGACACCGGCGAGACGCCGCCGCAGCCGGTGCGGATCAACGCCAAGATCACGGTCCGCCAAGGCGCGATGACCATCGATCTCTCGGAATGCTCGAAAGAGCGGCCACACGGGCCCAATTGCCGCTCGCTCGCCGGCGCGCGCATCGCCTACAAGGCGATCACCGCGCCGCTCGATCCGGTCAACGAGGGCTCGTTCCGCGCCCTCGACATCGTGTTGCCGGAAGGCAATTTCATGATGGCGCGGCATCCGATCCCGATGCAGGGCTGGAGTCTTATGTTACCCACGGTCGCCGACACCATCATCGCGGCCCTCGCCCCGGCGATGAAGGACAAGGCGCCGGCCGGGCATCACGCCGATCTCGGCGGCTCGGCCTTCTTCGGCGTCGATCCCAAGACCAAGCGGCGCTTTGTCTTGCAGAGCATCGATGGCGGCGGTTGGGGCGGGCGTCCGCAAGAGGATGGCGAGTCGGGCTCGGTCTCGATCTGCCAAGGCGATGTGCGTAACGGCGCGATCGAGGCGATCGAGCTGAAATGCCCGGTGATGATCGAGAAGCGCGGCTTGCGCCAGGATTCGGGCGGCGCCGGCAAATATCGCGGCGGGCTCGGCATCGAGCTGCAGATCCGCAACTTCGCCGAGGGCCGCTGGAATCTCGGCAAGCCCTATCGCCAGGGTCTCGCCTCCTGGGGGTTATGGGGCGGCGAGCCGGGCATGACCGCCGATTCGCTGATCCGCAAGCCCGGCGAGAATGATTTCCACGAGCTCTACGGCCACCGTTATCTGGTGCCGGCCGAAACCCAGGTGCTGGTGCGCCGCGCCGGTGGCGGCGGCTGGGGCGATCCGCTCGAGCGCGATGCCGAGCTCGTGCGCTGGGATGTGGTCGAAGGCTTGGTGTCGCGCGACGCGGCGCGCGAGCAATACGGCGTCGTGCTGCAAGACGATCTGACACTCGACGCCGAGGCGACCGAATCACTGCGCCGCCGCCAGCACGCAGAGCGCGACCGCAACGGCAAGCGCAAACTCGCGGTGGCAACCCCGGTCATCGACGCCGCCGGCGCCACCGTGCTGCGCACCGATCTCACCGTGTTCGCGACGCGAGCGGAATAGCGGATTCATTTATTTCGTTCGCGTCATTGCGGACAACCCGGCCAACTGCTCTTCGCAGTTGGCCCCTTCGGGTTCACGCGCGAAGAGCGCGTGAACGGGTTGTCAGCGAAGCAATCCAGCGCGTCGCCAGCCTGGATCGCTTCGTCGCCCTGACGGGCTTCTCGCGATGACGAGTAGGAATGAATCGCTTAAGCCTTTGCCGCCTGCGCGCGCAGCTTGGCGAGATTGCCGCCCTTCATAACCGCGCCGGGCAGCGGGTGGCCGACAACGTCTTCGGCGAGGTTGGCGCAATCGATCAGTCTGTCGAGATCGAGGCCGGTCTCGATGCCCATCTCTTGGCACATGAAGACGAGATCCTCGGTGCAGACATTGCCGGCCGCGCCCTTATGCCCGGCGAAGGGACAGCCGCCGAGGCCGGCGACCGCCGCATCGTAACGGCGCACGCCCATCTCGAGCCCCGCATAGGCATTGGCGATGCCCATGCCGCGCGTGTCGTGCAGATGGAGGACGAGATCGAGATCGGGGAAACGCTCGCGCACCGCGCCGACGACGCGCTTGATCGCGCCCGGGGTCGCCCAGCCCATCGTGTCGGCGAGGGTCAGGCGCTTCACCGTGACGCCGTTATCGGCGGCGATCTTCATCAGATCGGCCGTCAGCTCGACCACCCGCTCGGGCGCGACCGCGCCCTGAAAGTTGCAGCCGAAAGCGGCGCTGATCAGCGCGCCCTCGATCTCGATATGGTTCTCTTTGTATTTCGCGATCGTCGCGGGCAGCGAGGCCATCTGCTCGGCGACCGTGCGGTTCTGGTTGCGTTTGAGGAACGCATCCGAGGCCGAGAGGCCGAGGCCGCCCTCGATCGTGAGCTTCTTGGTGGCGATCGCGCGCTCGAGCCCCTTGTCGTTGAGCCAGAGGCCGGTGAACTTGACGCCCGGCACAGGGACGATGGCCTCGACGACCTGCTCGGCATCGGCCGAGTTCGGCACGCGGCGCGGATCGACGAAGGAAACCGTCTGGATGTGATTGAGGCCGGTCTGCGCCAGCGCGTTGATGAATTCGACCTTGCGCGCGGTCGGAATGAATTCTTTCTCGATCTGGAAGCCCTCGCGCGGGCCTTCCTCGCGAATGTCGACCGATTTCGGCAGATCAGTCATGGCGTCCTCCTCAAACTTCAGCTCACCATAGCGCGGCTTACGCCTCTGCCAACCCGCCGCGATAAAAAGCCTGCTCGGTGACGATCGCGTTCATGGCGATATCGTGCGGCAACGGGTGGATGGTCGGCAGATGCCCGAGCTCGAAGCCGACACCGAGGCAGAACGGCCGCGGCGCCATAACCTCCAGCGTCCGATCGTAGAAGCCGCCGCCATAGCCGAGGCGATAGCCGTCATCGTCGAAGCCGACCAGCGGCACGATCAGGATCGCCGGCTGCACCGGCTCGCCTTCTGCCGGGTAGGGGATGTCGTAAACGCCCGAGGCGAGTTTCATTGCGCGGGTCCAGGCACGGAATTCGAGCGGCTGGGCTTTGCCGAGCACCACCGGCAGCGCAACCGTGAAACCGCGCGCCATCAGCCGGTCGAGAAAACCCAGCCCGTTGAACTCGCGCCGGAACGGCCAATAAGCGCCGACCAGGCCCGGCTCGATCTCTTCAAAGCACGCCTCCAGCCGCCGCTCGATCGCCGCATCGGCCGCCGCATGGCTCTCTGCCGGCAGCGCCATGCGGGCGGCGATCAGCGCGTCGCGCTTCTTCTTTCGCCAAGCGAGGATTTCGTGCCGATCCATCGAGTGCCGGTTTTCGTCCCTC
>Ga0307372_10011246_pt1 | contig 11978 bp, 9 predicted proteins | sample OX1MG_FD_202533 | JGI IMG/M metagenome (GOLD analysis project Ga0307372, IMG submission 202533) | Soil microbial communities from Risofladan, Vaasa, Finland - OX-1 | ecosystem: Environmental > Terrestrial > Soil > Coastal area > Acid sulfate soil | place: Finland: Risofladan, Vaasa | collected...
TCGGGTCGTACCCCTCGTCGGCGATGGCGTCCATGGCCGCCTCGGTGACCTGCAGCGTGAGCTTTCGACCCGCGAGCCGCTCCCGGACTCCACGGAGCTGGATCTCGACGATCTGCCGGAGCTCGGCACGGTCGAGCCGTGCGAACAGGATGATGTCGTCGACGCGGTTCAGGAACTCGGGTCGGAAGCTCGCGCGCAGCTCGCCGAGGACGTCTTCGCGCACTCGCGCCCACTCGGCCGCGCTCGCGCTGGCGGGAGCCTCCGCGATGCGTTGCGAGCCGATGTTGCTGGTCATGATCACGACGCAGTTGCGGAAGTCGACCGTGCGGCCCTGGCCGTCGGTGAGACGGCCGTCCTCGAGGAGTTGCAGGAGCACGTTGAACACGTCCGGGTGTGCCTTCTCGATCTCGTCGAGCAGGAGCACGCTGTACGGCCTGCGCCGCACGGCCTCGGTGAGCTGTCCGCCCTCCTCGTAGCCCACGTAGCCCGGCGGCGCGCCCACGAGCCGCGACACCGTGTGCTTCTCCATGTACTCGCTCATGTCCAGGCGGATCATCGAGCGCTCGTCGTCGAAGAGCAGTTCCGCGAGCGCGCGAGCCAGCTCCGTCTTCCCCACGCCGGTGGGGCCGAGGAAGATGAACGAGCCGATGGGCCGGTTGGGATCGGCGAGGCCGGCGCGCCCACGCCGGACCGCGTTGGCGACCGCGCTGATCGCGTCGTCCTGCCCCACGACGCGGCTGTGCAGGTCCTGCTCGATGCGGAGGAGCTTCTGCATCTCGCCTTCGAGCATCTTGTTGAGCGGGACTCCCGACCACCGCGAGACGACCGAGGCGACGTCCTCCTCACCGACCTCTTCCTTGAGCAGCGGGTGATCACCCTGGATCTCGACCAGACGAGCCTGCTCCTGCTCCAGCGCGCGCTGCAATTCGTTGAGCTGGCCGTAGCGCAGCTCGGCGGCACGACCGAAGTCGCTCATCTGCTCCGCGCGATCCGCGTCGTGGCGCACCTGCTCCATCCGCTCCTTGATGTCGCGGATGGTGGAGAGCGCGCCCTTCTCCTGCTCCCAGCGCGTGCGCAGCGCGCGGCCACGCTCCTGCAGGTCGGCGAGCTCGCGCTCGAGGCGCTCGAGACGCTCCTTCGAGGCCTTGTCGGACTCCTTGCGAAGCGCCTCCCGTTCGATCTCGAGCTGACGGATCTCGCGTTCCACCACGTCGAGGTCGGTCGGCAGTGAGTCGATCTCGATGCGCAGCTTCGACGCCGCCTCATCGATGAGGTCGATCGCCTTGTCCGGAAGGAAGCGCTCCGTGATATAGCGATTGCTCAGCACCGCTGCTGCGACGATCGCGGCGTCGGTGATGCGCACACCGTGGTGCACCTCGTACTTCTCCTTCAGGCCCCGGAGAATGCTGATCGTGTCCTCCACGGACGGCTGGTCGACAACGATGGGCTGAAAGCGCCGCTCCAGCGCCGCGTCCTTCTCGATGTGCTTGCGATACTCGTCGAGCGTGGTCGCGCCGATGCAGCGCAGCTCGCCTCGGGCGAGTGCCGGCTTGAGCATGTTGCCCGCATCCATCGCGCCTTCGGCGGCGCCGGCACCGACCAGCGTGTGCAACTCGTCGATGAAGAGGATCACGGCGCCGTCGGACGACGTGACCTCGCGGAGGACCGCCTTGAGCCGGTCCTCGAACTCACCGCGATACTTGCTGCCCGCGACCATGGCGCCGAGATCGAGCGCGATCACGCGCTTGTCCTTGAGGCCCTCGGGGACGTCGCCGGATGCGATTCGCTGGGCGAGCCCTTCGGCGATGGCGGTCTTGCCCACCCCGGGTTCGCCGATGAGGACCGGGTTGTTCTTGGTGCGGCGCGAGAGCACCTGGATCACCCGCCGGATCTCATCGTCGCGCCCGATCACGGGGTCGAGCTTGCCGCGCCGCGCCGCATCGGTCAGGTCGCGTCCGTACTTCTCGAGCGCCTGATACTTGGCCTCGGGGTTCGCGTCGGTGACTCGCTGCGAGCCGCGAACGGCCTCGAGCGTTGCGTAGACGCGGTCGGGCGTAACCCCGGCCTGCTGCAGCAGACGCCCCGCCTCCCCCTCGGCCTTGGCGCACAGCGCCAGGAGGAGGTGCTCCGTCGAGACGTATTCGTCCTTGAGACGGCTCATCTCGTCGAACGCGGTCATCAGCACGGTTCGCAGCGCGCTGCCGACTGCGGGGTCGGTGACCCCGACCTGCTTCGACCGGTTCTCGAGGCTCGAGTGCAGACGCGCGGCCATCGGCTCCGGGGCCACCTCGAGACGGCGGAGGAGCGCGGGGACGAGTCCGTCCTCCTGTTCGAGCAGCGCGAGCAGGAGATGCTCCGGCTCGACCGCCGGATGCTGCAGCTGCTGCGCCGCCTGCTGGGCGGCGGTCAGCGCCTCCTGTGAACGCTCCGTGAATCTATCCAGTCGCACGGTCGCTTAATACCACCGCCCGGCGGCCGCTAACCTTGTGTCATGCGACTCACCGTCCTGGGCAGCGGCAGCGCCTTCAGCACGTGCGGTTGCAACGCGGGGTACCTCGTCGACGGCCGGGTTCTCGTGGACTGCGGTGCGCCGGTCCCGGCGTTGGTGCGCCGCGCCGCCACATCGGTGCACGCGCTCACGCTGGTCCTGCTCACCCACTTCCACGCCGACCACAGCTTCACGCTCCCGACCATTCTCGGTGCCAGGGCATTCGCCGACCCCGCGGCCCCCGGCGCCCTCGTGATCGGCGGTCCCGTCGGGACGCGTGAATATGTGAACCGTCTCCTCGGGGTGGGCTACGGCTCGCACATCCGGCAGGAGGTCGACACCAACGTGGCCCCACGCTACGTGGTGCTGGAGGACGGCAGCGATGTCGAGCTTGCCGGGTACCGGGTGCAGAGCCATGCGGTGGTGCACAGCACCGGTCCGTCGCTCGCCTATCGATTGACCGATTCCGGCGGCGCCTCAGTGGGCTTCTCGGGGGACAGCGAGATGTGCGGCGGCTTGCGCCGGTCGATCGCAGGATGCGATCTCTTCGTGTGCGAGTGCACCGGTTGGGATGGCCCTACGCCCGGCGGCCACCTCTGGCGGGAGGAGGTCGCGAGCCTCATGGCCGAGCATCCGGGCACGCGCTTTCTCCTGAGCCACCTGAGCGAACGGCGCAATCTGCCCGGCGCGCTCGTCGCCCACGACATGCTCAGCCTGGAGATCGCCTCGGCAAGAGCGTAGCCTCGAACACCGCTCGACGCCATGTCCGCAACGCCCTCGCGCGCTCATGTGCAGAGGCACCCGACTCGCTGAACTCGGCGCGAGCGGTCAATATCGCAAGCTCCCCGAGCGCGGATCCTGCCCGGGGTCGAGCGCGGGCGAGCCGCGCCGCGAACGCCCGATGGGTTTCGGATTTTCGCCGGTCGACCCCCGAGAGCATGCCGAGCGTCTCCACCCGTTTCCACGCGCCGGCGAGAGAGCGGGGCAGCAGCAACCAGAGCATCGCCGCGACGATCACGAGCGCGATGCCGGCGAGTACCGACAGCGAGATCACGGCCGCAGCGGGAACCGACGCGTGGACCTTTGGAGCCTGGCCGACCTGCTGGTTGCCGCCCCCCGTGTTGCCGGGCTTGACGGTGGGGACCGGTTTCGCCGTGGCGACCGGTGTCGGGACCGGGCCGCTGACGGCGGGCTGCCCGCGCGGGAACGGCTGATAGTTGCCCTGGGCGGACGGCGGCGTCGGCTCGAAGGGGATCCATCCGTAGCCGGGGAAGTACGCCTCGACCCAGCTGTGCGCATCGCTGGTGCTCACCTCCAGCGTCCTGTCGCCGGAGCGTCCGGTCTGCGTGCGGGTGGTTCCAGGGCCGTATCCACTCACCAGCCGGGTGGGAATGCCGAGGCTGCGGAGCATGGATCCCATCGCCGAAGCGAAGTACTGGCAGTAGCCTCGGTGGCTCGTGGTGAGGAAGTACACGACCGGCCAGGTGTTGGCGTTGTTGTCCACCGGCGGGTTGAGCGTGTACTGGAAGAGCTTGGGGTTGCGAAGGTTTGTTTCGATTGCGACCGCCTGGTCGTACGGATCCTTCTGCCCTTTGGTCCATTGCTGCGCAAGGCTGCGAATCGTCTCGACCCCCTGGCTGACGTCGTCCGGCAGATCGGTGTACTGGATGGTCCACGGCGGGTACGCGATGCCGGCGGCACGCAGCTGCGCCTCCGTGGCGGTGGAGATGTACGCACTCGTCTGGATCGCGGTTCCCGCGGTGATGCCGTGGCGGAGTTCCACCTCGTCGACGCTGAGCAGGCTGTCTGAACCAGCCGCCGCGACCGCGCCCGCAGCAGTGCCCGGAAGGTTCGACGAGGCGGGATCTCCGGTGAAGGGCGCGAGTGGCGTCACACCGGTCGCATTCGCCTGCAGGGTCAGCGTGGCAGTGACCCTCGTCGCATCGTTCCCGATACCACCGTCCGCGGGATTGGTGTCCCGAGGCAGCGGGCCCGCAGGAAAATCGACCCGGCTCCACGGATCGCTGGAGACGTCGGTGCTGCTACCCCTCGGATACCAGCTCCCATTGTCGAATTGCGTGTCGTCGGCGATCCTCAGGTAGACCGGGGTGGCGGTGTTCACCGTATACGTCAGGACGGGTTCCGGGTGGCTGACCAGCGGGCCGCCGAGCGTCACCGACGGATTGAAGCCGATGGTGCCGAGACCACCACCGGTGCCGAGGCCCTGACCTTTCGAGCCGAGGCCCAGCCCCTGCGGAAAGAGCTTTGCCGAGATGTCGGTGGTCGAAACCGGGGGCAGCAGGAGCGCGACGATCGTCAGCACGACCGCCACCCCGGCGGCGCTGCTGCCGAACCGCCACCCGAGGCCGTCGAGCGCGGTGATACGTGACGCGGTCCAGCCATCGCCGAGTGATCCCATGTACGCAGCCGCGACCACGGCGATGGCGAGCACGACGGCGATGGTCTCGGGCAGCGCGATCGGGTCGGGATTCGCCGCGTTGACGACATTTGTGGCGAGAACTGAGAAGATCGGGATCACCGCCAGGACACCGCGGTGTTCGCGAAGCACCATCCAGCCCAGCCAGTACCCGCAGAGGAAGAGGATCGCGCACAGCCCGACGGTGAAATCCCAGTCCTGCGTCGACGCCAGACCGGTGAAGAGGGCGCTCGCGTAGCGTCCGGCGATCGCCGCGGCGGTCTGGCCCGCTGCGGGCGGCATCGCGGCGAGCGTCGTCGGAACGATCGCCGCGAGCCCGAGAAACGGGGCGGCAACCGCTGCCGCGATGCGTGGAGCGCGGGCCTGGGCGAGCAGCGCCACCTCGATCACCGAGGTGACGGCCACCACGATCGCGCCACCGCCGCCCTGAACCCATCCGGCCGCGAGCACGGCCCATGCCGTCGCGACGATCAGAGCAACGCAGGCGACCGCGGCGATCTCGAAGCTGTGATCCCGGCCCCGGGCCGCCGGCGCAGGCGCCACGCCGCGCAGCTGTACGGTCCGGTCAGCGTAGGCATCCATGCGCTCAGCCGGTCGCCGACGAGCGTTCGCCCGACCCGAGCGCGTCCCCGCGACGGACCACCCACCAGTCGAGGGCGAGACGCCATGCCGCTGGAATCCGCAGCGCCTGTCCCGTTGCTCCGAATGACGTCGGCTCGATGAAGATGCAGAGATGACGCTGGCCACGGGTGGCGCTGTCGACCAGTGCTTCCACCCAGTCGCTCGAGCGGTTGGGCGTGATGACCACCATGCCACCGCGCCCGCGCCAGCCCTCGCCGTGCCTGCTGATCGTCTCCGCCAGGCTCCGGACGCCGTCGTCGGTGGCGAGCGCGAGGAAATCGAGGAGCCGGAGGCGTTGCACCTCGCCCCGCCCAGCCCCGAAGCTCGTGCTTTCCCGAGAGTTGGTGACGAGGCCGACCGCCTGACCGCGCCGGATCGCTCCGTGCACCACCGACGCCGTGATCGAGATCGCGTACTCGAGGGACGACTCGATGCCGCTGCCGGCCTGCATGCCGCGCTGCAGATCGAGAACGATGAGGAGGTCCGCGCTCTGGCCGGTGTCGAACGTCCGGCTGATCAACCGGCCCGTGCGCGCGGTCGACGCCCAATGGATACGGCTCAGGCCGTCGGTGGCCGCGTAATCGCGGATCGTCGACACGTCCGGCGGCACGTCCACCGGCTGTCCGCGGTGCGCCTCCGCGACCCCGTTGCCGCTCCACTGCGGCACGCCGTGCAGGAGCGCGTGAATCGCCGGGTAGACGATCACCTCATTCTCCGGCGCCACCCGGATGCGCCGCGGGAACAGGCCGAACGGATCCCCGAGTCGCGCCTCGAGCGGTCCGAAGCGATGCACGCCGCGGAGATTGAACATGCCACGCGCGGTCCAGGTGACGGTGCCGCCGGCGGCGAGCGCAAAGGCGCGCCCGGGCGCGTAGCCGGGGAGCTTGGTCCCGTCGCGAACCTCGCAGTAGGGAAGTCGGAGCCCGCTCTCGTTCTTGACGGTGAAGGTCTCCTCGAACGGTTCACCCATCATGAACGACCCCTGCGGCGACTCACGGGTGACCCGGAGCTTGCGTGCCAGCAGTCGCGACCAGATGTAGGCGACGGCGAGGAGCAGGATGAGGACATACGCCAACGTGTACGCGAGACGGACGCCGGTGATCCCCGCGAAGAAGGCGAGCACCGCCACGCAGGCGATCAGCGGCACGCGCGCGGTCACGGCGCGCTCCGGGCGCATGCCGCGATGCCGGTCACGCCAGGCGCCGGCCCGTCATCGGCACCGACTCCGTTGCCAGCACCTCCTCCAACACCGCGGCGGCGGTGAGGCCGCGAAGCTCAGCGTTCGGGCGGAGCATCACCCGGTGTTCGAGCACGTTCGGGGCGATCTCCTTGATGTCGTCGGGGAGCACGAAGTCGCGACCCGCGAGCGCCGCACGCGCCTGCCCCGCATGGAGCAGCCCGAGCGTGCCGCGAGGTGACGAGCCGAGCGAGACATCCCGGTGCTCGCGGGTCCGCCGGACGATGCGGACGCAGTACTCCTTGAGTGTCGCGTCGCAGTAGATGTCGCGGCACACCCCCTGGGCGGCCTTGATCTCGGCGGCGTCGGTGACCGGCTCGAGGACGGTCAGTGGGCTGCCCGACTGGAACCGATCGAGCATGGCGACCTCTTCGTCGGCCGGAAGGTATCCGAGGCGCAGCTTGAGCAGGAAGCGGTCGACCTGCGCCTCCGGAAGCGGGAACGTTCCACCCAGCTCGATCGGGTTCTGAGTCGCCAGCACCATGAACGGGTCCGGGAGCGGATGGCTGGTGCCGTCCACGGTCACCTGCCACTCCTCCATCGCCTCGAGCAATGCCGACTGGGTCTTCGGGGTTGCTCGATTGATCTCGTCTGCGAGCAGCACCTGGGCGAAGATCGGCCCTTTCCGGAATTCGAAGGTCTGAGCCTGCGGGTTGTACACGCTCACGCCGGTCACATCACCGGGAAGCAGGTCGGGCGTGAACTGCACACGCTCGAAGCTGCACCCGCTGCTGCGGGCGAGCGCCTTGGCGAGAAGCGTCTTGCCGGTGCCGGGGACGTCCTCGATCAGAAGGTGGCCGCGGCACAGAAGCCCGACGATGCAGAGTTCGATCTCCGCTTCCTTCCCAACGATGACTGTCCCGAGGCTCTCCTGCAGACGCCGTGCCATTGCCTGGACATCGACGTTCATGGTGATCCTCGCGCCTTTCTCAACCGGGCTGGTGGGTGAGTTGACCTCGCCTGGAGTATACGGTCGCCAGATACGCTCCCAGCATCACCTGACAGGATGATCCGCACGACCTCGCCAAAGCGTTGTATAACTGCACCTTGAGATCCGTGCCCGGGTCCTCATACGCTGACGGTCGGAGGAGGAGGAATTGGCAGAGCGCGAGGAAGAGATCCTCACAACTGGCGAAGCGGCGGCACTCTGCGGTGTGTCCCGATCGACGCTGCGCCGCGCCGTCGCTCAGGGTCACTTGCGCGCCTGGCACACACCCGGAAAGCACCTTCGGTTCACGCGCGCCGCGTGTCTGGAGTTCGCCCAATCGCTGGGCCGGGTCGATCTCATCGGTCAGTCGTATCGCGAGGTGCCGATCTCCGGTCAGCCCGCGCAGGCAGGGGTCGTCGGGGCCTGACCAGCAGGGACGTTTGCGCATCACGGGTGCGCGGGCGGGAAGGTGTCGGGGGTTCTAGCGCTTTCCTGAGAGCAGGCCGCCCACGGAGCCGCCGAAGAGCGCGAGCAGATCGCCACTGAACAGGTTCCCCAGATTCATGGGTCCCAGGTCGATCAGGTGATGACTGTTCGTGGCGAGCGACGACGCGATGATCGATGACTCCTGGAAGAACGTATAGATCGCGCCGACTGCGATGAAGCCGACCGCGACCACGATGCCCTGGTAGAGGCCGAAGCGGCCGGCCAGCTTCGCCGCAACCCAGCCGCCGAGAATCACCGCGACGAGTGTCGACACGCCGACGACGCCGCCGTCGATGCTGCCGGTTGAGCCGAAAGCCGCGTTGGTGGCGATGAGCCCGACGTTGCTGATCACAAGGAGAGCGAACTCGCCGACGACGAGGCCGAGCAGGCAGTGTCGCCAGGAGATCGTGTGACCCGTAGGGACGGCTGCCGGGGTGGTCGCCTGCCGCGAGCCGGTGCTCGCCGACGTCTGCCGGCGCTTGGGAGACCGGGTCTCGGTGGCCATCGCGTGGAGTATACGAATCTGTCGCCAGCCGGCCGCGATCGGTTTTCGCGCGAGCGCCGCCCCTACGCTGCGGTCGTATGGCAACGCTGATCCGCGCGACACCGCACGCATCCGCGCCCGAGTCGCTCCCCCCGCGGCGGCGTCTGACCGCCTGGCTTTCGGATCCGCGCAGGGCGCTGCTGGCAGCGATCCTCATCCTCACGGCCGGCGTGGGCCTCGATGCCCTGAGCGACCCTGATGTCTGGTGGCATATCCGGCTCGGCGACTGGATCATCGAGCATCATCAGATTCCCGCCGGCGAGCTGTTCGCCTACACGGCCTTCGGCAATCCGCTGGTGGCGCATGAATGGCTGTCCGAGACCATCTTCGCCGCGCTCGCAGCAGCCGGCGGACTGTTGCTGGTGACGATGGTGATGGGACTGGTCGCGTGGAGCGCCCTGGGCGCCACGGTGCTCCGCGGCCACCTGCGCGGCGCGGGACCGGTGGTGCTCGCCATCGGGCTCGCACTCGGAGCGCGTGTGGCCGAGCCGGTGCTGGGTACGCGGCCGCAGGTCTTCACGTTCGCACTGATCTGCTGGACGCTCTGGATCGCCGATACGTATCTGCGCTCCGGCGGCCGGCGCATCTGGTTGCTGCCCCCGCTCTTCCTGCTCTGGGCGAACCTGCACGCCGGATTCATCGCGGGCGTCGGCCTCCTCGTGATGGTCGTCGCCGCCGAGGCGGTGAAACGGCGATGGTCGATCGGCACGGTCGCTCCCCGCCGCCGGATCACCGGACTCGGGATGGCGGTCGGCGCATCCGCGCTCGCCGCGTGCCTCAACCCCTACGGACCGTGGCTCTACGTCTTCGCGGCGACCACCGGTGGCACCGAGCGTCAGAAGGGCATCATCGAGTGGCAGTCGCCCAACTTCGGTGACCCGGCGATGTGGGCGCTTCTGGCGCTCCTGCTCACCTTCGCCGCACTCACGGTCACCGTCCTTGCCCGGCCGTCGCTCCGCCATCACTTCGACCTCCGCGATTTCGTACTCGCGGCGGTCGGGGCCGGGCTCGCACTCACATCGGTGCGCAACACCGCCATCTGTGTTGCGGTGATGGTCCCGCCGTGGATGGCGATGTCGGCTGTGGTCGTGCGGTCGCTCGGAGCCCGTCACGCACCGCAGGATCGGGCAGGACGCGCTGCGCCGATCATGGGCGTCGCCCTGATCGCCGTGGGGGTCCTCGGAGTCGGCGTCGTCGGCACGCGAGTCGCGCAGAGCGCATCGTCCCAGGGCATCGAGGCCGCCTACCCCGCCTGCGCGACGGCGCTGCTCGCGCGCAGCCCGGCAACGCAGCGGGTGTTCACCGCATACGGGACCGGCGGCTATGTCATCTACCGGCTCTGGCCGCGAGCATCCGTGTACGAGTACGGGGAATCGATCTCGCTCGGCACGTCCGTCTTCGACGACTACGTCCGCATCGCCGCCGGTGTGACGACGGCGCCGACGGCGCTGGCGCTCCTCGCATCGAGTGACACCACCGCGGTCCTGTCCTCCAAGGGCGCTCTCACCGGCGAGCTCGATGCGACGCCCGGGTGGACGCGGGTCACCGACGACCACGGGATGCTCCTGTACGTCCGGGGCGAGGCGTCCTGGGCGTCGGGCGCCACCTGTTCGGCGGCCGCGCCAGGCTGACCTCCTCCGGCCATGCGGCCGCAGGAGTACGGTCCGCGACGATGCGACTGATCGGCCTCACCGGAGGCATCGCGACCGGCAAGACCACCGTGGACCGGATGCTCGCGGCGCGCGGCGCGTCGGTGATCGACGCCGACGAGCTCGCCCGCGAGGTGGTGCGCCCCGGTGAGCCGGCTCTGGCCGCGGTCGCGATGCGATTCGGACGGGAGGTGATCCGGTCCGACGGCAGCCTCGATCGCGACCGGCTCGGCAAGCTCGTCTTCGCGGATCCCGAGGCGCGCCGCGACCTCGAGCAGATCACGCATCCGCGGATCGCCGAGCTGACGAGCGAACGCGTCGCCGCAGCCCTCGCGGGCCCCGCGCCGCTGGTCGTGGTCGACATCCCGTTGCTCTTCGAGAACTCGCGCGAGGCGCTGTTCGAGGGGGTGCTCCTCGTCTACGCGCCGACTGAGGTGCAGGTCTTGAGGCTGCGCGAACGTAATGGCCTCGAGGAAGCCGCTGCGTTGCAACGGCTCGCCGCCCAGCTCCCCATCGAAGAGAAGCGAAATCGGGCAACCTGGATCATCGACAACAGTGACGGTCTCGACGAGACGTCGCGGGCGGTCGACCGCTGGTGGGAGACCACTGTCAGGTAGGCGCGCGCGGCGCCAGGCCGTCGAGGAGCACCTCGAGCATCTGGGTCTCGTCGCCGGCGAAGGCTCCGGGGTCCCGGCGGCGCAGCGTGCCCATCACGTAGCCGCTGAGCACCATCTCGGCCGCACCGAACACCACGTAGCTGGCCAGTTGGGGATCGATGCCGGCGCCGACCTCGCCGCGGTCGCGTGCCTTGCGGATGATCTGCTCGATGGCCTCGAAGGCCACCATCACGGTGCCGATGTCGTGCGATTCGAGAAACTCATACGACCGCGTCACCTCGTTGATCATCACGGTCATGAGGTCCGGTTCGCGACGGTAGACCTCGATCCAGAAGTGCACGAGCTTTCGCATCTGATCGCGGAAGCCGACGTCCATGTCGCCGACCTCGTGGAGGTAGGTGACGTATTGCGCCCAGCGCTCCGTGAAGATCGCGGCGAGGATGTCCTCCTTGTTGTGAAAGTAGTGGTAGACGAGCCCGTACGCGATCCCTGCGTGCTCGGCGATGTCCGCGACCTTCGCTCCGTGAAACCCCGAGCGCGCGAACACCTCGGTGGCCGCCGCGATGATGCGTTCGCGGGTCTGCGCGCTCCGCGTGGTACGAGGAGCGTGGCGCGGGGTCTGCACCGCCTCGCTCATGCGATCGCCCCCGCCGCGCGGAGTGAGGCGAGCTGGGCGGCGTCATAACCAGCCTCGATGAGCACCTCCTCGGTGTGCTCGCCGTAGCGTGGCGCGGCACGCCGGTAGCCGGCCGGCGTGTCCCCGAGCCGGATCGGGAAGCCCGTCTGCGCCGTGGGTCTGCCATCGCCGGCGTCCAGGCGCATTCCGCGGCTGCGCACCTGAGGGTGCTCGAAGGTCGCTGCGAGGTCGAGCACCGGCTCGACGCACACGTCGTGCCCGGCCAGCGCCTCCTCCCATTGCGCGCGAGTCCGCGTGACGAGCACGGCTTGCACCGACGCGATCGTCCGCCGTC
>Ga0307372_10011248_pt1 | contig 11976 bp, 5 predicted proteins | sample OX1MG_FD_202533 | JGI IMG/M metagenome (GOLD analysis project Ga0307372, IMG submission 202533) | Soil microbial communities from Risofladan, Vaasa, Finland - OX-1 | ecosystem: Environmental > Terrestrial > Soil > Coastal area > Acid sulfate soil | place: Finland: Risofladan, Vaasa | collected...
AGTATTCTTTCTGGAACAGCGCTGACGAACGACCCGGCCGCTTCAGGTATTAGCGCCAGCTAGGTCGGGTGGTCCATAATCATGTGCCATAGTTCTGCCATAGTCTGAGCCACTTCAAAGCGGCCATCCGTCAGAATTAATGTTTTAACACACAAGTTTTTGACGCTGACCGCGAAGCGGTGGTCCAACACCGCTCTATCCGTACGGATTGGAGAGCCCCGATTAGTTCTTCGCGGTGGTCAGCGAACTGATTTTTTAGCAACCGTACGCGCAAGGCTTTCCCTACCCAAGCGGTATCGCTAACTGGAACGGCTCTACCGCCAGAACCCCACCGGAACCTGAACCTGCCCGCCGCCGCCGGAATCAGTCATAATCCCGCGCCGGAGGGGCAGCATGACCAGCACCGATAACCAGGCTCCGGGCTTTCTTACCCGTCTCAAGCAGCACCACATCTAAGATAGTTCTCAACCTAGAGGAATGGCAGGTGGTTTTACACGGTGCAGCACTGCCCACTCGGCATTTTCACAAATGGCTTCTTTCCCAAGTTCCAGCAATACCCTTTGAACATGCGGAAAAGTCGCCGGCGCGTGGGATGTTCCAGAGTTCGCTATCAGCTCATGTGCGCGCGCAAATAGTGCGGCGTTGCGTGCATACTCCTTGACATGTTTTTCCCAACCCTGCTTTTCGGCGTAAGCGATCCATAACACGGCAATGGCAGGCCCAGAAGCCATAAGTGAAATCAATATGTCGCGCAGAAATGAGGGTCTCGTCACGATGACACCATAGATGGCCACGAATACCGAAAACACCAGCGTCAATCCGTACAACGACCCGGCGAATCGCCGATAGAGTTTGACGCGTCTGCCTTGGCGGGCGGACTGGCGCTCGTAATAACCAAGCTGGCGGTCCACCCAGAATTGATCGGCAATGCGAAGTCCATCCCTTTGGGCGAATTCAGTATCTGGTGGTGGCAGCGTCAGCAAACCCAAGATCGAATTGGGCAGCCAACCAATGGCTGCAATGTGACGGCCTAGGTATTGGTCGATGATGCTCTCCCGGATTCCCGCCAAGCGCCAGTAAATGGCCACACGCAGTGCCTCCGCGAGAACTCGCGCATCTATGAAGCGATCATCCAACCGGCGCCTGCTTAAAACCGAATAAGCGATGGTCATGGCGATGAATGCCGCCGGGTAAGCAAGTAACAACAGGCCATGGGGCCAAAGGTGAGTATAGCTTTCAAAGCTGAGAATCATCGCGCCGGCCAGCACGAAGATCCATTTCCATAATTTGTACGTCGATTTTTGAAATTTCTGCGAAATCAGATCCGCAGCCGCAAACACACGAACGATGCGCTCTGACGGGTCAATTGTTTTGCTGTTTACACTGGACGGTAAAAGCGCGTCCATACTTTTCTGAATGCGTCGCGGCGAAAGTGACAATGCTTCGCTATTAAAGATCTCCACCGAATGGAGCGATTCAAACTGGAATTTAGGCCAAGCCCTTCCGGCTGCGGCAAACGGAACATCCCGTGTATGTTCATCGCTGAAGCGCCAGACGGCCGTGTAGTATTGCGAGAGTATTACGGCATTTTGATCTGAATGGCTGTTTAATCGCGGTATTCGCAGATGCCATACCGCTTTGTCCCAGGTAAAATCGTGCGAAAAGTGCAACGGAGATGCTGTATCCCATGATCGTGATAGTGCAAATTCCACGATTTGAGCAGTCCCACCTCTATCCGTAGCTGGAGAACCGTCCCAAAGAGCCACGAGCATCTGTGAGTGCTTGACGATATGCAAGCCAACGTTCTCGTAACACGCATCGCGGCAAGCGCCGGAGAGATCGGGATCTGCGTTCGCGGCTTCGGGAGTCAATGGTAGCGTGTATACGATGGATGCCTGAGCTTTCAAAGCATCGAATTCGGAAAGCGAATCCTTGAAATCCTTGCGGTACTCTGCCTCAGGCATAGGCAAGGGAACGACGAGCTCCGCGCCGTGTTTCAAGGCAACTTTTGCTACCAGTCGATCTGCGCCTTCGGCCAATGGCGAAAGCAGTCTCAGGGGTGTATGCGGGTACTGTCTGCGCAGACAGGCAAATAATGCATCCAGTGATTCTTGAATCCGTGGAATGTCTTTCAGCGCCAGATCACGGTGTCCAGTTACCCCGATAACCAGCGGAAGAGGTCCGAGAATGGTCGTCTTTTCCTCTTTGTCCATAGGATTCCGTGTCGAGCTTGTGGAACAAACCCGAGATCAGGCTTTTTTGTTTGCTGATGGTTCCGGGGTCATGGCCGAAGCAAGGCGTGCTTCGCCATCGGTAACCATGGCTTGGTAGCGCGGGTCGTCATGCAAGGAGACGAGGTCCGGATCGGCTTTCATGTAACGCAACAGCGGCCCCGTGATCTTGACGAAAAGTGGTTTGAGCATTTCCAGAGCGGCTTCTTTATCTTGCAGGTGACCGTTCAGGGCGCATGCAAAGTTGTAACGCATATCCCAGTTGTCGGGATCGATCACCAAAGCCCGGCTCATGCGACTCTTGGCGCGTTCATCTTCGCCCAGAGATGCAAGTGCATAGGCACTGTAAACCACGGCACTGGAATTATTTGGGTCGCGCGCCAGAATGGCGTCGGCGTGTTCGAGCGCGAAGCTGGCAGCTCTGCGTACGCCTGCATCATCGCCCAGCGCCTTGTAGCATCCAATAAGCATGCCCATTGAATTGACGTCCGCATCCATCAGGCTGATTGTCTTTTCAAAATATTTGGCAGCAGTTTCGTAGTTACGCAATATATAATGCAAACGCCCGGCAGCGCGGTTAGCTTCATACGACTCGGACTCCAGCTTCAACGCGATCTCGATCTCGGTAGCTGCCGCGTCCGTATCACCCTTCATCAGCAAGATGTAGCCCTTGACGGCATGCGCCTCGGCCAATTCCTGATTGAGGGTCAATGCGCGTTCCGCGGCCGCCATGCCGTCATTTGATTCGAACCCCAATTCGCGCAGGCTGCGGTATCCCATGGCCATCAGCGCCCAGGCCTGCGCATAGTTCGGATCGATTTCGGTGGCGCGAGTACACAGACGGACAATCGCCTGTGCGGTGCGCATATCTTCCTGACTGGTCACATACGTTTGTCGTGCCATCAGGTAAAGGTCGTGAGCTTCCACGCTGTCGGTGCCCCGTCGTTCGATAGCTCTTTTTTCTTCGGGCAGCAGCTGCAACCTGAGCGCCTTGACAATAGCGTGGGAAATTTCATCCTGCAGTTCAAAGATGTCACTGGCGTCCCGGTCGTAGCGTTCGGCCCAGATGTGTCCATTGTCCGCGCAATCCACCAGCTGCGCGCTGATACGCACGCGCCCGCCGGCCTTGCGCACGCTGCCTTCCAGCACGTGGCTTACCTTGAGCTCACGTGCGACCTTCGGCACATCCACGTTTTTGCCCTTGTACATGAATGTGCTGTTGCGCGAGATAATGCGGAGCGAAGAAATTTTGCTGAGATCAGTAATGATGTCCTCGGTGATACCATCGCTGAAATATTCCTGCTCGGGATCGCCGCTCATGTTGGTGAAGGGAAGCACGCATATTGAGTAGCGGGGGGATGCCTTAGCCTTGGAGGGCGAAGCCGCCGCCGCCTTTGCGGATTGCGCTGTTTGCGAGCGCGCGATCATGGCAGCGAGCGCGCGCAGGAATTCCTGCGCCGGCGGACTCGCGGGATCTTCGCTCCAGCCATCGAGATCAGTGGTGTGGATTGCGCGCACGTCCATCGGCAGGCGCGCCTGTTCGAATCGTACCGGTACCAGGATGTTGCGCTCGGCGGCTTCACGCGCCTCGCCACGCACCCAGCGTGAGACCACCGAAACCGGCGTCCACACCACCAGCACCGCCTTGGCCGCTTCGATTTCGGCATCAATCTGGTCGTCGAACTCCTGGCCGGGGCTGATCTCGGGATCCCACCATACCGACCAGCCCTTGGCCTCGATCGCCGCCACCAGCGGCGCGACGCGCGCCTTGTCGGCTCGAGCATAGGAAACAAAGACATCAGCCATGGCCGACCAGCCTCACGCCGTTGCGTGTTTTTACCTTGTAATACCATAGCTGTGATGTGCCTGCAGATCTGCAACTGGTCAGGCTCACGGGACTCATGCCTTTCTCCCTGTCTGTGCATCTCCGCTTTTCATTGCTCCCAGGCGGGCTTCTGCGGCGGCGATCATGGCCAGATAGCGCGGGTCATCGTGCAGCGTTTCGAAATCCGGATCTGCCTTCACATACTCAAGCAAGGGGCGGGTGGCCGAATCGGTCAGCGATTTCATCATCTCTAGTGCAGCTTCCTTGTCCTTCAGATATGCGCAAAGCGCGCAAGCAAAGTTGTAGCGCATATTCCAGTTGTCGGGATCGATGAGCAACGCTCGATTCATGCGCGCCTTGGCCTTTTCGCCCTCGCCCAGTGCCGTAAGCGCATACGCGCTGTAAGCAACAATTCCAGAATTGTTCTGATCTCGCGCCAGCAGTGCTTCAGCGCGCTTGTGCGCCAGTTCCGCGGCACGATGCGTGCCAGTAGCATCGCCGATCGCTTTGTAGGAGCTGATTAGCATCATCACCGAATTAACGTCTGAATCCATCAGGCTTACTGCCTTTTCATACAAGCGGACAGCATTCTCGAATCGGTGCTGAACATAGTTGATTCTGGCTGCGGTACGGTTGGCCTCATAAGACTCCGGATCGAGCTTCAGCGCAATTCCAGCCTCGGCAACCGCTTCATTCATATCACCCCGCATCTGAAGAATGTAACCTTTGACGGCATGCGCCTCGGCCAGGTTCGGGTCCAACGCCAGTGCTTTCTCTGCGGCTGCCATGCCATCGTCCGAGACCAGCTCCATTTCATGAAGATTGCGATATCCCATCGCCATGAGCGCCCATGCCTGTGCGTACTTTGGATCGACTTCGGTGGCACGTGCACAGGTGCGCACGATGGCTTTCGACGCGTGCTCGTCTTCCTGATTGGTGACATAGATCTGCCTGGCCATCAGATACAGGTCGTGCGCTTCCACACTGTCGGTGCCACGGCGTTCGATTGCTTTTTTCTCAGATGGCAGCAGCTGTACCCTCAAGGCTTTGACAATCGCCTGTGAAATCTCGTCCTGGATCGCGAAGATATCACTGGCATCGCGATCATAGCGCTCGGCCCAGACATGGTTATTGGCCATACCGTCGATCAACTGCGCACTGATTCGCACCCGGCCACCGGCCTTGCGTACGCTGCCTTCCAGCAGATGCGTAACCTTCAATTCGCGCGCAACCTTGGGAATGTCAACTTGCTTGCCTTTGTACATGAACGAACCGTTGCGAGAGATCACTGACAATGCCGACACTTTGCTCAAGTCGGTGATGATATCTTCGGTGATGCCGTCGCTGAAGTAGTCTTGTTCCGGATCGCCGCTCATGTTGGTGAAGGGCAGTACGCAGATTGAAAAGCGCACGGTCTCCCTGGCGGCGGATGGCGGTGCTGCTGTGTTACCCGACTTGCCGGATTGTGCGGATGCGGAGCGCGCGATCATCGCGGTCAGTGCATTCAGACATTCCTGTACGGCAGGGTGTGATGGATCCTCGCGCCAACCATCCAGGTCGGTAGTGTGAATGGCGCGTACGTCAATGGGCAGACGAGCCTGGTCGAAACGCACCGGCACCAGAACCCCGCGCTCAGCGGCATCACGGGCTTCACCGCGCACCCAGCGCGATATCACCGAGGTCGGTGTCCATACCACCAGCACCGACTTAGCCGCCACGAGTTCGGAATCAATCATGTCGTCGAACTCCTGGCCTGGGCTAATCTCCGGGTCCCACCACACGGACCAACCCTTGGCTTCTATCGCCGCCACCAGCGGCGCCACGCGTGCCTTGTCGGCCCGGGCGTAGGAAACGAAGACGTCAGCCATGTCAGTTAGGCCTCTGGGTTGATCGAGTCGGCCGCTCGCGCAACCGCCGTGGCTCCGTTAGCCGCAAGCCGCGCTTCGGCGGCGGCAACCATCGCTTGGTAGCGCGGATCATCATGCAGCAATTCGAAATCGGGGTCGGCATTTGCATAAGGGAGAAACGCTTCCGTGATCGTTGCGTACACTGACTTGAGCATCTCCAGCGCCCCCTCCTTGTCTTTGAGGTACACGCTCAGTGCGCACGCGAAAGCATAACGCATGTTCCAATTATCAGGATCGATCAGCTGTGCACGGTTCATGCGCACTTTGGCGCGCTCGCTCTCGCCCAACGCCGCAAGCGCGTAGGCGCTATAAGCAATGACCCCGGAGTTGTGCTGATCGTGAGTGAGTATGGCTTCGGCCCGCTTGAACGCAAGTTCAGCGGCACGATGCATGCCGACAGCATCATTCAGCGCATTGTAAGAACTGATCAACATCGAGGCGGAATGGAGATCCGCATCAATCAAGCCCGCGGCCTTTTCGAACAACCGGATCGCTTCTTCATAGCGATGCAGTTGATAGTTCAGGCGCCCGGCCGCTCGGTTGACCTCGTAGGATTCGGGATCCAGCTTCAAGGCAATCGCGACTTCATCGGCTGCTGTGTCGGTACGGCCTTTCATGAGCAAGATGGAAGCCTTGACTGCGTGGGCTTCAGCCAGATCGGGATTCAAGGCAAGCGCTTTTTCGGCAGCCGCCATGCCATCGTCTGACCCGACCCCGAGTACGTGCAATGTCCGGGACCCGATCGCCATCAGTGCCCACGCTTGCGCATAGTTTCGATCAATCTCGGTTGCACGAGCACACAGGTGAACGATGGCCTTGGAAGCCCGTTCGTCAGCCTCCTGATTGGTCACGTAAATCTGCCTCGCCATCAGGTACAAGTCGTGCGCCTCAACACTGTTGGTGCCGCGCCGCTCAATGGCTTTTTTCTCCTCTGGCAGTAGGCGCAGTTTCAGCGCCTTGACGATGGCCTGCGAAATCTCGTCCTGGATTGCGAAGATATCGCTGGCGTCACGATCGTAACGTTCGGCCCAGACATGGTTGTTGCTGGCACCGTCGATCAATTGCGCGTTTATCCGCACCCGGCCGCCGGCCTTGCGCACGCTGCCTTCCAGCACGTGGCTGACTTTGAGCTCGCGTATGACTTTCTGGATGTCGACATGCTTGCCCTTGTACAGAAAGGCACTGTTGCTCGACGCAATCGCCAGCGCCGATACCTTGCTGAGGTCGGTGATGATGTCCTCGGTGATGCCGTCGCTGAAATATTCCTGCTCGGGATCGCCACTCATGTTGGCAAACGGCAGCACGCAGATCGCGAAGCGCTTGGCTTCAACCGGCGCGGACGACGTCGGCGATGCCGACGTGGTGTTGCCAGCCTTTGCGGATTGCGCTGTTTGCGAGCGCGCGATCATGGCAGCGAGCGCGCGCAGGAATTCCTGCGCCGGCGGACTCGCGGGATCTTCGCTCCAGCCATCGAGATCAGTGGTGTGGATTGCGCGCACGTCCATCGGCAGGCGCGCCTGTTCGAATCGTACCGGTACCAGGATGTTGCGCTCGGCGGCTTCACGCGCCTCGCCACGCACCCAGCGTGAGACCACCGAAACCGGCGTCCACACCACCAGCACCGCCTTGGCCGCTTCGATTTCGGCATCAATCTGGTCGTCGAACTCCTGGCCGGGGCTGATCTCGGGATCCCACCATACCGACCAGCCCTTGGCCTCGATCGCCGCCACCAGCGGCGCGACGCGCGCCTTGTCGGCTCGAGCATAGGATACGAAAACGTCAGCCACGGCAGCGAACCCTCACGCGGTCTGGCGAGACCGGCTTCCATTGCCGCGAGAGCGACGTGGCTGCGGGCAGGAAAACAGATACGTTGCCCGATTTCACACCCCCGCCTCCGCGGACGGACCCGCATCCTTCGCAGCCCTAAAACGCGCCTCGGCCGTCGCGACCATCGCCTTATAGCGCGGGTCGTCTCGCAGGAACTCGAAATCCGGGTCGGCCTTGGCGTACGGCAGAAAGGCTTCCGAAATCTTCGTGAATGCTGAGTCTAGCATTTCCAGTGCAGCGCCCTTGTCCTTAATGTACACGCTGAGTGCACACGCGAAGGCGTAGATCATACTGAAGTTGTCGGGATCTATCAGCAGGGCGCGATTCATGCGCACTTTGGCTCGCTCGCCGTCACCCAGCGCCGCCAGCGCGTAGGCGCTGTACCCCAGGACACCGGAATTGTTCTGGTCACGCGCCAAGATCGCCTCGGCACGTTTCAGCGCCTGTTCAGCGACACGCTGTCTGCTCGCAGTATCACCCAAGGCTGTATAACAGCTTATCGACATCGCTGCCGAGTTGATATCGGTCTCCATCAAACTCGCCGCCTTTTCAAACAACCGGACGGCATCTTTGTAGCGGTGCAGTTGATAATTAAGCCGTGCGGCGGAGCGATTCGCCTCATAGGATTCGGGATCCAGTTGCAGGGCAATCGCGATCTCGGCCGCCGCCGTGTCGGTATCGCCCTTCAGAAGCAGGATATAGGCTTTGACGGCATGCGCCTCCACCAAGTCGGGATCCAATGCAAGCGCGCGCTCCGTGGCTACCATGTCCTCATCCGATTGCACGCCCAGCGCTCGGAGGCTGCGATAGCCCATCGCCATCATCGCCCACACCTGCGCATAACGTGGATCGATTTCGGTGGCGCGCGTGCACATCCGGACGATTGCCTGTGCGGAACGTTCGTCGTATTCCTGATTTGTCACGTAAATCTGCCGCGCCATTAGGTAAAGGTCATGCGCCTCAACGCTGCTGGTGCCGCGCCGCTCAATGGCCTGCTTTTCTTCCGGCAGCAGCCGCAGCTTCAGAGCCTTGACGATGGCTTGTGAAATTTCGTCCTGGATCGCGAAAATGTCGCTGGCATCGCGGTCATAGCGCTCGGCCCAGATGTGGTTGTCGGTCGCCCCGTCGATCATCTGCGCGTTGATGCGTATCCGGCCGCCGGCCTTGCGTACGCTGCCTTCCAGTACGTGGGTAACCCTGAGCTCCCGCACGACCTTGGGGATGTCGGCGTGCTGGCCCTTGTACCGGAAGGCGGTGTTGCTGGACGTCACCGCTAGCGCCGAAACCTTGCTCAGGTCGGTGATGATGTCCTCGGTGATGCCATCGCTGAAATAATCCTGCTCCGGATCACCGCTCATGTTGGTGAAGGGCAGCACGCAGATCGCGAAGCGCTTGGCTTCCCCCGCCGCAGACGACGCCGGCGAGGCCTTCCCTGCCTTCGCGACCTGTGCTGCCTGAGCGCGCGTGATCATCACGCCGAGTGCGTGCAGGCATTCCTGGATTGCCGGACTGGCGGGATCTTCGCCCCAATCATCGAGGTCGGTGGTGTGGATGGCGCGCACGTCCATCGGCAAGCGTGCCTGCTCAAACCGCACCGGGACCAGGATGCCGCGCTCGGCAGCCTCGCGCGCCTCGCCACGTACCCAGCGGGAGACCACCGAAACCGGGGTCCACACCACCAACACTGCTTTGGCGGCGCTGATCTCGACGTCGATTTGGTCGTCGAACTCCTGGCCGGGGCTGATCTCGGGGTCCCACCACACCGACCAGCCCTTCGCCTCGATCGCGGCCACCAGCGGCGCGACGCGCGCCTTGTCGGTTCGAGCATAGGAAACGAAGACGTCAGCCATGTTAGTCAACCCTCGAAACGAGGCCGCATCCCGCAACCGCCCAATTATCAAGCATAGTGCGGCGGCGGACTGGAAAGTAGTTCGAGCGGTGCATGAACGATCCCACTTTCGCCGCATACCGTTCTTGAATTCGAGCCATCGGCATACTCGACTTGGTCAATAGTACGGGATTTATGTTGCAGAGCAAGGGGTTAAAAGAGATCCGGTGTGGCGTCCTGTCCAAGTGCCCGCGGCAACCTGCCTAGCGGTTTTCAAGTGAAATTTATAAGAATACCCACCGCTTGAGTATCGGCATCGTGGTTTCTGCCAATAATTGTACGTTGAGATTGATTAAAATGCACAGGTTGGTTGGTTCTTGACCCAATCCTTGCGGCAAGCGATGCGCACGCGCGGACGTGCATCCGTGTAGCTGCAACACGCTATCCGCCTGGCTGAGCTAAGCGGGTAGGTGATACCCGGTCAACGGCCCATCTCAGGCTTCAAACCAGCACGCCTTATAGGAGTGGCACTGGCGGATATCTCGGCCGTTCCAGGCATTAGCACTAACTAGGTTGGCTGGTCCATTATCTGTGCCATAGCTACGCCATAGTGCGCGCAACCAACGGCGTGCATTGGCGCGCATCTACGCACAACCAACTTATCTCAAGTGTTTGATTTGATGCATGCCATTGCGCGTAATCGCACGCGGATGCACAGTTTGCGGAAATTTCGTAATGCGTGGGTCGGGAGTTCGACTCTCTTCGTCGGCACCAAATCCCATCAATGACTTACCAGTCAGTTTCACATGGCAGCATACGTAAAGATCCCGTTCTCGTTCGTTATAGGGGAGGCGCGGGCCGAGATCGCCCGCTCACCTAGCAAGCTGGGCCACGTCGACTGGACCCCTGCATTGAATGATTAAGCCGTGTTACCTCACCTAGTCCTGGTAGTCCTCGTTCCCGGGAGTCGGCACAGGTTTCAACTTTGCGATCTCGTCTCGGTTCTCGAACTTCAAGGTGTAGAAGCCGCCATGGCTTGAGGTGACCCAGAGGTAAAGCTGACCATGCTGCCACACAAAGCGACTGTGGGCCTTCGACCACGCAAAGTTGATCGGTGGAGCCACGCGTTGGAACGAGTTCAACAATGAGCCCGGATCAATCTCGGTCGGAACCGGCGGTGCAGGGCCAACAAAATACGCGATCTCCCTCGGCTTTTCCGGATTATGAATGTCGAACACTCGAATGCCCGCCTGATGACTGGAACAGGCCAGCAGCTTCGCATCGCGGGGATTGTCGAAGGTACAGTCGTGCACGCTGTAGCCGTAACCGCCCATGGTGGCCGTGATGTCATGTTCGGTGGGCTTGCAATTCTTCGGATCATCCACGCCAATCATCAGCTGGGCCACGAGTTTCGGCTTTTTGAGGTTGCTGATGTCGATGAGCCGCTCGAGGCCGTTGGGTGGAAGGCCCGCCTGACACGCATCGATAGCACCCTTGGGAAAACTGCAGCCACCTGATCCGCACTCATCGCCGACGCCCAGGTAGGGCTTTCCGTGGATGAACGCCAAATCGGGCTCGATTCCTATATCGCCGTTCACCCAATACAGCGAGCTGATAACCTTGATGACAGGATTTGGGCGACGCTCCTGCACCTGGCTGACATCATAGATGACCAGCCCGTTACCCGACTTGAAGACACCGGGGCTGACCATGTTACCGACTACACCGCAGAACAGCAGCGTGTCGGGTGGATGGCCATCGACCGTAAATTGATTGAGGGAGATCCGGTGGCATATTTGGCCGGCCCCGGCGCCACCCGCCTGGCCGTTCGGAAAGTCCCAGTCGAGGATCTCTTCCGGATGCTTCGGGTCCGTGACGTCGATGGCGTAGAGACGACGCTTCGTGAACGAAGCGAGCCAATAGGTCTTGCCGTCGTAGGCGAAATTGCCCGCGTGGGCCACCAGATTCGGGTCTGGCAGTTGGACACTGGACAGCAACTTTGGGTGCGCACAATCGGACAGGTCATAAAATGAGACGGCGGGTTGCGGTCCAGCCCCCATCCAGCTCTCGGCGTTACCCAACAGCGCACGCCGTGGGTTGACCGACCCGTCCTCCCAGTCATAGAGGGAGGCGGGATCATCCAGGTTGGTGACGTACCTGGGCGCGCGCGGGTTCGACACGTCCAGCACCTGGATACCGGGGTGCAGGAGTGGCGGAACACCCTTCTGCCCGGCCTCATAGCCCTCGGTTGTGATATAGGCACAATGGCCGTACCACAGCAGTTGGTGACCGGCGCCCTGGCCGGCGTATTCGCCGACGATTGTAAGATTGCAGTTGTACGGCCGGGTCGAAGCACCA
>Ga0307372_10011252_pt1 | contig 11972 bp, 9 predicted proteins | sample OX1MG_FD_202533 | JGI IMG/M metagenome (GOLD analysis project Ga0307372, IMG submission 202533) | Soil microbial communities from Risofladan, Vaasa, Finland - OX-1 | ecosystem: Environmental > Terrestrial > Soil > Coastal area > Acid sulfate soil | place: Finland: Risofladan, Vaasa | collected...
CGGTGGCCAGCACCCGGTGGGCGGCGCCACCGTCGACACCAATCGACTCGGAATCCATTCGGGGCAGCTGCCCGAGCATCGCCCGGCGGGCCGCCTCGACGCTGAGGGGGGCCGCCGGGGCGTCCTCCGCCGGGGACTTAGCAGGGATGCTCATCGAACTGCCAGCGTCCGCTCCCAAGGGCTCAGAGGTTACCCCGAGCCTCCTGCTCGCGCTCGATCGCCTGGAAGAGGGCCTGGAAGTTGCCCTTGCCGAAGCCACGGCAACCCTTGCGCTGGATCACCTCGAAGAAGAGGGTCGGGCGGTCCTCCACCGGGCGAGTGAAGATCTGGAGCAGGTAGCCGTGCTCATCGCGGTCGACCAGGATGTTGAGTTCCTGAAGCCGGCCCAGGTCCTCGTCGATCTCGCCGATGCGGCCCGGAAGCGCCTGGTAGTAGCTGTCCGGGGCGCGCAGGAACTCGGCGCCCTGCCGGCGCAGCCAGGCAACGCTCTCGACGATGTCCTGGCTGTGCAGAGCGATGTGCTGCACCCCGGGGCCGTGGTAGTAGTCGAGGTACTCGTCGATCTGGGAGCGACGGAGTCCCTGGGCCGGTTCGTTGATCGGGAAGGTGACGCTCCCTCCCCGCCCGCCGCGGACCACCTTGCTGCGCAGGGCAGAGTACTTGGTCGCGATGTCGGCCTCGTCGAACTCCTGGAAGACATCGAACCCGAAGACCCGGTTGTACCAGCTGACCCACTCGTCCATCCGGGTCAGCTCCACATTGCAGACGCAGTGGTCGACGAGCTGCAGCCCGGCTCCCGAACCGGCCTTGAACTCCTCGCGAAAGCCGGGCAGAAAACGGCCCCCGTACTCGGCGCGCTCGACGAAGGTGTGCACCGTGTCTCCGAACGTGCCCACGGTGGCCAGCCTCACCGCCCCCATCTTGTCCTCCAGGACATGGGGCTCGGCGATTGCCCGGGCGCCGCGCCCGACCGCATCGTGGAAGGCGGCGCTGGCGTCGTCGACGGTGAAGGCCAAGGACCGCACGCCATCTCCATGCCGACGCACGTGGTCGGCGATCTCCCCGTCCGGTCCCAGCGGGGCGGTCATCACCAGGGTGACCTGGCCCTGCTTGAGCACGTAGGAGGCGCGGTCTCGGGACCCCGTTTCCGGTCCCTGATAGGCGACCACGTCGAAGCCGAATGCGCTCCGATAGAAGTGGGCCGCCTGACGGGCGTTTCCGACCAAGAACTCGATGTGGTCCACCCCTTCCAGGGAGGTCTCCCGGTACTCGGGCGCGCGGGGGAGCGCCTCGGCGCCACCGGTCATGAGGGGAACCGCGTCTGAGCTGGCTGCATCACCGCCTCCTGGAGCAGGGCCGGGCCGACCTCGCAAGGGTAACTCCGATCCGCCGGCGGCGACGGCCCCCACCCCATAGCCAAACCCAAGTAGCCTGGGCCATGTGGCGAACTCACCCGCACTAAGCCCGGCCGGCTGGCGCTGCTGCCTGCCAACCCCGGACGCCACGACCATCTCCTTGAGCTGCCCGATTGCCGCCGATAGTCCCTGGCTGGCGGGCCGGGCGCTCGACATCCTCCGCCAGGAGGCTGGGGTGCGACCCGACCCGAACGCGGAGCGCTACGCCCTGGGGACGCGCCGGGGCGCCCCGCTCATCCTCGGCGAGCCGCTGCTCTGGAACGGGGTACCCGTGCTGGCCGAGGCAGTGGAGCTGGCAGGCGGCGCCGTCGGCGAGTTCACCCTCCGACTCCCACCCGGGGCGGAGTTGGCCGAAGCGATCGACGAGGCGCGCCTGTGGGAGGTCGCCGATCGGCTGGCCCAGGAGTTCTCGTCCCCTTGCGGGGTGATCTCAGATGGTCGGACGGTCGGCTACCCCGACCTGAGGCGACCCGCGGCAGCTTGCCTCCGACTGCAGCGGCTTCACCTGGGAGTGCTGCTGCCGCCGGCATGGGTCCCCCACCTACGGTCGGGGTCGACCCCGTACTGGGAGCTGCCGCTGAGCCGGCTGGTGGTCGTCCTCGAGTAGCCGGGGGCTACTCCTCCCCGCCCCGGAGGCGTTGGTTGCGCCTTTTGGCGGCCGCGGCGGAGAGCAGTTCCAGAATGCATCGGTTGGCGTTCTGAGCGGTCAGCTCGGCGGGATCCAGGGCGGGCGCCACCTCGACCACGTCCATGGCCACCACCTTGGTCCCGAGCACCACCTGGCGAATCGCCCGCAGTAGGTCGGCCGGGCTCATCCCACCCGGCTCCGGGGTTCCCGTCCCGGGCGCGAACCCAGGGTCGAGCACGTCGATGTCGACCGAGAGATAGATGAACTCAGGCCCATCGAGAGCCTCGGCCAGGGCCCGACGGACGACTTCGGCCACCCCCTCCCGCCAGATCTCGTCCATCAGGTGCCAGCGCATGCCCTCCTGACGCATCCATTCGAAGACCTCCCGGGGAGGCCAGTAACCGCGCAGCCCGATCTGGACGAAGTTCCTCCCCGGAACCGCGCCCGACTCCACCAGACGGCGCATCGGAGTTCCGTGCGAGAGCGGGTTGCCGAAGCTCTCGGGGGCCGTGTCGGCGTGGGCGTCGAAGTGGACGATGCCCAGTCTGCCCCGGCCAACCACGTCGGCGACCGCGGTCGCCGAGGGCAGAGTGATGGAGTGGTCGCCACCGATCGTGATCACACCGATGCCCCGGGAGGCGACATCGTGAACCCGCTCGCGGATCGCCTCATGGGAAGACTCGATCATCCCGGGCACGCAGGCGGCGTCGCCGTAGTCGACCACGGTCAGCTCCTCCAGCGGAGCGACCTCGAGATCGAGGTGCCAGTCGGGCGACTGGTAGTTGGCCAGCCGGACCGCCCGGGGGCCGAACCGGGCACCGGGCCGATAGCTGGTCGAGTCATCCCAGGGCGCACCGACCACGGCAAAATCAGGCCGCCAAAGATCCAGTTCACTGGGCTCGCTGAGCTGGACAACCTTGGCGAACGAGGTCGGCCCCAGGTAGGAAGGCCCGTCCATCTGCCGACGCAGGTAAGGGGCGATCCGGGGGCGATCCACGTTCAGTGCGCCGCCAGAGGGTCGCAACCGCCCTGGGGTAGCCGGCCCACGATCACGGGAGCTGCCATCCGGCCGCCCATTATCGCGGTCCCCGGCCCCGCCGGCTCAGTTCCCTTGGGCGGAGGGCTCCAGACGCTCCACTCTGACGCGGCCGTCGAACCCCAGATAGACCTCCATGATCCGCTCCAAAATCTGCTCGAAGGCGCTGGGATCCCAACCGTCCACCAGCTCGCGCATCCGCTCCCGGTGCCGCTGGGCGATCTTGGCCACCACCTGCCAACCCTGGTCGGTCAGGCTGAGCACGACCCGGCGCCGGTCGGCAGGAAGAGGGGAACGGGTTATCAGTCCGGCCTCCAGCAGAGCGCGGCTCAGGACGGAGATGTGGGCGCGACTCGAAGCCAGCTGTTCAACCAGCTCCTGCTCCGGGACCCCGTTGAGGCCGGCCCCACCCAGCACCAGGACCGCGTGGTAGCCGAGGGGGGTCAGTCCCGCCTCGGAGGCGGCCGCATCAAGCATGGTCAGGGCGCGCCGGAAGATGTAGCGAAGCTGGCTGCGGAAGGCGAGCTGTTCCAGCAACTCCGGGCCTACCCCGGGGGGAGCCGAGCTCATCGTGGACTGGTCCTCGCCGCCCGCCACCGGGAGAGGTCGGGGCCAGGCTCCCTCGCCCACCCGAACTGGCTCACCGCCCCCCGCGCTCCGGTCATGACTGCATTCTCCACCCCTGACCTCCCCCGACCGCCCCGCAGCGGCCTCGGAGCGTAGCTCCTAGTAACGCGCTTGGGGATCCGGCACCGCGGCGACCAGACGGTCCAGCTCCCGGTCTGGCAGGGGGGCCAGCAGGCGAATCGTATGGTCGTCCGTCTCCAACTCGAGCGCCTCCCGGCGCGCCCGTCCCGCCGCGGTGAGCCCGCCCCTGGGATCGAGCCAGCCATGGTCCCGGAGGCGCTCCAGGCTCGCCTCGAGGTCGGCTCTGCCCCAGCGAAAGAATCCCGTCACCGGGGCCGGGTCGCGCCCCCTCCAGATCTCCGACACCACCAGCAGGGAGAGCGGATCCAGGCCCCGCGCGGCAGCCCCGCGATAGTGGGCGCGTGCCCGGTTCTCCCGCAAAGTCATGGCCGCCCAGAGCAGCTCCTGGTCAGAGCCGGCTGGCAGCGCGAGGCGGTGCCAGGCCTGGGGAAGCCGGCCCTGGGGCCGCGAACCGCGGGCCAGCTCGCCCAGGAGGGACCCATCAGCCGAAGGTGCCAGCCGGCGCAATGCCGCCGCTCCGGCCGCCACGCTCGTCTGGAAATAGTCGCTCGGCCCGAGCGCGAGGCAGCGGCCACGGAGGTGGTCGACCAGCGATCCCGGTAGCACATAGATCGCCTCGGTCCAGTCCTGGTCGGGGAGGATTCCCGCCCGGCTCAGGATGTAGTGGGGGAAGCCGGTCGAACCCCGCTCCTCCTGGAGGGTGAGCAGTTCAGGCTCCCGGCGCTGGGCCAGCCAAAGCGTGTGGCAGATCCACTCGATGGCAAAGAGGAGCCGGGCCTGCGCCGCTCTCCGGCTCACCGCCTCGGGCGGGTACCCGGGAGGCCCGCTGCGAACCTCCCCACCCGCATCAGATGGCGTCCGAGACCGAGGACATGAAGAAGTTCTCGACCCGGATCGGCGGCGCCTTGACGAACAGCTCATCGCCGACCTCGCGGGAGAACGCCAGCTCTGACCGGCCCACTTCCACGGTGCGCTGGAGGACCCCAACGGGACTCTCGTTGAAGCGAAAGTTGTTCACCGAACCGACCACTTCGCCGTTCTCGATCAGGAAGACGCCATCGCGGGTGAGCCCGGTCAGCAGCAGGGCCGCCGGGTCCACGTCCCGGATATACCAGAGCGAGGTCACCAGTAGGGCACGCTTGGTGCTGGCGATCATCTGGTCGAGAGAGAGCTCGGTACCGGCCATGGCCAGGTTGTCGACATCGGGACGGACCGGGTGGCCGTGGTCCTGGGCCCAACGCCGGGGGCAGATAAGCTCCTGCTGGACACCACCATCGACCCACACTACGGGTGGCTCCGCCAGCCCGTTGTCGAAGACTGAGGCGTACTCACTGGAACCCAGGCAGCGCACGAAATTGGGGACTGCCATCTCCTCGTCGAGGGGATCGCTCTCGAGTCGAATCGAGGGAGCGTACATCGCCTCCCCCACCCGCGTCCCGGACTTGCCGGCGAACACCGTGCGCCCCTCGTCGGCCCCCCTAGCGTGCATGTCCCACATCAGGCGGACGACCATGTCCGAGGTGGCCGAAGGCTCGAGGATGACCTCATAATGGCCGGCCGGGAGCTCCAGCGAGCGCTCCGTCCAGCCCAGCCGCCGGCTCAGCCGGCGGTACATCCCCTCGGGGTCGAGGTCCGCCATCCGGCGGCCCACCGCACCCTCCCAGACGCTCCGCCCGAGATCGGCGGTCTTGAGGGTCAGGGCCAGTGAGGCGTGCTGGCGGCGGCCCTCCAGGCGCACCCCGGTGCTGGTTCCAAGCAGCTCGCTGGAGCCGGTCGCCTGGGCGAAGCCGAAGCAGCGCAACCCAGCCGCCCGGGATTGCTCGAGAACGCCTCGGACTGAGTCCAGAATCGGGCCTAGGTCTTCCGGCCGGGCCTCGGGGCTGGGACCTGACTCATTCGCCAGCGGGCTCGCGGCCTCAGTGACGCCGAGCAGGGGCATGGCGTCGGGCGCCTCAGGACTCTGGCGGGCCCGCTCCCGGGCCCCGCGGGCGATCTCCGCCACCTGCGAGCTGGCGCTGATGTCGGCCGCCTGCACCCCCACCCGACCCTCCTCCAGGGCGACCACCCCGGCGGAGTTGGATTCCTCCCAGCCGTTGGTGGTCACCGTGTTGTTGGCGAGCCGGAAGTTGAGCCCCGACGCCTTCTCTCCGATCACCACGGCCATCCCCTCCCCCAGGCCCAGCTCGACGATCTCCTCCGGGGTCATGGCTTGCCCTCTTTCCTGGCGTTGAGGACGTTGACCTGGCGAAACAGGGCGGGAGGGCAGCCATGGGAAACCGGGGCCACCTGGCCGGGTTCGCCCTTGCCACAGTTGAACGCCCCGTGCAGCTGCCAGGCGGAGATTCCTCCCAGCGCCTCCAGCCGGCCCCAGAAGTCTGGCGTCCGGGACTGGTAGGCGACGTCCCGGAGCTGGCCCGCCAGCTGACCTTTGTGGATGCGATAGAAGCGCTGTCCGGTGAACTGGAAGTTGTAGCGCTGCTGGTCGATCGACCAGGACTTGTCGCCGACGATGTATATCCCCTCCTCCACCCCTGCGAAGAGATCGACCAGGGTGGTGTCGCGGTCGGGATCTGGCTGTAGCGAGACGTTGGGCATGCGCTGAAGGGGCAGGTGTGACCAGCTGTCCGAGAAGGCGCAACCGTTCGAGCGAGGCAGCCGGAACTTCTGGGCCATCTGGCGGTTGAGCTGGTACCCGACCAGGATCCCGTCCTTGATGATGTCCCAGCGCTGCGCCGCCACCCCCTCGTCATCGAAGCCGACCGTGGCCAGTCCGTGCGGCTCCAGGCGGTCGCCGGTGACGTGCATCCGGGGCGAGCCGTAGCGCAGACTGCCGACCTGGTCCGGGGTCGCGAAGGTGGTCCCCGCGTAGTTGGCCTCATAGCCCAGGGCCCGATCCAGCTCGGTCCCGTGGGCTACCGATTCGTGAATGGTCAGCCAGAGGTTGGAGGGGTCGATGACCAGGTCGTAGGGGCCGGGGTCGACCGAGGGAGCCGCCAGCTTCTCTTGGAGCCAGCCCACCATCTCCTCCGCCTCGCTGGGGAAGCCGTGGGCTTCCACGTACTCCCAGCCCCGGGCCACCGGGCGGGCGGTCGAGCGCATCGTCTCGACCAGGCCCGAGCCCTTCTCATCGACCAGGCCCGCCTCCATCACCGGGTGGAGACGGACTCGCTGCTGGGTCAGACGGGAGCCCTCGGTGCTGACGAAGAAGCGGTTCTCCTGGACCTGCAGGCAGTAGAACTCGGCGAACTTGGCCCCCGCCTCCAGGCAGCGCCCGGTGACGTCGAGCATGAAGTTGACCTTCCGCTCCGCGTCCACCTGGAACGGATTCAGCTCCACCTCGGCCACCCAGCTGGCCTGGTGGGAGGGCTCAGGAGCCAGCTCGACCCGCTCCTCGAGGAGCGGCCGGAGCAGTCGGGCCATCTCGGCCGCGGCCCCGACGGCGCGGGCCACGCCAGACTCGGTCAGGTCGCTGGAGGCCGCAAAGCCCCACGAGCCATCCAAGACCAGCCGTACGCCGAAGCCGAGCGGCTCGGACTCGCTCAGCGAGATCAGGTCGTGCTCCCGGACGTGGATGCCCTGGATCCGATCACGGTGCACTCGAATATCTCCGTAGCTCACCCCTTGACACCTGGCAATCGCGCCCAGGGCGGCATCTGCCAACTGGTCTAGGGGCAACTCCAGGAAGCCGGGATCGATCTCCGTCATCATGCCTCCGCGGCCCAGAGCCGCTGGTGGGAGCTGCGCGCCGCGGTAGCGCGGGGTGAGCGCCGACAGGTCGTTGCCGGGACGGGACGGAGTTTACTGGCCCCAGGGCCTAGGGTGATCCGCGGCACTGCAGTGGCGTCCATCTGGCCAGGGAAACCCCGGGCACCGAGGGCCCGGTGGCCCTGGTACCCGGGGTCTATGCCTGACCGAGAGGCTCTTGGCTCAGCGGCTGCGGAGCCGCAGAACCTTGGTCCCAGCGATGACCAGGAGGCCCCCCAACAAGAGCGCCAGGGCCCCCGCGAGACCGGAGCCGAAGAGATCCGACCCGGTGACCGGAGTTCCTGTGCTGGCTGCCAGCTGGCCACTCGAGGGGCTGCTAACAGTGAGCGGCTCAGTGCCGCAGACAGAAACTGCCGAGGTGTCGTTGGCGTCGCCGGCGAAGCTGGCCTGGAGCTCGTAGCTCCCCTGCGCCAGCGCGCCGAAGGTCGCGGAGTAGCTGCCGCTGCCCAGGGTGACCGGTGAGGCGGTCTCACTGGCGAGCGCCGTGCCCGAGCAGGCGCTGGCGTCACTCCCGGAGAAGAGGCTGATCGTGATCGCACCACTCGCCGTGGCGCTGGCTCCGGAGAGAGTCGCCGTGTCGGTCACCGAACCGCCCACCAGGGCGGCGCGGGACGAAAGGTTGGTGGTGAGAGACGGACTGTCGGGCATGACCACGATCTCCTCTGTCGCGCAGGAGCTGGAGACCGGGCCCACGTTGTTGTTATCGCCCGAATAGGTCGCCTCGAAGTACCAGTCGCCAGCGGCGTTGAAGACGTAGCTGTTGGAGTGAGGCACCACCCCCCCGACGACGGCATTGTTGGTGGGAGTCAGGCTCACGACCAGGTTGGCGCAGGAAGCGTCGCTGTAGAGGCCGTAGCTGATCGTGCCCCCTGCGTTGGCGGTCGCTCCGGTCAAAGCCGCCGTGTCGTAGACCGACGTCCCCAGTGAGACCGGGCTCGCCGGCACGGTTTGGGTCGCGATCGAGGGGTGATTGGCATTGACCACCATCCCCTCTGACATGCAGGAGCTGGAGACCGGGCCTACGTTGTTGTTATCGCCCGAGTAGGTCGCCTGGAAGTACCAGGTGCCCGCCGCCGTGAATGCGTAGCTGTTCGAGTGGGGAACCAGTCCTGCGACGACCGCGTTGTTGGTGGGAGTCAGGCTCATCACCAGGTAGGAGCACGAGCTATCGCTGTAGAGGGCGTAGCTGATCGTGCCCCCTGCGTTCGCCGTCGCTCCCGTCAAAGTCGCGGTGTCGTAGACGGACGTCCCGATCGCCACCGGCCCTCCGGGCACGGTCTGAGTCGCGATCGTCGGACTGTCGGCGTTGACCACGATGGCCTCGGAGCCGCAAGGGCTGGAGACGGGACCGGCATTGCTGCTGTCCCCGGAATAGGTCGCCTGGAAGTACCAGGTGCCCGCCGACGGAAATGTGTAACTGTTCGAGTGCGGAGCAATCCCGCTGCTCACGGCATTGCTGGCCGGAGTCAGATTCTGCACCAGCGTTTGGCACGAACTGTCGCTGTAAAGGCCGTACGTGACCGTGCCCCCCGCGGTGGGGGTCGCTCCGGACAGCTTGGCCGTGTCGTAGACCGAAGTCCCGATCGCGATCGGACTTGCGGGTACGGTTTGAGTGGCGATCGTCGGCGCGGAGCAGAGGTTCGAGTCACCCGTCACCGGGCCAAACACCCCGGAGGTATGGTCGCTGTCCCACCGCGCGTACAACTCGCTCCCGGCGGAACGTTGAGTGGTGAAGGTGTAGGGCTGGGTCAGCGACGGAATCGAGCCGCTCCATGGTCCGGTCGGCGAGTAGGCGATGTCGATGTTGTAGTTACTCTCGGTCGTGCCGAAGCTGACCTGCCACGAATACTCGCTCGTGTTGGGACTGCATAACGGGGTAATCGTCGGTGGCCCGTTCCAGGCCAACACGGTCGGCACCGCGAGGGCCGCGCCGGTGCCGGCGATGGCCAGCGCCATGGCCCCTAGGCCGAGTCTTCTGAATCCGATCACTCTCAAGCTGGTACTCCCACTGATCCTTGCTTCTGTTGCCGTTGCTCGCGGTCTCACGCGATCGTCCAGGGTCAGTCGCTCTCCCGTCCAGATCCGGTCGCGATCGAGCGAGCCGGGTAGTCTCCCCCACCGCCAGGACGAGTCCCGCGGACCGAGTCGGACTTCTCCTCGGGCGCCTACTGGCCTCCCCAAGTGAGCCCGGACGGAACCTTCCTGTCCTCGATTAGAGCACTCCCGTTACAGCTGATGTCGATTTGGACACGGCACCTTGACGGACCGTTACCGGTCTGTCACCGAATCTTCAGTTCTCGGGGCCAGACCCTCCCGGAACCCGGTCCGGGAGATCGCAACTGAGCTCGGCCGCCCGGTCGGAGGGCGCCCGGGACTCCCCCACGCCATGGCGACCGCGCAGAGCCCGCGAACCAGATCCAGGGCACTGTCGGGAAGGGGGGTGGGCCGCCGAATTAGAAGGCTGACGATGAGGTCGGCGCTGCAGGTGCCTACCGGAACTGACCGCGGAGAGCCCCAGCAGAGCGGGGCCGCGGGGTGAGTGCGGCTAGGAGGCTCGAGCGCCGGAGCGCGACCCGGCCTTTCCCCGCCGCCGGGGTCAGCTGCCCGTTAGATCGGGTAGTCAGTGAGCCCCAGGTGCGAGCAGTTCGCACCCGGGGCTCACCTCAGAATTCGGGGGAGGAGGTTGGCTCCCGCCTCAGCGGCTCCGGACCCTTCCCACCCGACGGCCGGTGATGACCAGAACCCCACCGAGTAGGAGCGCGATGACCCCGAGCAACCCCGGGCCGAACAGGTCGGCCCCAGTCACCGGCGTACCGGTGCTGGCGGCGAGCTGGCCACCCACCGGATTCACCACCAGCTGCTCGCTGGTGCAGGCGCTGGTTGCGCTCTCATTCAGGCTGTCGCCCGAATACATCGCCTGCCAGTAATAGGTCCCGGCCGCCGAGAACACCACGGCTGCCGAGTTGGGGATCACATCTCCGGTCACGGTCACCGCGGCAGGCGATGCGACCACGCTAGTGCAGCCACTGTTGCTGTAGACGGTGTAGGTGACGGTTCCGCTCGCGTTCGTTGTCGCCCCGCCCAACGTCGCGCTGTCAAACACCGATGCACCGGCGTCAATCGATCCGGAGGAAAGGCGGGTTGTCAAGGTCGTCGCACCCAGCTGTCCGCTGCCGCCAGTCACCCCCAATGGCTCACTGCTGCATGCACTGGTCGCCGGGCTGTTGGATCCGTCCCCTGAGTAATGCGCCCGCCAGTAATAGGTCCCCGTCGTGGGGAAAGCGACGGGTGCCGAATTCGGCACGAAACCGCCCGCCAGGGTGACGCTGGGCGGCGACGCGAACACGGTGGCGCAGGAAGTGTCGCTGTAGACGGTGTAGGTGACCGTTCCGGTGGCCGTCCCGCTGGTATTGCTGAGCTGGGCGGTGTCATACGCCGAGCCACCGGCGGTGATGCTGGTCGCTGAAAGGTTAGTGCTGATGGTGGGCGTCGCGGGCGAAACGGCCGGCGCCCGGAAGTACCAGACGTGGTCCGCGAGAGGGCCCGAGCTATCGGTGTCACGGACGAGCAGGTAGGCGGCGTAGGTCTGACCAGCGGTCAGCTGGCTGCCGATGTACGAGGAAACGTTGAAGTCGAGGATAGCGTAGATGTTGTCGCCACAACTCGAATTTGGCTGGGTGCCGTTGGGCATCCAGGCGGTCGGGTTGGTCGTGTAGCTCTCGTAGTAGATGCTGGTCGGGACACCGCCAGTGATCAGTGGGTCGTTGAAATTGGGGGTCCCGCCGCTCACCGGAAAGACCTGCGCAAATGGGAGCCCGGGAGCGTGGTTGGTGCTGCCAGCCAGGGTGGTAACGGTTCCAGACGGCAGGGTCGAGAGCGGTATTCCCTGGGCCGTGTCATAGGCACCCGGCGAACCGTTCGGGCTCGCCCCAGAAGTGCCGTTGTTGAGCGTCTCGTAGAGCTGGGTCTCGTCGCCGAAGCCAGCCGCAAAGGTGCCGACCGCGACCGGGCTGGTGCTGCTGCCGGTGGCTGGACTAGGCCCGGTGATGCCGAGCATTGAGCTGGGCAGGTTGCTGGGCGTGGTCGCGATAGCGGAGTCACCGAAATCCGAGCTGGCTGCGTATTTGGTGGCGGCGAAGCTGTTGATGGTTGAAATGGAGCTGCCGTCGCAGGAGAAGGTCGTCGTCCCATCGGCCAGGGCGACCGAGGGAACCGCCGCCGGGAGCAGGAGTAGGCCGGCACTGGCCAGAGCCGCCGCTCCGGCCAGGATTCCGAACTGTCGCCCGGATGCTTTGATGATCACTTTGGACTCCTCGAAAAACTCCGCAGGAGGGCTGCCGTGGCCGCTCTCCCGTCAGATCGAAAGCTGGGCAGGGGAGGGTCCTCAGCCGCGGTAGCCAAACCGCGCTTCCGAGGAGCC
>Ga0307372_10011253_pt1 | contig 11970 bp, 11 predicted proteins | sample OX1MG_FD_202533 | JGI IMG/M metagenome (GOLD analysis project Ga0307372, IMG submission 202533) | Soil microbial communities from Risofladan, Vaasa, Finland - OX-1 | ecosystem: Environmental > Terrestrial > Soil > Coastal area > Acid sulfate soil | place: Finland: Risofladan, Vaasa | collected...
GTGCCCGAGCCGGTCGCGGATCACGCGCCGGCTGCCGGGCCGCCCCGCGAGGCGGGACTGATAGGACAGCTCGATGCCGTCCTGGCCGGCATCGTCGACATCGGTGAAGCCGACAAGCTGCGCGGTCACCTCGCCCGCCGGGTAATAGCGGCGGTACTCCTGGTCCTGGTAAATGCCCGGGATGTCGAGCTCGGCGACGCGCTTGGCCTGCGCGGGCGGAATCTGGCGCATCAGGTAGACGAAGTCGTGCGAGGTGTCGGCGAGCCTCTTCTTCAGCTCGCGCAGGCCCAGCCCGAGGGTGCGCGCCAGACGCTGCAGCTGCTCGGGCGAGGCGTGCACGTCCCCCGGCACCGCCCACACCGACTTCACCGGGGTCGAGACCGCGAGCGGCTCTCCGTTGCGGTCGAGGATGCGGCCGCGAGTGGCGGGTATCTCGAGCACGCGGCTGTAGCGCGCTTCGCCCATCTCGCGCAGAAAGCCGGTCTTCAGTGCCTGCAGGTACACCGAGCGCCCGACCATCAGCGCGAAGCCGGCGAGGAACGCCGCGAGCACGAAGCGCGCGCGCCACACCGGGAGGCGCACCAGCGCGGGCGTGGCGGCGCGGCTCAATGCGGGGGCTCCCCTGCGGGCATGATGATGCGCACCTTGGCGGGATCAGGCGTGTGCATGCCGAGCACTTCGCGCGCGATCTTCTGCACCCGCGCGTGCTGGCCCCAGGTGCCCGCCTCGAGCTGCAGCTGACCGTACTCGACGTTGAGCTGGTGCGCGCGATCCTGCGCCTGCTCGACCTCGGAGAACAGCTGACGTGCCTTGTTCTGGGAAGTGACGAGCCCGAGCGCGCAGGCAATGAGAACCGCGAGGAGGAGGAGGTTCAGCTTCGCCACGCGTCGGGCTCGATTCGGTCGCGCAAGGACGCATCGAAGGGCGCCGCCGTGCGCTCGGCGATGCGCAGGACCGCGCTGCGCGCGCGCGGATTGGCGGACACCTCGGCCGGCCCCGGCCGCACCGGCTTGCCGACGGTGCACGCCAGCGCCTGCGGCATTTCGGCCGCGCGCAGCGGCAAGCCGCGTGGCACCGGCGGACGCGCGCAGCGCTGCAGGAAGCGCTTGACGATGCGGTCCTCCAGCGAATGGAAGCTGATGACCGCGAGGCGCCCGCGCTCGGCGAGGCGCTCAACGGCCTGCGGCAGCATCAGCGACACTTCCTCAAGCTCCTGATTGAGGTAAATCCGTAGAGCCTGAAAGGTGCGCGTCGCCGGGTCCTGGCCAGCCTCCCGTGAGCGGACCGCCGTACCCACGAGATCGGCAAGTTGCCGGGTACGGAGGATGGGTTCTCGCTGGCGAGCAGCAACAATCGCCTTTGCAATCTGTTGAGCAAACCGTTCTTCGCCATAGTCCCGGATGACCTCCCTGATATCCGCCTCAGCCGCGCTGGCGAGCCATTGCGCCGCCGGGATGCCCCTGCCCGGATCCATGCGCATGTCGAGCGGCCCGTCGCCGCGAAAGGAGAAGCCGCGCGCCGGGTCCTCCAGCTGCGGCGAGGACACCCCCAAGTCGAACAGCATTCCGTGCGCGCGCTCGAGCGCTGCGGCGTCGAGGACCGCCGACAGCTCGCTCATGCGCGCGTGCGCGATGCGAAAGCGCGGATCCGCGATTGCCTGCGCCGCCGCGATCGCTGCCGGGTCGCGATCGAGCGCGATCAGGCGCCCCGAGGGGCCGAGACGCTCGAGGATCGCGCGGCTGTGCCCGCCGCGCCCAAAGGTGCCGTCGACGTAGATGCCGTCGGGACGGATCGCGAGGGCGTCGATCGCCTCGGCGAGCAGCACCGGGCGGTGTTCGGTGCTCATCGGGGGCCCCCGAGCTCACAGCGAGAAATCCTCCATGCCTGGAGGCGGCGTGCCGCTCGCGGCGAGCGCCTGTCCGAGCTTCGCGCCCCACACGCCGCTGTCCCACAGCTCGAAGTAACGGCCCTGGCCGACCAGCATCGCCTCGCGCTCGAGCTTGGCGTGCAGGCGCAGCGCCGGCGCGAGCAGCACGCGTCCCGAGGCGTCCGGCGCGACGTGCTCCTCGAAGCCGAGCAGGAGGCGCTTCCACCAGCTCGCCTGGGGATGAAAGCTGGGGAAGGTCTCGACCTTCGCGCGCACGGGCTCCCAGGCGCTCTCCGGATAGAGCAGCACGCAGCCGTCTGGATGCGCGGTCAGCACCAGCGTGCGCGCGCCGTCGAGCAGCGCTTCGCGGTGACGCGTTGGGACCGACAACCGCCCCTTGGCGTCCAGCGTGATCACGGCTGCCCCGTGAAGTGCTCCACCCATGCCCCGTTCTTCCTCGGCGAACCCCGCACGACCCGCGGGACTCCGCGTTGTCCCACTTTTTTCTACGTTTCCCCACTTTAGGGGAAAGGAAGGGGGCTGGTCAAGAACTCCGAAGGATTTTTTCTTGATACGACAAAGACTTAGGGCAGATTGGCTACACGGTTTCGATAAGATGTAACCTTTATATTAATCAATAAGTTATACTTTCTAGTGAAAGTGGCTTCTTAGAATCAGGCTTGCGCGAGTTTGGCTTCTGTTCCCCCGGGGGCGCGTTTCGCGGGATGCGCCCGGGTACGTGCTAACTTGCGGCGCGTTATGCGCACACCGCTCGAAGTCCTGCGCGGCTACCCGCCGCACGACTACACGCTCGGGGGCTTGCTCGCGAGCCGCGCACTGGTCGATGGCGCCAAGACGCTGCTCGTCCACGCCGGAGGCGAAACTCGCTACGCGCAATTCGCCGCGCGCGTCGACGCGGCAGCGCGCGCGCTCACCGAGCGCGGCGTCGCGCACGGCGATCGCGTGGGGGCGATGGCGACGAACAGTCGCGACTACGTGGTGCTGTTATTCGCGCTCGCGCGCCTGGGCGCGATCCTGGTGCCGGTGAATCCGGAGTTCAGCGTAAACGAGGCCGCCTATATCCTGCAGCACGCCGGGGTGCGCGCTCTGGCGACGATCCCCGCCGCACTCGAAGTCGCGCGCGCCGCGAGCGCGCCGATCTCGCCCGCGCCCTGGCTCATGCTGCTCGAGGGCGAAGCCGAAGGCGTGCCGCGTTTCGGCGCGCTCGTCGACGCGGCCGGCGCGCATGCGCTGCCTGCGCCGCCCGCTCCCGAGACCACCTGCCTCATGCTCTACACCTCGGGCACCACCGGCTTTCCGAAGGGCGTCATGCACAGCCAGCGGAACTTCGTGCTCGCCGGCGAGGGCTTCGTCGCACGCATGTGGCTTCAGCCCGAGGACCGCCTGATGTGCATCCTGCCGATGTTCCACATCAACGCCCTGTTCTACTCGATCGCCGGCACTTGCGCGGCGGGCGCGAGCCTGGTGTTGGTGCCGAAATTCTCGGCGTCGACGTTCTGGAGCACCGCCGCCGAGAGCGGCGCGACGCAGGTCAACATCATCGCCGCGATCGGCAACATTCTCGCGCGCCGCCCGCGGAGCGAATTCGATGCGCGCCACCGGCTGCGCGTGCTCTACGGCGCGCCCATCACGCCGGACCTGGAGAAGACCTTTCGCGAGGAGTTCCGCGTGCCGGTGCTGATCGAGGGCTACGGCATGACCGAGATCCCGGGCGCGGCGAACAACCCGTTCGACGGCGTGCGGCGCCCCTTGAGCATGGGCAGACCCGCGACGCACCCCGACCCGCAGGTCGAGTTCGCCGCGCTGCGCGTCGTCGACGACGCCGGACGCGATGCGCCCGACGGCACGGTCGGCGAGCTGTGGGTGAAGACGCCGATCCTGATGCAGGGCTACTACAAGGACCCCGAACAGACCGCAGCAGCGCTGCATGACGGCTGGTTCGCCACCGGCGATCTCGTGCGGCGCGAGTCCGACGGCTACTACTACTTCGTCGCCCGAAAGAAGGACATCATCCGCCGCCGCGGCGAGAACATCTCCGGCGCCGAGATCGACCGCGTGATCGGCGACCACCCGGCAGTGGTGCAGTGCGCCGCCCTACCGGTGCCCTCCGAACTGGGCGAGGACGAGATTCTGGTCGCGATCATCCGCAAGCCGGACATGGACGTCTCGGCGCAGGACATCGCCCAGTGGTGCCGCGCGCGCCTCGCGGCGATCAAGGTGCCGCGCTACGTCGCCTTCGTCGACTCGCTGCCGCAGACCGCCACGCACCGCGTCGCGAAGTTCAAGCTGCGCGGCGACAAGACTCTGCTCGAGAGGGCGACCGACCTCGCGCGTCAGTCGCGGTAGGACGGGTCGAGACGATCGAGCTTGGCGAGCAGCGCCGGCCACTCGAGCACGCCGAAGCGCCGCCGCACGCCGGGCTGATACTGGCGCCACGACGCCTCGACGATCGCGGCGCTCGGGAGCGCGATCTCCGTGTTGCACGACAGCGCCGCCACCTGCACCTGGCAGGCGCGCTCGAGCCGGAACATGCTGTTGAACGCCTCGGCGATGCTCGCTCCGACGGTGAGCAGGCCGTGGTTCCTGAGGATCATGCCGTCGTGCGCGCCGAGGTCGCGCACCAGGCGCGCCTGCTCGTCGAGGTCGAGCACCACGCCTTCGTAGTCGTGGTAGGCGATTCTGGCGAAGCGCATCGAGGTCTGCGCGAGCGGCAGCAGGCCGCACTTCATCGCCGAAACGGCCATGCCGGCGATGGTGTGCGTGTGGATGATGCAGTCCACGTCATGGCGCGCGGCGTGGATCGCGCTGTGGATGACGTAGCCCGCCTGGTTGGCGTCGTAGGCGGTCGGATTGAACAGCACCTTCCCGCACAGGTCGAGCTTGATGAAGCACGACGCGTGCATCTGCTCGTAGAGCATGCCGTGCGGATTGATGAGGAAAGCCCCCTCTTCGCCCGGAACGCGCGTGGTGATGTGATTGGCGCTCAGCTCCGACATGGCGTACAGGTCCACGAGCCGGTAGCAGGCGGCGAGATCGACGCGCTTGGCCCACTCCTCGGCGCTCACCTGCTCGCGCACCGGCTTGCGCCCTCCGACGGACTGCAGTGCCACGGCGCGGCGCTCCGCGGCCTAGCCGCGCGCGAGGCGGTCGAGCTCGCCGCGCGCCATGCCGAGCTTGTCGCCGGCGGCGCAGATGTCGCGCCAGGTGGTCGCATCGACCGCGATGCCGTCCCGGGCGCGCTTGGCACGCGTTTCGCGCTCTGGGTCACCAGCGAGCCTCACCTTGTCGAACCCCGGCGCGGGCGGCGACTGCTTGAGCCACTCGATGAAAGCGCCCGCCTCGGCGCCGAAGAAATCCGCGGCCCCGAGCTTGGCCGGGTCGATCACGATCGAGAGCATTCCGTTCAGCACGCGCTTCTTGGTGCGCTCGCCGGTGCGCTGCGTGCCGCCGCCAGAGAGCGCTCCGCCGAGCAGCTCGCACGCCACCGCCAGGCCATAGCCCTTGTGCAGGCCGAAGGTGGTGAGCGCGCCGAGCGGCTCGACCACGCCGTAGCGCGGATCGACGGTCGGATTGCCCTGATCGTCGATCAGCAGCCCGGGCGCCACCTTCTCGCCCTTGTTGTAGGCGACGCGCACCTTGCCCTGCGCCACGCCGCTGGTCGCCATGTCGAGGATGAACGGCGCTTGCCCGGCGAGCGGAATGCCGATGGTGCACGGGTTGGTGCCGAAGCGCGCGTCGCTGCCGCCGTAGGGCGCGACGATCGCGCGCGAGATCACGTTCACGAAGCTGATCGATACCAGTCCCTGCGCCACCGCCTGTTCGGCCCATTGGCCAATGCGGCACAGGTGGTGCGAATTGGCGAGCGCCATCACGCACACCCCGTGCTGCTTGGCGCGCTCGATCGCCATGGCGGTCGCCTCCATGCCGATCACCTGGCCGTAGCCCGCCTGGCCGTCGAGCGCGAGCAGCGCGCCACCGTCGAGCGTCACGCGCGGGTGTCGGTTGGGGTGCAGGCCGCCCTCCTTGAGCGACTCGATGTAGCGCGGGATCATGCCCACGCCGTGCGAGTCGTGTCCGCACAGGTTCGCCATCACCAGATTCGCGGCAACGAGCTGCGCCTCGCGCGGCTCGCTGCCGCCGGCGGCGACCAGCGCGGCGACAGCGCGCTCGAGTGGTTGGGCTTGAAAAACGTGGGTGTCGGCCATGGCGTCGGAACGATTCGGCAGTACGGGGCGCAAAGTGTACCGTGCGCCCGCGTGCCCCGGAGGGAGCGTTTAAAATGCCGCACCGAGGAGGCACCGCCATGAACAAGAAACCCGAGGAGCTGCGCAGCCGCCGATGGTACGGCGTCAAGGATCTGCGCTCGTTCGGCCACCGCTCACGCACCGCGCAGATGGGCTACGACCGCGCCGAGTATCTCGGCAAGCCGGTGATCGCGATCATCAACACCTGGTCGGACATCAACCACTGCCACACCCATTTCAAGCAGCGCGTGGAGGAAGTGAAGCGCGGCGTGTGGCAGGCGGGCGGCTTCCCGCTCGAGATGCCCGCCATGGCGCTCGCCGAGACCATGCAGAAGCCCACCACCATGATGTACCGCAACTTCCTCGCCATGGAGACCGAGGAGCTGCTGCGCTCCTACCCGGCCGATGGCGCGGTGCTGATGGGCGGCTGCGACAAGACCACGCCCGCGCTGATCATGGGCGCAACCAGCATGAACCTCCCCGCGATCTACCTGCCCGCCGGACCGATGCTCAGGGGCCACTGGCGAGAGCACACCCTCGGCTCGGGCTCGGATACGTGGAAATACTGGGACGAGCTGCGCGCCGGACGCATCGGCGAGCGCGACTGGCAGGAGATCGAGGACGGCATCGCGCGCTCCGCGGGCACCTGCATGACCATGGGCACGGCCTCGACCATGATGTCGCTCGCCGAGGCGCTCGGCCTGACGCTGCCGGGCTACTCCTCGATCCCGGCGCCCGATTCCAACCACGCTCGCATGGCGGCGCTCACCGGACGGCGCATCGTCGAGATGGTGTGGGAGGACCTCAAGCCCCGCGATGTGCTCACCTGGCAGTCCTTCGACAACGCGATCACCACGCTGATGGCGCTCGGCGGCTCGACCAACGCCATCGTGCACCTGGTGGCCATGGCTGGGCGCGCGGGGCTCAAGCTGCCGCTGGAGCGCTTCAACGAGATCTCGGCGCGCACGCCGGTGCTCGCCAACATCCGCCCGTCGGGCACCAAGTACCTGATGGAGGACTTCTACTACGCCGGCGGCCTGCGCGCGCTGCTCGCCGAGCTGAAGGACCTGCTGCACCTCACCTGCCCGACGGTCAACGGCCGCACCTTGGGCGAAAACCTCACCGACGCGAGGGTCCACGACCATGACGTCATCCGCCCGCGCGCCGAGCCGCTGAAGGATTCCGGCGGCATCGTCGTGCTGCGCGGCAACCTCGCGCCGAACGGCGCGGTGATCAAGGCGAGCGCCGCGACGCCGCTGCTGCTCAAGCACACCGGGCGCGCGGTCGTGTTCGAGGACTACAACGACATGGCGGCGAGGATCGACCGCGACGACCTCGAGGTCGATCCGGGCTCGGTGCTGGTACTCAAGAACGGCGGCCCGCTCGGCGGCCCCGGCATGCCCGAGTGGGGCATGCTGCCGGTGCCGAAGAAGCTGCTCAAGCAGGGCGTGAAGGACATGGTGCGCGTCTCGGACGCGAGGATGAGCGGCACCAGCTACGGCACCTGCGTGCTGCACGTCGCGCCCGAATCGTTCGTCGGCGGCCCGCTCGCGCTGGTCCGCAACGGCGACCCGATCGAGCTCGACGTCGCGCGCCGCGCGCTCGAGCTGAAGATCGGCGACGCCGAGCTGGCCAAGCGCCGCGCAGCCTGGAAGCAGCCGCCGCCCAAGTACGAGCGCGGCTACGGTGCGATCTTCTCGCGTCACATCCGCCAGGCGGACGAGGGCTGCGACTTCGACTTCCTGGAGGGCACCGCGCCCGTGCCCGAGCCGGAAATTCACTAGAGATCGCTGGGGGACGACTTGACCCCGGCATCCACTTAGCGTGGCGCGCACCGCGTTCGTCACCGGAGCGACCGGGTTCGTCGGGCTGAACCTGGTCGAGGCGCTCGCGCGCGAGGGCTGGCAGGTGGTCGCCCTGCACCGGCCGGGCTCCGAGCTAAAGTACCTGTCGCGCCTGCCCGCCGAGCGCGTGCAGGGCGACGTGACCGACCGCCCCTCGCTCGAGCGCGCCTTGCCGCCGCGGGTCGACGCGGTGTTCCACGTCGCCGGCGACACCAATCTGTGGTCGCGGCGCAACGCGCGCCAGGACCGCGTCAACGTCGAGGGCACGCGCAACATGGTCGAGGCCGCGCTCGCGCGCCGCGCCCGGCGCTTCGTTCACACTTCGAGCATCTCGGCGTACGGCATGCTCTCGGGCCGCATCGACGAGCGCGCCGGGCAGCGCGGCGCACGCGCCTGGGTCAACTACCAGCGCTCCAAGTTCCTGGGCGAGCAGGAGGTGCGGGCTGCGCGGGCCCGCGGCCTGGACGCGGTGATCCTCAACCCGGCGGCCATCCTGGGGCCCTACGACACGCGCAGCTGGGCTCGCGTGATCCGCCTCGCCTGTGCGGGAAAGCTCCCGGGCGTGCCGCCAGGGAGCAGCTCTTTCTGCCATGTGCACGCGCTCGCGCAGGCGCACTTGGCCGCCGCCGAGCGCGGTCGCAGCGGCGAGAACTACCTGCTCGGCGGCGCGGACGCAAGCTTCCTCCAGCTGGTGCAGACCATCGGCGAGGTGACCGGCTGCAAGGTGCCCGCGCGCGCGACGCCGGCCTGGTTGCTGCGCCCGGTGGCGCGCCTCGCGCTCTGGCTGTCCTACGCCACTGGCCGGGCGCCCACTCTCACGCCCGAGGCCGTGGCGCTGCTCAGCCGCAACACGTTCTGCGACTGCGCCAAGGCCGAGCGCGAGCTCGGCTACCGGCCCGTGCCGCTGCGCGCCATGGTCGAGGACAGCGTCGCGTGGCTCGAGGGCGAAGGCCTGCTGCGGCGCCCGGCGCGCGCCCGGGCGCGATGAAACAGGGCGCCCCGACGCCGCGCGATGCCCGATAATCCGCACTTTTGCGAGGAGGCTCCGTGGACTTACCGCAGAACGCCTTCAAACGCGCAATCCGCGCCGGCAAGCCGCAGATCGGACTCTGGTCGAGCCTTTCGTCCGCCTATACGGTCGAGGTGATCGCCGGCGCGGGCTTCGACTGGATCCTGCTCGACACCGAGCATTCGCCGAACGACCTTGAGTCCGTGATGGGCCAGCTGCAGGCGGCGGCCGCCTACCCGACCACCTCGATCGTGCGCGTGCCGTGGAACGACATGGTCATGATCAAGCGCTACCTGGACATCGGCGCGCAGTCCCTGTTGGTGCCCTACGTGTCCACGGCGCAGGAGGCGAAGAACGCCGTCGCCTATACCCGCTACCCGCCCGCCGGGGTGCGCGGCGTCGCCGGCACCTCCCGTGCCACCCGCTTCGGCCGGGTCAAGGACTACGCCAAGCGCGCCCACGAGGAGCTGTGCCTGCTGGTCCAGGTCGAGACCAAGGAGGGCCTGGACAATCTGGAGGCGATTTGCGCGGTCGATGGCGTCGACGGCGTGTTCATCGGGCCGGCGGACCTGCACGCCTCGCTCGGCTACACGGGCGAGACCGCCAATCCCAAAGTGAAGCCGCTCATCGACGACGCGGTGCGACGCATTCGCAACGCGGGCAAGGCGCCCGGCATCCTCACCGGGGTGGAGACCGACGCCCGCCACTGGCTCGGGTGCGGCGCGCTGTTCGTGGCGGTCGGGGCCGACGTCGGCCTGCTCGCGCGCGGCGCCGAGGCCCTGGCGGCCAAGTTCAAGTCCTGAGAGCGAACGCCATGAAACCCGACATCCTGCTCACCAATGCGGTGTATCCGCCGACCCAGGCGCGCCTCGAGAAGGAGTTCACCTGCCACCGGCTGTACGAGGCGGCCGACCGCGCCGCGTTCCTCAAGGAAGCGGCGCCGCGCGTGCGCGCCATCGCGCCCTTCGGCGGTGCCGGTTGCACCGCCGCGCTGATCGCGGCGCTGCCCGAGCTCGAGATCATCTCCAACTTCGGCGTGGGGGTGGACTCCATCGATCTCGAGGCGGCAAGGAAACACGGAGTCATCGTCACCAACACCCCGGACGTGCTGAACGACTGCGTCGCGGATAGTGCGTTAGCGCTTACTCTCAACATGCTTCGCAAATTCCCGCATTCGGAGGCCTATCTACGGTCGGGCTACTGGGCGACGCGCGGCAGCTACCCGCTCACCACGTCCCTCGGCGGCAAGACCATGGGGATCCTCGGCCTGGGCCGCATCGGGGAGGCGATCGCCAGGCGCGCGCTCGCTTTCGGCATGCAGATCCGCTACCACAACCGCAACCGCAAGGACCTGCCCTACCCCTACGACCCCGACCCGGTGACGCTGGCCAAGAACGCCGACGTGCTGATGATCGCCACGCCGGGCGGGGCCGGAACCAACAAGATCATCGGCGCGAAAGTGCTCGACGCGCTCGGCCGCAATGGCTACGTGGTGAACATCGCGCGCGGCTCGGTGATCGACGAGCCGGTGCTGCTCAAGTACCTGCAGGAGGGGCGCATCGCCGGGGCCGGCCTGGACGTGTTCGCGAGCGAGCCCGGCGTGTCGCCGGCGTTCTTCGCGCTCGACAACGCGGTGCTGTTTCCGCACGTCGGCAGCGCCACCGCCGAGACACGCACCGCCATGGGCAACCTGCAAGTCGAGAACCTGCGCCGCCACTTCGCCGGCAAGCCGGTACTGACGCGCGTGGTGTAGGGAGCGCCCGGGGGCGCCGCTCAGGCGGGCTGTTCCGCGGGGTCGAAGTCGATCTCGACCTTCGCGCCGTTCGGGTCGTGGAAGAACAGCTGCCAGGTGCCGTAGCCGGGCAGCTTGCGCAGCTCGCTGGCGACGCCGCGTGCCTTGAGCTTGGCCAGCAACTTGTCCAGGCCGCGCCCGGTGAACGCCATGTGGTCGATCACGCCCTTCCCCAGCTCGGCGTGCGCGCGCCCGCCGATGACGTGCAGGATCGGCTCGCCGGCGCCGCCGGCGTACAGCCAGGCGCCCGGGAAAGTGAACGGCGGGCGCGGCCCCGCCTTGAGGCCGAGCAGCTCGTCGTAGAACGCGAGCGTCGCCTCGAGATCGTCGGTGAGGATCGTGAAATGATTCATGCCGACCACTGCCATAGCTGCCTCCATCCAGACCCGCCAGGGCCGGTGTTACTGTCGCACGCGAACCATCGCGCCGCAACCGGGTTCGGCCGCGGGCGCGGAGTAGAATCTGCGCGCCGCCCCGCGCTCGCGCCATGCCCGAAGCCACCTTTCACAAGATCGCCGAGGAGATCATCGAGCTCGAGGCGAGCGGTCACACCGCAGCGGCGTTCAGCACGCGCTTCCCGAAGTTCGATGCCGAGCAGGGCTACCGCGTGGCGCGCCGCCTGCACGAGCACCGGCTCACCATAGGCTGGCGCCCGGTCGGGCGCAAGATCGGCTTCACCAACCGCACCCTCTGGGCGCGCTACGGCGTGTACGAGCCGATCTGGGGCTTCGTCTACGACCGCACCCTGATCCTAGCGCAGGGCGATCGCGCCGAGGTGCCGCTCGAGGGGCTGGCGCAGCCGCGCATCGAGCCCGAGATCGTATTCAAGCTGCAGGCGCCCGCGCCGCGCCTGCGCGACTCGCAGGCGCTGCTCGCCGCGATCGAATGGGTGGCGCACGGCTGCGAAATCGTGCAGTGCCACCATCCGGACTGGAAGGTGAAGCCGGCGGACTGCGTTGCGGCGAACGGGATGCACGGGCGGCTGATCGTGGGCACGCCGGTCCCGGTGGCCCGGATCCCGGACCTGGCCGAGCGCCTGCCGGCGCTGCAGGTGGCGCTGCGGCGCGGCGCGGAAATCGTGGATCGCGGGATCGGCGCCAACGTGCTCGACAGCCCGCTGCTCGCGCTGGAATACCTGGTCGAGCTGCTCGCCGCCGAGGGCGAGTACCCGCAGCTCGCGGCGGGCGAGGTCG
>Ga0307372_10011255_pt1 | contig 11969 bp, 12 predicted proteins | sample OX1MG_FD_202533 | JGI IMG/M metagenome (GOLD analysis project Ga0307372, IMG submission 202533) | Soil microbial communities from Risofladan, Vaasa, Finland - OX-1 | ecosystem: Environmental > Terrestrial > Soil > Coastal area > Acid sulfate soil | place: Finland: Risofladan, Vaasa | collected...
TACATCACTTATTGCAGCGGGTATACCAGTTCGCTTCAGAAGTTCGGTTTGCCCATCAATACGGATAGCAACGGGTATGGTCTCACCAGTGCTGGATTTCGATGTTGTCCCTGCTATGATAAACACGCATTTCTTCTCAGATTGTGAAGCCGCAGCTATCACGGCGACTTTGCGCCCATGTTCAAGCAGCGCGGAGGGCAATTCTTGCGATTGCTGCTCCCCTGGAGTTGTAGCGTCCGGTTGCTGCTCAACAGTTTCTGTCTTAGCTTGTTGTTCAGATTCAGAGGATTGAGGCATTTCCTGGGGATGCGACTGCTCAAAAAGTGCTCCATCATAGGCAGCAGGAATGGCCACTTCTAATACACGAGGCATGGCATCGAACTGGTACGCCACCAGAACGTGCTCCTGATCGCCAGCCTGTTGCAGCGCCTCGCGGTCTGACTTGCTGAGGTAATCTTTGAGCTTCACAGCACTCCCATCCAGTTGCAGCCCGATTGAAGCAGGAACACGCATGGAGATATGCGACCCACGGAAGAACTGCGTATTCTGGTTATCAGGCTTGCGCCTTAACAAGAGCGACGAAATCTGCTGCATAGTCGAGAGCGGTTCTCCCGCCATAATTACACAGACATCGAGCATCCCATCGTCAATTGAAGCGTCTGCCGTCATTTCCAAAACTCTTGCGTAGCGGCGCGTATTCCCTATAATCACCTGCAATGCCTCGCCCCGCCAGGTTTTCTCTGTGCCACCCTCATTCTCGGTTACATTTACTTCGATGGGAAACGCGTGCTGCTCTGGTACCTTTTGAGCGGCAGCAATACCAACTGAGATCGCGCCAACACGATGTTTAAGCGTTTTATCGACCTGGCCCATAATGGCAGCATCAAGGCCCAGACCGGCCATCAACAAAAAATGATGTTTGCCTTTAACAGAAGTTTTTATCTTTCTCACCTGAGCTATTTTTCCTGGTACATCCTGAACAGGGGGGTGCTCCGCGTCCTCTTGAGTCGCTGAAAGGAATGTGAGCGTTGAAATATCAAGGTGTCCAACATCAACTTTGCGATTTTCGCTGCTGACAAGGGTAAGCGCCGCCTGCACGGGATCAGCAGGAAAACTTACCTCGCCAGCCCACACATTGGCCGTTCCACCGGGGAGGATACCGACGATGCTTTTTTGTTTTTTACCTTTTTTTCCACTCATCAGCCCATTGACGACCTGGTTGAGCGTCCCATCACCACCATAAGCAATAACCCTGTCATAGCCTTGCATGGCAGCTTCAGCCGCCAATTCCATGGTATGGCCACCGTATTCTTTTAGAAGAACATCGGTGCGCCAACCAGCAGCAGAAAACACAGCCAGAATGGCGGTAAGTTTTGCTAGATTCTGTCCATCTCTGGGATTTATAATCAGGCACACTTTTTGAGCACGCATATACTATCTCCTATTTCTCGTTTAGAAGCTCTTCAACTTTATTCCAGCATGATAGATCACTTTGTTTGTTAGAAACTCTACCTCTAGCACTAGCAAACATCAGGAAAAGTTTCATAAGAGGTGAAGATATTTTCTTAACAGGTGGATCTGCATCCTTCCAGGTGATGTGTAGGGACGCGATAAATCGCGTCCGCTTGGGCGAGTGTCGGCATAAATCGCGTCCCTACAAGGATAGTAAACATGATGTCAGGCGACATAGTATTCTTGAGGACAAATGCGCAGACATGTTTGCACTCAAGAGCGACATGATACAAGGTAACTTGCAGCCATCTTCATATCCAGAGATTCATTTCATACAACTTCTATATGCTATACTCAAGCAATGACACAGGACAACACGAAGGAGTTTTATTCATGACCAGATACTATGGCTGCCAGGATATGGTATCGCCGCTGCGCACCGTGCTCGTGAAACGACCGGATCAGGCCTTCGGCGCTGCCGATCCCCAGGCCTGGCACTATGCAGGACGCCCCGACCTGACAGTAGCGCAACAGGAACATGATGCCCTGACCAATATTTTGCGCACAAACGGCGCGGAGATAATCTATCACGACGAATATCTGCCCGATTATGCAGATTCCATCTTCGCCTTCGATCCATCGCTCGTGACCGATTCCGGCGCGATTATCTTGAGCATGGGCAAGCAGAAACGACGCGGCGAGGAGGCAGCCATGGCGCGTACCTACGAGAAACTGGGCATTCCCATAGTGGCTACTCTGCATGGAGAGGCACGCGCCGAGGGCGGCGATCTACTGTGGGTTGATCACGATACTTTGGCCGTAGGGCTGGGCTTTCGCACCAACGCGGAGGCGTTGCGCCAACTGCGGGAGGCCCTGGACACTATCGGAGTCAAAGTGATTCCAGTCGAGTTGCCTTACTACACCGGCCCGGAAGCGTGCCTGCACCTGCTCTCGATGATAAGCATCGTCGATTACCATACAGCCGTCGTTCACCCACCGTTGATGGCAGTTCCATTCTGGCAGGAATTGCAGAGGCGCGACTTCAAATTGATCGAGATTCCCGAAGCAGAATACGACACGATGGCTACCAACGTACTGGCGCTGGCCCCACGCAAATGCCTGATGCTGGAAGGCAATCCCATCACCAAACGCCTGCTGGAAGACGCTGGTTGCAAGGTCATGACCTATCGCGGCAATGAGATTTCGCTCAAAGCAGAGGGCGGCCCTACCTGTTTGACCCGTCCCATCTGGCGGGAGTATATTTAAGCAACAAGATAAAGCCCGCTGATGATGCAATCTATTCGTGCTACCAGAAATGCCGGTTGGCAAGACACGGCAGTCAAGTCGTTGTATAATGTAACAGAAGAAATGCATACGAATTGATGCTATGGCGGTAATACTTAAAACACAGAAAATAAGGAATACCATCGAATGGAGGGATGCAATGCTCTGTCCCAATTGCCGGGCGAATTGCCAGGTTGACGATGAATTTTGTCGCCGTTGTGGAAGCGATCTTTCCGCGCCATCCACCAGTTTGGTGCCGGTCACGCCTAATCTTCCCGCAATCATGCATCACCCACAGTTGCCACGTCTGGCTGCTGGCGTTGGCGCGCTGGCGGTCGGCTTCGGCCTTGAATTATTGCGGCGTAACCTGCTAGCTCACCTGGAAAAGCCAGTTCGCTCAACCTCAAAAGCTTTGACGACACAATCGATGAAAGGCATCAGGGATGCCCTTACGCAGCAACAGGCCAAAAACATGAAATTACCAAAGGGATATGCACTTGAAGAAACTGCTATCTATATCAATCGTGTGATTCGACGCGAGAAGTAAAATGGGGAAAAGAGTCGATGGCGCTATTATTACGTGAAGAAGACGCGCGCGCTGTATTGACCATGGCAAATACCATTCAGGTGGTTGAGCAGGCATTTATCGCGCTATCGCAGGACCAGGCCATCAATCGCACGCGTATTCGTATGCTCGAAGAGAACGGGATTATGCACTTACTGGCTGCATCTATTCCAACTATGGGAGTGATGGGCTATAAAACCTACACCGTTTTTCGGTCGGGAATGCGCTATGTGGTGATGCTCTTTAGCACGCTGGATGGACACCTACTCGCTATCATCGAAGCTGACTGGCTGGGAACCTTACGCACTGGAGCGACAAGCGCAATCGCCACCAGGTACATGGCGAACCCCGATGCAGCAGTTGTTGGATTGATCGGTTCAGGCAAACAGGCGATGGCACAACTGCTCGGAGTCCGCGCCGTGCGCTCAATCACCACCGTAAATGTCTATAGTCGCCGCCTGCCCGAATGTGAAGAGTTTTGCGACCAGATGGCGCGCAGGCTGAATATTCAGGTGCGTCCCGTTGCCAGTCCGCGTGAAGCTATTGAGGAAGCGGATATCGTGATAACTGCTACTACTTCTCCGACGCCCGTTTTCCCCGGCGACTGGTTAAAGCCAGGATGCCACATCAATGCGATTGGTTCTAACTGGGCTAATCGCCATGAACTCGACTTGCCGACGCTGCAACGCTGTGACTTGGTCGTTACCGATTCACGCGAACAGGCCATGTTGGAAGCAGGCGACCTGATTTTGCCCGCCGATGAAGGTCTTTTTGACATGAATAGCATCCACGAATTGGCGGATGTGGTAGCCGGAAAGATTGCCCCTCGCCGCTCAATCGGCGATATCACGCTTTACAAAGGGCTTGGCATCGCGCTTGAAGATGTTGCCGCCGCCGGTCTGGTGTATCGCCTGGCACGCGAGCGAGGTCTGGGCACTGAGATCAACCTGTTAGCGTAGGATGTGTAGGATACGTTATGACACGAAGTGCCCGACAATCGAAATTGATGCGCCTGTTACTGCTGCTCTTGCCGCTTTTTTTTGTGCTGACAGCCTGCACAGCCTCCACAGGCATTTTTGCTTCAGGTAACTGGCAAACGGGAACATTGCAGCAAGAACATATCCGCTCCCTCGCAGTCGATCCCAACAACCCGCAAAATATCTACGCCGGGGACGCGTCAGATGGTGTTTTTGTCAGCGCAGACGGAGGCACAACCTGGAAGCAGCAACAGAGCGGTTTACCTCCCAATATCGCTATCAATGCACTGGCCTTTGACGATCCTGGTAAGAAGCTCTACGTGGCAACCGATGCAGGAGTCTACGCCAGCGCCGACGCCGCAAAAAGCTGGACGCAGGTCGGAAGCGGTAGCCTCCCCGTGGACAAATATACCGCTATCGCCTTTGACCTGAAAACTCCACAAATCATCTATGTGGCAAGCGCGCAACATGGAGTGTTCGTCAGCTTTAACGGCGGAACATCCTGGGCAACCGCGAGCCAGGGGCTGTCCGCGGGTGTTACCATCAACGACCTGGTTTTCGACTCTTCCGCGCACCAGTTATGGGCAGCGACCAGCATGGGCATTTATCGCTCGTCAAACGGGGGTAGGACCTGGCAGGCATTGAATAATGGGCTGCCCGCCGGTATCGACGCGTATGCCGTCTTACCGGCAGCCACCGCCGGTGGCGCGCAGGGGTTGGTTTACGCCGGGACAAATGAAGGATTTTTCATCTCGCAAGATGCGGCAGCGCACTGGCAGGCCAGTCAGACCCAGCTTATCCTCGTCAGTATCTATGCTATACGCATCGACATTCACACACCCACGACCGTCTATATCGCCACCGGAACTGCGGGGGTATTGCAAAGCAGCAATAGCGGCCAAATCTGGCAGGGAGTTGCAACAGGCTTGCCACAACACCAGCGAGTTTACGCGCTGGTTCAGGGAACGACCAATTATAGTCAGACCTTTGCCGCCATGAATAATGTCTATCTCTATCCTGGCACTGGCAGTATATTCGATTCTGCTCGCCTGCTGCCTTTACTGTTGATTGTAGCCTTTTTCTACCTGCTGCTTCGCATGAGTTCACGCGCGCGCAGGAAATCTCGTCCTCTGCTCGCAACAGAAAGCGATACTGAGTCCGATAGCCCGGTTGAGAAGCCAGCGTCCTTGCCTGAACCACCGATACGCCCGGCGAGCAATAATGAAAACAACAACTGAGCTTAGCGTTCAGTTTGTCATCAGCCAACGCAGGACTGAGCGAATATTATCTTCGTGCGCCTGCGCGTAAAAAGTACGATCGATCTCACCGCTGATGCCTTCGATCACTTCGTCAAAGCTATAATCGATCAGCATGGAACCTTTTGTAAGTTCTTCGTCGCCTGGCCTGGCAGTTTGCAGCAGGAGCCTGCCACGCCGTTCGATTTCGCGCACATAGCGCAAGTTGGCTGCGATCTGTGCGGGACTGGTCGTTTTTCCATGCGAACACAGCACGCGCTCAGGTTCTAAGGCTATCAATTGTTCCAGCGTGCTGAACATGTGTGGCACGCTATGTGTACCCTCAATGAGCGGTACAGGTTTCTCCACGGCGTCAAATGCCAGCAACAGGCGTAATTCTGGAATCCAGGCCGCGATTTGATCTGCATGATGTCCAGGAGCAGACTTCAATTCAATGGTCAGATCACCACCGTGAATAGTCATGCTCTGATTAAAGGTGATGGTAGGAGGCACCAGCTTCACATCGCGAAAGAGGGCATACTGCCGTTGAAATTCCACCAGTTCATCTGCCGCCTCCTGTGATTGCAGGCGCGCCAGGCAATGATGATGCGCAATGATGGGTGCGGCATGCTCGCCGGTAAAATAGGCATTGCCCCAGGCATGATCCCAGTCGGCATGACTATCGACGCACAATACAGGGCGTCCTTCCAGTTCAGACGTGACGAAATTCATCATATAGGCGACATCGGTGGGACAGAGCATGGTATCCAGCACCACTACATAGCGCCCGGTGAGCACCACGTAGGCATCGACTTCCATGCCCTCATATTCGCCGGTTGCATCAAATACGCGGCGAAACACGCGTACCCGCTCATCGCCACTTATGCCGGGGACAGGGAAAAGTTGTTCGTTCGTCACCACTGTTTTTCTCCGCGAGCCAGGCTAATGATGTGCGCCGATAAAGGCAACGATCAGGTAGATTGCGAATAGTATGACACACACCAGAAGAAACGTTCCGTAGCAGGTCAGCGTCCAGGCGCGGCGAGTATTGAGCGCCTGGCGTAACTGCTCTTCCATGTCAGGAGGATCGAACTGCATATCAGGACAAAACTCACGGATATTGGGCAGCATAGCGCGAAAGTCACGCGCATTCGACATCCCTTCAGCCAGAATGACCGTTGTATCGTCGTCCAGGTCTGCCATCAGGATCAGTTTGGAAGGATTGGGATCGCCGGGCGTCAATATCAGGCGTTTGATCCACTCCAGACGCAGGCGAACTTCCTGCCCATCTTCAACGCCCGTCACGACAAGTTCATCACTGTAGAGTCGTAACTCTTTCCCAATGCCAAAGCGCACAACGCGTACAGGGGATTTATAAGCACTTTGCTCTTCGCTCATCAATTAGCTCAACACGTTCTTTCATAATTTCCAGTTTCGGTCGCTTTAGATTGTACAGCATTTGAGGCATATCGTCGATAGCTGTGGGGAAGCGATCCAGGCACAAACGTGTCTGGCTGGCAGGAATGCTCTAGTTAAAATGAACAACAATTCACATATCATGGCTAATCGAAGCCGTTTGCTTGACAAAAGAGAGATGCGCAACTTAGAATTGTGTCAATACACTTGTGAGAGAGAGCAAGCAAGGAGCGCAATATTTTTTATGGCTCGCGTCGGCCTATTGGAAGATAACACGGTTATAGCCAGACTTTCAGCCACCATGCTACATTATGTAGGACACCAGGTCACTGTCTATGAACATGCCCAGGACTGTCTGGATGCACTATTACTCACGGGTACCCATAATGTCGTAAAGTCCGCGCGCGCTCACGAAACAATCATTACGCTACCCATCGAACTGCTGATCCTTGATCTCCATTTGCCCGAAATCGGTGGCTTCCGTATACTCGAACTTATCCAATCTCACCCGCATACACGCTTCCTGCCACTGATCTTCTGCACAGCCGCTCCCGAACGAGAGATAGATTACGCGATGCGACTCGCCCCTCATGCCCTCCTTGTTACCAAACCATTCAAAATGCAAACCCTGGTGGCTGCCGTCTCCAACGTCCTGCAAGCGCAGTAACTTCAGCAAATTCTCGTAAGCTATTGCATAATACCACCAGTGAGTAGCTAAAATAGCTCTATTCACTGGTAGTATTATCGCTTTTTGCCAGACTTTGACGAAAAGCGACCCGGCGTCGGTGTAGAAGCCGAGCAGCCTGGTATGTCATGATTTGTCAACACATTAGAGCGCACATGGGGAGTGCTCGTCAAATCTATAACAAACATTGAAATTTGCTGGTTCCCACAACTAGAGATAAACCTGGCTATACTTACTTGAAACCCGCCTTCATTAATATGTAATTGAACTGTATGCTGTTGATTACCATGGACTATCACTACCAACATGACTCGGTGACCGTTTTTGAAGCCGCTCCCACATAACGTCAGGTGCCGGTTCGAATTAGCAGAGGTCGCACAGATCCAAATATCAGGTTGCGACTGATTCGATGTAACGGTTTTAGTCGCGTTCGCTGAGGGTGTTGGACTCACAGTTACTTGTATGGACGGGGTGGGCGACAGCGCTTGTGGCGTCATTCCAGTCCCTGTTGATTTAGGGGGATGCACGTTCCTGGACGTCATCAAATGAGAAAAATGTGAAGTAACAGAGGCATATGCCAGCACTACTATGAAAATCAGAACCAGGCCTGCGGCAGCAGGTATATTCAACAGGCGTAAAGCTCGTTTCTGATTACTCTGGCGTCGCCGTCCGGTCCAGGCGTTTCGTAAAGGAACGCCGCGCCGAGCATGCGCCAGCACCTGTTCCGGTTTTACCTGGGGGTTGCGATACTCGCGCGACATGTACTTGAGCTGGCTGAGCGTATTGCTCGTTTGTGAGAGGCTGGCAAAGGTCAGACTGCACTGCTCACATTCAATAAGATGCACCTGGATATGCTTTTCATACGCAGGACATTCCCCGCGAATGAATGCGAGTAAGAGGCTATCGATAGGATGTTCTCTCCCGTTCGCATCTATTTTCCACAACCTGTCCCTGACCATATGTTTATCTACTGTCTTTTCTGAATTTGTTCATTCGTCTACCAACCGAACATCTGCCACCATTTGGACTTTCGCCATCACACATACAGGCACTACACAATGATTGCGTTTTACCTTCACTTGATATAATCATCGAAGGCATTAAATACGGACACTTTCATCGATAATTTGAAAAGAAAGACAGTTTCTAGCCAGGTACAAAGTAGCAAATTTTGTAGAAGGGTGATACAATTACTAACAATCTCATTGAGTAGTTGCCTCGCACGCACGATACACTGAGCGGGTTCCACAGGAAAGTGCTACGTCAATTATGACAATAGAGGATAAAGACGCGCAGGCGTTAGATGCCTACTCGAACGCTGTAACAGGCGCGGCGGAACGTGTTGGGCCTGCGGTTGTGCGTATTGATATAGAGCGTGAGGGCGGTCGCATTGCTCGATCAGTCTTCGGCGGCGGCTTAGGCTCCGGTTTCATCTTCGCTTCGGATGGTCAGATTCTCACCAATGCCCATGTTGTGAGCAATGCGCGGCGTATTCGAGTCACGCTCGCGGATGGCCGCACCTTCGATGCTGGACTGATCGGGAGCGAACCTGATGTCGATGTCGCGGTGTTGCGTATCGGCGCGGGTCGCCTACCCGTGGCCGAACTGGGACGCTTCCCCCTGAAAGTGGGCCAGCTCGTCATCGCTGTTGGCAACCCCTATGGTTTGAACTGGACCGTCACCGCCGGCGTAGTCAGCGCGCTGGGTCGCACTCTGGAAGCGCCAGGTATGCGTAAGATGAACAACCTGATCCAGACCGATACCCCCATCAACCCGGGTAATTCAGGCGGACCGCTTGTTGATAGTCACGGGCGGGTAATAGGCATTACTACTGCTATGATGCCAATGGCGCAGGGACTTGGCTTTTCCATCCCTCTGGATACCGTTAAGTCGGCCATCGCGCGCATCAACCAGAAACGTGAAGCGCCGACCGCAGGTGTCACTCTTGGCGTTGGAGGCATGCGCGCGAAACTTGATGACACGCAGAGACGCAGTTTCAACCTCACACAGCAATATGGCATGGAACTGCTCGAAATCCGGCAAGGTGGACCAGCCGAACGGGCGGAATTAAAACACCTGGATATCATTGTTTCAGCCGCCAACGAAGTCGTTACTGAGCCGCGCGACTTGCAGCGCATTGTGCGCCGTCACCACGTCGGCGAAAAAATTGCCATAAGTTTCTTGCGCGGGGGCAAACAACGCAAAGTAACGGTGATCCTTTAGGCTGAATCGCAAACACGTCGCGCGCGCTCCCAATGAGCGGTTTCCCAATTTTGAAATGCTTCTCATGTTACGTCTTATGTAGTGGAAGACGTAAAAGCAATGATCGGGCTGGTAGCCCGAAAGGGAAAGACACATGGGAACCATGCTGATTGGGATGATAACCATGCTAATGGTTATCGGGCTGGTCTTCGTCGGCACGCGCGTCAGCCTGTACCTGTTCTTGCTGAATACTGAAAGAACTCGCCACTTCACGCACCGTATGCATGCTACTGAAGAACGGTCGCAATTACATAGCGAGCATCATGTAGAGCGTCCCATTTATTATGGCTTTATGAACACAGGAGACGCGAGCGCGCGCTATGCGAGGGGCAGTTTGATGGTGATCGCGCTGATCCTGCTGCTGGCAATCATGGCTGCTGTTTCCGTCCTGTCGGGATCGTTCCATTAAGTAATCAAGTACGTTCGTTTACGTCGAGTGTTCGGCCTGCCGGAATGTAATCAACCGGCAGGCCATTCAATAGCCGCCACCTAACTTCCGGTGATCCCACGAAACTATCTCAACGGGTTCTACAAAGATGACCACTCGTTTCGCTGCCTGGGCTACAACCATCTGATGTGTCGTTTCATTCAAGGGGCCACCAGTGTACCGTTCATAGATGGTCTCGCCGATGCGCTGGACAGTTTCGCGGTCGTCGTTGATAATTGCCCGTCCTTTAATCTGGACGCCCCGCAGTTCATCATAACGCTCACCAGTCTCTACCAGACAGGTAAGCCTGCCGTCTCGCCGCAGGTTGATAGCTTTTTGCGATTTAGCATACGTCCAAAAAACCACCTGGTCATTTATCAATGCATACCACATCGCTACCAGGTGCGGCCATCCGTCGTGATTAATGGTGGCTACTTGAAGTGTGCGCTGCTCCTGAAGAAATGAGCGTATTTCTTCGTCGTTCATGCGGATCAGGTCTCGACGGCTCATGTATTTCCCTCCGTCTTTCATATCCTATAACTATAACAGGTATCAATCGTTCTCTGCAAATCGGAGTCTTGTTCCTTCTAATTGGCCCTATCAACTGCTAAATTGACCTATTATTTAGACTATTTTATTTCAGAACAAGCAAAGCCTCCTCATATTCCCCAACCACCTCGAACCCCAGCCGCCTATAGCTGGCAATCGCGCTGGCATTATCAGCCTTCACGTTCAGTCCTATATGCACAACCGTTTGTAACGACTGCTGGCAGAGCCTGGCGCAGACGGCAGTTGCAAGCCTCTGCCCGCGAAAAGCGGGATGGGTGGTCACACTACCAACGACGCCGACCTTATAATGGGGTGAATAAACATGCACACCGGCCACGCTGACCAGCTTTCCATCACGCCGTATGCCGTAGAAATGCCCGGTTCCCAGCATGCGCGGGTCAAACGAATTACCAGGATAGCTAACTTGATACAAGGTCTGTAACTCTTCCAGATCGGCTACAGTCAGAGAGATTACCTCAGAGGTGTTAACCGTTTCGAGACGCGATGGATCGGCTAATGCCATTTTGTAGTGAAGACCGTGAGAATCCACCCGGTAACGGGTTGCCAACAGTGTTGAGAGGTCCCCGCTGAGATGCGCGTAAAAGCGCGACGGGAGTAAAAGCATGCTTGATTGCAGTAGATCGCGCATAGCAGGCAGGTTCTCGCTAATGGCCAGCAACACAGGCATCTCCATCGCGCTATAGAGTAAAACCAGCGCATGTATTTGTTTAGTCTCCACGAGGGCGTACCATGTCGTGTTTTGCCAGAAGAAGTCGTCGAGGTCGCCCAGTTCGTACAGGTGAATGAGCGCGTTCTGGCGCAGATAGCGCTCAATTGTGCTTTTATCGTGCAGACTGACGATATGCATGCTGCGCCACCTCCACCATTACACTTGATACGAGGTCAATTCTACAATACCCATGATGCGTCCGTTGACGAGCTGCATCCCTTTTCTGGCGCGCGGGAACATCTTTATCTCGGACGCCTTCACTACGTTGGCCTGTTCTCCGCTTTCGCCATTGGTAATAATCAAGAATTGCTGGCGCTCGTTGACGATGGTCGCCGCCAATACTTTATCTTTGCCGACCAGTTCGGAAGTAATCACACCGGCAGTTGC
>Ga0307372_10011256_pt1 | contig 11966 bp, 11 predicted proteins | sample OX1MG_FD_202533 | JGI IMG/M metagenome (GOLD analysis project Ga0307372, IMG submission 202533) | Soil microbial communities from Risofladan, Vaasa, Finland - OX-1 | ecosystem: Environmental > Terrestrial > Soil > Coastal area > Acid sulfate soil | place: Finland: Risofladan, Vaasa | collected...
GAAGTTCAAGACCTCCTGAGTTGTGTCTTGCTGCGAGCTGCGCCTAAGGGCAACTGTTCATGCCGATTAAGCTGATCATTATAGTGGCGGCCGGTTCGGTGACGGCCTTCCTGCTTCTTCGCGGCAGGGCCACCCGTTGGTTTTTGCTCTGTGCGGCTGTTTTCTCGATCATGGTCGGCGATCGCACAATCCACCTGGGCCATTGGTCGGGGGTTGTCCCTACAGAGGTGGCCTTGTGGCTCCTCTGTTTGGTTATGCTGCCTTCAACAGAACTAAACATCCCGCCCAGCCTACTATTAGTCTTTGTCTGGGCAACCGTCAGGGCCATATTAACCGTAATCCAAGGCACGGGCTGGGACCCTGTCGTTGCCTGGACCCTTCCGGTGCTGGATGGATTTGCTGCCTTTGTGGTGGCGGGTGCACTGGTTGACCGTATCGCGCGCCTGAAAACAATCTTACGGGTCGTGCTCTGGGCCTCGCTTGCGATGAGTATTTTTGCAATCGTCGAGTACGTTTACCCTGGCATTTCCCACGTCCTCCCCTGGTTCTACACCGGAAAAGACATTCTGGATGCAGACGGCTTCGTGAGGGCGCCTTTCAGCTTCTTTGGGTATCCTGCCGCGGCGAGTATCGTGGCTTGGGGAATGATCGTGGCCTACGCACAGATTCACGGTTCCCAGGCGAGCCGCGCGCGCTGGTTGGCCGTCCTCGTATTTAGCCTCGATCTCTATGCAGTCTATATATCCGGGCAAAGGTCCACATGGTTTGGTTTGGCGGCGGCGTTGGCTGCCATGAGCATATACTTTGGTTTCCGGGCGATCGCGTGGTTAGGGGCGGTTGGCGGAGTGGCTGCCGCCTTGGCTTCCGCGACTTTCTGGGCGAGAGTACATACGATCACCACTTTCGCAGTCACCGGAGTCCCGGCGGATACAAGCTCTGCGGCGCATATGCAGCGCATAATGACATCTTGGCAATCAATGTTAAACAATCCGCTCTACGGGGTGGGCTACGCCAAGTCTTTATCTCATAATGCATTCCTCGAAATAGGGAGGACCATCGGCTTGATCCCCGCAGTGCTCATGCTGGTGTTTGTTTGCCAGCTCTGGGCACGTGTCGGTCCTATGGTTTTTGATTCCGCCAATGCCGAGCGCCGCCGGTATGGGGTTATCCTTTCGGCGATCATGCTGCTTGTGACGATCCAGTTGATGGTCGAAACCGTGATATCGACGCCGGCATTCTCGGCCGCCTACTGGCTGATGATGGCGCTCGCTTGGCGCGCTCCCGTGCTATTCGAGCCATCCGCGGCGGTTGCTCCTGGGTATCGTACCGTACGTTCTACTTCTTTTCAGGATGCATACGCCCGACGACTTCGTCCGAGGCCGCCGGTGGACTTGGCAGGTGTGCGATGATTACAGCGCTGGTGCCCACGTTTAACTGCGAGACCACTGTTCGGGACTGCCTCGAGTCCGTCAAATGGGTTGACCGCATCTTTGTGGTTGACTCGTTTAGTAAGGACCGGACCTTGGAGATCTGTCGCGAATATACCGACTGGATCGTGCAGCACGAGTACATCAATTCCGCGTCCCAAAAGAATTGGGCGCTGGGACAAATCGACACAGAATGGACACTGCAGATCGACTCCGACGAGCGCCTGGAGCCTTCCCTGAAGGACGAAATTCTGAATGTGCTGAAGGTGGCTGAAGGTGTCGATGGGTACAGGGTCAAAATCAAGAACTTGGTCTGGGGCAAGTGGGTGCGGGCATGCAACTTGTATCCGTGCTGGGTGGTGCGCCTTTTCCGGACCAGGAAAGGCCGCTGGTCCGAGCGAGAAGTGCACGCCCGTTTACGAGGCTTGCAAACAGTCCGAGACTTGCAGCACGACATTGTGCATAGCGACCTCCGCGATCTTAGCGAGGAATTGCAACAATTTGCTCGGCAGGTTGTAGTTTGGGAATCAAACGAACTTGTGAAGAGCGGTCGCCGCTGGCACTGGTGGGATGCCACTTTGAGGCCCTTGGCGATATTCCTGATCCTATACTTTCGCCTCGGCGGTTTCCGCGAAGGTTTCCGCGGCTTTTATTTGGCCGTTTATCGAGCCTTCTATAGCTTCATGACTTATGCCCGCCTGTATGAAATCGAAACCTATCGCAGACTTCGCGACTGAGTCAAGGCAGAAACCCATCCGTGTCGTGTACCTCGATCACACGGGTGAACTCGGTGGCGCCGAGCACCTGTTGTTGCGCCTGGTCGGGAGCTTACCCCCTAGTTTGGTCGAGCCGATTCTCATTTGCGGGCAGGATGGCCCCTTTCCGAAGAATGCGGCTGGCTTGGGCATCAACACAAAAATTGTGAAACTACCGCGATTTCTTTCAGTCAGTGTCGTCGTCGGCAGACACAAGATTGTTAATCCGGTCGCTTTGGCGTGGGACGCCTGTCTGCTTCTTTACAGTGCGGCTCAGATCAGGCGGGCGCTCAATCTGGAAGCCGTGGATATCATTGAAACTCATTCCAACTTCGCTCACGTTATCGGAGGCTTAGTCGCCCGAAGGCTCCGGGTGCCGTGCGTGTGGATCTTTCACGACTTCATTGAGCGCGAGCGGTTGTATGGATTATTCGCCTGGACGTGGAGGCTTGTGGCGCGATGGCTCGATTGCAGGATCATTGGTGGCTCTCGCGCCGTATTGGACGCCCTAACTCTGGGCACGGTGGGCCAGGTGATTTATGCCGGCTGTGGCGAAAGCTCTTCGGAGGGTGCCAGCCTGCGCGCCAGGTTAAACCTTTCCGGGGACGAACAATTAGTGGGATTTGTTGGGCGCATTGCGCACATTAAGGGCCTCGATGTTCTCATCCGATCGGCGGCCAAAGTGGTCAAATGGAATGATCGCGTGCATTTTGTGGCGATCGGCGGCGGCCCGCCCGGCGAGGGGCCATACAGGTCCTATCTCGACCGCATGGTCCGAGATCTGGCTCTAGGTGATCGATGGCACTGGTATGGATCGAGCGCAAACCCACGTGCCTTGATGGCCGATCTCGATGTAGTTGTCCTACCTTCCCGGCGCGAGGCTTTTGGTTTGGTGTTATTAGAAGCTGGGCTAGCGGGAAAAGTGTGTGTGGCTTCAAGCGTTGGAGGAATTCCGGAAATCATTGTGGATGGCGAAACTGGAATCCTTGTTCCGCCCTCGGACCATGAAGCCCTCGCATCCAGTATTGAGGCATTGCTTCGCGATCCGGAAAGGGCCGCTGCCCTGGGCGCGAGAGCGCGCGAAAGAATCAGTCGTGTCTTCAATCCCGAGGCATTTACGCAACAGTTCTTGTTGCTTTACAGGTCACTTGTCGTCTAATCACTCTCACAAATTGAAAATTTTATTCGTTCATAACCGGCCGACCCGGTTTGTGAAGATTGATCTAAGCCTGCTCCGACGGTATGAGGAGGTGACTGAATACTATGCGAAGAGCTGGCGGGATATACGACCGTGGGGCATTTTAAGAGCGGTTAGGTCTCACGATGCTGTGTTTTGCTGGTTTGCGAGCTGGCACAGCCTCCTGCCTGTTCTTTTCGCTCGCCTGTGGGGGAAGCCTTCGATTGTGGTAACCGGTGGCTATGACGTGGCAAACGAGCCGGATATTGGTTACGGAAGTCAGTGTGGCGGGCTTCGTCAATGGGTAGCACGAGCAGTGATTCGCCATGCCAGTTTGCTCGTTGCGAACTCCGAGGCTGCCTGTCGTGAAGTAGTCCAGAATGGTCACGCGCGGCCTGAGAAGGTTCGGCTCGTGTATCACGGCATTGCACCCTTTACCACCGCCGGCCCAAGGGTGAGAGGAGACCAGGTGCTTACGGTGGGTGACGTCAGCCGGGGCAACCTATGGCGAAAGGGTTTGTTACCTTACGTTCGAGCGGCACGCTTTCTTCCCAACTATCGGTTTTTGGTTGCCGGGGAATACCGAGACAACGCGATTGAAGTCCTGCGCGCCGAGGCTCCGCCGAACGTAGAATTTCTCGGCCGCGTATCCGATGACCAACTTGCCTCACTCTTTCTGACGTCGAAAGTGTACGTGCAGGCCAGCCGGCATGAAGGATTTGGGATGAGTTTGGCGGAGGCGATGCTGGGAGAGTGCATTCCGGTTGTGACAAAGGTCGGCGCGCTTCCGGAAGTGGTCGGTGAAACGGGCGTTTATATTGAGAACCAGGCTCCCGAGGAGATTGCAAAAGGGATTAAGCTGGCCCTCGAACTGGGTGAGGACCGCCGCAAACTCGCACGAATACGCGTGCAGGAAATGTTTTCCTTAGAGCAGCGGGAGCTGGGCCTTCTGGCGACCGTTGAAGGCTTGGTACAAGAATATCCAAATGGATTTGTGGATGGCAGTTCGCGACTCGGGCTGACTGCCCGAAGCATCACTTCAGCGGTTAGGACCCAAAAGGGTCGCCGGGGTCGATCTGCGGGCTAACTTTTTTATGGAGCAATTGACGCTAAAGGGCCTTTGCCTTGATACCGCCCTCTGAGACTTGCGGTCAAGCCTCCGTGCCAGAAAGAAGATTAGGCTGCATGCTCATCTCGATCGTTGCACCATGTCGAAATGAAGTCAGAAGAATCGAAGCCTTTCTGGAGTCTGTGTTGGCACAGGAAACGGCGGGCTTTGACTGGGAGCTCATCGTCGCGGACGGCATGAGTGACGACGGCACCCGCGACGTCCTTAGGAGCTATAGTCAGCGGGATAGCAGAATCCAGGTCGTGGACAATCCAGGGCGGATCGTATCAACGGGGCTCAATGCCGCGATCGGAGTTGCGCGAGGTTACGTGATAGCCCGCATGGATATTCACACAATATACGCCTCAAATTATCTTCGGGAATGCGTTGCAGTGCTGGAGGCAACGGGTGCAGACAATGTTGGGGGAGCTTGGTGGGCCGTAGGCGACAAAGGTCTCAGCCACGCTATCGCTGTTGCTTTTCAATCCCGTTTCTGCTCAGGAGGAGCGCGTTCTCATCAAGTGGATTATGAAGGGTGGGCCGACTCTGTCTATCTGGGGTGCTGGAAACGCACAGTGTTCGACCGTGTTGGTTTCTTTGACCCTCGTCTAGTTCGAAATCAGGACGATGAGTTTAACCTCCGCCTTATGAAGGCGGGGGGACGCATATGGCAAAGCCCCAGAATCGTTTCCTGGTATAGTCCGCGCGGATCACTTTCAGCACTGTTCAAGCAGTATGCGCAATATGGATTGTGGAAGGTAATGGTGATTCGTAAACACGGGCTGCCTGCCGCATGGCGACATGTCGTACCCGGACTCTTCGTGCTATCTCTTGGGACATTGCTTTTGTTTTCCCTCGTATCGGTGTTCACTGGGATGCCATCGCTATCAAGACTGGGATGGATTCTTCTGACTGCAGAAATGCTTATATATTTGGGCGCGTGTCTTGGCGCATCTTTGAAAGCTGGCCGACACCATGGGTGGAGACTCGTGCCCTACCTGCCGGTCGTTTTTGCGACTTACCATTTCGCGTACGGGGTTGGCTTCGTGATGGGCCTTCTGGGTTTGTCTTGGTAATTCAACCGAACGCGGTGGCGATGAATGCGCGCCCTCCAAGGTTCCCATAATCCTCCTCGTAACGGTCAGAATCTACGGTGGAAGAAGCACGCCTGGCAGGATGAAAAGCTGATGATCGGTGGAATAGGTGAAAGGTCGGGCCAACTTGAGAGACAGATCTCGCGCCCCAACAGCGCCTCAGAGGAGGAAGAGCGTCGCATCAAGGAAGTATATGCGGGCCGCAGCGTTAAGATCAAAAGGGGGTTCTACTCTTTTTTCAGTCCGGGATCCTTGTTTATTTACCAAGAGCGCGAACGGCGCATGTTGGATTTGCTGACTGAATACGGGTGCACCTCGCTGGAGCAGAAGCGGATTCTCGAAGTCGGGTGCGGTTCTGGCGTTTGGATCCGCGAACTTATCAAGTGGGGAGCACAGCCGGAGAATCTCGTGGGTATCGACCTCCTCCCCGAGAGAATCACACGGGCTAGAGCACTCTGTCCGACCTCGGTGGCTTTTGAAATTGGGAACGCCGCGCGACTCAGGTTTCCTTCGGCTTCCTTTGATGTGATACTTCAAGCCACAGTTTTTAGTTCCATTCTCGATCCTGAGGTCCGGACGAACGTCGCCCAGGAAATGTTACGCACGCTCAAACCCGGTGGATCGATTCTTTGGTACGACTTCTTCGTGAAAAGACGGCAGAATCTCGACGTGGTGGGAATAGGCAAGAAAGAGATTCTCAGGCTCTTCCCGAAATGCCAGGTGGTTCTCCAGCGTGTCACTCTGGCTCCGCCCATAGCACGGCTGCTGGCCCCGCGTTCGTGGTTGCTTTGTTCCTTTCTTGCGGAAATGCGCTTGCTGGACACTCACTACGTCGGTTTAATCCGACCCCCAGGGTAGTTACCTTCTATCAAGCTGCAGTCAGCCACAGCGAGCCCACTGAAAGCGCAGAGGAATGTGAGACCTCGGTTTGGGGGAGCCGGGAAAACACCTCATTCTCTTGCCTTGAGCACGTCATTCCATGGGGTCAAGGACTAACAATGCTCCCACTAAGTGAAATGAAACCACGCCGAATCGGTTGGTCATCTGTTTGGAGGCGAGCCATTGCGTATTAACCCTCTGCCGTTTTCAGTTCCGTATCTTGATGAAGACGAAATAAATGAAGTGCTGGATACGCTCCGATCCGGTTGGATCACGACTGGGCCCAAGGTGAAACAATTTGAGCGGGAGTTTGCGGCCTTTGTAGAAGCACCAACAGCGCTGGCCGTGAACTCGTGTACGGCAGCACTGCATCTGGCGCTGGTGAATTTGGGGATAGGGCCCGGGGACGCTGTGGTCACGAGTCCGATGACTTTTTGTTCGGGTGTACATGTTATCGAGCAAGTAGGCGCGCGGCCAATCCTGGTGGATGTGGACCCGAAGACCCTGAATATCGATCCGGTCAAGCTAAGAAAGGTATTAAGCGAGAGTGAATGCGGACGAGTCAAAGCCATCATGCCAGTCCACCTTTACGGGCACCCTTGCGACCTCGATTCCCTTGTGGAAATTGCTCAGGAGTATCACATGGCCATTGTTCAAGACGCCGCCCACGCGCTCCCTGCCAAGTACAAAGATCGGATCATCGGGTCGCAGGCGAGTTCGGGTGGGGTCCAGATTTTGACGTGTTTCTCCTTTTACGCGACAAAGAACCTGACGACCGCTGAAGGTGGCATGCTGACCGGCCCTCCCGATCTAGTCGAGAACGCCCGCGTCTGGAGCCTCCACGGTATGAACCGGGATGCTTGGAAGCGCTACGATGCAGGCGAGTCCTGGCATTACGAAGTCGTTTGTCCGGGATTCAAATACAACATGACGGACATTCAGGCAGCCATTGGCTTGCATCAATTGCAAAAACTGCCAGATTTTCATGAACGCAGATGTCAGATCGTCCGTCGCTACAATGCAGCGTTTTCAGCACTCGCCGAGTTTCAGATCCCCTGCGAATCCCCTGATGTCCAACACGCATGGCACATCTACGCGTTGCGCTTGAACGACGGACGGCTAGGTCTGACGCGCGAACAGTTCATCGAAGAACTCACCGCGCGCAACATTGGAACTTCCGTACACTTTATTCCTATCCACGTTCATCCTTACTACCGAGACAAGTACGCTTATAACCCCGAAGATTTTCCCGTCGCGTGTCGCGAATATCACCGCCTAGTTTCTCTCCCGCTCTATCCAAGTATGAGCGACCGGGATGTGGATGACGTCATTGAGGCTGTCCGGGCTGTTGCGGAGGGCGACAGAGTACGCGCGATTCAAGCCTAATCGACGAGCCGCGCACTGTCTGGGATTGTGAAGCTCGGCAGCAAAATATCGCATGACTCACTACCAACGTCATTTTCATTAACTGCTTTGCGACGCCTCTTTAATACTCTCTGTGCAGCGGCGGGGCTGTTATTGCTCTCGCCCCTCTTTGTGTTCATCGGCTTGGCCATCCTGCTCGATGACGGAAGACCCATTGTCTACTCTCAGCCGCGAATCGGCAAAGACTTCCGAAAGTTCCGGCTACTGAAGTTTCGCAGCATGATCCTCCATGCGGACCGCTTAGCTCCGCTGACGGCCCTGCGAGATGTGCGAATAACGCGGGTAGGTCGGTTTCTGCGCCGCTATAAACTGGATGAGTTGCCGCAGTTATTGAACGTTCTCAAGGGGGAGATGCAATTGGTAGGCTCCCGGCCTGAGTTGGAACGATACGTGGAAAAGTTTCGTCGCCAATATGCCCTGCTCCTATGTGACCCTCCTGGTATTACAGATCCCGCGACGCTTGCTTACCGAAACGAAGAGGATTGGCTCGAACCAGGGCGCGTGGAGGAACAGTATATTTCAAAAATTCTTCCCCGTAAGTTGGAACTCTCTCTGGAATACATGCAGCACAGGACTTTTGGGTCGGACCTGAGCATGCTCATCCGGACGGTGTTGCATATCCCTTGGGTCTCCAAAGCGGGTCCGATTCCGACTCAAGCCACGAGCGAACCGAAACCCTAACATCACGCTCCCACTGATTTTAGCAATTTCGTCGGCTCATTTAGCCCGTTAGAAACCACAAGTCGGTCATTTTCCGCGATCAACCAAAAATGGGGGTTTCAATGCAAAAACCGCGCTATGAATTTTACTCTTCGCTAAACCAACGCCTTATTGACGTCCTGGTCGCCGGCGGGGCCTTTTATCTTGCCTATCAACTCCGGTTTGATTGGAAAGTTGACGCCTTCTCCGCCTACCAGATGTGGCTTCTCTTGTTTGCGATTATGGCGGGCCGGGTGGCGGTAAATAACGCAGCAGGGATTTACCGTCTCATTTGGCGTTTCGTTAGTCTGAGCGACGCCATTACCGTGGCGCGGAGTTACGCGCTGTTTTCCGCGATGCTTCTGATCACGCGCTTAGTATTTCCTGCTTCCTTGGCATTACTGCGCATACCCGTGAGCATTATTCTTATCGAGTTCTTGGTGTCCCTAACCGGCGCTTTGGGAGTAAGGGCACTGAGACGAGTGCTTTACGAAAAGTTTTCCGGTAGCTCCCGCACCCTAAGGCGAAAGAAGCAAGTTCTACTGATTGGGGCAGGGCACGCGGGCGTGATGGTCACTAAAGAACTCGCATTGCACTCCGATATCAAACCCGTGGGGTTCTTAGATGATGATCCTCGGAAAATCGGCAGGGTTATTGGAGGATTGTCTGTTCTTGGGCCGGTAAGCACCCTGGCGGCGGTTGTTGAACAATATGGGGTCGAGGAGGTCATTATTTGCATCGCCCGAGCTCCTAGAGGCCTGCTGAAGCGACTATGGGTTCTCTGCGAACAGCTCGCCGTCCCGACCATGATCGTTCCGACCTTCGAAGAAATCCTGCAGGGGAAGGTAAACATCGCAGCATTTCGTAATGTAGAAATGAGTGACTTGCTTGGGCGCGAGACTATCCAGCCTACGTTCACGGAAGGTGAGGTGGTTTCCAGCTATCGAGGGAAGCGAATCCTCGTCACGGGCGCCGGTGGCTCCATCGGCTCGGAACTTGCTTACCAATTGACGAAATTGCATCCGTCGGAACTGATCCTTTTTGACAAGGACGAAAATGGGTTGAATGACGCCCGCCTGCGAATTGGCACGCACAACGGGCAAACCGCGGTCCGCGCCGTGGTGGGGGACCTTCGCTTTCCTGAACGCTTGGAAGCCGTATTTTCCTCGTTTCGTCCAGAAGTCGTTTTCCATGCTGCGGCGCACAAGCACGTATATCTGATGGAGGCCAACCCCTGCGAAGCTATTCTGAACAATGTGGTCGGCACTCGAAATTTGCTGGTACAATCCGTCGCATTTGGTATTTCCAGGTTCGTTTTGATCTCAACCGATAAAGCAGTAAAACCCACCTCCATCATGGGTGCGAGCAAGCGAATCTGTGAGATGTTAGTGCAGTCCTATCAGAGCTGTGATGGCCCGCGCTTTTGTGCCGTTCGATTCGGCAACGTTATTGGTAGTCGGGGAAGTGTTGTCCCGATTTTCAAAAATCAAATTGCCCGCGGGGAACCCATTACCCTGACCCACCCCGAAGTGCGGCGTTACTTGATGACGATTCCCGAGGCCGTTTATCTTCTGATCCACGCTGGGGCGCTGGCCTCCTCGGGAGAGACTTTTGTGCTGGAAATGGGGGAACCCGTCCCTATTCTTAATCTAGCTCAAGATCTGATCGAACTTTCGGGCTTGCGTCCTGGCCGGGACGTTCAAATTGAAATAACCGGCCTGCATTCTGGAGAAAAACTCACGGAGGTATTGTTTGACGAAGACAAAGAACGGCTCCTCCCTACACGCTTTGACAAAGTCCGCTTGGTTGACGGAGTGCCTTTCGAGCAAGATGGGTTTAGGCGCAAAGTGCCGGGCTTGGTTGAAGCGGCTTTTCGTCAGGATGGACACGAAGTCTATCGAATGCTGCGAAAGTTTGACATCAGCTTCCAGGGGGAACCCATAAGCGAGCCCGTGGGTGATGCAGCGGAGTTCGCTCCCGCGAATGTAGCTCCCACGCCACAAGTCGCTTGATCTTGGAAACGGGAAGAGGGCACAGGGGACAATTTACTTCCGTTTTCATCCTTAAGAAGGCGTCAGCAATCTTCGACAGCTCGTTTCGCATGCTGTTGACAGGCACGGAACGGAGGAAAGATGCGGAAGTATGAGTCTGGTCTTGAGTCAGTTCTTCTGACCGCCAAAACGGTGCGTCTTTACGACCGCATGGTGATCGTGACTGATCACACGGCTTACGATTACGATTTCATCGTTCGAGAGAGCTCGCTTGTCATTGACACTCGGAACGCTCCCCATCGAGTTCAGGGCGGCCGCGGGAATGGTACCCGTTGCCAGGTCACAGAAATATAAGAAGTCTCTTGCAATTTGTTTGGGATTGGTATAATCATGTGGTAATAGGGGGTAACTATGCCTAGAGGAAGATGGTTCGGAGTATTGGTTGTGTTCGCGGGAATGGTTGGGTTGATTCCGGCGATGGCCAGTCCAATCACTATCGGTTCCTTGGTAGGAAGCAAAAACGCGACCTTGGACGGGCAGGCGCCGTTGGCAAACACTACGGTCCTGAGTGGCGATAGGCTGCAGGTCAATGATGGTCTCGCGTTGGTGGCGCTTAATCAAGGAAACCGCATGGTTCTGGGGCGCGACACGGATGTCTCCTTCTTACAGGAAGCGGACGGAGTGACGGTGTCTCTGACCAGTGGAAACATGTCGCTTTACCACTCGGAGGCGAGTCGAGGTTTCCGGGTGAAGATAGGTGATGTGACCGTGGTGCCAGCAGAGGGGTACAAGACGCTCGGCCAAGTTGCAATGGTTGATGGACTTGTGGTGGTAACCGCGAAGGATGGGGCCTTGCAAATAGAAAAGGCCGGAACCACAAAAGATGTAAGTCAGGGCAAGACGATTACCATCGCGACCACGGCTGCCGAAGCCCCAGCGCCCAATCAGTCGGAGCCGGGAAATCAGCACGTTAAGCGCATTAAGCCCGCGATACTTCTTATCCTAGGATCCGCGGCGCTAGTCGGCGGCATAGCGTGGGCCATTGTGGCAACGCGCTCTGGCACGCCAGCCTCACCGTCCGCGCCCTGAAGTTCGCGGCCTTCGCAACGATGGGCAAAGCTGCTTTGGGAAATGCCTTTGCCAAGCCGACGCGCTTGGTGCGTCATGGACTTTCATCCTAACCGGACATACCGTAAGAACCGCAATGGACGCGCCGCTCGCCAAACTCACAACTCGCAGTCACTTACCATTCACCATTTTATAATTCATGCCTTGTTTTCCCCATGCGGCCCGAAGGATATAATAATAAAAGCCTAAGGAAGGTGGGGGAGAAGGGACGATGACCTTTCGGGGATGCTCAATCCACGAGGTCGCGACAATTGGGAGCTAGACTGGCGTTTGACAAATCCTT
>Ga0307372_10011257_pt1 | contig 11965 bp, 9 predicted proteins | sample OX1MG_FD_202533 | JGI IMG/M metagenome (GOLD analysis project Ga0307372, IMG submission 202533) | Soil microbial communities from Risofladan, Vaasa, Finland - OX-1 | ecosystem: Environmental > Terrestrial > Soil > Coastal area > Acid sulfate soil | place: Finland: Risofladan, Vaasa | collected...
AGAAACGCCTGCCCCAGCAGGGCGTAATCATCGAGAAAACCGGCACCGCCGGCGTGGCCGTGGAAAAATTGGTGCCGTAATTCGCCCGTTTTTGCATCGAAAGCGTGAGCCCATGCCCAGTCGGCGGTATCCATCGCGGTACGCGTCAGCTGGGGGTCGTGCAGCGCCTGGCCGGCCTGCACGAAGCCGAGGATCGCCAGCGCGTTGTCGGCGGTCACGATTTTCTCGTCTGTCGCCGGCTGCGGGCGTCGATTGCGAGCGGCCAGCAGTTTGTCGCGTAGCGGCGCCAATACTTCGATCTCAGCGGCCAACCGCTTGTTGTCGGCAAGCGCCTGAGCCTTGTCGCGATCCAGCCGCAGCACGCTGCCCGGCGACTGCGGCTGGCCGGCGAAGCTGTGCGGCATCGGGATCAGCGTGTAAAGGGCGAAGAAGCGCTGGGCGTCGTCCGCACCCAATACGCTGTCGATCTGCTGTCGGGTCCAGACGTAGCTGATGCCCTCGACGCCGTCGATCTGAGAGTCGTGGGCACTGTAGAAGCCGCCTCGTGGATCGCGCATCTGCATGGTCAGGTAATACGCGGTAGCGAGCGCCACCTGTTTGAACAGCGGCTGGCCAGTCCGTGCATACGCCTGTGCGTACAACCCCAGTAACTGCGCATTGTCGTACAGCATCTTCTCGAAATGCGGGACGTTCCATTGCGGGTCGGTGCTGTAGCGGTAAAAGCCACCGGCGAGCTGATCCATCACCCCGCCTTCGGCCATGGCCTGCAACGTCACGCCGACCATACTCACGGTCTTGGCATTGTAATTGTGTTGGGCATCGGCCAGCAGCATCGACAACACCGGCTCCTGCGGAAACCGGGTCGCGCCGCCGCTGAAGCCGCCGTGCAGCGCATCGAACTGCGTCGCGGCCTGCCGGGCAGCCTGGGCCAGCCAGGCGTCGGGGACGACGGAGACTTCCGCCGCCGGGTTCGACTGGCTTTCGGCTTGCTGCAGCGCCTGGTAGACGCGCTCGCTCACCTCCATCACTTTGGATCGATCATTGCTCCAGGCTTGATGCAAGGACTTGAGAATGGTTGGAAACCCCGGCCGGCCGCCCTGATCGGCGGGCGGGAAATAGCTGCCGGCGTAAAACGGTTTAAGTTCCGGCGTCAGAAACACGTTGTTGGGCCAGCCGCCGGCACCGGTCATGATCTGGGCGGCGAGCATGTAGACGCGATCCACATCCGGGCGCTGCTCACGATCGACCTTGACGTTGACGAACCACTGGTTCATCAGCTCAGCGATCTCCGGGTTGGCGTAGATCTCGCGCTCGGCGACATGGCACCAGTAGCAGGTGGAATAACCCACCGACAGGAAGATCGGCTTGTGCTCGCGCCGGGCTTGCTCGATCGCCTCCAGCCCCCACGGATACCAGTCCACCGGGTTGTGGGCGTGCAGCAGCAGATAGGGATCGTAGCTGTGGATCAGCCGGTTGGTGTAAATCTTGCCGTTGAAGTGCACGCCATCGACCTCTCTGGAGTGGATAGCGACTGGATCAGTCGCCGTGGTTGCCGCGGCAACGCGACACGCGCCCGCCGCCAGCACACCGATGACCACCACACTGAGCAGACGCAACGGCTGCGGTACAGCCGGGCGGCGGGTCGGGTTTATCGTGACGACGCACCGGAAGGGTTCTGCCCAACCTTGCCGTTGGCGTAATCAACCAGCCACTGCCGCGTGGTGAGGCCGATCCAAGCGGCCCAATGCTGGTGACCGTCACGATACAACAGCGTCGGCGTACCGTTACCGCCCAACGACTCCATGGTCGAAAAACGCGCTTTGATGAGGGTTTTCAAGGCGGCGTGCGGCGCCGTATCGGGTTTGATGCCGCCTTTCTCGTGGCTGACGTCGAAGTGGTGCTCATTGAAGTGCCACTCGCGCGCCGGGTCTTTGGCCGACAGGATCGCCACCGCGCGGTCCATGCTGGTGGACTGCAGAAAGCCGACCACAACCCAGTGCACTTGCAGTTTGCCGGCCGCGATCAAGGGCTCGGCCATCTGGTAAAAACGCTGGCAAAAAATGCAGTTGGGGTCGACAAACACGTACAGCACCGGCGCGTCATGCGCCCCTTCGATAATCATGTGGCCGGCGCCATCGAGCCGTTTGATGGCGGCAGCGTAGTCCGGCTTCGGCAAATAGCGGGCGCTGTAGTTCGCCGTCAGGTCGTCGCCTCGGGGTGAAATCAACTGACCGATAAACAGGTAGCCGTTTTCACCGTACACCAGATCAACACTGGCGCCGTGGCGCACCACGTAGCCGGTCAGGCCGGGCACATCGGTGGTGAAACTGCGCAGCACTCTGGCCTTGCCGCTGTGCTCCAGCGTCTGCAGAAACGGCGGCAGACTCGAGGGCGCGGGCGCCGACGACAGCAATTGCGCGCCCGCGAACGCGGGAAACCAGAACAACAGAGCGCCGAGCCAGTGACACCAGCGGCGTGCCACACCGGCAAACTGCAAGTGGGACGCGAACAGGAACATCCGTAGTTTCCTCAAGGATTCAGTGACAACCCCAAAATAACAGGCTTATCAGGCGATGCGTTGCACCGCCAGCCGGCATGCGCAGACACTACCGGCAAGGAGATGATCGGTTAGGCTATCTTAATTTCGATTTTAGCGAGGACGCTTGAACATGCCTTACGGTTCGTCCTGTGCTGTTCCCAATCTCGCCACCGCGCAAAACGGTCCGCTGCTGCGTTTTGAATCGCTGCTGCTGGAGCGCACCGCCGATATCGAGGCCTGGTTTCGCGGCCAGTGGCGGAAGACCGTACCGCCGTTCTACGGTTCGGTGGACCTGCGCAACGCCGGCTTCAAGCTGGCGCCGGTGGATACCAACCTGTTCCCGGCCGGCTTCAACAACCTCAACCCGGCGTTCGAACCGCTGTGCGTGCACGCCATCCAGTCCGCTTTCGAGCGGATCATGCCTAGCGCCTGTGGCGTGCTGCTGGTGCCGGAGAATCACACCCGCAACCAGTTTTATCTGGAAAACGTCGCGGTGTTGCAGGAGCTGATCCGTAAAGCCGGTTACCGCGTCGAGATCGGCTCGCTGCGGCCGGATCTGGAGAGCGAAGAAACCCTGACCCTGGACTCCGGCCGCAAACTGCACCTGCGGCGTATCTATCGCGACGGCGACACGGTGTCGATCGAGGGTTTCACCCCCTGTCTGGTGCTGCTCAACAACGATCTGTCTGCGGGCCGGCCAGAAATACTCGAAAATCTTTTGCAGCCGGTAATCCCACCGCTGGGCGTGGGCTGGAGCAACCGCCTAAAAACGCAGCATTTCGGGCTCTATCACGAAGTGGCCCGCGAGTTCGGCGCGATGATCGGTATCGATCCCTGGTGGGTCGAGCCGCTGTTCCGCAACTGTGGTCAGGTCGATTTCAAGATCCGCGCCGGTGAAGACTGCCTGGTCAGCAACACCAATCTGTTGCTGGAAGAGATTCGCGCCAAGTACCAGGAATACGGCGTCGAGCAAGAGCCATTCGTCATCGTCAAGGCCGACGCCGGCACCTACGGCATGGGGGTGATGACGCTCAAAAGCGGTGAGGATGCACGCAAACTCAATCGCGACACGCGCAAGAAGATGGCGGCCAGCAAGGACGGTCGCGCAGTCACCCGCGTAATCATCCAGGAAGGCGTCTACACGTTCGAGAACTGGGCCGGCGACGATGCCGAGCCGGGCACCCTCGGCGCCACCGCCGAGCCGGTGGTCTACATGATTGATCACTTCGTGGTCGGCGGTTTTTACCGCGTCAATGAAGGCCGCAGCAACCAGGAAAACCTCAACGCGCCGGGCGCCAGCTTCAAGCCGCTGGCGTTCGCCGAGGCCGGCGCCTATCCCGATCCCAGCTGCGATCCGGATGCCCACCCCAACCGCTTCTACGCTTACGGGGTGGTTGCGCGTCTGGCCCTGCTGGCTGCCGCGCGCGAAATAGCGGCAGCGCACCGCGAGGAGCCAGGCGTAGAAAAAGTCTCGTTGGAAACAGCTGCGGCAGCCGTCTGAGCACGCCTATGCATCGACCAGGCCCATGAAAACGCTGGGCATCGTGATGGACCCGATCGGTTCCATCAAACCCTACAAAGACACCACGCTGGCACTGATGCTGGCCGCGCAGTCACGCGGCTGGGCGCTGCGCTACTTCGAGCCCGGCGATCTATGGTTGCGGGACGGCGTGGCGCTGGGCCGTGTGCGCAACCTCAAGGTCTGCGACAACAACCAGCACTGGTTCGATTTCGAAGGCGCACCGCAAACGCAGAAATTGGGGGAACTCAATGCGATCCTGATGCGCGTGGATCCGCCGTTCGACCTCGAATACATCACCGCCACCTATATCCTTGAACGCGCCGAGCTGGCGGGCGCGCTGGTGGTCAACAAGCCGCAGTCGTTGCGCGACTGCAACGAGAAAGCCTACACCGCGTGGTTTCCCGAGCTGGCGCCGCCGTCGCTGTTCTCGCGCGATACCGCCGCTCTGCGCGCCTTCCACGCCGAGCACGGCGACGTCATCTACAAGCCGCTGGACGGCATGGGTGGCCAGGGCGTCTTCCGCATCGGTGCCGATGGCATGAATCTCGGCAGCGTGATCGAGCAACTCACCGGCAATGGCCGTCGCAGCATCGTCGCCCAGCGCTACCTGCCCGCTGTCGCCGATGGCGACAAGCGTATTCTGATGATCGACGGCGAGCCTGTGCCCTACTGCCTGGCGCGATTGGCATCGGCGGGCGAGACGCGCGCCAACCTCGCCGCCGGCGGTCACGGCGAAGCGCGTCCGTTGAGCGATGCCGACCATCGCATCGCCGCCGCAGTCGGCCCCGACCTCAAGCGCCGCGGCCTGATCTTCGTGGGCCTCGACGTGATCGGGGATCAACTCACCGAGATCAACGTCACCAGCCCCACCTGCGCACGCGAAATCGACGCCGCCTTCGGCACCGATATCGGCGGCCTGCTGATGCAGGCGATCGAGACCCGCCTCAGCTGAAATCGGACCCGACCGGCTTCGGCCCTCGGCTTGTCAAGCCTTCGCCGGGCCTAGATACTGGGCACATGGCTGACGAGACCTCCCTCCAAAAACATTTTTTGATCGCCATGCCCGGTCTCGGCGATTCGCCTTTCGGCCGTTCCGTCACCCTGCTGTGCGAGCACAACGACGACGGCGCGCTAGGTCTGGTCATCAACCGCCCCACCGAGCTGCGCCTGAGCACCATGCTCGACCACATGGAACTCAAACACGGCGCGCTGGCCGACGATCCGATCGTCTACTGGGGCGGCCCGGTCAACCCCGAACGCGGCTTCGTCATCCACGACGCGCCCGGCGAGTGGGATTCCAGCATGCAGATCGATGAAGGCCTTTACGTCACCACCTCGCGCGATGTGCTGGTCGCCATGTCGCGTGGCGAGGGGCCGCAGCACTATCTGATCGCGCTGGGCTATGCCGGTTGGGGCGCGGGCCAGCTCGAAAACGAAATCCTCCACAACGACTGGCTGAACACGCCGGTCAACCACAGCGTGCTGTTCGGCCTGCCCGCACCGGAGCGTTGGCTGGCCGCCACCCAGTTGCTAGGGTTGGACATCAGCCATCTGGCCAGTCAGGCTGGGCACGCATGAGCGACGCACAGGCTAGCGACCTCTACCTCGGCTTCGATTACGGTCTGCGCCGTATCGGTCTCGCCGTCGGCGACAGCCTGACGCGCACGGCACGACCGCTGCCGACCCTCAACAATCACCGCACGCCCGATTGGGATGCGCTGTCAAAGACCCTCAAGCAATGGCACCCGGCCGCCTGTGTCGTCGGTCTGCCGCTGGATCTGGACGGCAATCACCAGGCCATCACCCACCAGGCGGAAAGCTTCGCGCAACAATTGCGCGAGCGCTACGACATGCCGGTTTTTCTGTGCGACGAACGCCTATCCTCACATGCCGCCGACGACGAAATCCGCAGCGCCCGCGCCGATGGCCGCATGAACCGCCGTAGCCGCAAGGGCGACCGCGACGGCGTCGCCGCACGACTGATTCTGGAGCAGTTCCTGGGTCAGCCGGCGCACGCTGCTGAACTGCGGTGACCACCGTAAAAAGGCTAAAACAGCAAGTTTCACGGATGCCACCGATAAGACAGAATCTGTGCGGTGCGTGTCGAACCGTCCACCGGATGGGATTGGTCCCGTTCGCTTACGCATTCTTGATCTGTGTAATCTGTGGTGAAAAAGCGGTTTCAGGATGAAACCCGGACTTTCGCAACTGCAACTCGACGAACACGGTCGGCTGCGTCATCTGCTGGCGATCGAAGGTCTGTCGCGAAAACAGTTGACCGACATCCTCGACCGTGCCGAGGAATACGCCAGCTCTCCCGGCCAGGGCATGCGCAAAGTGCCTCTGCTGCACGGCAAGACCATCCTCAACCTGTTCTTCGAACCCTCCACCCGTACCCGTACCACGTTCGAACTGGCGGCCAAACGACTGTCGGCGGACGTCATCAACATGCAGGTGGCATCCAGCTCCACCAGCAAGGGCGAAACCCTGCTGGACACGCTGAAGACGCTGGAAGCGATGCAGGTGGACCTGTTTGTGATCCGCCACCAGGCCAGCGGCGCCGCACACTTCTTTGCCCAGCACGCCGCGCCGGGCGTGGCCATCCTCAACGCCGGCGACGGCCGTCATGAGCACCCGACCCAGGCGCTGCTGGACATGTTCACCCTGCGACGGCGGCTCCTGGCCCGCGGCGCCGACTTTGCCGACATCACCGTCGCCATCGTCGGCGATGTCCAGCACTCGCGCGTGGCACGCTCCGACATCCACGCCCTGCGCACTCTGGGCACGCGCGAGATTCGCGTGATCGGCCCGCGCACCCTGATTCCCGCGGGCATCGAATCGATGGGCGTTAAGGCGTTCCACAATCTCGACTCCGGCCTGGCCGGAGTCGATGTGGTGATGCTGCTGCGCCTGCAGAAAGAACGCATGGTCGGCGCCTTGCTACCCTCACCCGCAGAATTCCATTGCGATTTCGGCCTCACCCGAGAACGCCTGCAGCGGCTCGACGAAGACGTATTGATCATGCATCCGGGGCCGATCAACCGCGGTGTCGAGATTGAAGGCGACGTCGCCTACAGCAGGCATTCGTTGATCCTCGAACAGGTGCATCACGGCATCGCGGTACGGATGGCGGTGATGGCGATGATTCTGTCAGAGGTCGAGACTCGGGGGGGGAAAATATGAAAAAGCAACATCCCCCCAACTCCAATGCCGACAACACGCACTCCCGTAAACGTGAGCCGGCTTCTCCCGAGTCCCAAGTCCCAAGTCGCGAGTCCCGCTCTTTCCTCATCAAGCACTCCCGCCTCCTCGACCCCGCTGGCGACTTCGACGGCATCGCCACCCTCGGCGTCCGCGATGGCCGTGTCGACTATCGCGGCAGCCGCGCACCACGCGCGCGTTACGATGAAGTCATCGACGCCAAAGGACTGTGGCTGATGCCCGGCGTTGTCGACCTGTGCGCGCGCCTGCGCGAGCCGGGGGCAACCTACAAGGCGAACATGCAGAGTGAGTCGCCGGCGGCGCTGGCGGCCGGCATCACCGCCCTGTGCATTCCGCCGGATACCCGTCCGGTAATCGACAATGCCGCAGTGGTGGTGCGCGTCAACCGGATCGCCAAGGCTGCGGCGGGCGCCCATGTCTACATGCTGGGCGCGCTGACGCAGAATCTTGCGGGCGACGCACTGGCCGAGATGAGCGCGCTGCAACAGGCCGGCTGTGTCGGCGTCTCCAACGCGCTGGCGCCGCTGGCCAGCTCGCGGGTGGCGCGCCGCGCGCTGGAATACGCCAGCAGTCTCGGCCTGACCGTGCACGTCGTGCCGCAGGATGCGGCGCTGGCCAACGGCGGCTGCGCACATGAAGGCGCGGTGGCGCTGCGGCTGGGGCTGCCGGCGATACCGGTGGCGGCGGAGACCCTGGCCATTCGCCAGTGGCTGTCGTTAGTGGAGGACTCCGGCGCGCGAATCCACTTCGGACGCCTGTCCAGCGCGCGCGGCGCCGAGCTGATCGCTACTGCCAAGGCGCGTGGCCTGCCGGTGAGCGCGGACGTCGCCGCCCACCAACTGTTCCTCACCGAGGACGACATCGAAGGCTTCGATGCACAGAGCCACGTACTGCCGCCGCTGCGCACTGCCCAGGATCGCGACGCCTTACGGGCAGCCGTCGCCAGCGGCGTGATCGACGCCATCTGCTCCGATCATCAACCACACGAGCGCGATGCCAAGATCAACCCATTTCCGCTCACCGAGCCGGGCATCTCGGCGCTGGAAACCTTGCTGCCGCTGAGTCTGCGCCTGGTCGGAAACGGTATTCTGACGCCGCTACAGATGGCGCAGCGCCTGACCGCGGCACCGGCACGCATCCTCGGTATCAACGGCGGCAGTCTAGCCGTCGGCAGCCGGGCGGATCTGCTGTTGATCGATCCGCTGCGGGAATGGGTACTGGAACCGGAGGAAATGCTGAGCCGCGGCCACAACACGCCGTTTGCCGGACGAACCTTCCGCGGCCGAGTGCAGCAATGCTTTCGTGGCAGCCGGCGCGGTTTATAGTACGGACAGGGCTGCGGCACTGCCGCGCACGGTGGTAACCAGCAAACGTCGGGTCACCTCCCAGCTTGCGCTGCTGTAACGGATTCACGACGCTGTTCTTGCCGTGACCGCCCAAGGCTCCGCGCCCGAACAGCGCACGCAGCAACTGAAAGATTGGATCGGTGCGTTCGTGCGCAGTAATCAAAAGCTGGCTGCCTCGGGCAATGCCGGGACGGCAGACTGCCGCCGGTGATACCGAGGATGCGTGTCGGCGTCGCGGTCAGGCGCTGCGTGAACTGGTCGGCACCATCATATAGAACCACCGAACAGATCGCGGCCTCCACCACGCAAACCAGCGGCGAGGCACGCCGCATGAGCGAGGACTCCTATCTTCAGGCACGCAAGATCGGCGAGATGACGGAATTGATCAGCACCTCCAGTAAACAGTTGCAGGAGGTTTCCGGACGCGCAGAGCAGCTATCGGCACAGGCGCAGACCTCGGTACAGATCGCCCACAACGGTGCCGAGACGGTGGACCGCACCATCAACAACATGACCACGCTGCGCGAACAGATCCAGGACACCGCCAAACATATCAAGCGGCTGGGGGAATCCTCGCAGGAGATCAGCACCATCATTGAGTTCATGACTACATCGCCGAACAAACCAACACACTGGCCCTCCGGCCCTCAACGCCTCGATCCAAGCAGCGATGGCCGGTGAAGCCGGCGTGGTTTCGCGATGGTGGCCGAGCAGGCGCAGGCGCGCGTAACGACTTGCCCGTACGGTGGGCAGACTTCATCTGCCCACCCTGCCGGCACCCGGCCACCTGCCGTCCAGCAAGACGAAAAACATATCGGCGGACTGCTAAAGTAGTTTATTAGCCTATCGAGCCCACGGATGCTGCGCCGTTGTCGACGACAGGCGCGATACGTTGTATTTCGCTATTCGACTTACCACTTCAAACAGATCGAGGAACACGTATGAGTTATCAAACCGATCTCGAGAAACTCTTAGGGCTCAACAGCGGCCACTACCAATACGATCTGGACAAGCCCACTCTGTTCCGGGAAGCCATCGCAAACGACCGCGGCCGGATCCGCCGTGGCGGCCCGTCCAACGAACCCAAAGCCCATGCCACCGCGCTGGGCGTCAACGGCCCGCTGGTCTACTACACCGACCCCGACTGCACCGGCCGCCGCATCAAGGACACTTACGCGGTGCAATGGCCGGAAGTGGCCGATGAAATCTGGTTCAAATTCGACCTCAACGCCTATGATCCGGAGCACTATCAGGGCCTGCTCAAACGCGTGGTCGAGTACGTCAACGCCCGGCACGCAACCCTGTACGTCAAGGACGTGTTCATGGGTTCAGACCCCGACTTTGCCGTGCCCTATCGCTTCGTCGGCGAGTACGCCACCCACGCGATGTTCGTGCACAACATGTTTCCGAAAGATCTGCAGGGCGTGAAGGACGTCGACGGCCGCCGCTGGACCATGCTCAACGTGCCCAGCTTCGTCTGCGAGCCGACCCGCGACGGTTGCCGCTCCGAAACCGCGGTCGTCATCGACACCTGCAACCGTATCTGCCTGGTCGCCGGTCGCGCCGACTACTGCGGCGTAGTCAAGAAAACCATCTTCACCGTCGGCAACTACCTGCTGCCCAAAGAAGGCCGCCTGTCGATGCACTGCTCGGCCAACGTCGGCAAGAACGGCGACGCCGCCATCCTGTTCGGTCTGTCAGGCACCGGCAAGACCACCCTGTCGGCCGACGCCAATCGCCGCCTGATCGGCGACGACGAGACCATCTGGTCCGACAACGGCCTGTGCAATCTCGAAGACGGTTGCTACGCCAAGCTGATCGACCTAGACAAGCAGGCCGAACCGGTGATCGCCGCGGCACTGTCCAAGCCCGGCACTATCATCGAGAACGTGCCGCCGCTACCGGGCAGGAAAATGGAGGAATGCCATCCCGACGAACTCGACCTGACCGACGCCTCAATCACCGAGAACACCCGCTTCAGCTATCCGCTGTCGGCCAACCCCAACGTCATGCCTAACGGCCGCGGCCCACAGCCGCAGACCATCGTGCTGCTGACCGCCGACGCCTTCGGCGTGCTCCCGCCGATCTCGATCCTGGAGCCGGAGGACGTGATGTATCACTTCGTCTCCGGCTTTACCTCCAAAGTAGCCGGAACGGAAGTCGGCGTCACCGAACCGCAGCCGGTGTTTTCTGCCGGTTTCGGCAGTCCGTTCATGGCGTTGAAGCCCAATGTCTACGCCAAACTACTGGCCGACAAGATGCAGAAGCAACGCGCGCGCTGCATCCTGCTCAACACCGGCTGGAGCGGCGGCCCTTACGGGAACGGCAAACGCATGAAACTGTCCGTCACCCGCGCCCTGTTGAACGCCGCGCTCAACGGTGAACTTGACGGCGTGGAAACCGAGACTCAGCCGATCCTGAATCTCAAAATGCCGAAATCCTGCCCCGGCGTCGACAGCCACATCCTCAACCCACGCCAGACCTGGGCCGACCAAGATGCCTACGATGCCACCGCCACCAAACTGCGCGACATGTTCCGCAACAACTTCGACAGCAAGGGTTTTGCCGATTTCGGCATCAAAGCTCGGATTTAGGATCGGGGAGGCGATCACGATCTGCAATCACTGAGCTTTGCGCTGCACGTCAGTGGCGACCTGCGCCAGCACGGCGAGACGGCGAACAGGCTCTACAGCGTCTCCCTCCAGATTCACATCCTGTCGCAGACCTGGCGACTGGCTGTCGTTTTCAGAAGCCGACTGCACCCGTTTGCTGGCCTCAATCCCCGGTGTGCACAGAACTGTTGATCGCCCTCTGTTCAGCAGTCATCTGCACCATCCTCATCCATGCTTACTCAGCAGATGGTAACTCTGGACACAAGGCGCTTATATCCCATAAGGGTTTCAGGCGTGTTTCTGTCGCCTAACTTGCTGACCACTGAGTAATACTCTTGTGCACCAAAGCGAGGTTTGGCCATGGAGTCAGAAACACTGCCCATTGCCGAACAAGGGGTAGTCACAACACTCGTGTCACCCGCCACCACCTCGGAGAAAGATCAACGCGTGGCCCCATTTTCCTTGATAATCACGGTCGGGTGTTTTGTAATATATTAATTATAAACAATACTAAGCATACATCACTATAGGTAACGGGTTAAGTGGCGACGCCCGACGGCACAAATGTGTTGCTTGGGAATGTCACATAATCGAGCGTTGATCTTGCCCCTCTTTCACGGACACCCGGATAAGCGGTTCACTACCGCCATCCGAGGTGAGAGAGATGACCCAGAAAAAGGCAGCAACGAAGGCAGGACGCAAGCGGTATAGCGCAGAGTTCAAA
>Ga0307372_10011259_pt1 | contig 11964 bp, 11 predicted proteins | sample OX1MG_FD_202533 | JGI IMG/M metagenome (GOLD analysis project Ga0307372, IMG submission 202533) | Soil microbial communities from Risofladan, Vaasa, Finland - OX-1 | ecosystem: Environmental > Terrestrial > Soil > Coastal area > Acid sulfate soil | place: Finland: Risofladan, Vaasa | collected...
TCGTCGGTGACCACGCCGCCGGCGTTGCGAATGACATGCGCGTCACCCTCTTCCAGGCCCAGCAGCTTGCCGACGTCCAAGCGGGCGTCCATGCAGGCCAGGACCGCGACCTTCGTGCCGGGGGGAGTGGGCAGAGCACCCCGGTCGAAGGCGGCGGCGTAGCGGGCGTTGTTCTCCAGCAATTGGTCAGTGTTGGACACAATAACTCCTTCGAAATAAAGGAAAACGGTCAGGGATGCCCAACTTACGCACCCCCCATTCCGGTCGCTCCGCCGGGGCTTAGTTCAGCCTCTACAGCGCGTGGTGTGAAAGCTACCGTGGTCCAAGGCCAGTCGCTCCGTCAGCTCGCCGCGCATCCCGGCCACGTCGCCCAGTCTACTAAACCGAGATCGAGCGTTCGGCCGGCGGCGCCAGGTCGCCGGTCAGTCCACTGGCCGCCAGCACCGTCCTGATCGCCGCCGCCAGCGCCAGCGCGGAGTCGGCGTTCAGCTCCAGGGCCACTCGGGCCCCGGGACCCAAGGCGGGATTGAGGAAATCCAGATTGAGGGTGTGTTCGGCTGAGGCGTGAACCGGATGGTCGAAGTAGACGCTGGCATCGGTCACTGAGAACCAGCCCGAAGCTCCCTTGCCACTGCCCTGGAGGTTGAGGGTTTGGGTCCGGTAGGTGCACACCTCAGGCTCCGCCGCCGGCGAGCAGCCGACCGTAGAACTCCCAGATCTCCTCCCACCCTTCCTTGGCGGCTTCGTGCCGGAAGCTCGGGCGGTCTGGCGAGAAGAAGGCATGGCCGGCGTCGGGATAGGTGTGGAACTCGAAGTCGGCACCCTGATCCTTCAGGGTCCGCTCCAGCACGGCCACCTGCTCGGGAGAGGGGAACTTGTCCTCGGCACCGAACAGCCCCAGGACCGGGCAGTGGAGCTGAGGAGCTAGGTGCAGTAGCGAGGTCGCCTTGTGGGGCATGCCCTCGGGCGGGTCGCCGACGATGAAGGCCCCATAGCAGACCACCGCCGCGTCGAGGGGGAGGCTGCAGGCGGAGAGGAACGACTGACGGCCTCCCGAGCAATAGCCGATGACCCCGACCTTCCCATTGCTGGCCGACAGCGACCGGAGGTGAGCGGCCGCTCCGCCCACGTCACCTACCAAACGCTCGTCCGGCACCCCACCCTTAGCCCGGACCGCGGCCGCCGCGTCGTCGGGGCTGGCCCCCGGGGCGTCTCTGGAGTACAAGTTGGGACAGAGGGCCAGGTAGCCGTGGGCGGCGAAGGTCCGGGTGACCTCCTTGCTCCAGGAGTCGTAGCCGGGCATGTGATGGATCACCACCACCGCACCGACCCGATCCTCATCCAGGGGCTGGGCCAAGTAGGCCTCGATCTGATCGCCGCCGTGGCCGGCGATGCTAAGCGTCTCGGCTCTGATGTCGTCTCTCATGCCGGTGGTACCTCTAGGTGGGCCGTGATTGGTTGGAGTTGGTCCGAGTCTCGCCGCGCTCCCCGGGACCCCCGATTGTGTCAGTTCGCGGGTTAGCCGCTCCAGCCAGCACAGCTGACCCCGCGGATGTGGCACCCTAGCCCGTACTCATGAGCCAGGACGAAGTCACGCAGCCGGAGCCGGTGGCGGAGATTGGGGCGAGCTCGCTCGGCGTGGTGGGCGCCGGGGTAATGGCCGAGGCCATGATCGCTGGGTTGTTGCGCCGCGGCCTCCTGAGCAGCGCCCAGGTGGTCTGCAGCCACCCCCGCCTGGAGCGGGCCCGGGAGTTGGAGGACCGTTTCGGAGTGATGGTGGTCACCGACAACGCCGAGGTGGCCCGGCGGGCCGACATCCTGCTACTGGCGGTGAAGCCACAGGTTCTGGCCCGGGTCCTGGGCCAGCTGACGGGCGTCGTGCGCGCTGAGACCATGGTGATCAGCATCGTCGCGGGAGCAGATACCGCCGCCCTCAGTGCGCGGCTCGAGCACCGAGCCATAGTCCGGGTCATGCCCAACACCCCGGCCCAGATCGGTGCCGGGGTGAGCGTGTGGTTCGCCACCCCCGAGGTCTCCGCCCAGGCCAAGTCTCAGGTGCGCGCGCTTCTCTCCGCGCTGGGGTCGGAGCTGGAGGTGGAGGACGAGCGCCAGGTGGCGATGGCGACCGCGGTCAGCGGCACCGGGCCCACCTACGCCTTCCTCTTCGCGGAATCCCTGGTGGAGGCAGCGGTTCACCTCGGCTTCCCGAGACACCTGGCCCGCCAGCTGGTGCTGGAGACCCTCCGAGGCTCGATCGAGTTCGCAATCCAGACCGGCGAGCATCCGGCCCAGTTGCGAGACATGGTGACGTCTCCTGGGGGAACCTCGGCGGAGGCCCTGGCAGCGCTGGAGCGCGGGCGGTTTCGAACGGTGATCGGAGATGCGGTCTGGGCCGCGTTTCGACGGACCCTGCAGCTGGAGGCTTCCCTGGCAGAGGGTGGACCGGCAACCTCCGCGGCCGACCCCCCCGCCTCCGGCTAGGCTCAAAGAAGGGGCGCCGCGACCCAGCCTCGTCGGCAGGCCGGGCGCCCGGGGGAGAGAAGCTAGGAGGCGCTGCTCGATGTTCCGGTACTGGCGGATCCGGACCTGGTGGGACAGTTCTTAAGGTTTGTCCCACTTGCGGAGCCGGTGTAGGTGGGGGAAGTGGTCGGCGTCGTGGTAGCGGCCAGCTGGACTGCCGACCCGCCGGTGGAGGCGCTGGCGGAGGCTGCGGTCAGAGAGGCGACCCCGACGCCCAGTCCCGTCAGGCCGGCGGCGGTGGCCCCGACCAGAAGTAATCGCTTAGCCATTCGGTGCATGAGCTTGTCCTCTATGGCGGCCCGCCCCCGGTCGGTTGTCGGTCGGGAAGGTTAGCCGCAGACCCAGTGAACCGCGGCCAACTGGGCGAACCCTGAAAGCGGCCTCACAATCTGCCGAGAGATTCGCCACCGGGGACCCCCAGCGCCAGCGGGCGGTCACCTCCTCCAGGACGCGCGATTTAGCGAAAACTCAGCTCAGCTGGCGCTTCAACTCCCCCGCGGCGGTGAGCAACTCGGGGGTGTTTAGGTTGGGGTTGCCGAAGGTAAAGCCTCCGATCCCGGCATCCAGGTAGGGCTGGAGCAGTTCCGCTGCCTGCGCCGGCAGGACCGGATCTCCCATGACGGCCAGCCGCTCCGCCGGAATCCGCTCTCGAATCTGACGCGCCTCCGCTTCGTCCAGGGCCAGCAGGCAGGGTGACATAACCGTTTTCAGGATGGCGGCGGGATCGCGGCCCTCCTCCTCGCAGTAGCGCTCCAAGATCCCAATCTTGCGCTTGGTGTCCTCGAGACCGGGGAACCAGTTGGAGATGTCCGCGTACTTGGCCACGATCCGCAGCGTGCGTTGCTCGCCGGCCCCACCGATCAGGAGCCTGGGTCCGCCGGGCTGGATGGGACGGGGAACGTTGAGCGCTCGGTCGATGTGGAAGTACTTGCCGGTGAAGCTCGGGCGCTCCTCGGTGAACATCAGCTTGGCGATGTGAGCCGCCTCGTCGAGCCGGTCCATACGGCGGCCGATCGGCGGGAATTCGAAGCCGTACCCGGCGTGCTCATCATCATTCCAGGCAGCGCCCAAGCCGAGGATCGCACGTCCCTTGGAGAGCACGTCGAGGGTGGTGACCATCTTCGCTAGCAGCGCTGGATTGCGGTAGGTAACGCCGGTCACCAGCGCACTGAGACAGATGGTCTTGGTCCTCTGGGAGAGCGCTGCCAATGTCGTGTACGACTCCAGCATTGGCTCGGTTTCCACGCCCACGCCCCGGATTTGATAGAAGTGGTCCATCACCGTGACCATGTCGAAGCCAGCTGCTTCAGCCGCGACCACCATGTCGGCCACATGGTCGAATAGCGCTTCATCCGCCGTGCCGGGAAAGCTGTAGTTTGGCAGGTGGTAGCCAAAGAACGGAACTGTCATGCACGGTCCCTCCTCGAGACGACTAGCGGTGACTGGTTGAGGCGTCTGCACTATAGAACGGCCTGCAGTCGCGGTGCCGCAAGGAACCGCGCGACCAGCTCCCCGCCTAGCGACCGGGAGCCAGCCACCAACCCTCGCCACGACCGTGAGGCGGGGAACGCCGGCGGCGCCCGGGAGGGTGCGATCGGCCGCCATGCAACCCAGGCGGAGAATGCTCGGGGGGCACCCGCCGCCAACAGCGCCAACCGTTGAACGGCTGCGCGGACCGACCACGTTGCCGAGTCCAATCCAGGACCAATGCACTTGCTGCCGGGGTCGCTGCACTCTGCCGCAATCCGCGCGATGTCATACAGAGCGCCGATGCGGCGCAGGATTTACCGTATTGGGCACAGTGCGCCACCTCGACGTCAGCCGCCGTCGACCTCTCGTTGGGGGTGGTCGGCAGGTCGGCGCGCGTGCCCTCGCGGTGCCACTGCCAAATGGCTCAGACCAAAGCAGTTGGATCGCAAAAAGTGGCGGCCTGGCGGTAGTTCCCATCGACCTTGTTGACCAAGCGACGGCCCGCTGACCACAGTTGGAGTTGTTGCATCCGGAGCGCGACGGGTCCCTCATGCAAATGCTCGGCCGCCAGCGCCGCTGACGAAATACAGCAGCTGCCCGTGGTCCGGCGAGAAGAGCGAGCAGGGTCGAAGGTGGGGCGACAGCCGAGGCGGGACCGCGATCGTAGCGGCCGGCCGCGCCCGCTATTCTGAGCCCCTCGTCCGGCCAGTCCAAAGCACCGAAAAGTCGTTCATGAGCTGAACGCGCCGCCGATTCCTCAGCCCTTGCTGGGCAAGTACTCCGCTATCTCCGCGGCCAGCTTGACGATGGTCAGGGACTGCAACAAGACCGTGCCCGGGCCGCTCAGGCGAACCAGGAAGATCCCGTCGCCGCCGAAGATCTTGTTGGCGACCCCGGGCACAGTGGTGATCTCGAAGGGCATGCTGGCCGGAAAGAGCCCGATGTGGCCGGGATGGACCAGCAATTGCTCACCCTGGGCCAGATCCTTCTGCACCACCTCCCCGGACAGCTCCACGAAGAACTGGCCGGTTCCCGTGATCTTCTGGAGTCGGAACCCATCTCCGCCGAAGAGCCCCGAACCGAACCGGCGCTGGAATCCCAGGGAGAGCTCCACGTCACCGGTCGCGCAGAGAAACCCGTGTCGCTGGACCAAGAAGCCGTCGGGGATCACATTGATCGGCAGGATCGAACCTGGCAGCTTGGTGGCGAAGGCCACCTGGCCAACTCCGCCCTGGGCTGTGTACTCGGTGAGAAAGATGGTGGAGCCGCTGGCGGCCCGCTTGATGGCCCCGAACACGCCGCCCTGACCCAGCCCCGAGGTGCTGGTGTGCAGGTTGATGTTGGGCGACATCCAGGAGAGCTCGCCGCCCTCCGCCACCAGCTTTTCCCCCGCCTGGAGCGTGACCTCCAAGACGGGTAGCGTCGACCCGTGGATCTTCGTTTCCATGCTCGCCTCCCTCCTCTGATCGGCTGATCGGCCGGTGCTCTCCGGAAGGTTAGGGGATGGGAAGGAGTTGGGGGCCAACTCGGCGCCCACCGCTTTCCGACCGCCCCGCAACTGCGTCCGCCCGGCGTCAAGATATTGTGTCCAACACCTTGACAGCCCACTACATGTAGGCGAAAATCTCCGCCATCGGAGCTGATCAGCAGACCGGTCCGGTAGGTGGGAATTCGATGGGATCGCAAGCGGGAGGAGGTGCCATGATCGATATCGCTGCCAGCCCGGGACATCTGTACAAGGACGAGGTCCTTGAAATCGAGCCCCACGGCCTAGAGCACATCACCCAGGTGCAACGGCATGGCAAGCCGTTCCAGATGTTCACCCTCTGGATGGCGGCCAACCTGGTCCTGGCCACCTGGGTGATCGGCAATCTCGCGGTGGGGACCTTCGGCGTCAGCATGGTCGGGGCCTTCGTCGCCCTGGCCATTGGCAACCTCCTGGGCGCACTCCTGCTGGGACTTCTCAGCACCTTCGGCCCTCGCCTGGGGGTTCCCCAGATGATTCAGTCTCGGGCCCCCTTCGGTCTCCTGGGGAACTTCGGTCCGGCGGGTCTGAACTACCTGGCCGGGATCGGGTGGTTCGCCGTGAACACGGTCTACGGCACCTTCGCGTTGGCGGAACTCGCCCACCTCAACTACTTCATCGCCCTGGCGATCATGGTGGTGGGCCAGGTGGCGCTGGCGGTCTACGGGCACAACATGATTCACGCCTTCGAGAAGTGGATGAGCGTGGCCCTGGTGGTGGTCTTCCTGATCCTGGCCTTCTTCACCTTCAAGGCTGGCCACTACGGCCTGCCCTTCAACCCCAAGGCCCCGGTGCCGTACGGTGGCCAGACCGGCGGCTTCATCATCACGATCGGCCTGGCGCTCTCCTACGCCATGGGCTGGATGCCGTTCGCCTCCGACTACTCCCGTTACCTGCCGAAGGCCACCAAGCCTTCCAGCATCATCTGGTGGACGGCGCTTGGCATGTTCATCCCCTGCCTGATCCTGGAGTGGATGGGCGCGCTCACGGTCTCGATCGCGATGCCGGTGGCGACTGCGGCCAACCCGGCCAACGCCATCGCCTTCCTGATGCCAGGACCGCTGGCCCAGGTGGCCCTCCTGGCGATCGCGGTCGGAACTGCCTGCGCCAACGCGCTCAACATCTACAGCGGGTCGATGTCCGCCCTGGTGATCAAGGTGGAGCGATCACCACTGATCCGGGCCGGGATCGCGGCCGTGATCTTCGGCGGGGTTACCGCCGGGGTCCTGATCGTGGCCAATTCGACCCTCACCACCGACAAGGAATCCGTGGTCGCGACCCCGATTGTGGCGGGCGCCGCTATCCTGGTGGCCTTGGTCGTGGCCGCGGCGGTGCGCTTCCGATTCCGCCGCTGGCAGGCGGCTGTGGTGGTCGGAGTGCTGGGCGGGTTGCTGGCCACCGGCGGCAGCAATGCGAGTCAGGCCGCCAGCCAGTACAGCGACTTCCTCCTGCTGCTCTCGTACTGGATCGGCCCCTGGGTGGCCGTGGTCTTGGTCGACTGGTTCTTCAAGCACAAGGGGTCGTACGAGCTGCGCGCCCTCTACTCCCAGAGCTCCACCGTCAGGGTGGGGACCATCGCCTGGGTCGTCGGTCTAGCGGTATCAGTTCCCTTCATGAACCAGACCTGGTACGTCGGCCCCATCCCCTCCGCGTATCCCCAGCTGGGTGACGTCTCCTACCTGGTGAGTTTCGTGGTCGCCGGGACCATCTTCGCGATCTTCGGCCGGCCCCATGCCGGTCCGGTCGGAGAGGGTCGGGTGGAGGTGATCGGTGCGGTGCCGAGCTCACCGGAGCCCGCCCTCGCCGCCGAGCTGGGCTACGCCAGCCAGGAGGTCTGACCGCTAGCAGCTGGACCCACTAGGGGGACTCGATCAAATCCCGGCAGGAACCGGCGAGGTTCCTGCCGGGCTCGCCTCCCGCTTGGCTCCGACCCCGCCCGGAACGACCCTCAGTCGTGGCCCCATAGCCACTCCGTGATGACGGCCCGATAGACTTCCGGTTCCTCCTGGAACGGCAAGTGGGACCAGTTTTCCAAGATCACCTGGTCCCGGGCCGCGATCCCCCGGGAGAGGGGCTCCTGGGGCGCCGGGGTAGCCTCGTCGAATTGGCTCGAGGCGATCAGGGTGGGAAGCGTGATCTGGGCCGGTCGGTCGACGGCGGAACAGTCCTTGATTGACCGGATGACCTGACACTCGGAGGGCCCGTTCACGGTTTGGTAAACCGGGCGATCGACGTCGATCACGCCCAACCCAGGAGTGACCCCATGGGGCCAAAACTCGAGCCGGCAGAGATGGCGGTGGTGGAAGACGCCGCAGTCGGCGTTCGCTGAATCATCGGTGGTGCCGGCCGCCTCATGCCGCCGCAGGGTCGCGTCCACCTCCGGCGGCAGGTCGGCCCGGAGCCGGTTGCACTCGTCCACCAAATCTGGATATGAGGCTGCCGAGTTGGAGATGACCGCGACTGCAGCCCGGGCGGCCAGGTGAGCGCCTGCGCCGGGGCCAAAGAGCCGCTCCAGGACTGGCCCGCGATGTGATAGCGATCAGCGAGGGCGAGATAGCGCAGGAGGCTCGCCGGCTCGGCTACGAAGAACTGCACCGTCCAGAAGTCGGCCCCCGCGAGCGGAGATGGGTGGAGTTGCCATTGCCGAGCTGGTCGTAGAAGACGACGGCGCGGCCGCCGCGGGCGAGCTCCGCCGGGGGACTCAGGTAGTCATGGGCGGCGCCCGGCCCCCCTGCCGCAGGACCAGCGGGGCAGGTCCCTCCGGGGACCCGGGCTGGAGCTCGCCCACCACCTGGTACCAGTTCTCGAATTCGCCGAAAGGAACGCGGCCTTCGCTGATGGGAACCGGGACGGCCGGGATTCTACCCGGCCGTCCCTGACCTGGGGGCGCCTAGTTGACGGCTGGCTGGGTGGGAGGTGGGGGAATCACGTCGTGGACTCTGAAGTCGACCACCCGGGGCGGCTGGTCGACCAGGGTGGCCACCACCCGGTACTCGCCCGACTTGGGAAAGACCACGTTCAAAGTCAGCGCCAGCACGGTCCGGAGGTCAGCGCCGGTCGGCAGTCCAGGGGGCCTGGTCGAGTTGAGCTGGGTGCTGACGCTCGCAATTTGGGCCCCGATCGAGTCGTCGATGCTGACCTGGAGCCGGTAGGGATTGCCGCTGGCCGTCCACGGCACCACCACCGTGACCGCGACGCCGATCTGGCTCACCACCGGCTGGCCGTTGGGCAGGGTCGCCTGGCGCCAGTGATCAGTCCAGCCGCCGCCCGAGATGTAGAGCATCCCGTTGACCGCCTCGACGTGATTGGCAAGCATCAGGTTCTCGATCCGGGGCGCTTCCATGGCCACCTCAGTGTGCCGCAAACCGGTTCAGTAGCGAGAGCTCAGCCGACCCCTCGGCGGGGGTCCCTGGTCCCGCCCCAGATCATTCGGCTGGCACCGGGTCCGGACGCGGCTCCACCATCTCCTCCCGCAGCTGCTGCAGCCCGACACTGCCCAGGTTGAGAGCCTGCCGGTGGAAGTCCTTGAGGCGGAAGTTGGGCCAGGACCGCCTCGCCTCCTCCCTCACCTCCAGCCAAACCCGCTCGCCGAGCTTGTAGGAGATGGCTTGGGCGGGAACCCCCAAGTAGCGGTCCACCTCGCCGGTGGAGAACTCCTGGGACCTCTGGGCGCTCTGGGCCATGAACGCCACCGCCAGCTCCCGGGACCAGACGTCGCCCGGGTGGAAAGGCTGGTCCTGCGGCAGCGAGAGCCCCAGGTGGAGGCCGATGTCGACCACCACCCGGGCGGCCCGGAAGGCCTGATTGGCCAGCATCCCCAGGTAGTAGTCGGGGTTCTCCAGGAAGCCGAGCTCGCCCATCAGCCGCTCAGCGTAGAGGGCCCACCCCTCGGCGTGGCCTGAGATCAGACCCAACAGACCCTGAAAGGGATTCAGCCGGTCGCTCAGCCAGCAGACCTGGCCCAGCTGCAGGTGGTGTCCCGGGACTCCCTCGTGGTAGGCGGTCGCGATCTCCGTCCAGAGGGGAAAGTGGGTCCGGCCCAAGGTCGGATACCAGGTGCGCCCCGGCCGGCTGAAGTCCTCCGCCGGGGGGGTGTAGTACATAGCGGGACTCCCCCCGGGCGGAGCCAGCATCGCCTCCACCCGCTGGACCGGCTCGGGGATGTCGAAGTGGACACCGTTGAGCGAGGCCATCGTCTGGTCCAGCAACTCCTGATTCCAGTGACGGAAGTTCTCCTCACCTTCGATGGCCCGCGCGGGGTCGGTGTTCAGGAGCTCGATCACCTGGGCCAGGCTGGCGCCCGGCTGGATCCGCTCGGCGGTGCGAGCCATCTCGTCCTTGATCCTCCCCAACTCCTCCCAGCCCCACTGGTAGGTCTGGGAGGCGTCGATCTCGATCCCGTTGTAGAGCCGGCAGTTCAGCTGGTAGAGCTCGGGGCCGCACCCCTCCTGGTCGCGGGCCTGGCCTAGGTAGCTCTGCTCCAGGTAGTCGGCCAGGCTCAGGTAGGACTGGTCGGCTGCCCGGGCCGCCGGCCCCAGCCGGGCAGTCAGCAGCTGGCTTGGTCCCTGATAACTGGCGGCCAGGCCCCGGAAGAACCCTGGGTTCTCCGTAGTTCCGGCCCAGGCCCGCGCCCGACTGGCGCAGATCTCCGCCTGGTGGCGGGCGGAGACCAGGTCCCGGCTGGCGCCCAGCTCGAGGGTCTCCTGGATCCCCCGCAGGCACTCGGGCACCTTCTCCATCCGCTCGGCGATCACCTCCCAGTCCTGGTCGTCGTCCTGGGCCATCAGGTCGAAGACCCGGCTGGCAATGGTCATCGGTCCGAAGACGCTGAGACCGCGCATCCAGTCGCCCGAGTCATGTATGTCCACCTCGATCTGCAGCCGATCCCGCATCACCGCGGCGGCCAGCCGGTCCCGATCCGTTTCCGGCTCCTGACTCTCCACCTGCCGGAGCGTCGTCCGAGCCAGCTCCGCCCGCGCCTCCTCGCCCTGGGGCGAGTAGTCGGTCAGCTCCGCGTCGTGGCCTAAGGTGCCCCGACTGGAGGCGGAATTGGGATCTAGCTCAGAGTTCCTAGCGAGGTATTCATGCGCGATCTCGTCGACCTTGGTCATTCCCTATCTCTCCTTCAACCGGCGGTGAAACTTCCGGGCGACGCGACTTTGCGGACTCGGGATCAGGGGATGTTTTCGACCACCACCGCGATTCCCTGCCCCACCCCGATGCACATGGTGGCCAGGCCAAACTGGAGTTGCCGCCGCCGCAGCTCATGGATCAGCGTAACCAGGATCCTACTGCCCGAGCAGCCCAGCGGATGACCCAGAGCGATCGCCCCGCCGTTGGGGTTGACCCGCTCGTCCTGGGCGTCCAGTCCCAGCTCCTGGAGCACCGCCAGGGACTGGGCGGCGAAGGCCTCGTTGAGCTCGATCAGGTTGATATCCGCTATCGTCAGGTGGGCCCGCTCCAGGGCCTTCCTGGTCGCCGGGACCGGACCGATCCCCATCACTCGCGGCGGCACCCCGGCCACGGCCATGCTCCGGATCGCCACCATCGGGCGCAGCCCCTGGCTGGCGGCGAACTCTGGCGAGGTCAGCAGCAACGCGGCGGCCCCGTCATTGAGAGGACTGGAGTTGCCCGCCGTGACCGAGCCGTTCGCGGCGAAGGCCGGCTTGAGCTGAGCGAGCCGCTCCAAGGTGGAATCTGCCCGCGGGCACTCGTCCTTGTCGACGATCCCCTGGGCTGTCTCCACCGGGATCAACTCATCTTGGAAGGTGCCTCGATCCTGGGCCGCCAGCGCCCGCCAGTGGCTGGTGTGGGCGAACCGATCCTGGGATTCGCGATCAATGGAGAACATCTCGGCCACGTTCTCGGCGGTCTGGCCCATCGAATCGGTCCCGTAGAGCGCCGCCATCCGGGGATTGATGAAGCGCCAGCCTAGAGCGGTGTCATGAAGGACCCGCTCCCCGCGGGCGTAGCCCCGGTCCGGCTTGGCAGTCACCCAGGGCGCCCGGCTCATCGACTCGACCCCGCCTCCGATGATGGCCGACCCATCACCGTGCGCAATGGCCCGGGCGGCGTCCACCACCGCCTCCAGGCCGCTGCCGCAGAGGCGGTTGACCGTACATCCCCCCACCTCGACCGGAAAACCGGCGAGGAGCAGGGCCATTCGAGCCACGTCGCGGTTGTCCTCACCGGCCTGGTTGGCACAGCCGAGGTAGACGTCCTCGAGCTCCTGAGGGTCCAGGCCGACGCGGTCGACCAAAGCGCGCAGAACCACCGCGGCGAGGTCGTCGGGTCGCTCCCCAGCCAGCGACCCACCATACCGCCCGATCGGAGTCCGGACCCCGTCGACGATCACCGCCTCAGCCACTCTCCGCCTCCTCTGAGTGCTGGAATCCAGTTCCTGGCCAGACCCCTGCTGGTGACGAGCTGCCGGACCACCTCGGGCCGGG
>Ga0307372_10011260_pt1 | contig 11962 bp, 4 predicted proteins | sample OX1MG_FD_202533 | JGI IMG/M metagenome (GOLD analysis project Ga0307372, IMG submission 202533) | Soil microbial communities from Risofladan, Vaasa, Finland - OX-1 | ecosystem: Environmental > Terrestrial > Soil > Coastal area > Acid sulfate soil | place: Finland: Risofladan, Vaasa | collected...
AGAACAGGAAGGCCGTGAGTTGATCCGCCTCGCTGCTGCCACGCGGCACCAAACGTACGAGGTAGTTAGCGATCTCGTCAATGATGATCAAGGTCGGTGTCTTGCCGACCATCTCGGCAATCGTCGGCGTGCTCGGCGCGATGCGCTGCACGTCGTTCTCGCGCATCACGTCGTACGCGTCGAGTTGGTACGCGATTTCACCCCACAAGGTGTAGGTGCGTGTACCGTCTTCATGTCCGATGCCCGTGACGGGGCTCAGGTCGCTGCCAACGACGGCGGCAACCGCGACGGGTGCATCAGGCAGAAGGGAGAGGTTGGCAAAAGCTTCGATGCCGGGGATCGAGCGCCCATGCCTGGCGATGTGGTAGAGCGCGATTAACTGGTGCGTCTTGCCCCCACCGTAACTTGTATCGAGGCGGATCGACGCAGCTCCGCCTCCCTTCCCGGTCAAGCGACCAAAGCAATCATCGATGAGCGTGCGCATCCCAGCGGTCGGGTAGGTCGAGGCGAAGAACTGGTCGGGGAAGCGATAGACGTCGGCCGCCGTCTCGGCAACCACGTTGCTCAGTTTGGCGGCGAACTGGTCTTCCGTGAGGGTGCCCGCGAGTACATCCGGGCGAGGAGTGCAGGTATCGTAAATTGTCTGCATACGCTAGCCTTCTCCCGTTCTAGGGGCCGTGCCCACTGAGAACTCGATATCTGTCAGGGCAACGTCGAGAACACAGTCCAGTCGCCGTACAAGCAATGGTTGAAAGAGTACCTTGCCGTACTCTGGCCGCTTGTAGTCGCACCGAAGAAGGTCTGTCACCGCCCAAATAAACGCGGTATGGTTCTTGATAGCAGAATCCGTCATCAGTAGGAGCTGCTTCTTGTCTAATACCGCTTTTTTCACATCATCTTGAAATAGCTCGTTTGAATCGGAGTACTTACATAGCCATTGACGCCAACTTTGGAGACTCCCTGTCTCTAGTCGACCATCCCAATACGCTCTACTTCAGCATCTCCTTGGCCCGTAGTATAACGCATGATAACTGTACAGGTCAATGACGTGGCCTGTAAAGCCAATGCAACCAATAATAAAAGTAGCAGCAGAGCAGCACCCAAGGTACTAACTTTAAGAGCAAACTACCTACCCTAGTCCATGGTGCTGACTAAAGCAGCAGTTGCCCCTGCGGTACATGTTCGGGTTACATAGGACGAAACTTGCTGATTATTCGGGGCAGCAAGTTTCCTCAAACGAGAACAGACCACCCGAATACTTGTACGCATCTCGACCACGTAATGCCTCCTGTCCACACTTGGGGCATACACACCGCTGCTGTGCACTCTCTTTGATATGTGTCCAGCTGTGAGTTCAACTTGAGTCTGGTTGAACCTGCACCAGCGTAGCAGGTGAACAGCTGCCCCAAATCCGGTCATGAGGCATGTAATCTTAACATTTACACGGTATCTTTTACCGGTTTGTCGTACTGCTTGCTGTCGTGTTCATCATACTGGTAATCCGCGCATTTGTAAAGCAGGAGGGGGTTCCTGTCAGGGCTGTTGCAAGATCGCATCATCCCTAAGCAGCTAAGCAAGCGAGAGCCTTTTCGAAGTAATAAGCGAATTCGCGCCGCGCATGAGCGACATTGGTCTCTCCCTGTCGAGCGAACAGACCAAGGACCGTATTGTTCAGCACGGCGAGCATCTGCGGTGCATGGCCCATACGCAATTGCGCATGATCTTCTCGCATAGTGGCATCCCGTCGATAATGCAGTCCGTTTTCAATTCCCCAATGCCCTCTGGTCAATTGGAGTAATCGTTTGGGGTCGGCCAGGTGAGCAGGCAAACTCGTCACGCCATAGCGCACCTCTGTTTTGGTGGTTCCTCGTGCATCAGTTCTCTGGCTTTCTACTTTGAACACCTGAGCCAGTTCCGGCCAGGTGCTGTAGTCCGCCAACATACTACTCACGGTGATCGAGCGCTTTTCAAGGCGTCCGTGTCCTTTCTCCACCGTCCGAGCGGTGCGGAAATCGGTGGGCAGTGTCGAGGTACCTGCCCGCTTGCGCTGGGGCTGGAAGAGGACGTCAATGTCCTCTCGTAACCCCTCTTGATTGTCTTTGACCGTCCAGAGATAATCTCCTTTGGCTTGCACGATCTGCATACTCAACGCTCGCTGATCAAACATGGCATCCCCGCTGACGACAACTCCACGCAGATCCATCTGGTGGAGGAGTTTGGGTGCATGGGTGATCTCATTGCTTTTCTCCGCGACGCGCATCTGAGCCAGGACCACGCCTTGCTCAGGCAGGTAGGCTGCCAACAAATGGACCCCGCGCGTCTCTCCCAGCGGGATCGTTCCGCGCAGCGTTTTCCCATCTATTGCCAACTGAATGCTGCCTCGCCTGGGTTCAGACTCTCTGGCTACTGTGCCAAAGAACTGCCCGATGATCTGCTCCACCTCAGCCGGCTCTACTCCATGCCCCAATACCCGACTCCACGTACTGTAGTGAGGCATCTTCTCTCGTTTGAACTCAAAAAGCTGACTCAACTCATGCTTGCGCAATTTGGCCCAATGCGCCATAGCGCGACTGCTATCTTGACCTGCCAACTTGGCAAGCATCCCAATCATCAGCAACATCGCCAGCGGATATTGCCGCCCTCGCGGATCTCGTTGGTCAGGGATGGTTTGCAAACGCGCATACAGTGCCTCCAAATCAAATGCCAGAGCTTGTTGGGGAACAGAGAGATGCTTGAAAATTGTTGTATCGTTCATAGAAGAACCTTTCGTGAGGGCTATGGGATATGTTCTATTCATAGAGACTCACGACTGGTTCATTTTATTCCCGACCTTGCAACAGCCCTGGGGTTCCTGTAGGAGTTGGATAGAATGCTTGCAGTTTAGACAGGAGAGCAATCTGCGATAAAGGTTGCCACTCATCAACTTGTTTTGACCTTTTTAGTTCACAGTTTTGGGTAATGATCCCGGCGGTCCAGGGTCCCGACATCTGGCCTTCAGTGTCTTACGGTGTCTTAAAAGGCACGAACGGCTCAACACGAGTCTGACATAACTGCTCACGGATGCGCGGCAGTGCCTTTCTGGCTTCCGAGGAGCCCAACCCTCGCAGGGAGTCGATCTCTTTCACGTTGTCTAAGCTGAACTGTCCTCGACCAATAGTTGGGCTGATGCGCAGCACGTGTTCGTGACCAATCAACACAGAGGCGGTGCCAAGTGAAGAGAAGGATTGGGCCGTCATAAAGACATCGGTGACTTTCAAAGCCCAGTAGCCCATCCCAAGCGGCAACGACCTCGCCAGGCCGCCATGGAGTGGTTCGGTGACACAACCCAGGCTCAGTACGTAAATCTCATCCCGCGACCAACCCAGCACTCCGACCGCCTCGACGACCGCCAACCCGGTCGGATTATTCGCCCACATCCCGCCATCTATGAAGGGGATGCCTTTGGCCGACCGATACGTGGGGAAATAGGTCGGCGCGGCGGATGTTGCGAGTGCCACATCCACTGCACGCTCTTTATAATCGACCTCGAAGCGTGGATGATGCGCGGTTTTATAGAGATGCACCTCCCCGGTCTCCAGGTTGAGCGAGGGGATCACCAGCCGGGTTCGGCTCTCGCCCAGCGTTTTCTCGCCGAACGTCGCTTCCAACGCACGGCGCAAGGGCTGAGCGTGGTACTTGGCGAATCCGACGCGGCGCAGACAGCGTGCAAGGCGGTTCCCCGCGAAGATAGCTGGTCCCAGATGTTCGTAAAAGTGCAGGATGTCTGCCGCCGACAGGCCCAGCCCCAGTCCGAGGGCGATGATGCCACCGGTCGAGGTGCCAGCGATCAGGTCAAAGTAGTGGGTAATGCTCTCGCCCAACGCCTCTTCGAGCTGTGCCAGGAAGGCAGCGGGGACGACGCCTTTGATGCCGCCGCCATCGATAGAGAGGATTCGTTTCATGTCGGCACCTGTGTGGGGAAAAAGTCTTCGCCAAGCAGCAGTTGCCAGGTCTGGACCGCCACCGCTTTGTCTGGTGCGAGACACGCGGCCTGAGCAAGCGAATCGAAGAACACCACCCAATCATGGAAAGTCTTCCAATGTTCCCAGGTCCATTCAGTTTGGCTGAACAGACGGCGCTCTCCGCACGGCGTCATGATGCTCTGCCTGCCTCCTCTCCTCATGCCTCTTCCCCTATAATACCACCCCCCTGCAGACGTGCCTGCTATAGCGTGGAGTACTGCCGCGAGAGAGGACGCCGGGCCGCCACGGAACAGCTGGTCTGGCAAGGAATGCAAGAGGCATTCAAGATGGAACGAGACAACGTCCAGCCCATGATGCGTGCGGAGATGCTTCAGGATCTTGATCATAGGAATGAAGTTTCCTCCCGTTCTCGACTGTGCATTCTTGTCCGATAAGTGCTGCTGGTGGCGACGGGCGTAGCCGTTTTCCCAACTCCCCGTCTTCGGACGGTAGAGGAGGAACGGCTCACCATCTGAGCCGGCGACCCACGGCCTATGCACCACCGGCAGGATCTCGACCTTGATGCCGAGATCCAGCTTGATGCACATGCTGGCGCTCTCGTAGCACACCTTGTCCCGGTAGCGCGGATCGGCGCGGAGCGGAGCAGCAATGGTCTCAAAGAGTTCGTCTCGCTTCCAACGTTGCTCATTCCATAGGGCTACTGGAAGCGCAGGGAGATGGCAGCGAGCAATGATATCGACATCGTTAATGGTATAGATAGCGGTCTGCTGCCTGTAGGAGCCCTGCAGATAACATGTGGGTGACAATCCGGAGGCTAACCCAGAAGTATCCTCGATCAAACGAATAATCGACTGGTGCTCGCTGGCCGCGCGCTGCTCAAACGAGGAGCCGGGATTCAGCTTGCCGAAAAAGGAGTCGAAGTGCTTACCAAGTGCGTGAATAGGCATCGTGCAGAGGCTCCTTCGTTGAATGATCGCCTGGTCTTATAGCGCAGATCCTTTGCGCCCTCGGTTTGCGCTCTTCGCTTCGTCCAGGTAGGAATGTGTGCTCATTGCTCATAGTGCCATCTCACTCAGTGCAGCGGCCTGCCTCGGCCTGCGGCCATCATCCTGGTAGAGCCGCTCCAGGACTGCCACCCGCTTGAGCGGCTCGTACTGGTGGCGTAACTGCATAAAGGCGTCCTTCTTCGCCAGCACCAGCCACCCCTCTCCGACTTGCTCGCCCGAGTGTCCGGTATCCGAGGAGAAGTCCCCATCATTCCACCAGAGGCTCTCCACCATCGTCTGGCCGCTTGCGTCTATCCAGCGGAACAGCCCCTCGCCCGCTGGCTTCCACCCAAGTTGGCGACCGACTTCAGGGTTCAGGGCAAGCCAGTCCTCCCCGGGTGTCGGGGTACCCAGAGGGAGGTGACGGAGAACCAGCGGTATCGGTGTTGTCTCCAGGAGGAGGTGTGGATAGCGCGAAGTCCTACTGGTCGTCTCGTAAAAGCAGGACGGATAACCGCCATCTCGCCTGGCGATATGCGTCGCCGCCGGGCAGACCACCTCCTGGTGAATCTCTGTGGGAGCTCGCCAGTCAAGCCCTTTGAGTTTTGTCTGGGCGCCTACGACGACGAGATCATCCGGTGCGGCATGGCGGCTCGCCTTCACCTGCTGCATCGTTTGCCCCAACCAGGCCTGATAGCTGTCTCGCTCGTATCCGATGTGCTCTATCGAGGGGATGTACGACGGCTTCACCGCAGGCTCAACCAGGAGCAGGGAGAGGTCCTCTACCATCAAGAGCGGCTCCAGAGTTCGCAGGTCGCGCTCGCTTAGCAGGCGAGCATCGAGCAGTTCGGCGGCGACATGCATCATGGCCTGGTGAACTACTACCAGGGCGGGTTTCTGATAGGGGAAGTGCAGCACCAGGGCCTCCAGGCGTTTCCGAAGCTGTCTTTCGTTGTAGGGCAGTCCCTCGCCCTGCTCGATGAGTTGCCTCACCAGTTGCGCTGTGCGGTGGAAGAGGTTCTCTTCCGGCAGTCCTGCGGACTCGGCGATCCGCGCCAGACGGTACTGGAACAGGCGGGTGAGGTCGACCGGGTCGCCCGCCTCCACGAGCCATTGTTCGAGCGCGTGCATCTCCCGGTCAATAAGCTGCCCGGCGATATCGGGTGGGAGAGCCAGCTGGTACACCGCGGGGAGCGCGGCATACGGCGATGGCGGCGGTTCGAGGCCGAGGCGCTGGCAGAGCCGTTGGGCAGTACTGCGAATGCCATAGTGCGTCGATTGAGCCCGTTTGATCAGCCCTTCGTGAAACGGCGCGAGCGCGCCCGGTTCTCGCCAGCTCACCGCTTCCAGTATATTCAGCAGACATTCCTGGTCACGTTCGCTGCCATCGAGCAAGACGCTTACCCGCTCGCGCACCACCTGGTTCTGCTCAACCAATGCGTGGCCGACGATGCGCTGGGCAGCGCGAGCAAGCCTGCCAACTGGATGATTTACATGGGACAGCACGAGGTCGGTGAGCGCTGCTTCCGCCGTGTCGTCTGCTACATCCTCACTCAACGCTTCCGGGTGGTCATCAACCACTGGAGCGATCTCGAAGAGCGCAGAGACGTGTTGCTCAATCTCGGACCACACCTCGCGCACGGGCACCTGCGGTGTCAAAAGCGGGAGGATCTCGTCAAGATTCCGCACGGCATTCTGTGGGTACCATTTCCCGCCGAGGAGATCACTGAGCAGTGTGTCGTAGACGAGCGGTCTCGCACGCGCTGGATCGACCTGCACCAGCACTCCCAGCGCCTCCAGGCGCGTGCCCTCCCCGTAATAGCGATCCCAGCCGAACGCTTGCGGGATCTCCATCGCTTCCTGGGCAAGTGACCGGGCATGTTCGCGCTCACCCAGAGTCAGCATCCGCGCGCTCAGGAGGTTCAGCACCTGGGCACGGTGGATATCGCCTCTGAACAGGCGAGCCAGTTCAAGCACCTCCTCGCTTCCCGATTGTCCCGCAAGCTGCGAGACGACCGGGACCCAATCGAAGAGAGACTCTGCATGTTCCTGCTCGAACAACGTGCGCAGGTCGGCCAGGGTTGAGACACGTCTGCAGACCTCTTCGACGAGCAGGACGGAGTTGTCTTGCAATCTGAGGAGGAAAGAGGACCGATCATCCGTCCTGGTTGGTTGGCCCTCTGACGGTGCGAGCCCTCCCTGCTCCGGATCCGCATGCAGAGCTGCAAGCGCCCGAAGGACCCCGCGAAACCACTCCGGGCGGGTCGAAGGGAGCGCGTACCGGCGCACCTGCGTCACGAAGTGGCGGGTCATCTCGAGCGCGTACTCCCTCCCGTAGAGGCTGGCGACCTGTTCGATCAGCGAGGTGACCAGGTGGGGCGCGGCCTCCTGAGCGAGGGGCAGCAGGAGTTCCTCCAGGCAGGAGACGATGAGCGGAAGAGGCGGCGAGGGAGCATCGAGGGCCGCGTCCAGGAGGGCCGCGAACGCTTCTTCGTAGTACAGGACGCCTCGGTCGCTAAACCAATGAAACAGGCGGATCGTCCGGCGGGGGCTCCAGGAAAATGTCGCGGCGAGAAGCCCGTCAGCCGCCAGCCAGCTCGCCTTGCGCTCTGTACTCTCCTCAAGGGTCAGGATGGCCTGGGCAAACCACATGGTACGCGCGGCGGCCTGTTCTGGCTCCAGCTCGTGGAGCTGTTTGAGCCACGCTATCCAGTTATTCAGTTGATAGTCCTTGCGGTAGCCCACGCCGAAGGAGTGGAAGAGCATCTGCCCGAGAAGCTGCGCTGTGCGTGCGGGCTCCCCGATGCTGGCCCAGGCCTCCGCCTGGCTGTGGCAGGCCTGCACTCGACCGGCAATATCCTGCCCGGCGAGCATAGCTTGTTCGAGGGAGGAGAGCCGCCGGCTGATCTGCTCGCGTTCAATGCCAGCCCGGTAGCAGGCCAGCAGAATGCGACGCTGCACCTCCGTCGGCCAGTATGCTCGCGTTTCATCGCCGTCCCATTCGTGTTCAAACAGGGCGTAGAGCTGCCTGGCCGCCTGCTGGCCGTGCTGGGCAACGGCGCCCACCAGCTTCGCATAGAGGTCAGGGAGGGCGCCCTGGATGATATGCCACCGCCGCAGCGACAGCATCTGCTCGGGATCGCGATAGAAGCGGCGGAGTAAAGGAAAGGCCGTTTCACGCAGGGCCTGGGCATCCAGTTGTTGCCCGCGCCACGCCCTGGCCCAGAGGTGGGCGATGAGACAGACGGCTCGCTCAAGCTCAACGATTTCCTGGTGGTCTGCATCACCGGAATCGGGAAGAATCTCGGTGACCGATTGCTGATTTCCCAGGGTGTACAACAGTCGGTTCAGGCGGAAGCGTTGCAGAAACGGCTCTAGCCCGTCCTGGGAAGAGAAGACATCCACCCTCAAGTCGGGCTGCGGGACCTCGTCGAGCCATTTCCTGGTCTGCTGTTCGTCTCCGATAATGCGGTAGGTCCCCTCGGCAAGTGCGAGACGGGCGGGAGCGTCGAGCGGCAAGGTCTGCGCGCTTAAGAGCACCTCGTCGAGGGTCTGCCGCGCCCGCTCCGAGTCGCGATGCTGGAAGCACTGGCGCCACGTCTGTACCTGCAGCCAGAACCAGTACCCGTCGCCCGCCCGCTGTCCTGTTTTCAGCGTTTCGCTGACGGTCGCCAGCTCCTCCCACCGTTCCTCGCTCAGCAGCGCCAGTCCTACAGCGTACACGAGTCGATGCTGGAACGCGCGTGTCTCATCAGCGGTGTTCTGTCGCCTCCTCGACCGGGCCGGGAGATGCTGGAGTTGGCGGATGCGTTGAAGGACCGTGCCCAGTTCACGAAAGTGGATGGCCGTCATAGCCCACGTCTCAAGGAGAGGGTAGACCTTTTCCGCATCAGTGTCGGCGAGCGGGTGGGAAGGGGCGAGCAGGACGAGCGGCTCTGCAAGCTCGAAGACCCTCTCCGCTTCCTTGAGCGCCCCTGCTACTTTGAGTCTCACACTGGTGAGCAGCGCGCTGGTAGGCTTCGCGCGCAGGCGATTGCCGTCGCGCATGTACGCCACAATCGTGGGGATATGCTGCTCATCCGGCTGCAAGAGGTGGACAAACGAGACGTCTTCCAGGAAGAAGTCGCGCTGCTCGATCTCCGCGCCGATCAGCAGCAGACGGGTGACCGCCACCACGTCCCGCACTGCTGCGGCGACCTTGAGCGCAAGCTGAATATCGGTCCGGATGGCGTCGATGGGCCTGAAGGCCAGAAACTGCTGGCGAAACCAGGCTTGTGTCGCGCGCTCCAGTACGGATCGCTGGTCGCCACTCTGGAGTCGATGATAGAGCTCCTCCCAGGACCAGGGAGAATCCCCGAGTGCGTCAGCACAGCGATCTGCCAGTTCCTTGTGGTATGCCCGGTCGAGCGCCGGGTCAATTTCCCCCGTGAAAGATGCCGCGGTTTTGGCGATGAGAAACTGGCGGAAGCTGTTGTGGAAGAAATACCAGCGGTGCTCGTCTTCCTGCCGGAAATAGTGTTTGGCTGTGCGGTAGAAGCGTCTCATCAACTCCTGCGGGGTCCACTCCGCTACCCAGTGTAAGTCGATGAGGCCGCGCAAGCGGGCGATCAGTCCGAGCAGGTGAACGGTCTCGCTCTCAGCTTCGATCTGCGCCCAGTGGCTCTCATAGATCTCTTCAATACTGCCGGTGTAAGGATGAGTAGTCTCGAGGATCGCCTGTCGCTCCTGCTCGTCTGGCGCATCCCGGAGATGATTCAGCAGGTAGGTCAGCGCGAGCGGGTGGCCTCCTGAGAGGAGACAGACCTGTTCCACCTGCTGTGCCGTCAGACTGTCGAGCAGGCCAACCAGCTCGATAATACGGATGATGGACGCGCGACCGAGCGTGTCCATCTCGATGCGACGTTCCGACTGCCGGATGGCGGCCCCTACCTGGGGAGGAAGGTCGTTGAGCTGATCGGTCTGGCTTCCCAGTACAAAGTAAACGCCCTCCGGAATGTGCGCGGGAAGGGGCAGCTCAGCAAGCAGCGATCGCTCCGGATGTTGTTCCCGGCCAATATGGTCGAGACCATCCACCAGGAAAGTGGTTTTGCGCCCCGTCGCTCTCCAATCTTCATGGAGCTGTTGAAGTTGACGGTGAAAGCGCTGGCGGAGCAGGAACGCATCGTCAGTCGCCAGGCTCTCCCCGGCCCGGAACCCTGCGCGCTCAAGCACCAGGACCATGTCGTGGAGGAAGGAGAGCGCCTCTCCCCGCTGCGGATTAGGATCTTGTCGGTCAGGGACATAAGCGTAGTAGGGGATTACACGCTCCTGGCGCGCGAGTAGGGTTTTGGTCAGGCACGTCGATTTGCCGGAGCCAAGAGGGCCGAGGACCGCGATGTACCCACCCGGCGATATCTCTAAAGCGCGTTCGAGCTGGTCGATCGTTGCCTGGATCGGGACGTACCGCAGGTCGTCTACCTCGAACTCGTGGGGATGCCTCAATTCAAAGAGATGTCGCCATCCCAGGCGGCTGAGCAACTGGTTCCGTGTGAGATCAACGATCCGCTCCGGACTGGCGACCGTATCAGCCAGAAAATAATAGAGATGCTCCAACTGCGCTTGCCTATGCAGGCCATTGGGGTCGTGCTGGCCGTGCATATCGGGAAGTTGGTATGAGAGTTCGAGTTCACAATCCTGGACAAAATCAGCAAACTCGGCCGGGGGAAGCAGACTCGCGTCTCGCAGGGCCTCCCACGCCGGTTGCCAGGAAGGAGGAAAGCTCTCCACCGGCCCAGCAGGCGTGTTTCGCGAAGGGGACCAGGCCTGCTCCAGGAAGGCGGCAAAGTGGGGTGGTTGAGGAGCAGTGGGTCCGATCGGGACCCTATCATTCACAGAGGGATACCTGTTGGTGACCAGGTGAACCACAATGCGGTGTGAGGGGTAACGCGCGCGCAGAGCCTTCCAGCCCTCGGCGAGGTCAGGAAAAATGACCAGCAGATCCCTGAAGGAGAAGGCACCGGGATAACCTTCCCATTTCATTTGATAGGCATCAATACGGGCGAGGCTTTCGATCTGGAAATCATCAACGCGGCCGGCATCGGGGTCGGCCAGGCGGATTTTTTGTAAGCGGCCATCGCGCAGGTGCGTGAGAAGAAGCGATGCCGCACCAAGATACTGCGGATGGTATCCGCCCATGGCACGTCGTTCGCCTTCTCCGGGTCTGGTATTCGTCACTCCTGTGGTTTCCCTTTCCACTTACCTTCAGCATCGATAGTGCTTTTGCGGACAAGAAAAGAAGATGAAGCCTTGCAAATTTTACCATACTTCAGTATGGCTGCATAGATAGTCCACAATCAATCTGGCTCCTTTCAGGACAGCCCCTTACCCTCGGCGATCAAGCTGCTCACTGGAGAGACCTGGTGAAACTCCTCCTTATAGAGAGTGTAACGCACGCCTGTTGCATGTCACTTCGGACCGGACGATGTGCGTTCCATCCTCATCATGTGCCGACAGCAAGTTCTTGCCGGAGTGTCTCGAGCTGCGAGCGTTCCCAAGCAGCATAGGTCTTTGGGTCGGCCAGGAAGCGTTCCCATGCCTCTCCGAACAGCGTTGGCAGATCGTTTGCCGGATTGCCGGGCTGATCAAAGCCGCGCACACCGAGTGACCGACACCCGGCGATAATGCGCTCGGCCAGGGACTCGAGCAACGTCTGGGGATAGCACACCTCATAATCCTGCGGACAGCCCTCGCGGCTGGCATCCAGATAGCTGTTCCAGAGTACTGTGATCCTGGCGCCTGCCTCTGTCGCGCCCATGTGGGTAAGGACAGCCACCATACCACGCAACCTTGCCTCATCCGCCGGGTGATCCGCTCGCTCGCCGAGGGTTGGGTGGTAGGCCGCCGAGCTCGTGCTCGCACACAACCGCACGTGCTGCCACCCGTAAGCTGGACCAACGAGATAGGTGGCCACCATGTCTGCGACGAACTCCAGCAGCCAGGATCCCTCCCACTGTGCAAAGAGGACCGTATAGAGGG
>Ga0307372_10011262_pt1 | contig 11961 bp, 15 predicted proteins | sample OX1MG_FD_202533 | JGI IMG/M metagenome (GOLD analysis project Ga0307372, IMG submission 202533) | Soil microbial communities from Risofladan, Vaasa, Finland - OX-1 | ecosystem: Environmental > Terrestrial > Soil > Coastal area > Acid sulfate soil | place: Finland: Risofladan, Vaasa | collected...
CTGCACAGAGCGGCCTGGAACCTGCAGAGGTGCATCCGGTGGTTTGGGGCCGGGATAGCGACACAATCTCGGGTGGAATACGAAAGCGGATCTTGTGCGGTCTCCGGGGCAAGTCCCGGAGACCAGCTACTCCGTGCTTCTCATAGCGCTCTTTCCCGATGTAAAAAAGCGCCCGCGATACCCCCAAAGAACCGGCAGGTCTGGCTGACGTTGCCGCTGATGCGCTGCGCATGCTGCAGCATGCGCAGCCTGGCTTTCACCTTCCTTGCTTGGATCTGCTCGTACGCTGGATTCTGCATCCCGAACCTCCTGCGGTGGCCTGTGAGAATACCCCACCTGTCCGGGTTGTCTATTAGCAGCTACACTGTAGGCAATGCCCTTTCTGTCCCAATAGCGAATCCACCAGAATTCCGTGCCTGCCCGCCGATAAACCACACCGTCATATTGCGCGCTCTAGGCATTCTCCATCTCCTCTTTGAACGACGCGCGGAATGTTTCGAGATCCGATTTAAGGAACCGGATATTACGACCCATCACGCGGAGATGGGGAATCTGCTTTCGTTCAACCCAAAGATATACGGTCTGTGGGCTTACGCCAAGATATTTGGCCGCTTCATGGACCGTCATCGGGAGTTCGTCCGGTGTTGCCGAATACCGAAGATGGGGTTCCATGATGGAATTGTGGTTCATCGCCATTCTCTCTTGTTTTGATGCACTTCGGTTGTTTGCGGAGAATTTGTCTGCCCTGTTCCGACTCTTCTTGCGCTTTGGTTTGGGTGAGCGAGGAGGCAGAACGAATAAGCGTAGGAGCCTCTTGCGTTGCAGAGTTGCATGGCATCTGGCTGTGCCGCCCAAATCAATATGAGTCAGTACGGGCTGGGGAACGGGGCGAGGGTGCCCGGTGACGGCATGTTAAAATCTCCGGATGGCAAAAAGAACAATCTCCCCTGGCGGCACGATCGATGGAGTGGTCGAGCTGCCCGGCGACAAATCGATTTCGCACCGCTATGCGATTCTTGCCGCGCTAGCCGAAGGCCGGAGCGAGATCTCCAACTACGCTTCGGCCGCCGACTGCCAGAGCACTCTGGAATGTCTGCGCTGCCTGGGGGCAATCGTCGAACTGAGCGAGCGCAGCGTTCGCATTACAGGGGTGGGGCTCGACGGCTTGAAGGAGCCTCGGCGAACGCTCGACGCCGAAAACTCTGGCTCGACCATGCGCATGCTCGCCGGAGTGCTGGCCGGGCAGGCGTTCAGCACTACGATCACAGGGGACGAGTCGCTTCGGCGGCGTCCCATGCGGCGAGTGATCGAGCCGTTACGACAGATGGGCGCCGAGATTCGCGGTCGCGAAGGCGATCGCGCACCGCTCAAAATCCACGGCGGGCACCTGCGCGCGATCGATTACACCACCCCGGTTCCAAGCGCGCAGGTGAAATCGGCGATTCTGCTGGCGGGCTTGTATGCGGATGGCGTGACCACCGTGCGCGAATCGGTTTCCACGCGAGATCATACCGAAGCCGCACTGCGCGAATTCGGAGCCACTATCGAGAGCACCCGGGGAACCATCCGGATTCATCCCCGTCCGAAACTCACGGCGCGCCAGCTTGTGGTGCCCGGCGACCTTTCGGGAGCTGTGTTTCTGATCGCTGCGGCGCTCATTTTGCCCGAATCCTCGCTGATGTTGCACAACGTAGGCCTGAATCCCACACGCGCGCGTGTGCTGGATTTTCTGATTTCCATCGGCGCCCAGATCAATGTGGCGTCCGTGCAGATGAGGAATGGCGAGCTAGTTGGAGATGTGGCCGTGCGCCACACGCCGCTCGGCGGCGGCAGCATTTCCGGGGTGCAGGTGGCACAGATGATCGACGAATTGCCCATGCTGGCGGCGCTCGGACCTTTCACCGAGAAGGGAATCGAGATTCATGACGCCCAGGAATTGCGCGTCAAGGAAAGTGACCGCATTGCTTCGCTGGCCGAGGGGCTGCGCCAGATGGGTGCGCTCGTCGAGGAGTCTCCTGATGGGATGCGCGTGGAGGGCCGCGCAGCCGGAAAATTGCGGGGCGCGAAAATTGATCCTCACGGAGATCACCGCATCGCCATGGCGTTGGCCGTTGTCGCGCTCGGAGCTAAGGATGATACCGTGATCCGCGATGCTGATTGCGTAGGTGTTTCCTTTCCTGAGTTTTTCGCGACTCTCGATCGCCTGCGAGGCGCTGAAGCGCACAAATCCTAGTCAGCTTCCTCAGCCGCGCAGGTACACGCAGTTGGTTGTCCCTTGTCGGTACAGACAGTCCACCTCCAAAGTGCTGGTTTCCGGGTATGGTCCGCGAAGTGCCTCCCGCCTACACTGACGCCCGAATCGAGATTTAATGCTGGCCTCCATCGGCGTACTGCTTCTCTTATTCGGGATGTACGCATTCTTCGCGCTGCGCATGGCGAAGGGCGAGATCATCGCGCTGCTGGCGGTCGGATTTCTCCTCGTAGTGACACAGTTTGCGAAGCGAACCAAGAGCGACGCTTCTGCCGCGGTACGGAAAGGAGAGGCAAATGACGCCTGACAAAAACGTAAAGTGCGCGCATCCGAATTGTTCCTGCCAAGTCACCGGCGAGAAGTACTGCAGTCCTCAGTGCGAAGCAATGGAAAAAACTCCTGATATCGACTGCCGTTGCGGCCATTCCGGCTGCAAGAGGAAGGCGCACTAATTCATAAAAGATATTTTTGCAGCATGGAAGCCAGCAGGCTTGATAAGCGGTAGGGCGGGCACCGTTGGTTATGGGCGCCGAATTCAACGCAAAACAGGAGGCCGTAAACACATGATCATACTGCTGATTATTTTGCTTCTGCTAACGGTGGGAGGGCTGCCAGCGTGGCCGTATAGCCGCGGATGGGGTTACTACCCAAGCGGCGGCCTGGGACTGATCCTCGTGATTGTGGTCGTGCTGCTTCTGCTTGGCCGTTTGTGATTGCTCGTTCATTGCCACTGCGTCCCGGTGTTTGATTCTCTTGCGTGCCACTGGGACGCAGTGGCCGTTTGCAGACCGCATCTGCGTAGCGAGGGCGCGAACATGCCTCTGATTCAAATACTTATCGTTCTGATTGTTGTGGGAGTTCTGCTTTGGCTGGTCAATACGTTTATCCCCATGGCGGGATCTATCAAGTCGATCCTGAACGCGGTGGTGGTGATCTGCGTGGTTGTTTGGTTGCTGAATGTCTTTGGGCTAATGAGCTCCATCTATAGGATTCACGTCGGTAAATGATGCCGTTGTGTGCGGCCTGCGAACCTGTCCTTCTTCTAAATATGGAAGCTTCGTTTTGGTTTTTTCATAAGGGCTGAACTCTCTATTCTACTTTGCCGGTTCGAGGCTCATTTGCTGGCTGGCATGTCTTCCCACTGACTCGCGCGAATAGAGCATGGGAATATATTGACCCTGGTCCCATAAGGGGAGTAAATCGGCGTAATGCGGACTCCCTGGCTGGCCGCTCTCGCCCGGAGAATCCACCATCACGGAGTTATCCCACGCGCCGACGTCGACAATCTGACGCCAGGTAGGCCCTCCGGTTTGATAGAAAAAGCTTTCGCCCCGAGGATAACTGGTGGGGTTTATTGTGCTGGCATCCCCTGGACGAGGCACCGGGCCAAGATCAACCAGGGATTTCATTTCCGGAATGGATTCGAGCGGATGGTGGAAGATAACCACATGGATTCGGCCCCATGCCCACTTTGCCGGATCATTTCCTTCCAACTGACCCAATCTCGCATAGGCAGCCTCGAGCGTCTCGTGCATTAGCCGGTCGCGGGCGGCCACCGGCTGGTCGCCGAATAGATTCGAATCCGGATGCTCCAAATCACGAATGACGAGGTCGATATTCAACGTGTTTACAATCCGCGTAATCGCGGCCGAATTCGGGCCCGCGGCAGCGCGGCGCGTAACTGCGTCCTCAAGATTCATCAGCCACAGCTCGTAGAGAGCTGCCCCGGCTGATTCTCGCGTGACTGCTCCGTCCCAGTGAAGCAACATCTGGGTGGCGGCGTCCCCGCTGTTGCCGCCTGTCTGCTGCAGTAGCTGCACCAGCTCTCTTCCGGGCAACGGCGTAACGTCGTTCTGAATCCGTTCCATATCCTCAATCGTCAGCCTGTGTCTGCTTTGCACCGCTTTTGTCAGCAGTTCTGATATGCGGTTAAAGCGATCGGGAGACGACCATTCGTAGCCTACCTTGTATGGATAGTCCTCCGGAATCATTCTCTGGTTGGCGGTGGCGATGAATCCTTTCACTGGATTGAACTGCTTCGGCAGTTGGGATGTGGGAATCCAGGGGCCCCACTCATAGCCTCCATCACCGGGTTCTGGCATCAGCCCCGTCCAATTTTTGCGGATAGGCTCGAGCCCTACCGAATGCTCGCCAATGTTTCCGTCGACATCCGCATACACGATGTTGTGAGTCGACACTTTCCAACGCTTCACTGCGTCTTCAAATTCCGTCCAGTTTTTCACCCGATCCATGGTGAGGCACCCGAGATACCCGGCCGCTCCCGGCTCGGCCAACACCGAGCGCAGTGCCAGAGCGCGATGCGTGGCTGCGTCCTCCCATAGGACCGGACCATGCCGGGTGAACTTGAGATCCACCTCCCGATCCGGTTGCCCCTTGATGTGAAAGGTCTCCTTCAGAACCTTCATGGACTCCCAGCCGGATTCCGTCTTGTAGTGGAGTGGATTTCTTGCATCGAGTTTCTCAATGTAAAGGTCTTGTTGATCCATGCCGAAGATGGTCCAGCCAAAGGCCACACGCTCGTTGTGCCCGCCTTCTATGCCGGGCGAGCCAGGTTCGGTGGTGCCGATCACATCCCAACCCGGCGAGACCAAGTGAATGAGGTATCTCAGCGAGGGAACGACATCCACGGTCCGGTGAGGATCATTTGACAAAATAGGCCTGCCTGTCTCGGTCAACCTGCCCGACACAACCCAGTTATTGCTTCCCCAGTGCTCGCTGTCCCACTCGGCTGGATAGCTCTCCGTCGTCTGATTTCTCGGCGGGAAAGTAATCCCCACGTCGCTTCCAACCAGGTTCCGGACGAGAGCGGGCGACAAGCCGTTGTAGTCGGCGCCGGGAGCGGGATCTAATTCCAGGGGTGGATCGAGATTGTAGAATTGCGAGGCCCTCTTCGCCCCGATCATCGTGACCAACTGCGCGTGCGCCAGTTCCGTAACCGCATTCCGCGTCATGGGAAATCCTGCCATCCGCGTCAAGCAATCTTCTGGCTTCCAGAGAGAGGGCGCAAAACCGGCCTCCTTGAATTCCACAGGCAAGCCCGGGCCCCCCGGCGCCATGCACACGTTGATGTAAGCGTTGATTCCTTCGGTGAAGGCTTCGAGGATTTCCTTGGCGTCCGGAGCGTAACTCGCATACTCCGCAGCCATGTCTCCGCGATATTCCAGCAGCCTTGCCCCGATGTCCCGGTCGAGATATTTGGGCCCCAGCACTTCCGCCAGAGTTTCTTGGCCGACGCGCTTCCACAGCTCCATCTGGAAGAGCCTGTCCTGCGCGGTCACAAAGCCTTGCGCGAAAAACATGTCGTGCTGATTTTGAGCGTAGATGTGAGGAACGCCCCAGGTATCGCGGATTACCGTGACCTGCTTTTCCAGGCCAGGCAGCTTTCTCGTGCCTTGCGTATCCGAAAGCGCTGCGTGCGCGGCTTTCACCAGGGGGCTTGGAGCTTGTGCCGAGGCCTTCTTCGCGCCGGACGCAGCGCCTGCAGTGCCGCCGCCTTACAGCGTAAAAATAGCGCACATGCTCGCGCCTGCAATCAACGCCAATATTGGAAGCCACCGCGCGGGATGGTGCATGCCGGTTCCCCCTATTGCCGTTAAATTAACCCATTACGATCGCGCCCGACGGATCGCGGCTGCGCGAGGGGTGGTTTGAAAGGTGTCTTGTTTCCCTTCTTCGCGACGAGTCAAGCATGAGAGAGTGCTACTACTAAGCGTGCCTGAATGTCAATCGATACATCTTGGGGAGCGATGGTGCCGCGCCACGGCAATGGCAGACGTCAATTTCGCGCTAGAAAATCCGCGTCGCATCCGCCTCGGCGTGCGCTCTGGCTGTTTCGTCTCGCAGGATTTTAGCCCTGGCTGTTTGATCGAAATGATCCCAGTCTCCTCGTACAAATTCGATCGCAGATAAGTAATCGAGGAGTGCTTGGCGCGCCGTGCGTTCCGCGGTATTACCCGCATGAAGGTTGTCGAGAGACTGTCGTGCATTCCGTAACAGAGGATCGTACGCGATGAAGGGGCCGCGATGAGAGCGGTCGCAGCGCTTGATCGCAGCCAGCACATCGCGGCCCTGCGACACAAATTGAGGCGACATCGGCAGCGTCACTCGGTTAGGCGAGCAGGATGCTATCCATAGAACAGTGATCGCGGCTAGCAGACCAGCCGAGACAATTTGGGCCGTTGGTCGTTTCATGAAAGGATGCCGGTTGCAATATCCCAAACGAGCTAGCCTAACGGCTTCCCCGCAAGCCATCTTTTCCCGCGGGCATACAAGGCTTCAACCTCCGGTCCTTTGAGGCCTGGCCTCGTTCCTCGAATTTCGTAGCCAGCTTGCGTCTGTAGATAAGCCAGATGGCGATACCCGGCTGGAAAGCTTTCCAATAGGTTGGAATCCAGATGAATCGTCTTCCCGGGGTCGACGGGATCCATGCGATCCTTCTCGTAAATGGGCTGGCGAAAGACGATTGCCCATCGTCCCTTTCGCTTTTCAAAGAAATCGTAGAAGCGGCCGGTACACAAGACGTCGCAAAGAGTTTCATGGACCGGCGCCCGCTGGGAAATGGTCATTTTAGTCTGCGCGATCGCCCGGTCGCCCGCGACGTCAATCGTGCTTCCTCCCAGGAAATGCAAAATACTTACTCCTCGTTCGAAACCTTCGCGCCGTGCGCGCACGAATTCCTCGGCCGGCCCTTCGAGCCACGTCGCCGACATGAAAGCGCCCTCGTGCCAGACAGTGCGGAAACGATCCCAATCGCCCGAGTCGCTCCAGACCACCCAGTTTTCGATGACTTCTCGAATCAGGAGTTTTTCCAACATGTCGTTGTTCATGCTCAGCCTTTCAATTTGGAGGATTTGTGAAGATAAGCATGGATTGCATAACCGGCTTTTGGGGCGGACTCGAAACCAGAATTCGCCAGCGGTTCGCGCTGAATTACGTGGCCACCGACGCCACGGCGGCGAGGGCGGGGATCTCGATATGAATTTGCGTGCCCTCTCCTTCCTGGCTGAGGATATCCATCTTGAACTGATCCCCATAGAGCAGTCGCAACCGTTCGTGGACGTTGCTGATGCCGATGCCGCCGCCATACACATCCAGAAGACGTTCCGGCGGAATACCTATGCCGTTGTCTTCGATGTCGATCATCAGCCGGCCGTCGCGGCGATGCGCGCGGAGGCGGATTTTCCCGCCCTCCAGCCGGGGCGCCAGGCCATGCTTGATCGAATTTTCCACCATGGGCTGCAGCAACATGCTGGGAACGAATGCCTCAAGCGTCTCGTCGTCGATCTCCTTGAAAATCTGCAGATTGTCGCGCCCGAAGCGAATCACCTCGATATCCAGATAGTCGTCGATGAAGGCGAGCTCCTCGCGCAACGGAACGAACGTCTCGTGCTTCCGCAGGAGACGCCGCAAGATATTCGAAAGCTTCAGCACAACGCCGCGCGCCATGTCCGGATCGAAGCGGATCAGCGACGACACCGTGTTGAGCGTGTTGAAAAGAAAGTGCGGATTGATCTGGCTGGTCAGCGCATCCATGCGGGCCTTGAGCAGCAACCGCTGATTCTGCTCGAGGTTCATTTCGATGCGCGTGTTATTCCAGATTTTCACCGCCATGGCCACGCACATCACGGAAGAAAGCACCACGAGCGCCATGTAACCCCAATTGCCGGAATCGATCGGAAACAGCCAACGCGCGGGCACGTGTTCGGATAGCTCGATGGCGCCGGCTTCCAAGCCGGCACAGGCGAACAACGGCAACATCGCCCAATTGCCTTTGCCATACCTTGCGGCTTTCCAAAGCCATTGCGGAATATTCAAAAACAAGAACGGCCCGAAATGCCATACATCTTCTTTCTCCGGGATTACCTCCCGCACCACACCGGCCAGCAATCCGACCAGCGCGGCGATAGGGCTCGCTAACCACTCATGATTGCCAAACGCAGGAAGGCTGATGAGCGCTCCGCCCAGCAGGCCCACCACCTGCCCCCCGATCAGGCCCATTAAAAACGCCCCTTCGAGCATGAGATCGAAGAAGCGATAGCTGCCAAAAATGCGCAGCATCACTCCGATCGCCAAAGGCGGCACCAGGAACAGCAGCAGTTTGACTTTTTGATCGGAATCGCGATTTTCGGTAAATACAAGCGCGCGAAACGAGCGGAAGCGGACCAGTAGCGCGGCGAGCGCCGCCGCCCAGCCCACTTTCAGGACCAACGTAAACAGCAGATCTCTTCCGCCGGAGAGTGTATCCATCTCGCTCGCAGGCCCGCTCGGGATTTCCCTCGGGCTACGTTAGCCAAAGCAGCCCGAGATGTAAAGGCAGCCAGCGCGAGCCGGTTCGAGGAACGCCCTCGCGAAGCCTGCTATAATGGCGGATTCCCATGAAGCAGCGGAAACCAACTAGCAAAGCCCGTATCGTCGCGCGCGCCGATTTGCCCTCGCGTTTCGGGCCATTCACGATCGCCGGCATCACGGGGCGCCGTGCGGGTGAAGAAGCCGTCGCCATTCAGCACGGGCGCATTGGAAGATCGAAAGCTCCGCTGGTGCGCATCCACTCGCAGTGCCTCACCGGCGATGTGTTCGCATCGCAGCGATGCGACTGCCGGGCACAGCTCGAATTGTCGCTTCGCAAAATTGCCAAGAGCGCCTCCGGCATCGTGCTCTACCTTCCGCAGGAGGGCCGAGGAATCGGCCTGATCAATAAGCTGAAAGCCTATCAGCTCCAGGATCAAGGCCTCGACACGGTGGAAGCGAATCGCCGTCTCGGTTTTGCCGCCGATTCCCGCGACTATGAATTTGCAGCTGAGGCGCTTAAGTCCCTCGGTGTCCGGAGCGTGCGCCTTCTTTCGAATAATCCCGATAAAGTCATGCAGCTCGAACGCGCGGGAGTTCGCGTCGTGGAGCGCATCCCGTGCAGGCCTCGCACCAGCCATCACTCGCGAGCCTACCTGCGCACCAAGAAGAACAAGCTTGGCCATCTCCTCGATGGCCTGTAGAAATATTCCCTTGCACGAAGCGGCGGCATTCGCCCGCCAGAAATGTTCCCTGTACCTCGCGCGGAAATCGCGGCGCGGCAGGATCAGTGGGGACGCAACGAAGAAACTATCCCCCGCCGACGAAATGGACGATCTCGAAGCTGTCGTTGGACTGGACCGCGGTTTCTTTCCACCGTGCGCGGGGGAGGATATCGAGGTTGCGTTCAATCGCCACGCGACCGCCCGTCATGCCGAGGTGTTCGAGCAGCGCCGCGACCGTCAGGCCATCGGGAATTTCGCGGCGGTCTCCATTGATCGTTACCGTCACCGCGGGGAACCGATCGGCTGCGTTTTGGGCCGCGCGCGCATCGTAAAGCGAAGCTCGTCCGTGCCAGAGTCCGTCCTCGCTAAAATCACAAGCGCCAGGCCGCCTTTTTGAAGTGGCGGCAACCGAAACTCGATCCGCACCCGGCCCCGGTCGTCGCTGATTCCGGTGTGCCGCGCATCCGGCGTGGCTCCCTCAATCGTCGCCTCCACTTGCGCTCCCGCTTCCGGCTGGCGATCTGCCCGGCTCAGGATTTCGATGTCCAGCGAAACATTACCCTCCGACAGCCAGGACTTTGGATTCAGCAATTGCACACTGATTCCAGCCGCCCGCCTCGCTCTCTCTAAGGCCGCTGCAATTTCCGGGTCCAGAGCCCCTGAACGAAGTTCTTCGACCATCGCGCGATGTTGTTCCTCGACGCGCTGGCTGAATGCAGCCTGTTCGCCAAAACACCCACAATTTTCCGCGCGGCTATACAGAATCATTCCATCCTGGTACACAGCCGTTTCGATCACACGCTCGTTTTGGCCTCGGGCTTCCGTTTGAACATGCAAGGTGCGCGCGCCGGCCCGAACGTCGGTGTTGAAGCCGAAGCTCATAGGCATCCAGCTCCAATCCATTCTATGGGTTCCGGTCTGGATGTGAAACCTCGAGCTATAAATTTCTGGAAGTTCATTTGACCGATGTGGACTCCGACGCTATTATAGCAGCGCATCGAACATGAACAGCACGTACCTCGACAACTATGCGGCGCTTTTGCTGATGTTTATACTAGCTGCCGGGCTAGCCGGCGTGCTTGTTGTGGCGTCCACGGTCGTTGGCAAACACAAGCGCAGCCGTGCGAAGGATCAGCCTTATGAGTGCGGAATGCCTCCCACCGGCGACGCGCGGCAGCCTTTCTCCGTTCACTTTTACATGGTGGCCCTCATCTTTATTTTGTTCGATATTGAGGCCATTTTTCTGTATCCATGGGCGCTTGTTTACCACGATTTGAAAGTGTTTGGTTTTGTGGAAATGCTGCTCTACATTATAATTCTCTTTGTCGGGTACATATTCCTCTGGAAGAAGGGCGCGCTCGACTGGGATCGCTAGGCGCCTATCCGGAATCGGACTAATAGTGGAATCTCAGGAAATCGATGTTTGCTCGTCCGTTCGGAAGCTCCAGGCTTGGGACTCTCAGGCCATCGCCGAAGTTATTGAATCCAGGGGCGAAACGACGATCGTTATTCCACGGGAGCATCTCCGGCGGGCCGCCGAATACCTGGCTGCTGAGCCCTCGCTGCGCTTTTCTTTTCTCTCGGATATCGCCGCCGTCGACCGATTCCCCATGGAGCCTCGTTTTGAGGTCAATTACCAGCTCTTGTCTTTGGATTTAGTCGCTCGCCTGCGCTTGAAGGTGCGGCTGCCGGGCAACGATCCGGTGGTTGCCTCGGTCACTTCCGTGTGGCCGACCGCCAACTGGCACGAACGGGAAAATTTCGATCTATTCGGAATTCGCTTCGAGGGTCATCCGGATCTCCGCCGGATTGTGATGCCGGATGAATGGGAGGGATATCCCTTGCGTAAGGATTATCCCACCGAGGGGTACCGCTGAAGATGTCTGAAGAGCTCGGATCGACAACGACAACTATCGAAACGGCCGCTGGCCCTGCTCAGTCGATGGTCCTGAACATGGGGCCGCAGCATCCCTCAACGCACGGAGTCCTGCGCATCATCCTGGAACTCGATGGGGAAATCGTCATCAAGGCCCAGCCTGTGATCGGCTATTTGCACACCGGCATTGAAAAATCCTGCGAGTCCAAGACCTACTCTCAGGCCATCACGCTCACGGACCGGATTGACTACCTGGCGCCTCTCTCCAATAATTTGGGGTACTGCCTGGCCGCCGAAAAGCTTATCGGGATCGAGGTTCCGAAGCGCGCGCAGTATATTCGCGTGCTGCTCACGGAGCTGACGCGCATCACCTCACACCTGGTCTGGCTTGGCACCCATGCCATCGACCTCGGCGCCATGTCCGTCTTCCTCTACAGTTTCCGCGAGCGCGAAGAAATCATGAAGATTTATGAATATGTCTCCGGCCAGCGGATGATGACCAGCTACTTCCGCATCGGCGGCCTCGCGCTCGAACCGCCGCCGGGCTGGCTTGATTGCGTCCAGCGCGTGGTCGATTCCATGCCGGGACATATCGACGAGTACGAAGACTTGCTCACCCAAAACCGCATCTGGATCGGGCGCACCAAGGGTGTGGGAGTCCTCAGCGCGGCCGATGCGATTGCCATGGGCGCCAGCGGCCCCCTGCTGCGCGGCAGCGGCGTGGCCTACGACGTCCGCAAGGTGTTCCCGTATTCGAGCTACGACGAATTCGATTTCAACGTTCAGACGCAGACCGCGGGCGA
>Ga0307372_10011263_pt1 | contig 11961 bp, 11 predicted proteins | sample OX1MG_FD_202533 | JGI IMG/M metagenome (GOLD analysis project Ga0307372, IMG submission 202533) | Soil microbial communities from Risofladan, Vaasa, Finland - OX-1 | ecosystem: Environmental > Terrestrial > Soil > Coastal area > Acid sulfate soil | place: Finland: Risofladan, Vaasa | collected...
GCTCCTCTTTTCCTTTGAAGCACTTGTCGGTCTCCTGGATCGTGATCCCAAGGTAGGGCCGGCCGTGGCGCGCGAGGCTGCCGCGATTGTTGCCGTTGCTGGAATTGGAATCGCCGTTCTCAGTCCTTGGCCGATAGTTGGGATTGACTGAATCGGTGTTCTCGCCGGGCCTGAAGTTGTCGCCACCGGGGATTTCGTCGATTCCGGGCTTGGGCGCGGTAACTCCGGGTTGCGGCGCGATTTCGAGCGTTGTATCCGGCCCGCCACCCTGCGAGTTGATTCCCGGCGGCGCAGCGTCCGCACCCTCCTGCGTCTGCGAATGCGATGGCGGCACGGAAGTTTGCGCCGCGGCGATCCCCACCGCCGCTGCAATCATAACGGCGAAGGCGCCCAGCGCGAGATTGCGAAGCCTGCTCATCTTGATCAACAACTCTGCCCAGTGCCAGATCATAGGCCGCCAATCGGCGCTTCTCAAGGCGTGCAGGATAGCGCTTGATGCGCCCCTCGCCGCGTGCGAAATTTGGGTCTTGCCAATCATGAAGATCATCTCAACCGTCGCCCTCGAAGAGCCGCAGCGCGCCATGATTATCGCGGCCGCGCCCGGCGCGGAACTGCTTGATCGTCCGTGCAAGTCGCCAGAGGAGATCTCGGAGCTGGTTTCCGGCGGATGCGACGTGCTGCTCTCGTTCCGGATGCCGAACGACATCCTCGAGCGCGCGCGCGGACTCAAGTGGGTTCAACTGCTGAGCGCCGGCGCGGATCACGCGCTCGGCGGACCGATGAAATCGGCGGCGATTCCGATCACCACCGCCAGCGGCGTTCACGCGACTCCAATCGCGGAGTACACCATCGGCTCGATGCTGGCGTACGCGCGCCGCCTGCATATCACCATCCGCGCGCAGCAGCGCCACGAATGGTCGCGGCGCACGGTGATCTCGAGCCTCGACGTGATTCGCGGCAAGACGCTCGGTATCGTCGGCTACGGATCGATCGGACGCGAGACCGCGCGGCTGGCCGACGCATTCGGGATGCGAGTTCTCGCGCTCAAACGCAATCCCTCAGAGCGGCGCGAGACCGGATGGACTCCGCGGGGCCTGGGCGATCCGGACGGAAAGATTCCCGCGCGATGGTTCGGGTCCGAACAGTGCGCGGAGTTGCTGGGCGAATCCGATTACGTCAGCGCGACGCTGCCGCTGACCGACGCGACCCGCAAATTTATCGGCGCGAAAGAGATCGCGGCGATGAAACCCGGTGCGTATTTCGTCAATATCGGACGCGGCGCGGTGGTCGATGAATCCGCACTCGCGGCGGCGCTTAACGCCGGAAAAATCGGCGGCGCGGGACTCGACGTCTTCGAGCGCGAGCCACTACCGGCCGAGAGTCCGCTGTGGGACCTCGAGCAAGCGATCCTGACTCCGCATGTTTCGGGCGATTTTCGCGGATACATGGAACTCGCCGCCGAGCTATTCGCCGAAAACCTTCGCCGCTTCCAATCCGGCACCCCGCTACTGAATCAAGTCGATCCCGCGCACGGCTACTAGGATATCGGAAATCAGCGATGTGATGCGCATCGCTGCGCCTTTCCTGTAATCGTCCCCTGGTCAAACCAGGATGTCGACAAAGGCCGAGTTCTTGTGTGTCATCCTGAACGGAGGTTGCCGCAGTGAAGGATCCGCGAAGCGATTAGTACGGAAAGCCCACGCTGCTTGCACTAATCGCTTCGCGGAGATCCTTCGCCTACGGCTCAGGATGACAGCAACGGCGGGTTCGCCAAGAAATCGAAAGCCTCCAATCAACGGGAGGAATCGTCAAGACCTCACTCGCGCGCGCAGGGCTGCGAGGAAGCGTTCCTTCAGGCCGTCGAAAGGACCGTTGGACATGAACAATGCTACGTCGCCCGCGCGAGCGTCGGCGATCATCCGTTCCAGAATCTCGTCGTTCGACGCGCACGCGAATGCCCGCGGACCGCGCGCGGAGATCGCCGCGACGAGCGTATCAGTGGCTAGACGATCGGCGGCGGGTATCGGATCGTTGGCCTTGAAATAGACCGGGCCAAGATAGACTCGCGCGGCGCGGTCGAACGCCGCCGCGAACGCATTTTGAAAAATATTGCGGCGCGCGGTGTTCGAGCGCGGCTCGAAGGCGGCCAGAATCCTGCGCTCTGCGAACCGCTCGGCGATCGCTTCGAGCGTCACCCCGATCGCGGTCGGATGATGCGCGAAATCGTCAACGACCGTGACGCCCGCGGCCTCACCGATAATTTCCTGGCGCCGCACCACGCCGGTAAACGACGCGATCCCGCGCGCGATTTCCGCCGCGCCGAATCCGCATTCGCTCAGCAGCACGAACACTCCGAGCGCGTTTGCGACATTCATTCGTCCGCCAATCGGCAGGAACACGTCCGGCGCGACCTGCGCTCCACGATGCTCTACAGCGAAATGCGCGCCGTCCGCACCGATGCGGATCCCGGCCGCGCGCCAGTCGCCCGCGCGCAGGCCGAACGTGCTCACCCGCGCGCGCGCGCCCGCACTGACTTCGAGCGCGTGCGGAAAATCCGCGCATACCGCAAGCACCCGCGACGCGTCCATCGAATCGACCAGCGCGCGGAAGCTCGATTTCACGTGCTCGAGGTCGCGGTATATATCGGCGTGGTCGAACTCGACCGCGGTGATAATCGCGCCGTGCGCGCGGTAATGCAGAAACTTGGGGCCTTTGTCGAAAAACGCGGTGTCGTACTCGTCGCCTTCAATCACGAAATCGCGGCCCATGCCGAGCCGGTAGTTCGAGGCGAAATCTTTCGCAACTCCGCCCACCAGCATCGACGGGTCATGCCCCGCCACCGCCAGGATCTGCGCCATCATCGCGGTCGAAGTCGTCTTGCCGTGGGTGCCGGCCACCATCAGCACGCGGCGCTCGCGCAGAAAGAAATGCCACAGCGCCTCGGGCATCGACAGATATGGAATCGCTGACGCGAGTAGCGCCTGCGCCTCCGGGTTGTCGCGAATAATGACGTTGCCGACGATCGCGAGGTCGGGCGCGGGCGAAAGATTCGCCGCCGAAAATCCCGTTCGCCGCTCGACGTTCAACTTCGCGAGCAGCGACGCGGTCGGCTCATAAAATTGATTGTCGGAGCCGCTGACGCGATAGCCGCGTTCCGCCAGCATCCCGGCCAAGGCAGCCATCGCGGTTCCGGCCACGCCGATCAGATGCACGTGATGAACGCGCGCGGGAATTCGCGCAAGCCGCGCGGCGCCGTCTAGTTCATTCACCGTCGATCGCTTCCATGATCACGTCGTGGATTCGCGGGCGGAACTCGCGAATCGCCTGGTTGTCGCGGCGCGGATGGACGCGGTTGGTCATGATTGAAATCGCGATCTCGCGCGCCGGCTCGATCCAGACCGAGGTGCCGGTGAAGCCCAGATGCCCGATCGCCTCGGGCGAGAAATGGCGGCCCGAGCTCGAGCCCTGCGGCGACGGCGTATCCCATCCGAGCGCCCAAGTCGAGCTGGGAACGGTTGTGTCGCGGGTCCAGAACTCGCGGATGATTTTCCGCGGAACAAAATCCGAGCGCCCGGCCCAGCACGCGATAAGCTCGCGCGCGATCCGATCGACTTCGCGAACCGGTGCGAACAGCCCCGCATGGCCCGACACTCCGCCCATCGCGTAGGCGTTTTCGTCGTCCACTTCCCCAACCAGCAGCCGCTTGCGCGAGGGACACACCTCCGTCGGCGCGAACATGTCGGCGACCGGCTCGAGCCGGCGCGAGCGCACCAGCGCGATATCGATAAAATCGGTGGCGCGCAGGCCGAGCGGCCGAAAGATTTTGTCGCGGCTGAACCGGTTGAGCGCAACCCCCGCGACTTTCTCGACGGTCTCTCCCAGCGCGATAAAATTCAGGTCCGAATAAATAGCCCTGGTTGCGGGCCTGGCCTCGGGCTTCTCGCGATGGATCTCCTCGTACACAAATTCCTTGGCGCCGTAACTCGCCATGAAATTTACTTTGCCGGAGCGCTCGACCTCGGCGACTCGTTCGTAGAACGGCCGCCACGGCGCCAGACCCGAGCAGTGCGCCAGCAGATGGCGAAACGTGACGCCGGTTTTTCCGTGCACGCCAAAGTTATGGAAGAAGCGCGTCACGCGATCGTCGAGCCGAAGCTTGCCATCGCGCGTGAGCATCATCACCGCAACCGTAGTCGCCAGCGCCTTGGTCAACGACGACAGATCGAAAACCGTGTCGAGCTGCATCGGCGTGCGCTCGGGCACGAGCGAGCGAAATCCGAATGCTCCTTCGAAGGCGATATCCGCGCCAACGCGAACCACGACCGTCGCGCCGGGAATTGCGCCCCGCTCGACCGCGTCTCCGAACGCCCTTTCGACCTCACTCCAACCCAAGGAACACCAGCTCTATGCGCGCGCGATCAGCTTTCGCTCGATAAAAACGACGTAAGTCCAAATATGCGGCGATATACAGCGCGCTGCAACCAAATTTCGGCGCGGCTCACACCGCGACCGCGGACTCGAGAATTCGAAGCGTGCGGACGCCCGCGTCGATCTGCGCGCGCACCCCCAGCGGCAGCGCGAGATTTTCGGTGCCATGACCCGCCTCGATTCCTGCGATCACCGGAATACCGAAACCGGCGGTCTGCTCCGCGATAAACCGCGCAATCAGCCTGGCCTCGTCCGCGTTTCCTTCGACCGGACGGATCGCGCCGAAGACGATTCCCGCGGCCGCCGTGAACACGCCCGCCTGGCGAAGCTGCACCAGCATCCGATCGACCCGGTAGGCGCGCTCGCCCGTATCCTCGAGGAACAAAATCTTGCCGCGAAAGTCGGGCGCATACGGCGTCGCCAGCATCGCGACGATCACTGACAGGCATCCTCCGATCAATTCGCCCTCGGCGACTCCCGGATGCACGCATTCGCGCGCTTCGAGGTCGAATGCGCCAAGTTCTCCGATCAGCATCCGCCGCAGATGCTCGAAGCTGCGCGCGCTTAGCCCGCGCGCGAAGTCCATCGCAACCATCGGACCGTGAATAGCGGTGATCCTCGCGCGTGTCACCAGCGGATTGAGGATGAAGGTCTCGTCGGAAAAGCCAATGAAGGGCTTGGGCGTTCGGGCGATTCGGGCGAAGTCGAGCAGCGGCAGCAGCCGGCCGCATCCGTAGCCGCCGCGAGCGGCGAAGATCGCCCGCACGGAATCGTCGGCGAAATAATCCTGCAACTCGGCGGCGCGTTCGCGATCGTCTCCGGCCAGAATTCCCGAACGCGCCAGCGCGCGCGCGGACACCTTAACCCGAAAGCCCATCGCGCCTAGCGCGCCGACTCCGCGCTCGAGGTACTCGCGATCGATCGCCGCCGCGGGCGCGACCACACCAACGGTGTCGCCAATACGCAGCGCGGGAGGCTTTACGAGGTGGGTGGGCGCTGCCACGCGCATCGCCTACAGATTGTTTTTGTAATCCAGTTCGATCGCCTGATCGATCTGGCGCGCCAGATCCTCGCCACCGCCGCCAAGCTGTTTGCCGAACGATACTCTGGTGTGAACCGGCCAGGTTTCCGGGTTCCACAACGCGGAGCGGATGAACGCCTTGCCGCAGTGGAAGAAGCATTCGTGGACCGTGACCCGCATCGCGAGCAGCGCCGAAGCGCCGCGCGCCGGCAGGCTGTCCAGCACGGCAGGGTCGGCGGTCAACTCGGCAGTGCCGTTTACGCGCAGAGTCTCGTCGCTGTTGGGAACCAAAAAGATCAGTCCAACATGCGGATTTGCGAGCACGTTGCGGAAGCCGAATTTGAGCTTGTTACCTTTGCGTTCGGGTACCAGCAGCGTCTTGGGTCCGGCAACCGCGACGAATCCAGGATGGTCGCCTTTGGGCGAGACATCCTGATTGCCGTCCGCGTCAGCGGTGCCGATCACCAGCAGCGGCGAGCGCTTGATGAAGCCGATCGAAATTTCGTCGAGCGCGGAGAGCAGCTTCGTTCGCGTCCTCGGATGCGGCGTGCCGAGCAGCGCATCGAGTTGTTCCTCGGTAATGATGCGATGTGGGTCGGAATGTTCCACCGATATGTTCCTCCGCTTGGTGGTAAGGCTAAGCGATACGCGCGCGTTAGTCGAATAGCTACAGCGAGCGGCCAACGGCGGCGGCAACAGGCTTTGCCGCCTTGACCAGATCGGCGAAGCGCTCGGGCTTTAGCTGCTGCGGACCGTCGGAGCGCGCGATCGAAGGATTCGGATGCACCTCGATCAGCAGACCGTCGGCACCCGCCGCGATCGACGCCAGCGCCATCGGCGCGACCAGCGACCAGATGCCGGTGCCGTGGCTGGGATCGACGATCACCGGCAGATGCGTCCATTGCTTCAGCAGCGGCACCGCGGTCAGATCGAGCGTGTTGCGGGTCGCGGTCTCGAAGGTGCGGATGCCGCGCTCGCACAGCACGACGTTCGGATTTCCTTCGGACAGGATATATTCCGCCGCCATCAGAAATTCTTCGAGCCGCGTGGACATCCCGCGTTTCAGCAGGATCGGTTTCCTGGTTCGCCCGAGGCGTCGCAGCAGCGAGAAATTCTGCGCGTTGCGCGCGCCGACTTGCAGCATATCGGCGTGCTCGACAAATAGATCGATATCGTGCGGGTCCATGATCTCGGTGACGACCGGCAGTCCAACACGCTTGCCCGCGTTTTCGAGCAGCGTCAGCCCTTCGCCCTCCATACCCTGAAAAGCGTAGGGAGAAGTGCGCGGCTTGAACGCTCCGCCGCGCAGCAGATGCGCGCCACCCGCCTTCACCGCGTCGGCCGCGGCCTCGACCTGCTCCAGGCTCTCGACCGCGCACGGTCCCGCCATTATCACGAGCTTGTTGCCGCCGATCTTTACGCCGCCGACGTCGATGATCGAGCCTTCGGGACGGACTTCGCGCGCCGCGAGCTTGAACGAACGCAGCACCGGCATCACGCGCTCGACGTAGCTCAGCGCCTCGAGATGTTCGAGCTGATGCTCGCCGCGTTCCTCGCCGACGCAGGCGACGACGGTGCGCTCGACGCCGCGGATGATATGCGCGCGGTAGTCGAGCTCTTCAACCATCTTTACGATCGCGCCGATCTGCTCTTCAGTAACCTTGGGTTTGAGTACGACGATCAAATGCTTCTCCGGCTCGAGACCGCGCGCGCGGCATGAAAGCGATGGAATGCGCGGCGGAAGTCTAGTATCTAAAGTGTATAGCACACGCGGAATTGCTGGAACCCGCGAACGCCTATACCTCGTGACCAATCGCACCAATCGCGCGCTCCGGATGCTGCATACCTCGGACGTGCATCTCGAGACCGACACTTTCGGCGCGGGACCGCGCGGCGAGGAGCTGCGCGATCGGGTGCGCGGGGCATTCGGGCGGGTGATTGACCTCGCCAACGAGCGCTCGGCGGATTTGCTGCTGATCGTGGGCGACCTGTTCGACTCGGCGCGCGTCAGCGAGGCGGGTCTTGCGTTCGCACTGGGAACGATAGGCCGCGCGCGGATGCCGGTGGTGATGATTCCGGGCAATCACGACGCGCACGACGAGCGGTCGATCTATGCGGGACTGGCGCCATCAGCGCTGCCGCCGAATCTGCACCTGATCCTCGATCCCGAAGGCCGCGCGATCGAGTTTCCCGAGTTGGCGGTCCGGCTGTGGGGGCGAGCGCTGGTCGAGCACACACCGGAGTATCGGCCGCTCGCGGGAATTCCAGCGCCGGATCCGGACCTATGGAATATCGCGCTCGCGCACGGCTTCTACATGGAAGACGGCGACAGCTACCGCTCGTCGCCAATCACCGGCGAACAGATCGCGGCGTCGGGGTATGACTATATTGCGCTCGGACACGTTCACGTCTGGGGCGACGTATCACACGGCGCAACGCGCGCGTTCTATTGCGGCACACCTGCGCCGCTGTACTCGGGCGATCACTGCGGATGGGCCGCGTGGGTGGAATGCCACCCGGGCGATCCGGTGCGCATCGAGCGCGTGGTCGTCACCCCCGGACAGCCGGAAGATCCCGCGGTCTAATCTCTCTCAAGAACGCCTCGACACACGGGTGAGTGCTGTTACCGCTCATGCTGAGGCACGGAAACTAAATCTGGCTTCCGAGTACAGCCAAAAAGACCGACCTAACTGTGGTGTTTCAATAGGTTGTCCGTCCGGGAAGACGCTGGGAAGGTGAAAGGTGCGAACTCAACACCGACTCAGGAGGTCACCCCGGATGGACATTCATCAGAATGCGCGCACCACCCCGCTTAGTCGAGCCGCCCTGGTCCGGCGGGTGAGGGCGGGCGAACTGCCAAAGACCGTCGCAGCGGGCGTAGGAGTATGTGACAAGACCGTGCGTAAGTGGGCGGGACGGTTTTCGCGCGAAGGCGCGGCGGGACTGGCCGACCGCAGTTCGCGCCCTCACCGGCTGCGTTGTCCGACGGCGCCGGCGGTGGCCGAGCAGGTGATCGCGCTGCGCCGCCAGCGTCTGCTGATGAAGCACATCGCCGCACAGCTCACGCTCAGCATCGCCACCGTAAGCCGCTTGCTCAAGCGCGCCGAATTGTCCCGGCTGAGCGCGCTCGATCCGCCACCGCCCATCGTTCGCTACGAGTACGCCGCGCCCGGCGACCTGCTCCACCTCGACACCAAGAAGCTCGGCCGCTTCCATCGCGTCGGCTCGCGCATCACCGGCACTCACCAAAAGCCTCGGGGCCGGCTTCGAGGTCGCCCACGTCTGCATCGACGACCATTCGCGCGTGGCCTACGCCGAAGTCCTGCCCAACGAGCGCAAGGAAACCACTACGGCCTTTCTCGTGCGCGCTCTCGAGCACTATCAGGCCCTCGGGATCTCGGTAGCTCGCATCATGACCGACAACGGCTCGGCCTACCGTTCTTACCTTATTGCCGACCTGTGCCGTAGCCGCAGGCTGCGGCACATCTTTACCCGGCCCTACACCCCGCGCACCAACGGCAAGGCCGAACGCTTCATCCAGACCGCGATGCGCGAATGGGCTTACGCCAGGTCCTACGATCACTCTCAGCAACGCGCCGACGCGCTTCCCGCATGGCTCCAGGTTTACAACCATCATCGCCCTCATCGTGGCATCGGCGATCGCACTCCTATCTCTCGCCTTCCCAAGGACAACCTGTTGCAACCCGACAGTTAGGTCGGTCTTTTTGCCGTGCTCGGAAGCCAGATTTACTTTTCGTGCCTCAGGATGAGCGGTAATAGCGCTCATCTTTGCGCCGTGACTTTCCTGTGAGGGACCTCATTCAGCGGCGCGCAATTTAAAAGAAAGTTTAGCGCAAGGGCGTCAGCGTTTGCGCGCCATATAGGCGAAAAACTCAGGCGGCTCGCCGCGCAGGATTCCCGATGGTTCCACGGCCAGGATCGCTGCGCGCAGGTCGCGCTCGAACGCGTCGGTGCGGTCACCAAGCAATCGGCGGCTGCAGAACGAAGTCGAGTAGAGATTTTCGATCATCGAATCGATCGTCCATTCAATGTCGAAAGACTCCTGATACGTGGTGACATCCCTGAAACGCGAGCGCGCGAGGAATCCATCGTGACGCTCCTCAGGCGGAGGCGGCGGATCCGGATCCCAGGGCAAGCTCCGGTTGCCTAGGTAGTTCCTGACCACGCGGTTGATCGCGACGCGCCAGGCAGTCGGCGGCGGTCCTTGAAACGGAGCGCCGTGCCCGACGACCGCAAGTCCGCCGCCCACGATTACCAAATCGTAAAGTGCGTCCAGAGTGCGCGCACGATCCATCCAATGAAACGAATTGCCCATCGTGACCAGCCGGAACGTGCCCAGCGCGGAGGATAGATCTTCCGAGCCGCCGGCAACCCATTCGATATTCGCGACACGCGCGCGTTCCGCCGCGGCCCGTCCTTCGGCGAGCATCTCCGGCTCCGGGTCCATCGCAACCACATGCTCGAACAGATGCGCCAGCGCAATCGCAACCGGACCGGGGCCGCATCCGAGGTCGAGGAGTCTGCCAGTACCGTCAAGCCCGAACGTATCGCGCAATACTGTCACCAGCGCCGCAGGATAGGCTGGACGAAACCGCACGTAGTACCACGCGGTTCCCTGATAAGGCGCCGAGTCATTTTTCTGGCTCATCGCAAGATCGCCTATAATCCCAAGAGTGCAGCACGTACCCCCAAAAGAACGCCAGCCTCGCGCCGCCCGCGTGTAAGAGGTCCCCACGGAGAAGAGCGTATTTCCGGAGACTCAGCGCTAGACGCTCAGTTAATAGAGCTCGCTATTATCCACCGTGCTTCGTAACGACACGGCTCGCGCTCGCTAGATGCTCAGATGGTATAGCTCGGCGACGTTGTCGTGCAGGACGTAGTTTTTTTCCTGCTCGCTCATGTTGGCGGTGTGCTTTTTCAGAATCTCCTGCGACCACGGCCAGGTCGAGTCGCTGTGCGGGAAATCGTTGGCCCACATCAGGCGGCGGATGTTGCACATGTCCTTCATTTGGAACGCTACCCAGTCGTCCTGGAAAGTCGTGTAGATGTTTTCGCGGAAATACTCACTCGGCATCTTTGATAGCGTTCCAGCCGGCAGCCAGTAGCGATGCCGATCGTAGGCGTGATCCATCCGGTACATGTAGTGCGGAACCCATCCGGCGTCCGCCTCGACGCAAATCACCTTGAGCTTCGGATGGCGCTCGAACACGCCGCCCAGGATGAACGTGCCCATGATGTCCTGGCATCCGCGGATGATCGACAGGAAGCTGTTGAGCTTCGGGCCGCGAGTACGGAAGTTGTCCTGGCTGCTGGTCAGGATATGGAAGCTCAGCGCCATCTCGAGGTCGATCGCCGCTTCGTAAAACGGCGCGTAGATGGGGCTGTCGTAGTCTTCAATCTTGGGATTCCCGGGCATCATCACGCCGCGCAACCCCAGCGCCTTCATCTTGCGCAGATCCTCGATTCCTTCCTCGACCGAGCGCATCGCGGTCTGTCCGACTCCGATGAGGCGCGACGGATGCGCGGCGCAATATTCGGCGATCCACAGGTTGTAGGCGTCGAAGCAGGCTTTCTTGTAGTCGAAGTCGCGATGATTGCAGAGCACCATCCCGACTGTGGGATAGATCACCTCGGCGGCGACGCCGTCGCGATCCTGGTCGGCCATGCGCGCGTTCGGGTCCCATCCGCCGCGATGCATCTCCTCGAACTTGCAGCCGCCGATCTTGAGATCCTCGGCGTTGCGGCCGGCCGCGGCGGCAAGCCCGATATTCACCGGACGTGGAAAATCTTTGACGATAAACACGTCGCCCAGCTTGTCGTCGCGAACCATATGCGGCGCCGAATCTTTATATTTGGAATCGATCCGGTCGATATAAGTTCCGGCGGGCTCGGTGATATGCGAATCTGCGGAGATAATCGGCTTTTGCATGATTGGTTCCTCGACGCGCCAACGGCGCTTTTCTAAAGACCAAGGCTCAGGCGGACTCGCCTGTTCTGATCCGCTAATAGCTCAAGCCGAGCATTTTTAACAGGGTCGAGCAGTCACTGTCCCGCCTGCTCATCAGCAAATTCCCTGGGAGTGTCATAGTTGCGGATCTCTCTTGCACGATTGCGCTTCCCAAGGATCGTCCGATCTATGCGCTGTTGCAGATATTCCACCAGATCCTCGAAGCGCGCTTGAGGAATGAAATAGGTCGGCGCTTTGAACTCGCGCTCGATATTCTTGAAGATAACCGCATAGCTGAATCGAGCGGGGCTGCCGCCAAACCGTGAGTCCGCCTCGCGGAAGCGGTGATAGCGTTCGACCAGATATTTGACGTAGTTCCTCTGTAGGAGATCGCTCCCAATCGCACCCGCGGGATATTCGGATGGACGACTGGAGCGGCGGCCGCGATGAATCTGATTTATCGTGGTAGAACCTGTGTGCACGTCACCGTGAATCGTACTGCCAGTAATCGACGTGACATTTGCGCCGTTGGTGATCGTGCTCT
>Ga0307372_10011264_pt1 | contig 11960 bp, 8 predicted proteins | sample OX1MG_FD_202533 | JGI IMG/M metagenome (GOLD analysis project Ga0307372, IMG submission 202533) | Soil microbial communities from Risofladan, Vaasa, Finland - OX-1 | ecosystem: Environmental > Terrestrial > Soil > Coastal area > Acid sulfate soil | place: Finland: Risofladan, Vaasa | collected...
GGAGAACAACGAAGGGCCGAGTACCTGAGATACTCGGCCCCTCGCCGATCAGTGGCTGAACCCGAACGCAGTGCCGATGCACCGCAGTTCATGGTCGGCATCGAGCTCGTTACCGAGCCGGCCGGTCAGCCAAGGTCAGTCATGAAGGCTGCGAGACTGTTCGGAAAGCTTCCACCAGTGATCTCTGCATTGGTGTCGCCGCCACTGGGCAGCGTGTTGTAGTCGAAATAGCTCGCATACCCCACCTTGTTGGCGGGATTCTTCATCCAGGAGATCATGTTGTTGACGTACAGCGGATCGTCACCCAGCCCATGCCCGTCCGTCCGGATCGCAACCCCCCATTCGGGAACGGCGATCGGCTTGCCCAGGGCCGCCGCAAATTGGCTTGCCGCGGTGAGCGCCGGAAGCGACGTCGAGTTCCAAGCGTTTGCCGGAGTCTGCGGGGTAGCCCACGACTGGTCGTAAATGTCCAAGCCGATGTAGTTGACGTAGGCATTGCCCGGATAGGCCGCCGAGACCGAGTAGCCGGCGGTGGTGAACGCAGCGGCATCCGGGTTCCACACAAACTGGAACGCCTGACCCGGCACCGATCGCATGGCGGTCACGATCTGCTGGAAGTAGCTTGCGTAACTGGCTTCGGCCGAGGTTGTGAGCGCCTGCCACGCATACCAGTTTCCGTCGAACTCCCAGCCAAGCCGGAGGAAGGCGTTGCCATCGCCGGCGGCGACCAGAGTCTGGGCGAGGGTGACGAAGTAGCTGTTGTAAGCGCCGGTAGCCCCGGCGGCCAGCGTTCCAACCGGCACATTGCTGGCGTTGGTCGGGACCATCGGCACCCCCAGCGAAAGGGCGTAACCGGAACCGGCCCAGGCACTGGTCAGCCACGAGAGGCTTCCATTGGCTCCGTCCATTCCCGACCATCCGCTGCTGGCCGGGAGGTACTCAGAAGCGATGGTGGGCGACGTATGGGTGACACTGGCGAAGGCCCTCACGCCGCTGGGATTGGCCGGACCGACGTACGCTCCTTCCACGAACGAGCCAGTTGAAGGTGTGGGTGTCGGGGACGTCGCCGGCGCCGGCGTGGTCGTCGGGGCGGGCGGCGGTGTGGTGGTGGTCGTGGGGGCCGGCACGGTGGTCGTGGCGGTCGTCTTCACCGGCGGTGTGGTGGTGGTCGTGGATCCAGGGACAGTGGCGTTGGTGGTTGTGCCACCTCGGTGCCACCGGTAGGAATATGAGCGAGCAGACGCCGACGGGCTGGTCGGAATCCCGATTACCACGATGGCCAGCGCAACGGCGGCCGTAGTACCGACAAGAGCAATGCGCCTGAGTCGTCGCGCCCTTGTTCCAACATCTGAATCGTGGTCCTTGCGCATATTTCCTCCTAGATCCCGAGACGCGCGGGGTCGCTGGAAATAGCTGCGCTTCGATCGCTACTTTCGGCAACCCAGCCGACTCAGAGAGCCCCGTTGGCTTTGCGTCCCCCCCTCGCGGGAGGTTTGCCTTTTCGTTATCGCTACGTTCAAAACGAACGCTGACAGTGAGATCGGCAGCTATTGGCAAATACTTGAGGACCACGCAAGAGGCACAGCACAATCCCCGTTTGTGTACTTCGTTAGGTGAACTTGTGCCGGCGCTGGACCTTGCGAACTTTCCCGCGATTAGTTTTGATCGCCCGGTCCCCAACTCTGCAGCACGATCGGATCAACCGCGCCGGCCAAACACGGGTACTACCTGCAATTTGTCGAAGCGAAACCTTCTCGCCGTGAGCGCCGTCGGCTGGAGACGGCGAGTGCCTCCTCGATGTACATCTATGGCTGGAGCTCACCGTGATGCCGACCGGACCCAGTTCACGAGCCACCGACGCGGCGGGGCGTTAGCTACCCATCATCAGGGGTCCCGGGTGGCGTGCCCTCAAGCTCGCCACGTTGAGTGTCGATCATTCCATGGTGAAACCCAAGCACTGGTTGGCCGCGTCCGCGCTCATCATCGCCGTGGTGGGCGGATCGACACCAACCTGGCTGGACACCTCCCCAGCTGCGGCGACTCCGGCCATTCCAGTCAGCCTGCAGGGGCTCGACGGGAGTCCGACGCCGGCCAGTTTCTGGTTGGCCTCGAGCACCGGCGGAGTGTGGAACATGGGAAAAATTGTCTCGTACGGCCAGTTGGCCTCCCCACCGACCAGCCCGGTCGTCGGAATCAGCCCCACCCGCGACAAGGCCGGGTACTGGTTGGTGGCCGGTGACGGTGGCATCTTCTCCTTCGGCGATGCCGCCTTCTACGGCTCTACCGGCAATCTGGTACTGAACCAGCCAGTGGTGGGCATGGCTCCGACCCCCGACGGCAAGGGCTACTGGATGGTGGCCAGGGACGGTGGCATCTTCTCCTTCGGCGACGCCGCCTTCTACGGCTCCACCGGCTCCCTGGTACTGAACCAGCCCGTGGTGGGCATGGCCCCGACCCCCGACGGCAAGGGCTACTGGTTGATCGCCAGGGACGGTGGCATCTTCTCCTTCGGCGACGCCGCCTTCTACGGCTCCACCGGCTCCCTGGTATTGAAACAGCCCGTGGTGGGCATGGCCCCGACTGCCGACGGGGCGGGCTATTGGTTGATCGCCGCCGACGGGGGCGTGTTCTCCTTTGGGAACGCCGTCTTCTACGGCTCGATGGGTTCTAGTCCCACCCCCGACCCGGCCGAGAAGGTTGTCTCCACGAAGAGCGGTCACGGCTATTGGATCGTCGATCAGAACGGCACTTCCTGGGCGTTCGGAGACGCGGGCGCGGTGCCGCCGACCCTTGGGCTGATGTTCGAGCCGGTGACCGCGGGTGACCAGGCCGTCCTCTATGCCTTCGCCCAGCTGGGTAAGCCGTACATCTGGGGCGGCAACGGCCCGGTCGGCTACGACTGCTCAGGTTTGGCCTTGGCCGCGTGGGAGTCCGCCGGCGTTGGCTTCGCCCGCATTGCCAATGACCAGTACCACACCGCGGGTGTGCCGATTGCGATGGCGGACCTCCAGGCCGGTGATCTTGTGTTCTGGGGGTCGGACCCCACCAACTGGGCCACTGTCGATCACACCGCCCTCTACGTCGGCGGAGGACAGATTGTCGAGGCGACAGGCGATCACGTCCAACTGAATTCGCTGGGCCAGTGGGGCGCAGACGGCCTCATGCCCAATGGCCGCCATCCCTGACCGAGGCTGCTGTTCTGAAGGAAACAGCCGCTGACATGTGAAGCTCCGGGGGAGAGACTCGAACTCTCAACCTAGCGGTTAACAGCCGCTCGCTCTGCCGATTGAGCTACCCCGGACCGCCCAGCCGGTTCCGGCTTCCCGGAAACGGTGTGCAGAGGACATTAGCCGCGGATCGTCGCACCCTTTGGCGGTGTCGCCACCGTCGGGGCCGGGTCCGATGTCTCCCAGCTGGTCAAAGATGCAATCCTGCCTCGATACGGTCACAATGGTTGGGTGAAGTTTCGAATCGGCACCGCGATCGCCTTCGGGCTCGGCTACACCCTCGGCACCAAGGCCGGGCGGGAGCGCTACCACCAGATCGTCAAGATGACCGGCCAGGTCACCCGGTCGGCACCTGTAGCGGGGTCCATCGGGATGGTCGCCGACAAGGCGAAGGCGGCGGCCACCTTGAGTGTGGAGCGGGCCAGGGACGCCGTCAGCTCCCGCCTGGGGTGGCGTGACGGTGACGATGCCGCCGACGCCATCGCCACCAGCATGGCCAACGACGTGGCCTCGGCCCTCAACGGCCATCGGGCGGCGAGTCCGCGACCGCGCCACTGACCCTGGCGATGAGCTGACTCAGGCTTCGTCGAGGTAGTCGCGGAGCAGCTGGGCGGAGTCGGGACGCCGGAGTTTGGCCAGGGTCTTGGCCTCGATCTGCCGGATCCGTTCTCGGGTGACGCCGAATGCCTTGCCCACTTCCTCGAGCGTCCGGATCTTGCCGTCGTTGAGGCCGAACCGGAGACGCACCACGTCCTCCTCGCGCGGGCTCAAGTGCCCCAGTGCCTCACGGACCGCTTCGTCGAGCATGATTCTCGCCGCGGCGTCATCGGGAACCACGGCGCCGCGATCCTCGATGAGGTCGGACAGGCTGAAATCGTCCTCGTCCCCCATCGGCTGCTCGAGCGAGACCGTGTCCTGGTTGATCCGCTGGATCTCCCGCACCCGCTCGATGGTGAAGTCAACCCTGAACGCCACCTCCTCGGCCGTTGGTTCGCGCCCGAGTTCCTGGAGGAGTTGACGCTGCGCCCACACCACCTTGTTGATGGTCTCGACCATATGCACGGGGATGCGGATAGTCCTGGCTTGATCGGCGATGGCGCGGGTGATGGCCTGGCGTATCCACCAGGTGGCGTACGTCGAGAATTTGAACCCCTTGGTGTGGTCGAACTTCTCCACGGCTCGCATCAGACCGAGGTTTCCCTCTTGAATGAGATCGAGGAACGCCAGGCCGCGGTTCCGGTATCGCTTGGCGATGGACACCACCAGTCGGAGGTTGGCCTCGATCAGGGCCTCCTTGGCCTGTTGGCCCCGCCGGACCAGCATCCGGTCCTGAGAGCGGTCTTTCTCGGACCCGACCAGGGAAACACTGCCAGTGGCCATCAGCCGGTCAGCGGCTTCCGTCCCGGCCAGGATCCGTTCGGCCAACTCCACCTCCAGCGAGGCGTCGAGGAGTTTTACCTTGCCGATCTCCTTGAGATAGGTGTGCACGGGATCGGCGGCCGCGCTTCCGAACCGATCACCGCCGTTGTAACCGCCGCTGGATGCCGATTGCCGCGGCGGCCGGACCCTCTTGGCGACGGTGATCTCGCGCACCGGGTCCATCTCCCGGGCCGGCGATACCTCGACCTCGATCCCTTCGGCAACCAGAACACCACCGAGGCCTCCCGCCGGAGCCGAGGCCACCGGATCGGCATCACTTCGAAAGGCTTTGACCGAACCATCGAGCCGAGCGACTTCCTCACCAAGCTCATCCGCGGGAGATATCGGCACAATGGTGGTCTCGCCGGTGTCGTAAGTGAACTCGATCCCCTCGGCCCTGATGCGGGTCACCACGCCGGTGATCAAGTCCGCGCTCAGTTCGACCGACTTGAGCACCGTCATCACATCGTCCTGGGTGAGAAATCCGCGCGACTTACCCAGCTGGATGAGCCCATCGAACATTGCACCAGGAAGCTCCTCCAGCGGGCCCGTCACCACCTGAACCGTCTCGTCAGGTGTCAAGTCTCACCGGGGACACGCTGTCTTCGTTCTTCACCACCAGCCAGGCTACCAACCGAGCAGTCGCCGCCGCCGCCGCGGCCGGGTCGTCGAGTTCCTGGACCCATACGCTGGCCGCGGCCGCCTCGGCCGCAGCCTCGACCGAGGTGCGGGCCTCCCTGGTGGCCAGGCCCAACTGTCGCCGGACGGCGTCTCTCACCAGCTGTGAAATCACCTCATCGGGCTCCCCGGACGGCTCCTCGACGGTCAGGCGCACCAGCAAGGCCCTCACCTCCGGTGGTGAGGTATCGATCGCCTGATGAAGATCGTCGCTCGCCACCAGGGCCTGAAATGCGGTCCGCTGGAGGCCGTCGCTGAACAAAGCGGCCTCGAGCCGGTGGGCCACATCCTCGGGCCGATGGATGGCCAGCCGCAGCGCTTCGAGTCCCGGCCGAAAGGATCCGTCACCGGCCGAACCGCGCCCGTTGTTTCCGCCCCGCCGGTCAGTCGCCCCGGTGCCGGTTTCGCCGTCGGCGTCCCAGCCTTCATCATCCGGATCCCGGATCCACGGCTCTCCGTCTCGTCCGTTCGCCGACCCGGGCGCGTTCGCCCGTCGGCTCGCCGGCCCATCGGAGCTGCGCGACCCGCGCCGTTCACCTTCGAGCTTCGGACCCTCTTGGCGGAGACGTTCCAACCGCTCCCGTAGTCGGGCCGGCTCCATCCGGCACCGCTCCGCCACTTGCATGACGTACTGATCGCGCACCAGATCGTCAGGATGCTCGGCCACCACGGTGAGGGCGGCGTCGGCCGCTTTGGCCCGCCCCTCGGGGGTGGAAAGATCGGCCGGCTCCAAGACCCGCTCCACCCGGAACTGGAGAAACGGCTTGGCCTCGGCAATGGCGGCTCGGAAGGCCTCAGGGTCGGACCGGGCCAGGTCGGCGGGGTCGGCGCCGGCAGGGAGGTTGGCCACCACCACGTCGACTTCATGGCGGCGCTGCCATTCGTAGAACCGGCTGGCAGCCGCCTGGCCGGCCCCGTCGGCGTCGAAGGCCAGCACCACCCGCTTGGCGAAGTTACGCAACAGTCGGAAGTGGTCGTCGCCCAGCGCGGTGCCGCAGGTGGCCACCGCACGTTCGACTCCCGCGACGAAGGATCCGATCACGTCGGTGTAGCCCTCGCACACCACCACCTCGCCGGTCTTGATGATGTCGGCCTTGGCCCAGTTGAGCGCGTAGAGGATCTTCCGCTTGGAGTAGATGGGGCTCTCTGAGGAGTTCTTGTACTTCGCCGGATCGCTACTGCCGGGCAGCACCCGGCCTCCGAACGCCACCGGGTGTCCGGATGGATCACAGATCGGGAACAGGATCCGGGCCCGGAAGGCATCCTGCAGCCGTCCCCGGCGGTTGACGAAGCCCAGCCCCGAACCGACGGCCAGATCATTGCTCAACTTCAGGTCGCGGCACAGTGCGTCCCAGTCGTCCGGCGCCCATCCCATGCGGAAGCGTCTCACTACGTCGCCGTCGTAGCCCCTCGAACGCAGGTAGTCCCGGGCCTGGCCGGCATCAGACCCGGTCAGGAGCCGCTGGTGGTACCACTCGGTGGCTTGTTCCATGGCGTCGACGAACACTTTGCGTCGTTGGCTGTCCCGGCCGGCGTTGGCGTCCTCGTGGATGACGATCCCGGATTTGTCGGCCAGTCGCCGGACGGCGTCGACGAAGTCGAGGTGCTCCGTCTTCCGGACGAAGGTGATGGCATCGCCTTTTTCGAGGCAGCCGAAGCAGTAATAGAAACCCTCTTCGGCGTTGACGCTGAACGACGGCGTCTTCTCCCCGTGGAACGGGCACAGTCCGACCCAGCGCCGTCCCTGCCGCTTCAGGGCAGCGTGTTCGCCGATCAGGGCGACAATGTCGGTAGCCGCCCGGACCCGGGCGACGTCCTCGTCAGGTATGCCCATAGCTCGACGGTACCGCGTTGCCGACTCGGTGATGCGGGTTACTTCTTGGCCTTGCCCCGCTCTTTCGAAGCAGGCGTCACCGATCCGGCCAACACTGCCTGGGCGCAGGCCAGGCGGGCGATCGGCACCCGGAAGGGCGAACAGCTCACGTAGTCGAGGCCGGCCCGGGCAAAGGTGGCGATCGACTCGGGGTCCCCCCCGTGCTCTCCACATACCCCGATCTTCAGGCCCGGTCGGGTCGACCGGCCCCGCTCCACGCCCAACCTGACCAGCTCGCCGACCCCGTCCGGGTCCACCACCTCGAACGGGTTCCGCTTGAGAAGCCCGAGGCTGAGGTACTCGGACATCATCCGGCCCTCGACGTCGTCCCGGCTGAAGCCGAAGGTCATCTGAGTCAGATCGTTGGTCCCGAAGGAGAAGAAGTCCGCCTCCTCGGCGATCTCGGCGGCCAGCAGTGCCGCCCGGGGCGTCTCGATCATGGTGCCGATCAGGACCTCCAGCTTCCCGGGGACAACCGCGCCCTTGGCCCCCTTGCCGGCGGCTTTGGCTCCCTTCTTGGGTGCCGAGGCACTGGTCGAGTCGGCCAGGGATGTGGCCACCGCGTCCTCCACCCAGGAACGGGCCAGGGCCATCTCCTCGCGGCTGACGGTGAGCGGGATCATGATCTCGACGATCGGCCGGCCACCGGCGGCCACCCGGTCGAGGGCGGCCTCCATCAGGGCCCGGACCTGCATGGCGTAGAGCCCGGGCTTGATCACCCCGAGGCGCACACCGCGGGTCCCCAGCATCGGGTTGTACTCGTGCCAGATCTTTCCCGCCTCGTAGAGGCGGGTCTCTTCCGGGGTGAGCCCGGTCGTGGCCAATTTGATCGCCAGTTCCTGGGTGTCGGGGAGGAACTCATGGAGGGGTGGGTCGAGCAGTCGGATGGTGACCGGCAGACCGTCCATGGCCTCGAGGATCTCCTCGAAGTCGGCTTTCTGGGCCACGCGCAGCTGTTCGAGGGCCGACTCCTCCTCGGCCGGGGTCGAGGCCAGGATCATCCGCCGCACGATCGGCAGCCGGTCCTCGCCCAGGAACATGTGCTCGGTGCGGCACAGTCCGATGCCCTCGGCGCCATGGCGGCGGGCGTTGGCGGCGTCAGGGCCGTTATCGGCATTGGCCCGCACCCCGAGATGGCCGGCCCGGATCTCGTCGGCCCAGCCCAGGATGGTCTCGAATTCGGCCGGGGTCTCGCCCTGGGACAGGGGCACCTGGCCGAGCACCACCGTGCCGTTGGTGCCGTCGACGGAGATCCAGTCACCCTCGTTGACCACGATATTGCCCACCGAAAAGGACGACCCGGTGATCCGCACCGCCTCGGCGCCGACCACCGCCGGCTTGCCCCACCCGCGGGCCACCACTGCAGCGTGGCTCACCAGACCGCCGCGAGCGGTCAGGATGCCTTCCGCCGCCAGCATGCCGTGCACGTCCTCGGGCGAGGTCTCGCTGCGAACCAATACCACTTTCTCGCCGCGTTCGGCGGCCGCCTGGGCATCGTCGGCGGTGAGATAGACCCGGCCGACCGCGGCGCCCGGCGAGGCGCCGAGCCCCTTGGTCAGCACCGTGTACCCGGAACCGGCGAACTGGGGGTGGAGGACCTGGTCGAGGTGATCCCCCGTCACCCGGCCCACCGCTTCCTCCTTGGTCAGTTTGATGGTGCGCTCCCCGACCATGTCCACCGCCATCCGGAGTGCGGCGCTACCCGTCCGCTTGCCGACCCGGGTCTGCAGCATCCACAACTTGCCCTGCTCGATGGTGAATTCCGTGTCGCACATGTCCCGGTAGTGGCCCTCCAGCCGGGCGAAGATGGCGAGCAGTTCCTTGTGTATCGGCGGGAACTCGTCCTTCAGCGCGGCGAGGGGCTGGGTGTTCCGGATCCCCGCCACCACGTCCTCGCCCTGTGCGTTGACCAGGAAGTCGCCGTACTCGCCCCGCTTCCCGGTGGCGGGATCCCGGGTGAAGCCGACCCCGGTGCCCGAGGCGTCGTCGCGGTTGCCGAACACCATGGCCTGAACGTTGACCGCGGTGCCCAGGTCGTGGGGGATGCGCTCCCGGTTGCGATAGGCGATGGCCCGCGGGGAGTCCCAGGAGCTGAACACCGCCTCGACGGCGCCCCGGAGCTGGTCGTCCGGGTCCTGGGGGAACGGCTTTTCGGTGTGACGCTCCACGATCTGTTGATAGGCATCCACCAGATAGCGCAGCAGCGGGGTGGGGATGCCGGCATCCGAAGTGGTGCCGGCCAGCTCCTTGGCTGCTTCCAGGAGGCTGTCGAACTCCTCCCCGGGGATATCGAGCACGATGCGCCCGTACATGGCCACGAACCGCCGGTACGAGTCGTAAGCGAAGCGCTCGTCATCGGTCTGCTTGGCCAGGCCCTCCACCGACTGGTCGTTGAGCCCGAGATTGAGGACGGTGTCCATCATTCCGGGCATGGAGAACTTGGCCCCCGATCGCACCGAGACCAGGAGAGGGTCGGTGGGGTCGCCGATCCGCTTGCCCATCGTCTTCTCCAACCGGGCGCGGGCTTTGGCCACCTCGGCGGTCAGACCGTCCGGCCAGCCGCCCTGCATGTGGGCGCGGCAGGCGTCGGTGGAGATGGTGAAGCCGGGAGGAACCGGCAGCTCGAGTACCGACGTCATCTCGGCCAAGTTGGCGCCCTTGCCCCCGAGGAGGTCCTTCATCTCCATCGGGGGCTTGCGGTGCTTGTGGTCGAAGTCGTAGACGAACGGCATCGGGAAACGTCTCCTGGGTGGTGGTTTGGGTTGCGTTCCTGCGCAGGCGCAGGCATGAGAGCCTACCTGCCTCATCGTTCGGCTCAGAAACCGCCCCAGGAGGCCGAATTGGCCAGCGGCACCACGTTCAGACGTTCGAAAGACGGCCCTGCAACTCGGCGACCAGCCCGTCGACGGGGACCCGAACCTGGTCGGTGGTGTCCCGGTCCCGCAGGGTCACCGCTCCGTCCTCCAGTGAGTCGAAGTCGACGGTTACGCACCACGGGGTACCGACTTCGTCCTGACGGCGATAGCGCTTGCCGATTCCCTGAGTGACGTCGTAGTCGCACATGAAATGAGGCTGGAGCGAATGGAGGACCCGACGGGCCATCGGCTCGAGGGTTTCCTTTTTCGACAGGGGCAGCACCGCCACCTGGTAGGGGGCCAGCTTCGGGTGGATCCGGAGCAGGCTTCGAGGCTCGCCGCCGACCTCGTCCTCGTCGTAGGCGGCCAGGAGAAACGCCATCATGGTCCGGGTGGCCCCCGCCGCCGGCTCGATCACGTAGGGGGTGTACCGCTCATTGGTGGTCGGATCGAAGTAGTCGAGCTTCTCCCCGGAGGCAGCGGCGTGCGCCTTCAGGTCGAAGTCGGTGCGGTTGGCAATCCCCTCGAGCTCATCCCAGCCCCATGGGAACAGGAACTCCACGTCGGCGGTTGCCGCCGAATAATGGGAGAGCTCGTCGGGATCGTGGTGGCGCAGGCGGAGTTTCTCCGCCGGCATGCCGAGCCCGAGGTACCAGTTGAACCGCTCGGCGAGCCAGTACTCGAACCACTGATCGGCATCCGCGGGCGGGACGAAGAATTCCATCTCCATCTGTTCGAACTCGCGGGTCCGGAACACGAAGTTCTGCGGGGTGATCTCGTTGCGGAACGACTTGCCGACCTGGGCGATCCCGAAGGGAGGCTTCTTCCGGGTGGTCTGCAGCACGTTCACGAAGTTGGTGAACATCCCCTGGGCCGTCTCCGGGCGGAGATAGGCCACCGCTCCCTCGTCGGCGATCGGTCCGGCGTGGGTCTTGAACATCAGGTTGAACGGCCGCGCCTCGGTGAACTCGGTGCCCCCGCAGTTGGGGCACACCCCCTCGATCTTGTCCTGGCGCCACCGCTGGTGACATGTGCGGCAATCCACCAGCGGGTCGGTGAAGTTGGTCAGATGGCCCGAGGCCTCCCACACCGCCGGAGGGGACAGGATGGCGGCGTCCAGCCCGACCACGTCCTCACGCCGCTGGACCATGGCTTCCCACCAGGCGTTCTTGACGTTGCGCAGCAGGTTGACCCCGAGGGGTCCGTAGTCGTAGGTGGAGCGGAACCCCCCGTAGATCTCTGCCGACTGGAAGATGAACCCGCGTCGCTTGCACAGGCCGACCACCTTCTCCATCAGGTCGCCGGCCTCGGGCGCGTCAGTAGGGGGCTCCGGCTCAGGCATGGGAGAAGAGCGTACCGGACCGGCCGGGGATCACCGCCCCCGGCAACCGGAGCACCCGGGCACCCGGGGTCGGGAATGGTTATGGTGACGCGGTGGGCGTTGGCGGACGATTGCGCATACGTGTCGCGCCGGTGATGGTGCTCGTGCTGATAGCGCTGGTGATCACCGTGTTCTTGGGCATGGCGTCACCGTCATCGACGGTTGCGGCCGCGGCTCCGGACCTGGCCGCCGGGCAACCGATCGGGTTCGGGAACGCCGGCAGCTACGGCTCGGTCGCCGGCCAGACCCTGGCCGCGCCGGTGGTGGGGATGGCCTCCACCCCGAGTGGGCAGGGCTACTGGCTGGTGGCCTCCGACGGGGGGATGTTTGCCTTCGGGGACGCCCAGTTCTCCGGCTCCACCGGCGGCATCGCCCTCAACAAACCGGTGGTGGGAATGGCCGCCACCCCCGACGGGAAGGGCTATTGGCTGGTGGCCTCCGACGGCGGCATCTTCGCCTACGGTGATGCCCAGTTCAACGGCTCGATGGGCGGCATCACCCTCAACAAACCAGTGGTGGGAATGGCC
>Ga0307372_10011265_pt1 | contig 11959 bp, 11 predicted proteins | sample OX1MG_FD_202533 | JGI IMG/M metagenome (GOLD analysis project Ga0307372, IMG submission 202533) | Soil microbial communities from Risofladan, Vaasa, Finland - OX-1 | ecosystem: Environmental > Terrestrial > Soil > Coastal area > Acid sulfate soil | place: Finland: Risofladan, Vaasa | collected...
GGCAGCGCCGCGCCCCAGGAGATGTGCCAGACGTCCGTCGCATCGAGCAGCCAGCCCGCACCGAAGAGCACCAGTAATACGCCGAACGCGATCTGACCCAGCGACAGCTCCGGTCGACTGCCACGCGGAATCGCCGGCGTGCTCATCGCGACACCCCCCTCGAGACCACCAGCAGACCGACGGCTATCAGCGCGATAGCCCACACCAGCTGGCCGTTAACCCACGGCGCGACGCGATTGACCAGGAGCAGCCCGCCGATCACGATCAGGACGCCTCCGGCAACCATACGCACGGTTGCCCGGTCTGAGTGCGGAGCGGCGGCGATCTCCTCACCTTCGTGTTCTTCCGGAATCACGATCCAGGCGAGGACGTAGAGCAGGACACCCGTACCCGCGGCGATGGCCAGCGCCACCCAGGCAATGCGAATCAAGACGGGATCAACTCCGAGGTAACGCCCGACACCGCCGCACACGCCGGCCACCACGCGGTCGCTACGACTGCGACGCAGCATCGGCGCCGCGTGCTGTCCCGTTGCCGATGAATCCGGCAGGTCTCTGCTGCCGCCAGGGTTGATCTGTTGTGTTGCCATAGCGACCTCCGCTCCAGCCTCTCTCGAACCCGCCGCCCAGCACGTCACGGCGCCGAGATCATTACGGCCATCGACCGCCCGTCTCCCTGGCCGCTGCCCCGGTGGTGCTCACCGGCCGGGTCGGTGCCGCTGGCACCCGAGCCTGTCCGAGGCTCCGTCGTCACCGTAGCAGAGGCCGCGTGACAACCGCATGTCAGCACCCGCGGGCCCGCAACAGGGGTGCGACAAGTCAACGGTACGGCCCGAGCAGTGTGATAGACTGGCCGATCGAACCGGTGGAAGCCACCCATCGCGGTGCGTCGCACGACCCGGCTGAGGTGCATATCTTGGAGAGCTCGAGCCGCCGATCTCGCGACTCGCGCGCGGCCATTGACCGCCTGCGCGGCATGGTCGACGTCGACGCGGCCGCGCTCCAGACACGTCAGGCCGCCCTCCGGAGTCTCCAGGGCACGTTCCGCGCACACGGCTACCGGCAGGTCGAGACACCTGTCGTCGAACCGACGGAGCTCTTTCTGCGCAAGTCCGGCGGCGAGCGAGTCGCCCAGATGTACGCGTTTCACTACCGCGACCGCGACATCGCGCTGCGACCCGAGCACACCGCCTCGATACTGCGTATGTATGCCGACACGCTGCAGTCGGAGCCGTTCCCGCTCCGGCTGAGCTATGCCGGCCCGGTCTTCCGCTACGAGAAGCCGCAGGCCGGTCGAACCCGCCAGTTCACCGAGGTCGGCTGCGAGCTCCTGGGCGCCGCCGGGCCGGCAGCCGACGCGGAGGTCATCCATCTCGCGCTGGCCGGTCTGGCAGCCGCGGGGCTGCACGGGCAGCTGGAGCTCGGCCACATCGGCATCGTGCTCGACTTCCTCAACCGCCTCCCACTGCGGCAGCGCGCGCGTGACTGGCTCGTCTGGAGCATGGAGCGCCTGCGCAAGGGACAGGCGGTCGACGTGCAGTCCGAACTCGCGGGCCTGGTGAGTCGCGACAGCCTGTCCGCGATCTTCACCGAAATGGGCGATTCGCTGCGCGACGTCCCGCCGGATCAGCTCCGGAGCTGGGTGCTCGCGGTGCTTTCCGAGGTTGGCGTGCGCACCGAGGGCGGCACCCGCTCGCCCGACGAGATCGTCTCCGGGGTGATCGCCAAGATGAGCCGGCCCAGCGACGCGGACGATGTCGGCCGCGCCGTCGGCTTTGTGCGGGAGCTGGTCGCGATTCGTGGCACGCCGTCCGAGACACTACCGCGGTTGCGCGCACTGACGGCCTCCCACGGTCTCGACGAGGAGCCCATCCAGCGTATCGAGGACGTGCTCGCCCTGCTCGAGGCTTACGGTCATCCGCGCGACGAGATCCAGCTCAACCTCGGCCTGGGACGCGGTCTCCACTACTACACCGGCATCCTGTTCGAGATCTACGCGCCGGGCGCCGCCGGCCCACAACTCTGCGGCGGAGGGCGCTACGACGACCTCGCCCAGACGCTGGGTGCCCGCCAGCCGCTGCCGGCCTGCGGCTTCTCGTACGGGCTGGAGCGAATCGTCGAGGCGGCTGGGCGTCCGTCCGAACTCCTGGCGCCACGCGTGCTGGTCATTCCGCGGACTCCGACCGCGATTGCCGGCGCGATCCGCGTGGCCGAGGAGCGGCGCCGGCAGGGAGAGAACGTGGAACTGGACGTCCGCGGTCGCTCGCGGCAGGCCAACCGCCGCTACGCCGAGCGACGCGGCATCCCGCGCATGCTGCTCGTCGACGAGGGCGGCGAGGTCGAAGTCGACTCACTCCTGGCGGCCGATCCGATTGATGCCGAAATGCCCGTTGGAGACGGCCGTGGTGGCTGATGCGTTACGGCTCGCCCTGACATCCAAGGGCGCCTACGAGGAGGCGACGCTCCGCTTCCTGGAGCGGGCCGGTCTGTCGGTTTGGCGACCCAATCCCCGGCAGTACGTCGGACGACTCACCGGCATCGACTCCGTCGAAGTGCTGTTTCAGCGCACGGAGGACATCGTCCACAAGGTGGCCGATGGCAGCGTCGATCTGGGCATCACCGGCTTCGACCTCGTTTCGGAGCATGCGCAGGACGAGCCGAACCTCATCGTGGTCATTGAGGACCTCGGCTTCCGCCGCTGCGAACTTGTGCTGGCGGTGCCAGAGGGCTGGCTCGACATCTCGACCGTCGCCGACCTTGCGGATCTCTCGATCGACTTCAAGCGGACCGGCCGGACGCTGCGTGTGGCGACGAAGTTTCCCAGTCTGACGCGGGACTTCCTGTATGAGCACGGCGTGAACTACTTCACGCTGGTCGATGCGCACGGCGCGCTCGAGGCGGCACCCACCCTCGGCTACGCGGATATCATCGCCGACCTGTCCGAAACGGGCGTGACGCTGCGGGACAACCGCCTGCGAGGGCTCGACGGCGGCGTCATCCTGCGGGCACAGGCGTGCCTGATCGCCTCACGCCGCACCCTGCGGCACCGACCGGAGAAGCTCGAGGCGGCCCGGACGATCATCGAACTGTCCGAAGCGCGGCTGCGTACGCGCCGCTTTCGCCTGATCACCGCCAACGTGCAGGGGGACTCACCCGAGTCGGTGGCTCGCCACGTCACCAGCCAGGTCGAAACAGCCGGCCACCAGGGGCCGACCATCGCCACCGTCTACCCCAAGGCCGGCTCGGTCGGAGATCACTGGTACGGTGTCACCATCATCGTGCCTATCGACCGGCTGCTGCCGGCGGTGGATCACCTGCGACGCGCGGGCGCCAGTGGAATCACGGTGACGTCGCCGGACTACGTGTTTGACGCCTGCTCGCCCGCCTTCGACCGGCTGCGCTGCGCGCTCGAGGACGTCCGGTGAGCGGAGCGGCCGAGGTTCGCGTGCTGCGCGGCACCGAGGCGGCACGCGCGTTCCTCCTCCGCCAACGCCGGTTGGAGGACACGGAGTTGCCTGAGCGCGTCCGTGCGGGCATCCGCGAGGTCTTCGGGACCGACCTGACCGCGCCCGAGGTCGTCGACCGGATCATCGCCGACGTGCGGCGCGACGGCGATCACGCGCTGCGCCACTACACCCGTGTCCTCGACCGCGCCGACGTCGAGACGCTCGAGGTGTCGCGCGAGGAGATCACGGCGGCGCGAACTCGGGTATCCCCGGAGGTCCTGGGGGCGCTGTCGCTGGCCGGCGAGCAGATCACGCGCTTCCACCGCCATCAGCTGCGCTCGTCCTGGATGAATTTCGACGCGGACGGCGCGCTGGGCCAACTCCTGCGGCCGCTCGAGCGCGTTGGCATCTACACTCCCGCGGGCCGTAACCCATATCCGTCGTCGCTCCTCATGTCGGCGGTGCCGGCGAGAGTCGCCGGCGTGTCCGAGATCGTCGTCTGCGCGCCGCCCGAGCGCGACGGCCACGTCTCGCCGCTGATCCTCTCCGCAGCCGAAATCGCGGGCGTGGACCGGGTCTTCCGCGTAGGCGGCGCTCAGGCGATCGCCGCGCTGGCGTACGGCACCGATACGATCCCGCGAGTCGACAAGATCCTCGGTCCGGGCAACATCTTCGTGGTGCTGGCGAAGCGACGGGTCTACGGCGAGGTGGACATCGACCAACTGCCCGGCCCGACCGAGACGCTGCTGATCGCCGACGGGACGGCGGACGCCGGACTGTGCGCCGCCGATATGCTCGCGCAGGCGGAGCACGATCCGTTGGCGAGCGCCATTCTGGTCACGACCTCAGCGGAGCTGGCCGAGTCGGTCCGACGTGAGCTCGCCGACCAGCTGCCGCGCCTCGAGCGCGCCGGCATTGCGGGGGAGTCACTCGCGGCGAACGGCGCCATCGCCGTCGTGCCCGACCTCGAGGACGCCTTCGAGCTCGCCAACGCCTACGCGCCGGAGCACCTGTGCCTGCTGATCGCGGACGCCTGGGAGCATGTCGACCGGGTGAGGCACGCGGGCGGCATCTTCGTGGGGGAGAGCTCACCCGAGGTCCTCGGCGACTACGCGGCCGGTCCCAGCCACGTCATGCCAACCGGGCAGACGGCACGCTTCTCGTCACCCATCAACGTCGAGGAATTCCTGAAGGTCATCAGCGTGATTGGAGTCAACCGGCGCGGGCTCAACCGGCTCGGACCGACCGCCGCCACGCTCGCCCGCGCCGAGGGGCTCACCGCGCACGCCAGGGCAGTCGAGCGCAGGCTGGAGCGCGTGCGGCCCGACTGACCGGTTCGATCAGCGTGACAGAGCCTGCAGCGTGGCGTAGATCCGCTCCTCCGCGCTCTGCCCCTCCCGGCGTTCCACGTGGGCCAGGGCGTCCCGCGCCTCGGCTCCCGAGTACCCCAGGGCCTGCAGCGCCTCCAGCACCTCCGCGTCGATCGAGGCGAGCGCCGGCATCCCGCCGCCGGTCGCCTCCGGCAGCTTGCCGCGCAGCTCCAGGATGATCCGGCTCGCCGTCTTCTTGCCGATGCCCGGCACGCGGCTGAGCGCCGCCACGTCCTCCGACGCAATGGCGCGGTGGACGTCGTCGGGGCTGCCCGACGACAGGATATTGAGCGCCACCCGCGGGCCGACACCACTCACCGTGAGCAGGACCTCGAAGAGTTGGAGTTCCTCCGGCACGGCGAATCCGAAGAGCGAGATGTCGTCCTCGCGCACCCGCAGGTGCGTCACCAGCTCGACCTGCTGCCCAACGTCGCCGATGTCGGAAACTGTGGTCTGGGAGGTCAGCACTCGCAGCGTCAGTCCGTGCAAGTCGACCAGCACGATGCCGGGAAGCTTGGCGACGATGCGCCCCCGGACGCCGCTAATCATCCGCCGGCCTTCCCTTCGCAAGACGGAAGACGCGCCTGGCATTTCCCCCGAGCACCGGACCCGTCTCCTCGGGCCGCAGGCCCGACGCTCGCACTCGGCGGAGGAAGCGTTTCTGGCGCAACACCGGGTAGTCGGATGCCATCATCACGCGCTCGGCCCCGACGGTGTCGAGCACGGCCCGGAACACCTCGAAGCGGTAGAGATAGGTCGAGGCGGCGCTGTCGTAGACCACGTTCCGTGCCAGCGCCGCGACCTCGGGCATCAGTTCGTAGAACGGCAGACCGCCGCCCCAGTGCGCCGCCACGACGCGCAGGTCCGGAAACGCGGCGAGGAAGCGTACGAACTTCTCCGGCGTCGCCGTGCCCTTCCCCGGATACTCGTGGCCGACCGGCTCGCTGACGTGGAACAGGATAGGGAGGTCTCGACCCTGGCAGGCCTCCGCCAGAGCGGCAAGTTCCCGCGGTTCCCGGAAGTCGAACCCCTGGGCATCGGCGTTCAGTTCCCCCACGCCAACCGCACCCAGGTCGAAGCAGCGCGCGGCCTCGTTTGCCGCCGACGTGTCCCCCGGCACGACCGTGGCCAGCCAGGAGATCCGTGTCGGGAACGCGCCGGCGCTGGCATTCAGGTAGTCGTTATGCGCTCGGCAGAGACCAGGGTCGGCCCACGGGAAGCCGCAGACGATGGAATGGTCGATCCCCGCCGCGTCCATGCTGGCGATTAGCTCTTCGACCGGCACCAACACGGCGCGCGGATCCTGGTAGAGGTGCCCGAACCACCGATCCCGCGGAACGTAGACGTGCCGCCCGGAGCAGACCTCCGGTTCGAAGACGTGGGTGTGCGCGTCCACGACAATGGGCGCGGAGAGGTGGCGCGCAGGCTGCATTAGTTCCGGCTCCAGGCGAGTCAGGCTCAGTGGCCCATGAAGAGGATGAGCGCCACGATGGCGACGAACACCAGCAGGCCGAGCAGCACCAGCACTGGCACGAGGATCGCTCCTCGGCCTGCTGGAACTGGCTCCACGGCCTCCGGAGCCAGCGCCACACCGGCCGGCGCCATCCAGGCCACAACGGCACTCACGTTGTCGTTGGATTCGTGCTGGAGCGCGCGCGCCACGAGCTCCTGGGCCGCCTTCTCGGGCGGGGCCAATTGGGCAACGCTCACCATCTCGCCCTCGTCCAGGTAGTCGTGCAGACCGTCGCTGGAGAGGATCAGGCGATCGTCGGGGAGCAGTCGAATCTCGAACACGTCGACGTCGACGCGCTGGCGGTGCCCGAGGGCGCGCGTGATGATGTTGCGGTGCTGGCTCTCCCGCGCCTCCTGCTCGGTCATGGTCCCGGCCGCAACCTGTTCGGCGACCAGAGAGTGATCCTGACTGATCTGGGTGAGCCGATTCGCGCGCACCAGGTAGGCGCGGCTGTCGCCGACGTTGGCGACCGTGAGGTCGCCGCCGCGAATCACGGCGGCGACCAGGGTGGTTCCCATCATGTTCGATTCGCCGCCGGAGGATCCGTCTTCGAAGATGCGGTCGTTCGCCTGGCGGAACGCTTGCTTCAACCGGTTCGGCGTCTCGGTGCGGGACAGAGACGTGCCGTAGAACAACTCCTGCAGGGTGTCGATAGCGATGCGCGAGGCAACCTCGCCGCGCTGGTAGCCGCCCATACCGTCGGCTACCGCGACGAGCACGCCGTTCTCCTGCGCCGTCTCGGTCTCGGGATCCGCGACGTAAATAGTGTCCTCGTTCTGCTCGCGGACCGATCCCGTGTCGCTGGCGGCGCCGATAGCGAGCCGCATGTCATCCACGTGCCGGTGTCCTCATTACCCCCGTCACCTCGCACTGTGCGACCCGCGAACTGCAGCCGCCTGGCCGCTGGGCGGCCGAATCCTAACATAGGCTCGATGAGGTCGACAAAAGCCGGCACGCTCACTGCGTTTGATACCATTGGCCGCGATTGATCCGGGAGCGGATGGAGAGTCAAACCCATGGAACGTCGCCCCATCTCGCGAATTCTCATCCTCGCCGTCGTCGCACTCGTCCTGGGCGTCGGGTGTAGCCGCGGGTCCGCGGTGGTCCAGAACACTCCGACTCCCCCGCCTACACCGACACCCACGCCGACGCCGCGAGACATCCTCAACAGCGCGTCGCAGCGCTTCGCCCAGGTCAACAGCGCCCATTACCAGCTCCAGGTTCAGGGCAACGTGTTTCTCGATAGCCAGCGCACCCTCGCGCTCCGGGGTGCCTCCGGCGATCTGGCACGGCCGTCGAGCGCCACCGCCAAGGCCACCGTCGCACTGGCCGGCGCCAACCTGACGGTGAACATGATCGCGATCGGCCAGGATGAGTACATCACCAACTTCCTGACCGGCCGGTGGGAACGCGCCCCGCAGGGCCTCAGCTATAATCCGGCGATCCTCTTCGACGCCCAGAGCGGGCTTCCGGACGTGATGAGCAAAGTCACCAGTGTGACGCTGGTGGGTGTCGAGGATCTGGACGGGGTCAAGACACAGCACCTGCGCGGGACGATCCAGCGCGCTGACGTGCAGTCGCTCACGGGAACCGCTTTCCAGGGCAATACGATCAACCTCGACATCTGGCTGGCGGAAGACACCAAGGACATCCACAAGGTCGTGCTGAACGACCCCGGAACGGGACAGGGGGCCACGGCGACGACATGGACGCTCCTGATCACCAACATCAACGCGCCGGTCACGATCACCGCGCCGTCTCAGTAGGGCTGACCACGCCGCCCGACGGCCAGGCGGGGACCCGTCCGCTGCGGGTGCTGATCCCCGCGCTGGTCGTCGTCGTGGTGGCGGCGCTCGACCTGACCGTCATCGCGCCGGTACTGCCGTCGATCATCTTCGACCTCAAGGTCAACACCGCCGAGGCGGACCGCTACGTCTGGATCGTCAGCGGCTACCTGCTGGCGTACACGGTCACGATTCCGCTGATGGGCCGGCTCTCGGATGTCATCGGCCGACGCGCGACCTTCATGCTGGCGCTCGTCATCTTCCTGGCCGGATCGGTGCTGACAGCGTCGGCGGACACGCTGCCGCGGATTGTCGCGGCGCGCTCCATCCAGGGATTCGGCGGCGGGGCGATGGTCCCGGTAGCCATGGCGGTCGTCGGAGACCTGTTGCCTCCGGCGCGCCGGGCCGGCGCGCTCGGCATCGTGGCCGCGGCGGACACCCTCGGCTGGGTACTCGGACCGCTCTGGGGCGCCGGCATTCAGCAGATCGCCGGAACCTGGCGCTGGATCTTCATCCTGAATGTCCCGATCGGTGTCGTCGCCGCGGTGGCGCTGCTGGTCGCCTGGCGCGGGGCGCCGGTCGGCGGGCGAGGCTCGGTGCGCTTCGACCTGCCGGGCGGCACGCTGCTCGCCGTCGCGCTCCTGTGCCTGAACCTGGCAGTCTCCGTCGCCGGCGCGCAGGTGGGCGGCGGCCCACGTGCTCTCGGAGCCGACCCCAACCCGCTCGCGGCCTATCGAATTCCCCTCCTGGCGGTCGGACTGCTCGCGCTGGTCGGGTTCGTCGCCACGGAGTGGCGGAGTCGCAACCCGCTGGTGCCGCTTCAACTCTTCCGGAATCGCCATTTCTCCGCGGCCAATGGCGCGAACCTGCTGGTTGGTGCCGCACTGATGGTGGCGATGGTCAACGTGCCGCTCCTGGTCGCGCTGCAGGTGGCCGAGGAGCGGGTGGCGGCGGTGAGCGCGGAGTTGCTCAGCGCGTTCTCTATCGCCATGGCACTCTCCGCGCTCATTGGCGGCTGGGCTAGCGAGCGGCGCGGCTATCTGATGGTAACCCTGCTCGGGCTGGCGGTGGCGTCGGCAGGCTTCTGGCGGATGTCCGGGTGGCCTAACCAGTTGGACCGCGCCCGGATGCTGCCGGACCTTGCCCTGACCGGCTTCGGCTTCGGGCTGGTCATCGCACCGATCGGCGCCGCGGCCATCAACGCCGCCCGCCGCGGCGATCTCGGCATCGCGTCCGGCCTGGTGATCGTCATGCGCCTGCTCGGAATGACGCTCGGCCTGTCGGCCCTGACCTCCTGGGCCGTATCGCGTCTCAACGACGCGCTGACCCACCTGCCGCCGGTAACCCAGCAGCCGGGCGAGTCCTTCAGCGCCTACCTGCTTCGACAGCAGTCCGAGGCAGCCAAGCTCGCAATCCCGGCCACCATGGGAGTGATCCGCGATACGTTCAGCGCGGCGGCGATCATCTGCCTGGTGGCGTTGCTCCCGGCACTGCTCCTCTACAGTCGCCACCGCCGTGAGGCGTGACGCTCACGTGAGCGCGTCCCGCAGTGCTCGCATACCCTGCGCGACCGAGTGATCCGGAGAGAAGACGGCCGAGCCGGCCACGACGACGTCGACTCCGGCGTCCGCCACCTGCCGGATGTTGCCCGCGTTGATCCCGCCGTCGACCTCGATGAGCGTGGACGAACCGCTCTCGTCGATCATGCGACGCAGGCGAGCGATCTTGGGCAGTGCCGTGGGGATAAACGTTTGCCCGCCGAAACCTGGGTTGACGCTCATCACCAGGATCAGATCGGCAATCGGCAAGATCTCCTCGACGGCGGTAAGCGGGGTCGCGGGGTTCAGGGCCACGCCCGCGCGTGCGCCCGCGGCGTGGATCTGCTGAACCGTGCGATTGAGGTGCAGGCTGGCCTCGACCTGGACGGTGACGAGCGTCGCGCCCGCCGCGGCGAACTGCTCCACGTAGCGCTCTGGCTCGAGGATCATCAAGTGAACGTCGAGCGGTAGATGGGTGGTCCGCGCCACCGCCTCGACCACCGGGATGCCGATGGTAATGTTGGGCGCGAAGCGGCCGTCGATCACGTCCAGATGAACGTAGTCGGCTCCCGCCGCCTCCAGCTCGCCCACCGCGTCGGCCAGGCGCGCCAGGTCCGCCGTCAGGATCGAGGGAGCGATCGCGACGTTCCTCGCTGAACGCGTCGGCAGGTCTGGCATACTCAAGGTCGCCTCCTCGGTCGCTCGCGTGGCGAGGCGAGACACCCGTCGATGGTCCGTGGAGCACAGGTTGACTCGACACGCCCCGCTCGCAGCCACCGAACCCTCAGCGCGGTCCGCGCTGTTCCGGCGCCCGTTCCCTCGCCAGTTGCTCCTAGGCGTTGCGCTGGTCGCGATCTGGTGGCCGGTCGCCTGGCTCCACCTGAAACCGCCGTCAGACTACTACTTTTTTCCCCTCTGGTTGGGGTACATCTTGACGCTCGATGGCGTGGTGGCGTGGCGGACTGGAAGCTCGCTCTGGCGACGTGGGCGCGGCCGCTTCGTGCTGCTGTTCGCGATGTCGGTGCCCTTCTGGTGGGTGTTCGAGTGGATGAACCGCTACTTGCAGGACTGGCACTACGTAACGACGCAGCCCTACTCGTGGCTCCAGTACCACGCGCTCGCGTCGCTTGCGTTCTCCACCGTGGTGCCGGCCGTTCTCGAAGGGGCGGAGCTCCTGGCGAGCTTCCGCGCCGGGCATCGGCTGCCCCAACTGCCGCGCTGGCATGTCGGCGGACGAGGGCGGGTGCTGTTCGAAGTGCTGGGCTGGACGATGGTGCTGCTGGTCGTGACCGTGCCGCGCTACGCCTTCCCCTTCGCCTGGCTGTCGGTCTTCTGCATCGTCGAGCCGCTGAACGCCGCGCTTCGGCGCCGCTCGATCGCCGCCTTTGTCCGGGACGGCAACTGGGCACCGATCTGGAACGTGATGCTGGCCGCACTGGGCACCGGGTTCTTCTGGGAGATGTGGAACTCGCAGGCGATTCCGAAGTGGTACTACACTGTTCCGTTCGTCGGCTTCGCCCACGTCTTTGAGATGCCGGTGCTCGGATACACGGGCTACCTCCCGTTCGGGCTCGAGATCTTCGCGGTGTACGCGATGGGATCGTGGCTGCTCCGCTGGAGGGACCAGCAGTACGCCCGCGTGGGTGCCGACGACGAGAGTCCGGCGGCGGCGACCGCAGCCGCCCACGTGCGGTGCGGGAACGTCGTGCGATGACCGCGGCCGCCCCGTGAGATGCCGGCCGACTGGAGGGCAGCGATGGGATCGAACGACGCGGACGAGGGATCGGCGGCGCGCGACGAGCCGCGTGCAAACTGGATCGCCGCCGCCGTCCGCCAGCTCTATAGCGGCTCCGCCCCTTCCGGACCAGCCGCCGGCGCCGTGCGAGCCACCAACCGCGACAATGTCGTAATCCGCAGCGGCGTCTACCGCCGGCTCCGCGCGTGGATCGTCGCGCACGGGCTCTCTGACGAGACGATCGCCGGAATCCGGATAGTGCACACGGCTATCTTCGCGCAGCTGATGGGGCTGGTCGTGCTCGTCACCTGGTCGGGCCTGCGGAACCGCTTCACGCGCCGGGAAGCGCTTGCCCTGCTCGGGGTAGCGGGCGAGGCCGGCGCGGTACTGCTCAACCAGGGGCGCTGCCCGCTGACGGTCATGGTGGAGGATCTGGGCGCCGAGCGCGGGTCAGTGTCCGACATTCTGCTGCCCGACTGGGCAGCCCGGCACATCCCGCACGTCTCGAGCGGTCTGCTTGCGCTGGGCATGGTGACGCTCGGCCTCCGGCGCGCGGCGGGGTCTCGGCGCGGTT
>Ga0307372_10011267_pt1 | contig 11957 bp, 9 predicted proteins | sample OX1MG_FD_202533 | JGI IMG/M metagenome (GOLD analysis project Ga0307372, IMG submission 202533) | Soil microbial communities from Risofladan, Vaasa, Finland - OX-1 | ecosystem: Environmental > Terrestrial > Soil > Coastal area > Acid sulfate soil | place: Finland: Risofladan, Vaasa | collected...
AGCCCGCTCCGATGCTGAGGCGTCGAATGGTCATCATGTCGGAGGCACCTGCATGCGTCACAACTGTTGCATCAGATGCAACAAAGGACGCGATTTTTCCTCGAGTGCCAGACGTGTGAGACAACTTTCAGAAGCGAGCGGAGGTGCGGGGAGAGGTATACGAAACGGGAAACAGGAGTTGCGAGGACGGAGGCGTGAAGGGAAGGACAGGACGGATGAGCGGAAGGGGTGTCAGGAGTGGAAGTGGAAGTGGAAGTGGAAGGGTGAGGTGGAGGTGGAGGTGGAGGCGAATTCACGGACCCCGCGTCGAGGCTCCTGAGTCACCGACTCCTCCCGAAACCGATGATTGTCGTCGATCTGTAGAACTTTTGAGCGCAGCGCGGAGATTCACGATGTTCAGCAACTAAATGGGGATAACCCCCGGTCAAAAGACGGGTGGTAGCGGCATTGCCACCCGGAGGCCTGATCCGTAGGGTTCATCTCGGAGATCGCACCGGCACACGAGAAAGGAGCGATCAATGATCGAAGCCCAAGGATTGGTGAAGCGTTACGGAGCAACAACCGCCGTCGATGGACTGACGTTTACCGTCCAGCCAGGCATGGTGACCGGATTCCTCGGCACGAACGGGTCAGGAAAATCGACGACGATGCGCTTGCTTCTCGGACTTGACAAGCCCGACGCCGGGGCGACGCGGATCGGTGGGCACCCCTACCGCGACCTGCGCTGGCCACTGCGCGAAGTGGGCTCGATGCTCGAAGCCAAAGCGTTTCACCCCGGCCGTTCCGCACGGGCGCATCTGGCGGCCCTGGCGTCGAGCAATGCGATCGGTCTCGCCAGAGTCGATGAGGTACTCGACATGGTGGGTCTAGCCGGCGCCGCCCGGCGACGGGCGGGCACCTTCTCCCTCGGCATGGCCCAGCGACTGGGCATCGCCACAGCGTTGCTCGGCGACCCACAGGTCTTCGTGCTCGATGAGCCGGTCAACGGGCTCGACCCGCAGGGTATCCATTGGATCCGCGAACTGCTCAAATCGTTGGCTGCTGAAGGGCGGACGGTTTTCATTTCCAGCCACTTGATAAGCGAGATGGCCGTCACTGCTGATCACCTGGTGGTGATCGGTGGCGGACGACTCCTTGCTGACACGTCGGTCGCCAAGTTGTCGGCGGCGGGCTCCGGTTCACTGGAGGAAGCATTCCTCGCTCTGACTGCGGGAACTGCACAGTACGAAAGCACTGCGCGGCCTGGGTCGACCACTCCAACCAACCAGCGCCGCGATTCCGATACGGCACGACCATGACCGCTATCGAGCGCTCCGGAACCTCCACAACCCACTACGGGTTCTCCCACGTCGCCCACATGGAGTGGGTCAAGTTGCGGAGCCTCCGTTCCACGTGGTGGACGCTTGCCGTTTCGATCGCCGCGGCGATCGGCATCGCCGTCTTGGTGGGATTGAAGACGAAGAATGCCGCGAGTGACCTCACGAACAACGCCCTCGGTGGCGTCGCACCAGGGCTGCTCTTCACCGGTGTGCTGGGGGTGCTCGTGATGACGAGCGAGTACACCTCGGGGATGATCCGCTCGACTCTTGCCGCCACCCCGAACCGATCGCTGTTGCTCGCCGCCAAGGCCGCCGTGTTTGGCACTGTGTCATTCGTCGTCGGCGAAACCGCAGCGTTCGCGGCCTTCTTCGCCGGCACGACTTCTTTGCCCAAGGCGTTCGCGAGCCCCGCGCTCGGCCAGCCCGGGGTTCTGCGGGCCGTGGTTCTGGCGGGAGCGAGTTACTGCCTGATCGCCTTAATCGGGGTGGGACTCGGTGCGATCATCCGTCATACCCCGGCCGCGGTCGTCGCGGTCGTGGGTGGGGTTTTCGTCGCGGGAACGTTACTCGTGACGGTCTCAAAAACGGCCGGGAGCTTTGGGCCGCTGAGTATCGTTGCGAACTCCCTCACCACCACGCAGCGGTTACCTCACGCCTTGTCGCCGTGGACTGGGCTAGGGATGTTGTGCCTGTACGCGGCCCTCGCTCTCGGCATCGGTGGGTGGCTACTCGTCCGCCGTGACGCGTGAGCCTCTCCACAAGTTGGTGTACCGGACTAGAGCGAGCGAGACTGTGGACGTGAGTACCGTCGCCTTGGCTACCCGTGTTGCGGACACCGAGGTCCCTTCTAACGGGGGTCGACAACGCTGGCACCGTGCGATGTTGCGAGCCCCGTTCGCCGGCGCGACATGGCGAGCCAACCTCTACTCGTTGGTGGGAGTGCTCCTGGCCGTTCCCGGATTCCTCTTCGTCGTGGCTTCGACGGCGCTTGGGCTGGGACTGGCGGTCACCTTCTTCGGTTTGCCCCTCCTTGCGCTCGGGGGCTTGGTGGCTATCCGCTTGGGCGGCCTGCACCGGGAACTCGCGGCGGCGTTGCTCGGCCAGGAGGTTACGGGCGCTCGGTCCCGCCTGCCAGGTCGCGGGTTATTCGGGTGGCTCCAAGCCCGCCTCGCTGATCCCGTCGCGTGGCGAGCCCGGCTCTACATGGTGATAAAACTACCCCTCTCGCTCGTGTCTCTCTACGCCGTGGTTGTTCTCTACTTCGAGGGCATCGTGCTTGCGCTCTACCCCCTGTGGTGGAGCCTGTCACCACCGTCACCATCGACTGCTCGATCTCCCGCCGGGGTTCTCGACCTCGGAGCGTTGATCGGCAGAGGGTCCAACTCCCTGGCTCCCCGGTCAGCCCACCGACTGATTCTTCACGTCGGCGGGCTCTACCTCGACACTTGGCCCTTGGTGGTTGGCACGTGTCTTGTCGGCATCGTCGCATTGTTCGTCGTTCCCTGGGTCTCACGAGGAGCGGCACGACTCGACGTTGCCCTGATGCGCCGTCTGCTCGGCCCAACCCGCGGATCACTCCGCGTCGAACGGCTCGAAGCAGCGAGGAGCGTAATGGCCGAGGACGCGGCCTCTACGCTGCGCCGAATCGAACGAGATCTCCACGACGGCACCCAGGCACAGCTCGTTGCGTTGGCCATGAGTCTCGGAGCAGCACGCGAGCGCCTGGAGAACCAGCCCGCTGCTAATCGCGACCGCGCAATGATCGACCTCGTTGTCACTGCCCACGACCAGGCCAAGGACGCACTGGGTGAACTGCGCAATATTGCTCGAGGCATCCATCCGCCAGCGCTCGACGTCGGCCTCGAGGCGGCGCTCGAGACGCTCACCGCGCGAAGCGCCATACCGGCAACCCTCCACGTCGCGCTCGACTCTCGTCTGAGCGACGCCATCGGCACCATCACCTACTATGCCGTGGCCGAGTTGCTCTCCAACGTGGCCAAGCACGCTGATGCCGTCTGCGTCGCCGTCGAGGTAACCGAGAACGCTGGCGTGCTGATCGTGACCGTCACCGACGACGGCCACGGTGGCGCCGATCCGGTTCGCGGCACTGGTTTGAACGGCCTGGCCGCCAGACTCGACGCCGTCGACGGTTCTCTCGTCGTCGACAGCCCGACGGGCGGGCCGACAGTCGTCACCGTCCACCTTCCCGTGCGGATGTGAGCGTGCGCGTTCTTCTGGCCGAGGACTCCGCCATCCTTCGCGATGGACTCGCTCGCCTCCTCTCCGACCATGGCCACGAGGTTGTCGCCACCGTCGCCGACGGCGAGGGCATCGTTCCCGCCGCAGAACAGAGCAGACCCGACGTCGCGGTCTTGGATATCCGGATGCCACCGACCCACACCGACGAGGGGCTCCGAGCCGCACTCGCTCTGCGCAGCCATCACCCTGAGATGGGCGTGCTCGTGTTCTCGCAATACGTAGAGACCCGCTACGCCACTCAACTGCTGGCTGAGAACCCAGCGGGCGTCGGCTACCTCTTGAAAGACCGCGTCGCTGACGTCCGAGAGTTCATGGATGCTCTGACCAGAGTTGCAGGTGGAGGTACCGTCCTCGATCCCGAGGTCGTCCGCCAGCTCGTAGGCACGAGTCGGCAGCGGGCGACCCTCGGCAAAGCGCTCACGGCGCGCGAGCGCGATGTTCTCTCCCTCATGGCCGAAGGGCGCACCAACTCGGCCATCGCCGCCGCGCTCGTCGTTAGTGAGGGCGCCGTCGAAAAGCACATCGCCAACATCTTTACCAAGCTCGATCTCTACCCTTCCGAACACGACAACCGGCGCGTCCTCGCAGTGCTCCGCTATCTCAACAACTGACGTCGAAGTGATCGTCCACTCGAAGCTGCGCGCCAGCTTCGCTCCTTTGATCACATCTTCATCGTCCGCTGGCGAATCTCGGTTCGTCACAATGATGATGCAAGATGATGCAGTGTCCGCTCACTGGTATCTGATGACCTGTCGCTTCTTGCGCAGGTGCGATCATGTGGAAAGCAGGAACTGATGAGCTCCGAATCTCGCCCGACTGACGAGATCGATTTGGAAGATCAACCCAGTCGTCCGGGGATCTCCTGGACGAGGCTCGCCGGACCGGCGGCGCTTGGTCGGTCCGTCCTGCTCGCACCCGGGGTTGATGCTCCAACCCCTTGGGCAAAATGCGAACGAATCTCGCTGAACGACGTCTCTATCGTCAGCCCATCGACGCTTCGCATCGTGCGTCGCGCCTTCCTCACCTGTTCGCCGGTCGTCTACGAGATCGATCCCACGATGCAAGAGCCGTTGGGGGGAACAGATGAACGCGAAGTCTGGGACGTCGAGCCCAACGCGGATCTGATCGCGGAGGCGACCTGGCGTCTTGCTTGCGCCAACGCTGTGGATGCCCGCAACGTGTCGCACCCAACGTGGCCGCTCGCTTCGATGGCCATGAAGATTGGCGCGAGTCCGGCGACCGGGCGTGAGGCCGATGTGGTTCTCCCCGATGGCACTTCCGTTTGGTGCGATGGCGGTCCCCTGCAACTGTGGGAAGACGGGGACCAAAGGCTCGGGGGATTGGCAGTGGTGCCGCGCGCCGCACTCGCTAGAAGCCTGCTCACGCCAGTCGTAGCGACTTCTCCCGCCGCCGCGCTCGCGCCCGACCAGTTACTCGCGGTAGCGGATCCTTCCACGCGTGCGCGCATTATCGCGCCCGCCGGGTCGGGCAAGACCAGGGTGCTGACCGAGCGAGCCCGACACGTACTGGACTCCGGCGTGCCGGTCGACTCGCTGCTCCTGGTGGCTTTCAACAAGCGGGCCCAGCAGGAGATGCGCGAGCGCACGTCGGATCATCCGCGCCTGCAGATCCAGACGTTGAACGCGTTGGCGCTGTCGGTCCTCAACGGGACCAACGGGTTCGTGAGCCGCGGGACGAGGTTGCAGACGATCAATGAACGCGACGTTCGCGCCATCCTCTCCGACTCCGAATACGTCAAGTACCCGCGCAAGACCAATACCGATCCGGCGGCGTCGTGGATCGACGCGCTCACCGAAGTCAGGCTCGGTCTGCGCTCGCCGCAGTCGGTCGAAGACGCGTATCGGGGCGATCTCGAGGGCTTCGCGACGTTCTTCCCCCACTACCGCCGCTATCTCGCGGAGCACAATCAGGTCGACTTCGACGAACAGATCTATTTGGCGATCGAAGTACTGCTGCGCGATCCCCGGGTGCGGCTCGCCGCCGAGCAGCGCGCCGAGGTATTGCTCGTCGACGAGTACCAGGACCTCACGCCCGCCCACATGCTGCTCCTGCGGCTTCTGGCGGGGCCGTCGCTGTCGATCTTCGGGGTCGGCGACGACGACCAGACCATCTACGGCTTTTCGGGCGCGACGCCCGAGTGGCTCGTGCGCTTCGAGGACCACGTTCCCGAAGCCGTTCATCACGCGCTCGAGGTCAACTACCGCTGCCCGGCGCCGGTGATTACGGCCGCCTTCAACCTGCTGTCGCGCAACGCGGTGCGCGTGCCCAAGGAGATCCGGCCCGGACCGAACAACGTGCGCTCAGCGGACTCCTTCGCTATCGCGAAGGTCGATGATCAGGTCGAGCACGTGACCAACCACGTACGAGTGCTCCTCGACGCCGGCACGACGCCCTCGGAGATCGCGGTGCTCTCGCGAGTGAACGCGCTCCTGATCCCGGTGCAGGTTGCGCTCCTGGAGGCCGGCGTCCCGGTCAACCTCCGCGACGGAGGTGATTTTCTCAAGAGCTCGGGCGTGGAGTCGGCGCTCGCGTGGTTGCGTCTCGCGGTGCGACCCGAGCGGATGGATGGCGCCGACATCATGTTGGCCGTACGCCGGCCGGGCCGAGGCATCTCGCCTAGGGCGCGAGAGTGGATGGGCGAACAGGCCACCGTCGAAGGCCTCACGCGTCTCGCCGGACGGATGGACGAGTCCACCTCGAAGAAGGTCACCGAGTTCGTCCACGATCTTGAACGCATCACCAGGTTCGCCGAACGCGCCACGACGCCGGAATTGATCGAGTTCATCCGAACAGAGATTGGCCTCGATCGAGCCCTGGCGACGCTTGACGCCTCGCACCAAGGCCGCAACAGTGCCTCGAACTCCGACGGCCTTCGAAGCCTGATCGCCCTGGGGCGCCTGCACGCTGACCCCAAGACTTTTGACGACTGGCTCTGGAGGTTGCTTAACACGCCGCCGGACGAGAACGGCGTGGTGATTGCGACCGTTCACAAGGTCAAGGGCCTCGAGTGGCCCCACGTCATTGTCTACGACGCCAGTTCCACGGTCTTCCCGCATCGGCTCAGCACTGACATCGAGGAGGAGCGCCGCGTCTTCCACGTCGCCATCACCCGCTGCACCACGTCGCTGGTCATCACCGCTGACGCCGAGTCGCCGTCAATCTTCTTGAACGAGCTGACTGCTCCGGCCGTCCTTCCTCGTTCAATGAGGGACGAGGAAGCCGCATCCGCTTCGAGCCAAGGTACCGTCGCGAGTGATCCGGTCGCGGCCGAAGTCGGACTGCGGTTCACGTGGGGAAGCTATGACTGCGTGGTCCGTGCCGTGAATGTAAGCGGTGCCTTGGTGTCCGCTGGCGGAGCCCGGATTACCGTGCCCTTCGGATCGAGAGTGCAAGTTAACGGGCGGCCCCGATCGCTCAGCCTCCAGTCGTCAACGAAGGCACGTCGTGCCCCCGGGCCGATCTCGGAAGCCAACGTCGGTCTCTACAACATCCTGAAGGCTTGGCGACTGGAGCAGGCGAGGGCGGACAAGGTTCCGGCGTACGTGGTCTTCACCGATCGGACGCTCGAGGAACTCTCCAACGTGCGTCCCCGCACGGTTGCTGAACTACTAGCCATCAGCGGGGTTGGTCCTGCGAAGGTTGATGGATACGGCGACCAGATCCTCGCGATTATCGAGCAGACGGAAGACGGATGAGGTCGCGCTGGCAAATTGAGGAACGGCTCTCGTAGTGGGTTCAACGAGAGCACCGGGAACGTCAACGTCGGAATCGGCAACTGATGCCGCGATGCCGCGTCAAGTCAGTTCGTGCGTAACAGCTAGGTCAAGATGACAGTCTGTGCATGAGGGTTCACGTCGGGCCTCCGACACCTAGGCGAAAAGTGGGCTCGTCACGGGATGGTCGTAGATTGACCTTCATCATGAATAATCCGCTTCCTCGGATTTTTAGGGGCAACAAAGTGCTGCTCCGTTGTGGACTGATCTTCGCAGTCCCAGCACTACTCGCGCTGTCCGTACTTACAGCGGCACCCGCTTCTGCGGCGACCAGGCTTACGCACCCGAGTGCTCCTCGCCACGTCATGGCAACAGCGGGCGACGATTCGGTAATTGTGAGTTTCCTCGCACCAGCCTCAAATGGCGGTTCGAGAATAACCGGCTACTACGTAAGGGAATTCGGTAGGAACTCCGCGATCAGGCGGTGCAACTCGACTCGGTGCACGGTATTGGGCTTATCGAACGGAGTCGTTTATCGCTTTGTGGTTGCAGCCATCAACAGATTTGGAAGAAGCGCGTACTCGGCTCCATCGAATGTCGCTAAGCCGACTGCGCCAGTAGGAACGACCGTAACCATCACCTTTGACGCCAATGGTGGCTCCGGCGCTATGGCGAGCGAAACCGAGCCGTATGACACGACTGCTTTACTCCCGCTCAATTCCTTCACGTACACGGGTTACACATTCAGCGATTGGAATAGCGAAGCGAACGGGAGCGGCACGAACTTCAATAACGGTCAACTTGTGAAATTCAATGGAAGTGCCACCTTCTACGCTCAGTGGTTGGTTTCAGCACCAACAACGGCCACTATCACGTTCAATGCAAATGGTGGCACGGGCACAATGGCTCCCGAGACAGAGACCTTGAGCGTCTCGGCGGCACTGACCATAAATTCCTTCACCCGAACTGGGTACACCTTCCGGGTTTGGAACACAGCGGCGAACGGGAGCGGTACCAGTTTCACTAACGGTCAACTCGTTCAGTTCACTGCGAGTGCCACCTTCTACGCGCAATGGACGGCAGTACCTACTCCGCAGTTCGAAAACTCATCGGTCAACTGGTCCGGCTACGTCGTGCCTTCCAGCAGTGCTCTCGTTACAGACGTCCAGGGAGACTGGACTGTACCTACACTGAACTGCTCTGCGACGCCAAATGGAAGTACCTACGTTTGGGTGGGAATCGGTGGCGAGCAGTGGTCGACGGGCGGTTCGTCAGGCGCACTTCTTCAGACAGGAACCACCTCGGACTGCGTCAATGGTGTGCAGGAAAATACTGCGTGGTGGGAAGTCGTCCCAGCCACACCAGGTGGCGAATTTTCTTTTACAAACTTCCCAGTGGCGGCGGGTGACCATGTGCAAGCCTCCGTGTTTGAATTATCAAGCGGAGCGTGGGAGACCATTGTCAGCAACCTGAACACAGGACTATCTGCACTCCTGGTTACTGGCGACGCTTGGGGTGTCGGGCAGACCGAAAACGGCACGATCAATTTTGTCATACAAGGGAACGCTCAAGCAATCAGTTATTCGGGCGGCTACACCGCAGAATGGATCGTTGAAGACCCTGAGGACACGGTGACACAAAACGAAGTTCCGTTCGCGGATTTTGGATCGGTGACTTTCTCCAACCTAGAGAGTAGTTTCAACTCGTGGTCATTGACGCCGAGCGAGGAATGGGGCATCGTTCAAGGTGGTGCGACGTTGGCAGCGCCGACAAGTTCAACCTCGGACGGTTTCACCGTCACCTACACGGGACCTTGAGGTAGAACACACCAACAGGCGACACCCTTCCACGTCGCAACGCTTCGCCTGGGATTCATCGTGGTACCTTGCGAACGTGGTTTAACCATCGAAGTTTGGGTGGGCCTATTCGCTTCCTACAAATGGAGAAGAATGTCGCTAGCTGTGGTGTTCAAGAGTCCGGAAGGGCTCGTACTTGCAGCCGATAGTCGAGTGACCGTAACCGCGACGCTTCCTGTCGCCCCTCTACTTCCCCCCGCGGTTCCAGGAATAATTGTTCAACCAACAATTCAAGTTCTGCCAGCGTATTTCGACAACGCCACGAAGCTCCTCAGTGTCGCCAATCAATCCCACGTCGGCTTTGTAACTTACGGCGCTGGAGCGATTGGACAAACCGAGCCTAGGACTGCTCACAGCTTCCTTCCGGAGTTCGAGTCATTTCTCTCGAAGCGCCACGACGCTCGTATTGACGTGAATACGTTCGCCAAGGAACTGGGCTTGTTCTTTTCGGATCAATGGAAGGACGCGAAAATGCCGACCTCGCCTCTCCCTCCAGGAATTCAGTCGATGGTCTTTCTCGTGGCCGGCTACGACAAGGATGACGCTTACGGAAAGATTTTCGAAGTGGTGATTCCCGATAGACCTGAGCCTGTCGAAAGACAAGCAGGAACCTTCGGCATTGTTTGGGGTGGACAATCAGACTTCCTTGAGCGTTTGCTAAATGGCTTTGATCCCAGTGCCATCGCTCTTGCAGCTTCAACACTCGGCCTAGATTCCACTCAGGCGGACCTTCTTAGACAGAAGTTTCAGGAGTCATTAGGACTCTCGATTCCGTACCAGTTCCTTCCGTTACAGGACTGCCTAGAAATGGCCACATTCTTAGTAAGCCTCACATCGCAAATTCAAACCTGGATGATTGCCATTCGAGGAGTAGGAGGTCACGTTAATGTCGCAACAGTCACACGAACCGATGGATTCAGTGCAGTCAGTCAGAAGAGAATTCATTCAAGAGACGATTATTGACTCAGCGGCGACGGGCGGCGTCGAAGTACGTGATTGGCTTTGGGCCTCGCGCCAACTGAGTTTGTCAACCAATGCACCCGGCAGGATGACAAATTCATCCACCGCCAACATTTCCCGATTGAAGACGCTGATGTTAGTAGTTAGTTAGGCAACCTCTTCTAAACTCGTGACTCGGAGATTCTGCACTTCTGCGCAACGACCTAACAGTCAGGAGCATCGGTGAGCGTACCCAACATGATCTCCGTCGTTGCCGGTGAATTGCATCCAGGCACATAATCCCATTTCGAGAGATGATTACGTGGTGGACGCATTCCGACTTCCAGACTTCCAGGGTCCGGCTGACGTCGGGGACCTACTTTTCACAGATTGGATTCAGCGGTATGCGAACGAGAGACTATCGCTCACCCAGCACGGGACCGGTGGTACCGCCGAACACGGCTCTCTTTACACTTTCGGCGACCCGACCTCATCATCTTTTGTCATAGAAAAATCCGTCACCGGAGAATGGTCGCTCAATTCGTGCCAAGGTCTCGACGAGTCCGAACTTGAGTCCATTGTCAAAGACGCTATGGACCGCTATGCCGATGGTGACGTGGGCGGCGACATCGCGTACAAGGCGACGATGACTTCAAGAGCGTTCGAGATGGTCCCGCTAGACATGTCAAATTTCATGCGAAGGCTTGGTGATCAAGCTTTAATTGCCGGTCCCTGCCGCATCGGCGACAGCGTCTTGCTCAACTTCGCGCCCAGATCACCTGACGATCCTTCTCAACCACAACTGTTTGTTCCCGAGACCGTAATCGAAGTAACAATCTTCGTTGGTGGTCCAGTTGCCGGAGGACTAACGAATCGAACTGCCTCGATCATGATGGAGATTGTTGGCGCCTTATGTGCATTCGCCCTAGGCAACCCAGTCGAAATTCCGCCGGTCATCTTCCCTGCGAGTGAGCCAGATACAGCTGCAGCGCGAGTAATCAGATTTAACCCTTCGATCCCGGGCTTAGCTCGAGACGGTGTCTCCCTTGACATATTTGGTGAGTTGCCGGCGATCGGAGGTATCGATTCGTTTTTTCGTGCGAGGGGCGCATTTCTGTCGTTCCACGCGGCGTTGGAGCAACACAGCCCCGACGTTGAAACGATGCTCTTCGTCTCATCCATAGAAGCCTTAATTACTCCATTCCAAGATTGGAAGAAGGATAAGGCCACCAAACGTTTCATAGATGGCATCAACGAACTTTGTCCGGAAGTCGTCGACTCTCTGGTCAACCACGACAACGTTGAGCGGGCATTCGGGTTCCGGAAGGCAACAGCCCCCCAACGATCTCGTAAGAAGCTCCTTGACAAGATCTACGACATCCGTTCATTGCCGACACACTCCGGTATTGGTCTCAAAGGATCGAGTGGTATGGCAATGTTTGCGGACCCGGGTTCAATTCGAGTCGCGCTGTTGTCAGACCTGGCTCGCGGGGCAATACTCAATTTCTTACAAGCGCCAAGGTCTTCCTTAATAGGATGCCCTTCTTTTGCGCCAGCTTGTCATGATGAGGACACGACGCAACCAGATATCTAGGGAGTCAGCGATCTCCGTACCGATGCAAGCAAATCAACTACGTGCCAGTCGGAGTATGTGCAGGTCAGTTTTTGTGACCCTTTGCGTGGTTTGTAAGGGCGGTACGTCAGCAACGCCGTCAGCAATGCCAAAGAACTTGTGTACTCAATGGCGAATCTCAGTGGAAAAAAGTGCTACGGTTTGGCGAGTTTTGGACGTCAGAAAGCACCGGTGAATAGGAAATATGGGCATGACACGCAAGGGGTCATCAAACCTC
>Ga0307372_10011270_pt1 | contig 11956 bp, 16 predicted proteins | sample OX1MG_FD_202533 | JGI IMG/M metagenome (GOLD analysis project Ga0307372, IMG submission 202533) | Soil microbial communities from Risofladan, Vaasa, Finland - OX-1 | ecosystem: Environmental > Terrestrial > Soil > Coastal area > Acid sulfate soil | place: Finland: Risofladan, Vaasa | collected...
CGTCGGGGTGATCGGCTTCTGCATGGGCGGCGGGTTCGCCCTGCTGCTCGCGCCGGGCCACGGCTACTCGGCCTCGAGCGTCAACTACGGCTCGGTGCCGAGGGACGCCGAGCGCTTCCTGGCGGGCACCTGCCCGGTCGTCGCGAGCTACGGAGCGCGGGACCGGACGCTGCGCGGCGCCGCCGGGCGCCTCGAGCGGGCACTCTCGGCGAACGGGGTCGCCCACGACGTGAAGGAGTACCCGGGCGCCGGCCACGGCTTCCTCAACGACCACGACCCGGCGGAGGTGCCGGCCTTCCTCGCCCTGTTCGCCCGCCTCACGGGCAACGCCTACGACGAGCCGTCCGCCGAGGACGCGCGCCGCCGGATCGTAGAGTTCTTCGACGCCCACCTGAGGGGCTGAGCCCGGGCGCCTCGCGACACGACGCCCCGGCACGAGCGCAAGCGGAGGAGGCGCGTGCACGAACGACCCGAGGACGTCACGGCGCTGCAGGACCTGCTCGACCGCTCCTACCTCGCCGCCGGGGAGCACCTGCGGAGCATCCACACCCCTGAGCGCCGCCTCGCCGCCCGCGACCTCGTGAGCCGACTGCAGGGCATGCGGCTGCTCGTGCTCGCGACCGTGGGCGCCGACAACCGGCCGTTCACCGGGCCCGTCGACGGGGTCTTCCACCGCGGCGCGTTCTGCTTCGGCACGGACCCGACGGCACTGCGCTGGAGACAGCTCCAGCGCAACGACGCCGTCAGCGCGACGCACTTGCCCGGCGAGGAGTGGGCCGTCACCGTCCACGGCCGGGCGGCGCCCGTCGACGTCGGAGTCGCCGACCCCGACGGGCTTCGCGCCTGCCTGCTCGAGGTGTACGTGCCCCGCTACGGCCCGGAGTGGGAGCGCTTCCTCGACGGGGGCCCGCGGTACCTGCGCATCGAGGCGAGCCGCGTCTTCGCGTTCGGCGCCACCGCCGGCTCGACGGGCGCTGGCGGGCGGGGAGGGGACGAGGGACCGTTCGCGTGACGTTCGACCCTGTCCGCCTCGCGCCCCGAGGCGGACGCTTGGGGCGAGGAGCGTCCAGGAGGAAGTCGTGCGCGCCGTCACCGTGTACGAGTCGATGCTCGGCAACGCCCACGCGGCCGCCGAGGCCATCGGCGATGGGCTCGAGGTCGACTACGAGGTCGAGGTGACCTCTGCCGCGGGCGTGACCCGGGAGCTGGTCGAAGGAGCGAGCCTGCTCGTCGTCGGCGGCCCGACCCGTGTGCGCTCCATGAGCCGGCCCCGCACCCGCCGGCGGGCGGTCGCGGGGACGCGCAATCCCACGAGCGGCCCCGCGCCCGAGCGCGGGGTGGAAGGTCCCGGGCTCGCCGAGCGGATCACCTCGCTCGGCCACCTCGACGCCAGAGCTGCGGCCTTCGACACCCGCCTCGACGGCCTGGCGCTGTGCAGGGTCGCGCCTCGAAGGTGATCGACCGCCGGCTCCGCCGGCACGGCCTCGAGATGGCGGCGCGGCCCGAGAGCTTCATCGTGACGAAGGACCACCACCTCGCGCCGGGCGAGGAGTCCCGTGCCCGGCGTTGGGGCGAGCAGCTCGGCGCGCTCGCCGAGCCCCCGGCCATGCCCGAGACGTTGGCCGACTGATCGAGGTCGCGCTCGAAGCTCGAAGCTCGGCGCGCCGGGGGCCGGCCGCGGCGCACGGCCAGGCCGGAACGTGGCGGTCGCTGCCAGTTTCCGACCTGGCCCGGGACAAGGTGACGTAGGGCACTAGCGGGCGCTCGTCCGGCGTCGCAGGCTCGAAGCGACAGATGAGCCAGAGCCTTCGGAGGATCGACATGCGCGCACTCGTGTACCACGGACCCGGAAAGAAGTCGTGGGAGGAGGTGCCAAAGCCGGCGATCGCCGCCGACACCAACGCGATCGTGCGCGTCGACGCCGTCACGATCTGCGGCACCGACCTGCACATCTTGAAGGGTGACGTACCCGAGGTGACCGAGGGTCGCATCCTCGGCCACGAGGCCGTCGGCACCGTCGAGCAGGTCGGCTCCGGGGTGAAGAACGTCCGGGTCGGCGACCGGGTGCTCGTCTCGTGCATCACGGCGTGCGGCGCCTGCCGCTTCTGCCGCGAGGGCCGCTACGGCCAGTGCCTCGGTGGCGGCGGCTGGATCCTCGGCCACCTGATCGACGGGACACAGGCCGAGTACGTTCGCGTGCCCTTCGCCGACACCTCCACCTATCCCCTGCCGGCGGGCGCAAGCGACGAGGAGATCCTCATGCTCGCCGACATCATCCCCACCTCCTACGAGGTCGGCGTCCTGAACGGGCGCGTCGCGCCCGGCGACGTCGTCGCGGTGGTCGGTGCCGGGCCGATCGGCCTCGGGGCGATCCTCGGGGCGCGCCTGTACAGCCCGAGCCACATCGTCGCCATCGACCTCGCCGACGCCCGCCTCGAGGCCGCCAAGAAGTTCGGTGCCGACGTCGTCGTGAACGGCGGACGCGAGGACGCGATCGCCGTGGTCCGCTCGCTCACAGGCGGTCTCGGAGCGGACGTCGCCATCGAGGCGGTCGGCACGCCGGCGACGTTCGAGCTCGCCGCCGAGCTGGTCCGCCCGGGCGGGCGCGTCGCCAACGTCGGTGTGCACGGGGCGCCGGCGACGCTGCACCTGGAGCGCTTCTGGACGCTCGACCTGACCTTCACGACCGGGCTGGTCGACACGTACTCGACGCCGACGCTGCTGAAGCTCGTCTCGAGCCGGCAGGTCGACGCCCGCCCGTTCACCACGCACCACTACCTGCTCGACGACTTCGAGGAGGCCTACGACACCTTCGCCCGCGCCGGCGAGACCGGCGCCTTGAAGGTCGTGCTCGTGAATCCGCGCTGAGGGCTCACCCTCGGCCCACCCACGCCGCCGGGAGGTCCGTAACGCCTCCCGGCGGCGACGGCCGGCGCAGGAGGCGAGCTCGGCCGCCGGTTGGCGCTGCCACTACCGTCGGGCCATGGCCGTGGTGCTCGACGAGCTGATGGCACACGCCTGGCCGCCGGCTACCGAGCAGGTCGTCGGCGGCTGGCGCTGCCGCTGGGCGTGGGGGCTCACCCGGCGCGCCAACTTCGTCCTCACCATCGGCGCGCCGGCCGACCTCGAGGGGTGCATCGGGCTCGCCGAGGCCTTCTACGCCGGACGCGAGCTGCCCGTGCGCTTCCAGGTCTCGTCCGCGTCGAGCCCTCGCGGGCTCGACGCGGCCCTTTGCGCCCGCGGCTACCGGGAGGAGGCGCCCACCCGGATGTGCGTCGCCGACGCCGCCGCGCTCGCCGCCACCGGGGAGCGGGGAAGCTGGAGGGTCGAGGCCCACGCGCGACCGAGCGATGAGTGGTTCACCGTCCACCTGGACGCCGAGCGTCGGGGCACCCCCGACGACACGACGCGGCGACGCTACCTGGAGACGCTGCTCGCACCAAAGCCGCGCGCGGTGTTCGTCGAGGCCAGCGTGGACGGCACCGTCGCCGCCGTCGGCCAGGGCGTGCTCGAAGCGGGATGGCTCGGTGTGCAGTGCATGGCCACGCTGGCGGCCTACCGGCGCCGGGGCGGCGCGAGCGTCGTGCTCCGCTCGCTCGCGGTCTGGGCGGCCGAGCGAGGCGCGACCGGGCTCTACCTCGCCGTGGCCGAGGAGAACGCCGCCGCGCGACGGCTCTACGCGGGCGCAGGCTTCACGAGCGCGCACGGCTACTCGTACTGGACGCTCGGGTAGACCGCGGCGACGCGGCGGAGCGCCCGCCGGGCGGGGCGAGGGGCGCGCCCATGACCGGCTCGGCACCCCGGCGCCGCGATAATCACCTCATGGCCGGCCAGCACCCCCGGGCACGGCGCACCCAGGCGGGCGCGCCGTCCACGTTCGTCCTCGACCCGCTGAGCGGCGGGCAGGCCGAGCTGCGCCGCGTCCAGCCGTACGCGGCCCGCAAGCCCTACCGCTGCCCGGGGTGCAACCAGGAGATCGCCGAGGGGCTCGGCCACGTCGTCGTCATCCCCCTCGGCGACCCGTCGTCTCGGCGCCACTGGCACCTGGCCTGCTGGGAGCGGCGCGCGACGCGCAGGCCGGGCCGCTGAGCAGCGTCGCGGCGGGTCAGGGGCACCCTGGCGGTACACTTGCTTGGCCGCACCGGCGGCGCGTCGCGAGAGGGAGACGGACCGATGACCGCAGCCACGGGCCTCTGGCTCACGCTGGCCGGCGGGAACACGCGCACCTTCATCGAGACCCTCGTGTTCGCCTTGGCCTTCGGCATCGTCGGCTACCGCATCTCGGCGCGTCACCGTGCCGTGCGGGGCGTGACCCCCTGGCGGCTGCCCTCGGTCGTCTGGGGCCTGATCTGCTTCTTGTTCTGGCTGCTCGGCGTGCTCGTCGAGTACCTGGCGGGCGTCACGACCAAGCCCGCCGAGCCGACGCCCGGCCAGCTCCGCCAGCCGGGTCCGCTCCGCCAGGGCGGTGCGACGGCGCACGCGGCCCAGCCGGCACACCCCGCCCACCCTGGCGAGGTCGGCGAGCTGCCGCCGTTCCGCCCCGTGAGCACCGCCGCGGGGACCGAGCCGGCCGTCACGGCACCGGGCGGCCACCAGCTGCAGCCGCCGAAGAGCGACCGCGACGACCGGCCGGCCCTCTTCGGCTGGTACCCGGACGTGACCGGTCGCCACGAGAAGCGCTACTTCGACGGGCGTCGCTGGCACGAGCTTGTCGCCGACGCCGGCGTCATCTCGACCGACCCGCTGTAGGCGGCGCCGGCGCGCCGGCCGGGCCGGCGCTCAGCCGATGATCGGGGTGAGGTAGCCGAAGCCGGCGACCACGATGCCGACGAGCATGAGCGCCATCCCGCCGAGACGCGCGGCGTGGTACGTGGCGAGCACGCCCCCGACGACGCCGAGCGCCATCCCGACGAGACCGACCACCGCGCCGATGCGCGCCAGGCGCCCGGCGTGCGCCGCCCGGACCAGCAGCACCAGGCTCCCCACGCCGAGCAGCCCGCCGAGCGCCGCGTGCGCGGCGTAGATCGCCTCGCCCTTCGAGGGCAGCCACTCGTCGGGTCGGCCGAAGGGGACGAGCAGCAGTCCGGCGAGCCCGAGGGCGAACTCCAGACCGACGCCCCAGGCCATCGCCAGCCACGCGGCGCGCCCGGCGGGCGGCGCCGCCTGGAGCGGCGCCGCCTCCCTGGCTCCCGGCTCGGTCGCGAGCGGGGGGGCCAGCGCGCCGGCCGGCGCCACCGTTGCCGGCGCCGCTGGTGCCGGCGACGCGCCGGGGGACGCCTCCGGGCCGACCGGGGCGAGGTGGACGAGCAGGTTGTACGTCACGAGCGCGATGGCGAGGTGCATCACGACGAGGACCGCGACCGCTTTCGGCGGCTCCCCCTTGGCGAGCAGCCAGATGTCGGGAGCCCACAACACCAGCGTGACGAGCACGGCGAGGCGGAAGAACAGCCAACGCGGCGAGGCGGTGATCCTGGTGACCACCGGCCACGCCACGGACGCGACGACGACCCCGGCGACGGTCAGCAGCCCGTAGTCCGACAGGCGGAAGTGCGCGAAGCCCTTCGTGGAAGGGAACAGCGACGTGCCGATCTTCACCAGGATCGCGTCGGCGACGACGGAGCCGACGACCGACGCCGCTGCCGCGAACACCACCAGGGGCACCGGCGGTGGACGGCGCGACGGGGCGAGGTCGATGCGGCCGATGGCGCGGACGCGATCGACCAGGTTCAGCTCGGGCATGCCGCCACTCCTTGAGGCTCGGAGGTCCTCAGTCCATCACCCCGGGCCCCGCTCACGGTGGCGGCCCCGCCCCCGTGCGCCGACGGCGCCGGGCCGCGGCCCGCTGCCCTCCCCCGCCGCGCCCGGCTCGGCGGCCGGGAGGCGCCGCACCCGCCCGCCGCGAGCGGCCGCGAGCTAGTGCCGCGACCGGTAACGTTTGCCTTCTTTGATGGTCCCTGCTGACAGGTCGGAGAGCACGCCAATCGCCGACTCGGACGCGATGCCATCCTTGGCCTGGCGTGCCGCTCCGTCGCGCCCAGTGTCCGCCACGCGGGGTGCTCGAACCCGAGCTGTGTCGCGCCGGTTCGTCGAGTGACACCGACCACCTGTTCGACGAGGACGGCAAGTGAAGCCCTCTATTCCTTCCCACCGGTGAAGCTGGGGGCAGTTTCCCAACGTAAGCCGCGGACCTGAGATTCGCGCAGGCGAACGGCTCTCGTAGAAACGGGCGGCTCGTAAAGCTGACGCTGGCTGGCCACCTGACGCCGCCTCAGTCGACTACGGCAACGGTGGCTGAGGCATACCTGGGAGACCCTCGCGGTGGGGTCCCGGCGGCGGACGGTGTCCCTCGGGCGGCGGTGGAATCGACTCGATGCCCGGTGGCTCTTCCGGCCATACCAGCAGCACGGAACACGGGGCGTGGTCGACGACGAAGCGGGTCGCGGGACCCAAGCTGCGCGGGCCGAGACGCGAGCGGTCGCCGTCGCGCGCGATCACGAGAAGGTCGACACCCTGGGCGACTGCGCTGACCACTTCGCGCTCGACCCGTCCTCGGCGATGGAGAAGCTCCACCCCCTCTCGTCGAAGCCGCGCGGCCCCCGCGACGAGGATCTGCGAGGCCGCCTGGTCGGCGGCCTCCTCGTAGTGGTGACCGGGCACGTGCCTCGCAAACACCCGCCCGAGCAGTCCGGCGGTTGCCGCTTCGGCGACCTCGGTGATGTCGGAGGGTGTGACGTGAAGGAGCGCGACGTGCGAGTCGGGCGGAAGGTTCCGGACGGCGGCGGCGAGGCATCCCTGCCAGGTTCCCTCGACCAACCAAATCACTACCTTCACGGGCGCATCATCCTACCAATCTCAAGGAGAGCCACAGGGCGAGGGTCGCTGTGGTGAGCACCAGCGGCACCGTCACGACCCCCAGGCGGAGAAACTCTGAAATGGGTAGTTCTTCGCCCCGCTGGTGCAGGACGCGCCGCCAGAGCAGCGTCGCAAGTGAGCCGACGTAGGTGAGGTTCGGTCCGGTGTTGACGCCGATGAGCACGGCGAGCACCGCCCCGGCACCGTGGGCCGCTGTCGCAGGGAGAAGGAGCAGCACGGCTGGGAGGTTATTGATGACGTTGGCAAGCCCGGCAGCGACCACCGCGACGATGAGCAGCGATCCAAGTGATTCCCCGCTCGGCACGAGGCGGACGACGAGCGAGCTAAGACCGTGCATCGACACGGCCTTCACGACGAGCCCAAGGGCCAGCACGAAGGCGAGGAACGGAACGTCGAGCGCGATGGCGACATCGCGGATCTTTGCCCGTCGGCGAACGAGGGTTGGCACTGCGAGGGTGACGGCGCCGCCGAGCGCGGCGAACGCGGGATCGACATGGAGAACCGCCGTGACGAAGAACCCGATCAGCGTGAGCGCCACCACCACGCATGCGAAGACAGGAGCCGGCGGAGGTGTCACGGCCACGGTCTCACCGTGTCCAACGAGGTCGGCAGCGAAGAACCGCCGAAACACGAGCCACTCAACGCCGATAGCTGCCAACCACGGGAGCGCCATCGTCGCTCCGAAGCGACCGAACGACAACCCGCTGGCGCGGAATGCCAGAAGGTTGGTGAGGTTCGAGACGGGCAACAGCAGCGAGGCCGAGTTCGCGAGGTGGGTGCACGCGTAGGCATGCGGCTTGGCCCGGAGCTGAAGCCGTGCCACCGTCGTCAACACCACAGGTGTAAGCAGTACGACCGTTGCGTCGAGGCTGAGCACGGCGGTCACCAAGCTTGCGGCAGCGAACACGAGCGCGAGGAGCACGACCGGTCTGCCACGAGCACCAGTCGCCATCCACGCCCCAGCAGCCTCGAACAGACCGTGCCGATCGCACAGATCGGCGAGAACGAGAATGGCGGCTAGAAAGCCAATGGTCGGTGCGAGGCTCCCCGCCTCGGCGCCGGCCTGGCTCAGCGGCAGCACTCCCAGGAGCACGAGCAACGCGGCGGCCGGAAGAGCCACAACAACCTCGGGCAGTCCCCACGGTCGCAAGACAGCACATCCGAGCGTCGCGACGAGGAACATGACGGCGAGCGTCTCGACGATTGGAGCCGACATTGCTACTGCGGAGAGTAACTTCCTCGAGCAATCGGCCTGTAACGAGGTCTCCGGGTTCGCCTGCGGCCCGGAAGAAAGACGCTGGGCTCTTCGGAATTCGGCAGTGCACTACGTGCAGCAGCCAGGATCCACGCGGGCGTTGATGACTCCACCGCTCCGTTAGCCGGGACTGGGCCTATCGGATTGGTGAACGGACCAACCGAGATGCACGCCCGACCGAACGCCAGTCCATACGGCTGGTCGCGCGCGGCATATCGACGGCGCCTGCCACCGCGGCGTCGGGCTCGGAAGAAAGCGGGCAAACGTTACCGGCCGCGGAACTAGATGTCCTTCTCGGGCAGGGCCTCGACGTTGACGTCCTTGAAGGTGACGACCTTCACGGACGAGACGAACCGGGCCGGCCGGTACATGTCCCACACCCAGGCGTCGCCGAGCTCGACCTCGAAGTAGGTCGCTCCGGCGTCCTCGTGCGGGGTGACCTTCACCTCGTTCGCGAGGTAGAAGCGCCGCTCCGTCTCGACGACGAAGCGGAACATCGGGAGCACCGCGCGGTACTCCTGGTAGAGCGCGAGCTCGATCTCCGCCTCGAACTGGTCGAGGTCCTCCTCGGCGCTCACCGCCAGCACCTCATCGCACAACCCTCCGATTGGGACGGCGCCCGAACCCCCGCCGTCGCCGTGGCCCGGCTCAGCGGACGCTCCGGCGCTCCTTGATCTTGGCAGCCTTGCCGACCCGGTCGCGCAGGTAGTACAGCTTGGCGCGGCGGACGTCGCCCTCGGTGACGACCTCGATCTTGGCGATGATCGGGGAGTGGACGGGGAAGGTGCGCTCGACGCCGACGCCGAAGCTCACCTTCCGCACGCTGAACGTCTCGCGCGCCCCGGCCCCCTGGCGGCGGATGACCGCCCCCTGGAAGACCTGGATCCGCTCGCGGTTGCCCTCGACCACGCGGACGTGCACCTTCAGCGTGTCCCCCGGCCTAAAGCTCGGGATGTCGTCGCGTAGCGTCGCGCGGTCGACGAGATCGGTCGGGTTCATGGACGGTCACGCTCCTCAGGGAATACAGAGGCCGCATCGGGAGCGCTGCGTCTCGCGGCACCCGGTTCGGCGGCCACAAGAGGATAGCCGTGCTCAGCGAGGAGCTGCACCTCGTCGTCGCGGAGCCCCCCGCGCGCGGCGATCAGGTCGGGGCGGCGCTCGATCGTCCGGCGCAGCGCCTCGGCCCGACGCCAGCGGGCGATCCGCTCGTGATCGCCGCTGCGCAGCACCTCGGGCACCTCCCAGCCCCGGAAGCTCGCGGGTCGCGTGTACTGCGGGTACTCGAGGAGCCCGGTCGTGAAGCTCTCGTCCTCGACGGACACCTCGTTGCCGAGGACCCCCGGGACGAGGCGGGTCACCGCCTCGAGCACGACCAGCGCGCCGAGCTCGCCGCCGGCGAGGACGTAGTCGCCCACCGAGAGCTCGCCGTCGACGAGATGGTCGACGACGCGCTGGTCGACCCCTTCGTAGCGCCCGCACAGCAGGGAGAACGCCCGCGTCTCGGCGGCCAGGGAGGCGGCGAGCCGCTGGTCGAAGCGGCGACCGCCCGGCGCGAGGAGGTACAGGGGCCGCGGCGGGTCGAACAGCTCGGTGGCGCGGAAGACCGGCTCGGGCGCGAGCACCATCCCCGCGCCCCCGCCGAAGGGGGAGTCGTCGACCGAGCGGTGCGGGTCGCCCGCCCCTGCACGCAGGTCGCAGACGCGCACCTCGACGGTCCCGGCGCGCCGCGCCCGCCCGATGATGCTCGCCGAGCAGTACGCCTCGACCACCTCGGGGAAGATCGTGAGCACGTCGACCCGTAGCGCCGGTCCCTCCGGCCGGCCGGCGTCGCCGGGAGCCGTCGAGCGGGCGGGTCGCTCCGGCTCGCTCACTCGAAGATCCCCTCGGGGACCTCGACGACGACACGCCCGGCGGTGTGCTCGACGACGAAGCGCAGCGGCACGTACCACCGCCCCTCGACGACGAGGAGGTCGCTCGCCGGGTTCGCCTCGACGCCGGTGACCCGGCCGTGCGAGGTCCCGGCAGCGTCGAGCACCTCGGCGCCGATCAGGTCGTGGACGAACAGCGCGGAGGGATCCTCGATCGGCTCGGCGAAAAGGACGATCGCGCGCAGCGCCTCGGCGGCGTCGATGTCGTCCACCCCCGCGAAGCGCACGAGGTACGTCCGGCCGTGCGGACGCGCGGCCACCACCTCGAGCTCGGCAGGAGGCGGCGCCGCGGGCGCTGCCGGGCGCGGGCCACCGGGGGCGCCCTCGCCCCGCGCTCGCGGCCCCCGCTGCGACGGCCTGCACGCGAGCCGAGAGCCCGGGGCGAGGCGCTCGAGCCGGTTCGTGACGAGATGGACGACGACCTCGCCCTGAAGCCCGTGGGGCTTCACGACCTGTCCGACCTCGAGCAATTCGTCGGGCACCCTCGAGGGCCCGTCGATCAGTCGACGATGTCGACGGTTGCTTCCGTCCCCTCGCGGGCTGCAGCCGAGCGGACCAGCGCCCGCAGCGCCTGGGCGACACGGCCGCGCTTGCCGATGATCCGGCCCATGTCCCCGGGGGCGACGTGGAGGGAGAGCAGGAGCCCCGAGCGCGCCTCGGAGGTCTCGACCACGACTGCGCCGGGGTCGTCGACGATCGAGCGGGCGACGTGCTCGAGCACGGCGCGGGCCGCGCCGCCGACGACGCGGTTGCCCCGGTCGTCGTCGGCCTCCTCCTCACCGGCCTCCTCCTCGCCGGCCGCTTCCTCGCCGGCCACGCCGACGGGCTCGTCGTCGTCCAGCTCGTCGTCGTCCAGCTCGTCGTCGAACTCGTCCTCGTCCAGCTCGTCCTCGGACGTCGCGAAGGTCGGGCTCTCGAACGTCGGGTTCTCGCTCATCGTGTCACGCTCACTCGCTCACCGGCGCTTCGGCGTCGCCGGCAGTGGCGGCCACGGCGGTCGCCACGGCCTTGTTCGCGGCGGCGCCGGACGCCTTGACAGGTGCCTTCTTTGCCGGAACCTTCTTCGCCGGCGCCTTCTTCGAACGATCGCGCGTGCTCGCCGGCCTGACCGGGCGGCCCGCCGCGTACTCCTCCCAGGCGCCCGAGATCACGAGGAGCTTGCGGACCGTCTCGGTGGGCTGCGCCCCCTTGGTCAACCAGGCGAGCGCCTTGTCCTTGTCGACGCTCACGGCCGAGGGCTCGGAACGTGGCGCGTACGTGCCGACGACCTCGATGAAACGACCGTCGCGCGGCGAGCGGCTGTCGGCCGCGACGATCCGGTAGGTCGGCTGCTTCTTCTTCCCCATCCGCATCAGGCGGAGTTTGACGGCCACGTGGTGTCCTTCTCTTTCCTCGGTGTTGTTGACTCGGTCATCTGTTCGGCGGCGTCCCGGCGACGCTCCGGGCCCGCCCCCGTCGCGCTCCGGCGCCGCCGCAGCGTCGCCGGTCTCGGCCGGGAGGGGACCCGGCTAGTTCAACGAGCCGGCGTCCTTCAGCGACGGGGTGACCCGCCCGCCCCGCTTCTTCTGCTTGCGCCCGCCGGGGCGGGCGAGCATGCCGGCCATCGCGGGCGTGCGGATCAGCCGCTGCATCTCCTTGAACTGGCGCAGCAGGTTGTTGACGTCCGTGGTCGTCGTCCCGCTGCCGCTCGCGATCCTGGACCGGCGCGAACCATTGATCATCGCCGGGTCCTCGCGCTCCGCGGCGGTCATCGAGCGGATGATGGCCTCGATCCGGGTCACGTCGCGGTCGTCGATCTGGGCGTTGCGGACCTCCTTCGGCATACCGGGCAGCATGCCGAGCACGCTCGAGAGCGGTCCCATCCGCTTCATCTGCTGGAGCTGCTCGTGGAAGTCCTCGA
>Ga0307372_10011273_pt1 | contig 11954 bp, 16 predicted proteins | sample OX1MG_FD_202533 | JGI IMG/M metagenome (GOLD analysis project Ga0307372, IMG submission 202533) | Soil microbial communities from Risofladan, Vaasa, Finland - OX-1 | ecosystem: Environmental > Terrestrial > Soil > Coastal area > Acid sulfate soil | place: Finland: Risofladan, Vaasa | collected...
TGTTATCTCCTTTTCTTGAACATATTCGATATCTTCATCTGATATCACATTACTTAAGAAACCCGAAGCACCGAGACTGTCGCCTTTTATGATCAGATCACGGGTGAGCGTCTTTACCAATACAATCTTCCCTACTGCCCGATCATCAAGAAAATAGATCGAACTATCTATGTCCGAATTGTATTTGCCGAAGGATTCCTGCAAAACAAAAAGTGTTCCTTCTCCTGTTGTGCCAAGAGCAACTCCTTGTAACGAGAACTCCCTCTGTCTCGATAACAATTTCTTTATTATTACATAAAGTTATCGTACCAGCAACCGGAGAAATAATTTCAAGTGATGAAGGTTCCAGATCAGTCTGGACAACCAAATTTCCTGTGTCACGTTCATAGCGGAGTATTGTTCCGGATATTTGACTGATGATACTCGCTTGGACTTTCCCAAATAAATTGGTCTTGACCGCAACAACGTCTCCAGGACTGATCGTGTCGCCGGGGTTCATCTTTAATGCTTTTTTTGCCTGCTTTCGGGAGATATTGAGACCTTGAAGAATATTGACCATTTCGTCTTGCGGGGCTTCTTTTCGTGCCAATACCTGACCAGGCGTCACAGTATCTCCTTTTGCTACGAGAGCAATAAATCCTTCGGGAATCTCGATGGGCAGCGAGGTCATAATTTTAAGCGTTTAGCGTCTAGTTAGTTAGCGTTTAGTTTTTTTCTAAACGCTTTACGCTAACTTTCTATACGCTCGTTAGTCTCTTGCAACAAACGGCATAAGAGCCAGATGTCTCGCGTGTTTTATCGCAATAGTCAACCTGCGCTGGTGTTTGGCACAGAGACCAGATCGAGTTCTCACGATAATCTTTCCGCGATCGCTAACAAATTTTTGCAAGCTTGTGACATCAGCGTACCCCGGTTCTTTTTTCTGCGCACAGAAAAAGCACTCTTTCGGTACTGTTATCTTTCTTTTTGGTATTCTTCGTTTCTCAGCCATAATCACTCCTTTCAGTCGCTCAAGTTAAAAAATTAAAAGTTAAAAATGTAAAATTACTTTAAAAACTTTAAACTTTTAATTTTAAACTTTTAACTAAAAAGGTATATCATCCGGTGCGACTTCTTCGTCGTTTCCTTCCGGTTCGTTCTCTTTTTCTTCGTTATGTTCTTTCTTCACCTGCTTCGCTTGCCCTGAGCTCGCCGAATGGGTTGCCTTTGTCTGCCCTGAACTTGTCGAATGGACCTGTTGTTCGCCTTCCGGTTCACTATCCGGTCCTCCAACTTCCTCAGTTCGTGATGCATGCTGCCCTCCTCCAGACTGTTTGCTGTCTAAAAGGATCATATCATCAATCACAACTTCTGTTGTCGTTTTTTGCGTCCCGTCTTGTCCCGTCCAGTTTCGTGTCGAAAGTCTGCCTTCGACATACACTTTGCGTCCTTTGACTAAGAACTGGCTGCAAAGTTCGGCTAGTTTGTTCCAAGAAACAACTCTATGGAAATCCACTTCTTCTCTTTTCTCTCCCGAATCAGTTGTCCATGTCCTGTTGGTCGCAAGACCAAACGTACATACGGCATTTCCGTTGGGCGTATATCGCAACTCCGGATCCCGTGTCAAATTCCCTATCAACTGTACTCGATTCAAACTCCTAGCCATACCTTATAAAACTAATCCCTAGTCCTTACTTCGTTCTCAACAACAAATGTCTTAGAACACTCGTATTTTGAAATACTTTCGTCTCAAAATCTGTCGGGAAGGTTTCACCATCCAGTAAAAATTGATAATAGTGTCCTGTATCTTCTTTTTTGATAGGATAAGCAAGAGCTTTCTGTCCCCAATCTTCCTCTTTGGTAACTTTCACGTCCCCGAGCCATCCCTTTATTTGTTCAATAAGCTTTTTTCTGTCGGCTTCTTTGACAGAAGACTTCACAACAAGCACAAATTCATATTTCCTCATGAAGTGTATTTTACCATACGTTCAAACGTGAACTCAAGGGGGAAAAGAACGACGTGATAAAATCACTTTATGGCGGGAAAAGAAAGTGAAAGAGCTATGGTCGGTAAAATACGTCGGCCACCGATCACTCTTCATATCCGATCTGCCGAAAAATCCGTAGCAATCTTGAAGCATATCTTCGATCAATTAGAACTAAATTATCATTATCTCCGAATGCATTTGCAGACAGAGCAGGAGTACCCCATTCAAGTTATGATGTTGCTGAAACAAAAGGAAGAGTAAACAGAGTCAATGCTGACAGAATAATTACCACACTAGGAGAAATAACGGTAGAAGGAGATCAGGATGCTGAATCTGTTATTACACTATTAACAGCAAGAGAACTTGGCCCCAAAAAGGGGCAACAAATTGCAGAACTGGTTGAACCATTTCAGGGACATATAATATTTACAAAAGATGGAGATCCGTATCTTGAATATCAAAGTACTCGAACTGAAGAAGAAAAATGGTATGACACGATATACCGGGCAGATACATTTGGGCAAGCGGTCATGTATATCCGATGCGCATTCAACGAGTCCCAAGTTGCTTTTGCGGGAAATGCCGGAATTTCATCAAATAGGCTCAGTGAGATTGAACGTAACAAAAGGCCTGCGAGCAGAATTAATACCAATAAAATTATTGAGGCATCAATGCTCGAAAGTGACGGCAAAGCGGCACAGTTACTCAGGTTGAAGAGCAATAAAATGGCCATTATGACGACGTCTCAGCTTAAGAAAGCTTCTGTCGCAGAAATATGTGAATATATACGAATACTCAAAGGCCAAACAAGAAAAGAAGTTGCAGATGAAACGTTCCTCTCAAAGTCGCAAATAGGCAGATTGTTTGGCGGTGACGCTACACTGAGTACTCATGAACAGATGATCACTGGTCTTTGGTTAAAACTACCTGAAGAAAGTGCTTTGGCAACCGTTATTTCACAAAAGATGCACAATCCAAGAGGAGAAATTGATGATGCGTTGCTTGAAAAAGTCACCCAGGATAAATATCTTTTCACAGATACATCGATAAAGATTGCACCTATCAACCTTTCGACGGCTCAAAATCGATTGGATAGTCAAGTACAGAGAGCATCGAGTATCGGACAGGCACTCCGTGTTTTGAGAAAAAATCTCGGACTTACGCAGGAAGCATTTGCCGCAAGTATTAAAGACAGAAACTATACCAGCAATCTCGTCAGCAGAATTGAACGAGGCGAACATATTCCTCACGATTATACAATTGTCTTTCTCTTAGGATATTTGGGATATGATATCCATCATCCGATCACAAAAACATTGCTGAAGAAACAAGTGGCTTTGGCAGCTTAACTCCCGATCTTAAATTCGATCACGTCACCATCTTTGACAATGTAGTCTTTCCCTTCAAGTCTCGCCTTGCCAACTTCCCGTGCTTTCTTCCGTCCGCCGGCAGCAACATAATCTTCAAATGAAACGACTTCCGCTTTGATGAATTTTTTGATAAAGTCAGTATGGATCGCACCCGCCGCATGCTGTGCGTCCAAACCGTTATCAATAGTCCATGCTTTGACTTCCTTCTCCCCTGCTGTGAGGAACGAGATCAATCCGAGTTCTTCATATGCTTTTTGGATTAGCCGTTCCAAACCGGAAGATTCCAAACCCAGATCCGCAAGATATTCTTTCGCTTCCTCATCTGACAACGCTGCAAGCTCTGCTTCGATCTTGGCACAAATAACAACCATATTATCGTCATTGCGAGGAGCTGAAGGCGACGCGGCAATCCCGAGAAGCTTTTTATATCTTTCAATAATCTCAGGAATTTTTTCAGCGGTATAATCTTCTTCAGAAACGTTTAAAACTATTAATTCCGCCTTATTTGAGAGAAGAAACAAATCTTTTATTGATGCCCGTTCTTCATCGGTTAATGCAATTTCGAAAGCCGATTTCCCTTCATTCAAACCACTATAAAGCTTTTCAACGGCAGATTTTTTGGTAGCGTCAGTCTTGACTGCTTTACTTTCCCGCTGCTTCTCAACAGTCTGCAGGTCGGCGATGATCAGCTCTGCCCGGATGACTTCATAATCAGATTTAGGATCTACAGCACCTTCTTTGATGACGTCCGCGTCTTCAAAAACCCTGACAACATGCGCGACGATCTTCACTTCTCTGATGTGGGAAAGGAACTTATTGCCAAGTCCTGCTCCTTCTGATGCGCCTTTGACGAGTCCTGCGATATCAACAAATTCGATAAGGGCATTTTTTATCGGCGGCAATTTTAATTCGTCATTGCGAGGAGTCGAAGACGACGAAGCAATCTCTTTTGCCGTAATCTCGGCCAACTTTTCGAGTCTTGAGTCCGGCACCGGCACGACACCGACATTGGGTTCGATGGTAGCAAAAGGATAATTGGCAGCAAGAGCCGCCTGCTTCTTAAGCAAAGCATTAAACAACGTCGACTTCCCAACGTTGGGTAAACCGACGATACCGCAACTAAGATTCATGGTACTAATTATATCACTGTCAAAAAATAAAGGGGAATGAAAAAAGTAGGATAACCTCTCTAAAATGCTTGCCTGATCCGGGTTAGTAGAGATGGATGATCATATTCAGTAACTTTTTGCGGAGGTGAGCTCGTATCTGAACTTTTCTCTTTCAGGCGCACATTCTCTATTTCGAGCTTATGAATTTTATTTTCCAGATCATGAATTATTTGATTATCTTTTTGAATCCTGTTATTTTGTTTGTGGAATAAAAATGAGTTTCCCAAAGAGCCAAAAAGGCTGATTATCCAGGCAACTAAAAGTCCAAATAAAAGAGCTCCCGCGACAAGCATAAAAAGCGGGATATTGAAAAAGTGATAAGAAGCAAGTGTGACCGATACGGTAGTCGGATTTTGCATAGCAAAGTAAGCAATCCCGATCCCGGCAATAACTGCAATAATAAGTATTTCGATCATATTTATATAATAAACCTCGTGTATAGGAGTTTGAAGTGAATTGAGTAAGAGCAATGCAAGAGTATCCATGACTTCGGAACAATAAACATTACTAAATTCTTATGAAGCTAATTCTAGCAGAACTTTTGCGGCTTGACTCCATTAAGAGCAGTTGCTTCTTATTTAGGAATGAAAACGAAAAAGTGGCTGACTAAGTACCTGAGTATCCTTAGGAGCAAAAAGAACATACGATGCAGTTTGTGCCCCCCTACTCCAGAGAGCAGTAGCACCATTATATTTTTTCATTGGATCTGGCTGCATATCATCAACACCAAAGTCAAAAGGGCTTTCCAAGCTCATAAAATATGATGGAAGTGATAACTGACAAACAAGCGAAAGAGGTCGTCCCGTTCGTTCCAGCCTCACACGTAATTCATATAATCCCTCCCTATGAAAGTAAACCGAAGGCCCTGTTACCAGTTCACTTCCCATTAGTGCCATTGCCTCAGTCTGTCCTGGAGGAAAAGCTGTTCCCACTCGTGACCCTGATAGTAATACTTCACCTACGTCAGGGATACTTCTTGATGGAGCAGCAAAACTTAGACCGTTATCATATACTTCTAATCCATCTTCCGGACGACATAGTGGTATTCCGAATCTTTGTATCTTCTCAAATCGTTCTTGAGGCATAATATTAGTATAGAAGTTTAGCAAAAAACTATTTGGTTGGGATATTGATAAAAGGAACGCCGTTTGTCGCATTGGGCATTTTCCCATCCCACTTTTGAATAGCTACATACTCTAGATACTCTGGTGTCAGGCTACCATTATCCCGTAACACCTTTTGAGCATTTGCCTGTCCTTGTGCTTGTGTTATCGCAGTGTTTGCTTCAATTTTTGCGCGTTCAAGATTCTGTTGTGCTACCTGTTTTTGCTCAATAGCGGAATTAAAATCTTGTGAGAAATCAAAATTAACGATATTAAAATCGTCAACAATAATATTATATCTCGCGAGTCTTTCCTTAAGTCTTGAGTATGCTGCTTGTTTGACTGCTTCACGTTTACCGATTAACTCTTCAGCGGTAAATTGTGCTGCCGTTGCTTTAAATGCTTCCTGCATGGCTGGTGCAATAACACGATCAACGTATTCAGTACCGATATTTTGATAAACGACAACCGCTTTTGCTCCGTCCAAATGATAATTTAACGCAATAGTTGATTTTACTTCCTGCAAATCTTTTGAAGCTGCGGCTGCATCAACTTGTTCTTTTTGTGTCCGTGTCTCCATCTGATTTACCGATTCAACCAGCGGAATCTTGAGAATTATCCCAGGATCAACAACGCGGTTAACGGCACCAAACCTTGTAACAACGCCGACATGCCCCGCGCTAACAATAGTGAATGATCCAAACACCAGCAGGAGAACGATAAGCCCGATAACGCCGATGCGGATATAATTTGCTATCTGATTCGTTTGAATATTCATAAGATTCCTTCTTTCCCAACTATGAGCTGTGTGCTTGGATTATACCACAACTGAGGAAGCAGAAACTAAGAAAGGGTGGCAATTACTTTGAAACTATGAATGTGAAGTGAAATTCTAAAAATGGGACATCATAACACCGCCCCAACAGAAAGATTCATGAAGCTAATTCTAGCAGAACTTTTGCAGTGTTTCTTTTAGGAAAGCATGGTGTCTGCCCATTCCTTGATCTTATATTCCTTCACGGCTCCTTCCAGGAAGAACGGATCAGACTTGGCGAATTCCTCAGCCGCAGCACGAGTTCTAAAGAGCGCCATATTTCCACCTGTTGGGTCGGTAAAGGGACCGACACCTATCACCTCGCCGCGAGCGACAAACTGATCAAGGAACTCCTTATGCCGAGGATAAATAGCCATAATCTCCTCACGGGATTTTCCAGCACTGGTGCCTATCACTGCATATAACATATCGACAGTATAGCAGAACTATTGTGGCTTTAAATTACTTTAACGTTTTCGATACTTTACGATACACATAAATATCGGAGAGATACGTAATAGGAATGGCAACGAATAGTCCTACCACCACAGCCAGTAAACCAGCTAACGAGACGAGTATTTGCACAAGTCCGAAAAGGAAAAGTTTGCGTTTTATACCTTTTGTTAACTCTGCGCTCTCCTTAAACGATTCGATAATTCCCGTGCGTTTGTCAACATAAATATTGTTCGCAAACCAGTACTTAGTAGCAAAATAAATTCCTGGATAAATGAAGAGTAACAAACCCAGTATAATAATAAAACCTTGAATGGTTGATACTACAAAATAACGCCAAAGGAGCTTTGTCTCAAAGTAAGCGAACAAGTCTTTTAATGAAGTCTTTTTCTTATCAACAAATTTAAAATAAATCACAAATGTTGCAAAACTGATTTCAATATTAATAACCCATCCGATAACGAAAACAATAACGCCTAGTAATCTAACCAACATATCCCCATTAGCTAAAAGGTTATTATATATAAAGGAAATAATCTGGCTAATTCCTTCACTTATGAGAATCAGTGCAACAAAAAACCAGATATTTTTGGTAGCAACCTGCCAACCAAAACGAATTGCCTCAGATATAGAAAAAGAATTGTGAGAAACTTTTTGCTCGGCCATTGTGCTTCATTATACTATCAACCTCAGAAAAGTCAATAACTACAGGATTCAATATCTCCTGTATAATCACGGACTTTTTGCCGCTAGATTTAGAAAAGAATATTTTATACATCAATCGTTACACTGACCGGGCAGTGGTCGCTGCCCATGACATCCGCATGGATTTTCGCCTCTTTAATCGTATCTTTCAGCGATGCTGAGGCGAGCCAATAATCGATCCTCCACCCGACATTGCGCGCTCTCGCATTGGACCAATTTGTCCACCACGTATAGTGACCATTTCCTGTATGAAAAAGCCGGAACGTATCGATGAACCCTGCATCAATAAAACTCTGAAATCCTTCCCGCTCTTCATCAGTAAAGCCATGCTTCCCGCGATTGGGCTTAGGATTCGCGAGATCATCTTGCGTATGTGCGACATTTAGATCACCGCAGAAAAGTACTGGTTTTTTCTTTTCAAGTTCTTTAACGTGCGCGAGAAAGGTTACATCCCATACACCAGCACGAAGAGAAAGTCGAGTGAGATCGTCTTTACTGTTGGGTGTGTAGACGGTAACGACAAAAAACTTCTCAAACTCCGCAGTGACGAGTCTCCCCTCACGGGTCAGGTCACCGTACAAGTCACGCATATCCGGAATATCTGAAAGAGCCTTGGAAAATCCGTATGTCACGTCAAGCGGGGGTTTCTTGGTAAAAATTGCGGTGCCGCTATATCCTGCTCTTTCAGCTGAACTCCAGAATTCCTGATACATCGGGAGATCTATTGCTGCCTGTCCCTGCATTGCTTTCGTTTCCTGAAGACACAGGACATCAGGCTGGTGCTCCTCCACAAATTTCTGAAATGAGCCCTTATTGACGACAGCCCGTATCCCATTCACATTCCACGAATAAAGTTTCATGAATCTGATTATAGCAAGAGGTTAGGATTTTACCAAAGGAAAGGGACCAAACGAAATGGTACTTTCTTTTTATATTCCACATAACCCGACAGATGCTTCAGAAGATATTTTTCCTCATCAAGAAGCCGCCAGATAATAACAATTGTTATCGGAAGGAATGACAGCAAACCCCACCATGACCCAAGAGCAATAGGTACTCCAAGGAGCATGATAAGTGCTCCGCCATACATCGGATGACGGACTACGGCATAAGGACCTGATGCGATGACTTTTTGTTTTTTATCTACCTCTATAATTGCCGACGTATAAGAGTTTTCTTTAAATACGAAAAATACGATGAGAAGTCCGACCACAACAAGTACCATAACAAACAAACTCAGTAATGCAGAGTTACCGATAGTTATCCTCTCCGTTGTCATTCTGTTGTGTTTAACAATCTTCTTATCTCTTTCCCGTTGGCAACGGAATAAGATACAAAAATAATCCCTTTTTTAATCAAATCATTGAGTATAAGAGAACTGAGATCTTTGAGTTTTTAAATTTTCCCTTGTTGAGAATCTATATTTGGTTTAGTGGAAGTAATGATATTTTCTCTAAGTTGACGACGGTAGGGCCAAATCATTAATGACCCTGCCAAATTTGGAGTATCCATTAGTGTACCGTGCAATATTTTTGGCAAAAGTTTGGTCCTGTTATCTTGAAGAGCTTGCTTGAATAGATGATGCCAGGTAGGCCATACGTTTTGACTAATGTCTCTAACATCAACGCCTTCAAAACCCGCAGACTCCATAATAGATGGAAAAGCTCCATGGGTAAAGTGTCCTATACTAGCCATTCCGGTATTATTCACCATAGTATCAGTTATTTTCCGGCGTATTCGACCTAGTGATTCATGAGGTGGGATTGTGTACTCAACATTTACTAATTTTCCACCTGGTTTAAGTACCCTCCTAAATTCAGCTAGTGTGTCTTCAAGTGAATCAGCATGACATAAAGTTTCCATAGTATAAATTGCATCAACAGAATTGTCCTTAAGGGGTAGCTTAGAATAACTACCCTCAATGAAAGAAACTCTATCAGAGACGCCATGCTCCTGTGCGAATCGACGAGCTTCTTCCACGCGCTGTGGCACGAGATCTACCCCAATAACATTAAGACCAAACTCACTCGCCATTGTTTTTGCAACCCGTCCGAAGCCGCAACCAGCATCAACCACTGTTGCCCCTGGTTCCAACCCAAGTGCTTGACCAAGCTGTACTTCCATACCATGCAAAGCTGTTCCTAATGCAAAAGGTTGGCCTACTTCGGTATAGCCAAAATGACAGGTCCCCTGAAGCTGGCCAGTAAGATAACTTTGCGCCTCATTATAATATCTTTTTGTTCGTTCTTCAGTAGTACCTTGGGGTACTCGTGCTGATCTGCCATCCATGCCTCTTCGCAACGCTCTTCCTGCAAGGTATCCTCCCGCTACTCCAACACCAAACGCTGCAGCAACTTCTCTTGCATTTCTTAATGTTATTGATCCTTTATTTTCTACCGGTCCAGCCATATAAGCGCCTATAGTAGCAAAAAGCGAAATAATTTGTCAAGGGTTGTAACCGAACGCTAATTTAATGATTATGCAGAACTTTTGTGGGTTTATGAAATATCCGTTTCAATCCTTTTTAACTTTTTCTTTTCCCTTCGAGCAAAAGGCTCATCGCGTGTTTGAAAGATCCCGCCTGGACGATCTCTCCTGCGTTGATGAAAAAAATTTCATCAGCATTCTCGATAGTATTCAATCGATGTGCGATAATCACTTTGGTAGTATCTTTGGGTAATTTATCCAAAATCTCACTAAGCAATTTTTCAGTTACTGTATCGATATTGGCAGTCGCTTCATCCAAAATAAGTAATTGTGGTTCGCGAAGAATCGCCCGGACAAAGGCAATCAACTGCCGTTGCCCTAGACTGATTGTTTCTCCATGACTTGTTACTGTTGTCTCAATTCCTTGGTCAAACCGTTTGAGCATCTCTGAAAGGCCATGCTCTTTGATCACCGTTGTCAGATCATCATCAGAATAATCTTTATACGTATCATTTCCATACAAAATATTATCCCGCACTGTCCCGGTAAAAAGATACGGTTCCTGAAGAATAAAACCAATTTTTTGTGCCCGATCAGCTGGTTTATATGATCTGATATCCTGCCCATCCAAAAGCACTTCACCACTCTGCGGATCATAAAGCCTTGCCATCAAAGAAGCAGTGGTTGTCTTACCCCCACCGGTTGGCCCAACCAATGCATACGTTCTGCCTTTTTCCAAAGTAAAACTTGCATTCTTCAACACAGTTTTCCCGTCATACCCAAAAGAAACATCATGAAACGTCAGTATTCCAGCGTGTGATGCTTCATCAGTTTTCGACAAAACAGAGAGATCGGACGACATCTCAAGCACAGCAGAAATTCTATCCCACCCGGCAAGCGCTACCTGAAAAGAAGACCACATGCTGGCAATTTGCCGTATCGGATCGTAAAAACGCGTCAGAAACACAAAATAACTGATCAAAAATCCGATGGTGAACTGATGGTGAGAAATAAGATAAATACCATAGAACAACACAATAATTTGCGCGATACTGGCTGCCAGTCCATAGACCGGAGTAAAAATTGTATTAGCGATCCCCGCTCCTACGGCACTTTCGTAATTTGCCTGATTAACAGTCTCGAACCGCTTTTTGAAATAATCCCGTCTGTTAAACGCGACGACGACTTTGAAATTATCTAGACTTTCCGCAATCTCTGCGCTCATTCCCCCAACTGCCTGCAGATTAATGGCATTTTTCTTTTTGATCCATGGAGAAATAAGTCGGGTAAAAATGAGGACGAGCGCTGCGGGAGCGAGAGCAGTAAGTCCCAAACGGAAATCCAGCACTATTATAAAAATAGCGGCACCGACCATCATAAAAATACTTCCAACAAATTGCATCAGCGCTTGAGAGAAAAATTGGTTAAGCTTATCGGTATCATTGTTGATACGGGAGATCAAATCCCCTGCTTTATTTTGATTAAAGAACGCTACCGGCAGTTCTTGCAGTTTGACAAAAACAGCATTTCTGAGACCAAACAATAACCGTTGACCAACCGCTCCCATGAGTTTGGTCTGGAAATAACTTGCAACAAATCCGATAAAGAATAATGCAAAAAGTAACAATGATGCTGAGATTATCCCCGCATATTCTTTATGCACAATTGATGTATCGATTGTGATACCGACAATAACGGGCGCGACCAATGAAACCGTAGTATTGATGACAAGTGCCAAAAGAGCAAGCAGCATATTTTTCTGCTCCCCTCGCAGTATCGGCACAAATTTTTTGATAGCCGCAAATGTATCTGTATTGTTTGTGTTAAGTTTGTACTTCATAATGACTTGTGCTCTGCTGAGATTCAAAGAGCTGCACATATTCAGGTGATGTTTTCATAAGTGTTTTATGGGTGCCGATCGCGATGACTTCTCCCTCCATGAGCAA
>Ga0307372_10011279_pt1 | contig 11950 bp, 9 predicted proteins | sample OX1MG_FD_202533 | JGI IMG/M metagenome (GOLD analysis project Ga0307372, IMG submission 202533) | Soil microbial communities from Risofladan, Vaasa, Finland - OX-1 | ecosystem: Environmental > Terrestrial > Soil > Coastal area > Acid sulfate soil | place: Finland: Risofladan, Vaasa | collected...
CGAAACTCCCCCACCACGGCGCCATTCACAACTGGGTCGGCGACAACTGGGCCGGCGATCCTCATGCGGGTGCGACGACCACGAGTCCCAGCCCGCGGGCTGCTGCCCCCATTCGCTCGTCGTAGGTCACGACGGAATCCAGCTCGTCGCCCAGTTGGCACGCCGTGGCCAGGTGAATCGCATCGAGTGAGCGGAGTTCGGCAGGCTGGAGCCCGGCCGCCGAGCGAAGGATGCGATCACTGATGTGCAAGAGGTCGAGGCGACCCAGGATCTCCTCGCCGCGTGCCGCATATTCGGGCCCGAGCCGGAGCAGGCTCCGGCCTACCTCGGTCCTGGCCAGAGCACTGGACACCAGGGTCTCCTGTTGGTGCAGGTGTACACGGAGGGCCTGCGATTCAGCTTCTTCTACGACCAACTTCACGATGGCCGAAGAGTCAAGGTACGTCGCCCGTTCAGCGCTCATCGTGTCGCAACCCTGCCAATACCTGCGACGGCGCCTCTTGGCCGGGCTCGAGCGGGAGGGGCTCGGGCGCATCTTTGAGGCTTCCCTGTGCGGCATCGATCTCTCCCCGTGACCGCATCCGCCGCAAGGTTCCCTCCGCCGAGATCGGAGTCAGCAGCGCGACGGGACGGCCGCGATCGGTGATCTCTATGATCTGCCCAGCTTCGACCTGGCGTAGCAATTCGCTGGCGCGCTGCCGTAATTCCCGGATGCCGACCGATGTCATGTGCTATTTGTAGCACATTTATCGACGGGGGACAACAGCGTTGGGGCAACGGCCCCGGATGGCACGGGGATGCGTGGGCCTGACACCGTGGTGGGTTGAAATCTCCCGATGGGCATTGTGGCCGGTTGGCGACGCGGAGACGCAGCGGGTGAAGATGGGTCGGGCGGAGAGGGGTGGCGATGGCGGGTGCCGGTTGGGTGGAGGTTGTGCTGGTGGAGTGGGTGCGATGAGCACCGGTATCTACGATGTGGACGTGGACGGTGACGGCTCGTTGCGGTTTGACCCCAAGGTGCTCGAACGCCTGCAGGCGTTCGTGAACGAACACCCGGGCCTCTCCGTGTCTGCCGCCGGAAACCTCCTGGTGGATGAGGCCTTGCGCAGCTCGGCCCACCCCCTCGTGGGCTTCGTCGACGGTCCCAGCGGTCGTCGCGCCCGACTGGCTGGTGGTCCGGATGTGGATCGGGTGATTCGGGCATTGGTCTCCACGCAGGAAGCCGAGCCCCGCCTCACGATCGACGAGGTCCTGTCGATGGTGGGCGAGACGAGCGACATCCCGGCGCAGGCGATCCGCGCCGCGGTCGAGTACTGGGTGGACTTCCCCGAGGACATCGACGCCCGCATCGAGGAGGGTCGCAATGCGGAATCCAAGGCCAGGGAAAAATGGCGGGGTGCCCGTGAGCTGGTGGAGTAGCCGATGACGGACGCTCCCCTGGCGGGACCTGATCGACTGCTGCTGGACGAGATGTTCGCGGTGATCCTGGCGCGGCGCCTGGTCTATCTGGGGCTCGATTGCCGTTCGATTACCGATCCCCCCAACCTCGCGGCCCTGAGCGACGAGTCCATCGCCGAGGCGGCCCTGGCGGAGGGGCGGGTGCTGGTGACCGACAACGCCTTCGATTTCGAGCTCATCCGTGAGCGACGCCTGGCCGAGGGCCAGGCCATGCCCAACCTGATCTACGCCTCCGACCACCGCTTCACCCGCAACAGGCGGTTCATGGCAGAAATGGCCGAAGCCCTCTTCCGGGCGGCGAGCGAACACCGGGCCGCACGCCACGGGGGCGTGTGCTGGCTGGAGTAGGCGTGGCAGGCCCGGCGAGGAGGCAAGGGCGGCCCGGGGGGCGGGCCGAAAAGGACGTGGCGGGTACAACCATTAGCGTTGAAGGGGTGTCCGAGGTCGACCGTGTCCTGCTTGCCTCGCCCCGGGGTTTCTGCGCAGGGGTGGAGAAGGCGGTCAAGGCGCTGGCCTGGATGGTGCGGGTCTTCGACGCACCCGTGTACTGCTACCACGAGATCGTCCACAACCGGATCGTGGTGGATCGTTTCCGTGAGCAGGGAGTTGTCTTCGTCGACGATGTGAGCGAGGTGCCTCCCGGGGCGCCGCTCATGCTCAGCGCGCACGGGTCGGCGCCCGAGGTGGTGGCGGCGGCCCGGGCCAACGGGGGTGTCGTCATCGATGCCGTCTGTCCCCTGGTGACCAAGGTGCACCATGAGCTCAAGGTGCGCACCAACAAGGGCTACACCGTCCTCTACATCGGCCATGCCGGGCACGAGGAGGCGGTCGGGACCATGGCCGTGGCGCCCGAGTCAGTCCGGTTGATCGAGCATGAATCGGACCTCGATGCGCTGGCCAAGGAGGACATCGGCGGCGAGGGCGCCCCGGTGGCGCTCCTGGCCCAGACCACCTTGAGCCACGACGAGTGGCGGGGCCTGATGGAGTCGGCCCGGGAGCGTTACCCCGACCTGTGGATGCCCAACCGCAGCGATCTCTGTTTCGCTACGACCAACCGGCAGGCATCTCTGAAAGCGATGGCAGGCGAGGCCGGCACCATCGTGGTCATCGGCTCGGCCAACTCGTCCAACACCATCGCCCTGGAAAACGTGGCGCTCGCCTCGGGCTGTCCCCGCGTGTTGCGCATCAACGAGGCCTCGGAGCTCCCCGGCGACCTGACCGGGACCGTGGGCGTCACCGCCGGAGCCTCGGCGCCCGAAGCCCTGGTGGAGGCGGTCATCGCCGAGCTGGCCCCCCGTCTCGGGGTGACCGAGGTGATGGTGACCACCGAAGACGAGTACTTCCCTCCCCCGCCCGAGCTGCGCGAGCTCCTCCGCTCGGTGGGTGCCACGTTGGGGTTCATGGCCGGTCTGGCCGGGTCCCGATCCGATTCGGTGCGGAGCGACCCGGTGACCGACGACCGGGGCGTGTCGGCCGCCGACGTGCTCGACATGCTGGCCTCGCAGGGACCTACGGCGCGATGATCTGCAACGTGACCTTTACCCGAATGGACGCATCGACGTCGGTGCAATGGCAGCAGATAATCGTCGAGATCATGGAATACGAGGAGATCATGGCGGACCGGGTGCTCGCCATGCTGGCCCAACTCGAGGATCTCGTCATGGGCTTCGCCGTCGACCAGCTGGTGCACTCGCTGCAGACAGCCACCAGGGCCGAGGAAGCGGGGGCGTCGACCGAGGTCATCGTGGCGTCCTTGTGCCATGACATCGGGAAGACCATCTCGGTGCTGAACCATCCGCGCATGGCAGCCGAGATCCTCCGGCCCTACGTCGACGACGACACCTTCAACATGGTCCTGCACCACCAGGACTTCCAAGGACGCCATTACTTCGAGTACATCGGCATGGACCCGGCCGCCCGTGAGAAGCATGTCGGCCAGCCGTGGTACGCCCTGGCCGAGCACTTCGCCGACGAATGGGACCAGAACAGCTTCGATCCCGACTACCCCACCAAACCGCTCTCGCACTTCGAACCAATGGTGCGTGAGGTGTTCGGCTCCGCCCGGTCACGTTGAGGGGGGGTCGCGAGGGGGCGGCCCGAGGTGAGGGGAAGCAGGGTGCGGAGGCATTGGGCTCCGGCGGGCATGGGCGCCCGCATGCGGCCCGGCACTCGCATGCGGCCCGGCACTCGCATGCGGCCCGGCACTCGCATGCGGCCCGGCACTCGCATGCGGGCAGCATCCACACCGATCCGCAAAAGGCCCGGCGGGTCATTTCCGAGTCGCGGCACGCCTTCGACGAGCGCTATCCCGAGCTCAAGCTCTCACCCGTCGTCGGCCTCATCTGCGCCTACGACGAGGAGGCCAATATCGGCGCCGTGCTGGCCGCCATGCCCGAGAAGGCATGTGGTCTCCCACTCTCCACGCTCGTCATCGTGGACGGCGGCGACGACCGGACGACCCAGGTGGCGCTCGAGGCCGGCGCCCTCACGTTCACGTTGCGCGAGAACCTGGGCCATGGCTACGCGCTCCGCGTCGGCTACTCCCTCGCCATAGAACTCGGAGCCGACTTCGTGGTGACGCTCGATGCCGACGGGCAGAACGACCCGGCCGAGATCTCTCGGATGCTCGGGCCGCTGATCGACGACGAGGCTGACTTCGTGCTGGGGTCGCGCCGGCTCGGACAAGATGCGACGTCGGACCGCCTGCGCAAGGCGGGCGTGCGGGTGTTCTCGCGTGTCGTCACCGCGTTGGGGGGAGCCAAGCTCACCGACAGCTCCAACGGCTACCGCGCCTTGCGCGTCCTCATGCTCGAAGACGTGGTCGATCGGCTCACGCAACCGCAATACCAGACAGCCGAGCTTCTGATCACCTGCATGAAGCGCGGCTGGCGCATCACGGAGCGCCCCACCCAGTGGCTGCCACGGGCCTCGGGCACCTCGAAGAAGGGTAAGAACTATCTCTTCGGGTTGCGGTATGCGCGCGTCGTCCTGGGCACGTGGTGGCGAGAGTCGCTGGCGCGCCGGGAGGACCCGGCGTCGGTCAGGGGGTCGGTAGGGGAAAAGCCTGCTCGAGCTCGAAGAGCTCTTTGATCTCATTCGGTGGGAGTGGCCGGGCCAACAGGTAGCCCTGGCCGAGGTGGCATTGTTCCGATTGCAGCTGGGAGAGCTGGGCGACCTCTTCGATCCCCTCGGCCAGTGTCTCGAGGTGGAGCGCCCGCCCCAGTTGCATGAGGGTGTGGATGAGGGCATCCCCTTCGGGCGATTCCCCCATCCCTGCGATGAACGAGCGATCGATCTTCAACGTGTCCACCGGGAACTGTTGGAGATAGGCCAGGGATGAGTAACCGGTCCCGAAATCGTCGATGGCGATACGCACGCCGAGGGCCTTGAGGGCGATCAGCTGCTCCTGTGCCCGTTTGGCGTCGCGCATCAGGCCGGTCTCGGTTATCTCGATGATCAGGTCATCGGATGGGAGGCCGGTCATGGCCAGCGCGTGCGAGACGTCGCTGACGAGCGAGTACGCATCGAGCTGGCGGGCGGAGGCATTGACCGACATCCGCGTCGCGTGGCCCTCGGCGCGCCATGCCATCGCTTGGCGACACGCCTCGAGCAGGACCCAACGACCGACGGCAATGATCAGACCCGAGCTTTCGAGTACAGGGATGAATTCGTCGGGCTGTAGGACCCCGCGCACGGGGTGCGACCACCGCACGAGCGCTTCGACCCCGACCACCGCCATGGTGGTCAGGTTGAAGATCGGCTGGTAGGCGAGAAAGAACTGATCGGTCTCTATCGCCGTGCGCAGATCCATCTCGAGCTCGTGACGCCAACGTCGTTCGCTCTGCATCTCGGCCTCGAACACCACGTAGCAGTTCTTGCCGGCGCCCTTGGCGGAGTACATGGCGATATCGGCGTCGCGCAGGAGCTCCTCCGCCGTCTCCCGCACGCCGGTGGCGATGCCGATGCTGGCCGTGATGCTGATCAGCGCCTGGGTCCCGGCGCCGAGGCTGAACGGCTCGGCGAGAACGGCGAGGAGGCGCTCGGCCACTTCCTCCGGCCCGGCCGCCAGCGAGAGCCCGTCGATCAGGACGACGAACTCGTCGCCGCCGAGCCTGGCCACGGTGTCGGCTTCACGCAGCGTTCCGGCAAATCGGGCTGCGACCGCTTGGAGCAGCCTGTCTCCCGTGGCATGGCCGAGCCTGTCATTGACGTCCTTGAGACCATCGAGGTCGATGAACAGCACCGCAACGTCGCTATGCTCGCGCCGCGCCCTCGACAGCGTCTGATTGATGCGATCGATCACGAGGACCCGGTTCGGGAGCCCCGTCAGGCTGTCGTGGAGCGCTTGATGACGGATCTCGCCGAGCAGACGTCCATTGCGGAGGGCGACGGCCGCCTGCCCCGCCAGAGCCCGCAGTCCCTCGCTTATATCCACGTCCTCGTTCAGCCGCTGCGGGTGATGTGTCACATCGACGGTGATCCACCCGTACGTCTCGTTGTCGTACACAATGGGAAAGGAGGCGGCGGCTACGGACCCCGCGGCCAAAAGGGTGGTGGAGAGCGACGAGCGGTGCTCGGTGAGCGGGTGCGGGTACGCAATGAGAGGGGTCTTACTCCTGGCGGGGATCGGCACCACGAGTGTGTACAGCTCGGCGTCGGTGGCGCTATCGAATCCGAAGGTTGCGCTCACCGTCCCACTGCTCTCGCCGGGCTCAATGAGCCACACGATGGCGCGGTCACAGTCGATGATGGAGGGAACGGCGTGCGCGATCCGTCGCACCATCTCCTCTCTTGACGTCAATTCGGACAGTGCGCTCGAAAGGGCGTGTGCCGTCGAGGTCTGTAGGCGTGCCTCGACGATCGCTTGCTCCGAGTCGAGGGCGGACGCGGCGAGGCGGGCATAGGACTCGAGCACGGAGCGTTCGTCCGGTTGGAACGATGCACCTTCCGAACGGAAGGAAAAGAGGGTGCCGTAGCGCCGCTGATCCGAGGCGACGACGGTGGACGCCACGTGGGGGGGCGTCTCGCTCGACATGCCTTGGTCGCGGCGGAATCCGTCGACGGTCCGGACGGCCTCGGCTTCATCGATGCTGACGGCGCAGACCAATCGATCCCTCGTGACGGTCGGGTCGATGTCGAGGATATGCCACCGCGCCGGCACGGCGCGATTGACCGCCTCCACCACGCGCGTGAGGACGATCGGCAGGTCGTCCCCCGAGACGAGGTCGGCCACCGTGCGCTGGAGTCCCTGCAGTCGGGCCTGGATCAATCGCGTCCGGATCTCGGCCCGGGAGACTCTGGCCGCGACGTCATCGGTCGGGGGCCAGCGCAAGAGCGCCTGACAGTACGGCGCACCCTCACATTGGCACGCCTCGACGAAGATCTCGGCGTCCGACGTCCCGAAGACCCGCGGCATGGTGGCCAGCAATCCCAACTGGTAGGCGCAGCTCTCGGGATAGGGCTCGCGGCCCTCCGTAAAGCGAAGGCGAATGCGGCACTCATTGGCTCCCGGGCTTTCCGTCAGCATCTCCACCATTGGAATGGTCGACTCCATCAAGGCCGGCAGCGAGGCGTACACCTCTGCGAGTGAGCCCAGCGAGGAGAGCGATTCGGACAACTCGGGACTCTGGTTCAGGTCAAAGACGTGATCGCTCACGTTTGAGAGCGTGGTGAGACCATCGAGGACGTTGCCCGTCGCCTCGAGCAGTCGGCGGAACTGGGCGTAGGAACTCCACGTCGTGGCGGCGCGAAGGGTCGTCGGACTCCGCGTCTCACCGGCTTCCCGGAGAATTTGCTCCAGAGCGCCCGCGGGTTCACACGCTTCGAGGTAACTGATGAGATACTGAATGGCGACCCCGCTCACGTCGCGATCGGAGGAGCTGGTTCGTCCCACCTTCCGCTTCATCATCGGGTACACCTCGTCGTTGTGAACATCCGCGACACTTCACACAACGAGGGCCTCCTGCGACGAGGTTCCCTCATCCGTCGCATACCTCGCCGAGCACGTCGGCTTGTCTCTCACACGCAGTTTGTCTCTGCCGGGGCAACAGAATGACGATCAAATCGTAACATCACCCCAATTTTTTTTGCCCTCGGGGGCGAGCGGTGCCAAGGCAACCCCTCGTGCCGCGAAGAGTGACGGGACGTCGCGGCTGAGGGAGCGGCGTTGGGCAATGGCCATGTCGGCCTGCGCGTGTGCCGGTGGGCGCGGGCGCGTGGCGCGTGGCCGACTAGCTCAACGGTCTCCGACCGCGTACTGCGATCACCGAGACCAAGGCGCCGATCAAGAGCAGGATGCCCGAAATGTCGAGGGCCACATGAAGCCCCGAACCGAATGCGTCATAGGCGGCGTTGACGACCTTGGTGGCGATCTTCGCGATTGCGGCATTCTTGTTGTGCTCCGCAGCGGTGGCCGCTCCCCCACCCCCCAGTCCGCCTCCGGTCACGGCGTGGAGGACGACGCTCTGGAAGCTCGGCGGTATGCCGAGCGCCTTGAGGCGCGCCGCCAGCTGCCCCGTCAACTTGGAATTCACGATCGACCCCAGCACCGCCACGCCGAACACCGCGCCCATCTCCCGGCTGGTGTTGGTGACCGATGCGGCCATCCCCGAGTGCTCCGGTTGCACGACGGTGAGGGGTGTCGACGTGACGGGAACCAACATGATCCCGAACCCGGCACCGGCGATCGACAGCACCCAGCCGAGGGTGTGCAGATCCACGTGGGGGCCGAGGAGGCCGCTGGTGATCAGGATCCCGGTCGCCGCGAGGACGCAGCCGGCGGTCATCGGCGTGCGCGGACCGCGCCGGGCCACCCAGGGACCGGTGAAGACCGAGCCGAGGACCAGGCAGGCCGCCATGGGGAGGAACGTGACGGCCGTGGCGTAGGCCGATGCATTGACGACCACCTCGAGGTACAGGGCGGTGAAGAAGAAGATCGAAAACGTGCCGAAGTACGCCGCGAAGGCGACGAAGACGGATCCGGAGAACGGTCCTCTCCGGAAGAGCGAGACGTCGAGGATGGGGTGCCGTGTCCGGTGCTCGTGGTGCACGAAGGCCAAGCCGAATACGACGGACAACGCGAAGAACACGTCGATCCACCACGTGAGGTAGCCGGACTCCTCCCCTTGGATGATCCCGAACGAGACGGACGCGAGCGTGAAGGCTCCCAGCACGATCCCGAGCCAGTCCAGGTGCCCCTCCTCGCGGTCGGACGTCTCGGGGACGAAGAGATACGCCATGACAAGTGCCACGGCACCGATGAGAAGGTTGAACCAGAAGATGGCGCGCCAGTTCCACAGACCGACCAGCACGCCGCCGATCACGGGTCCCAGGGCGAGGGCGAGGCCAGAGACGGCGGCCCACACACCCAGCGCGTCGGCGCGGGTGCGCTCGTCGGGGTAGACGTGGCGAATGATGGAGAGCGTGCCTGGCTCGGAGGCGGCGGCGCCCAGGCCCATGACGATGCGTCCGGCGATGAGCATGTCGACATTGGAGGCCAGGGCGGCGAGGACCGATCCAGCACAGAACACGGCGACGCCGGTCAGCATCACGGCCTTGCGGCCCAGCAGGTCCCCCAAGGTCCCGCCGGCCAGCATGAAGGCGGCAAAGGTCAGGGCATAGCCGTTGACGACCCACTGAAGCGAGGTGATACCCGCGTGCAGGCTGCTCTGGACGTCAGCCAGTCCGACGCTGACCACGGTGTTGTCGAGGAACGTGAGGAAGAGAACGGCGCAGAGGGTGGCCAAGGCCACGGCCTGCGCCGGCGAGCCCAAACCGCCCGTCTTCGTGTCCAGCCCGGCGACGGCGCCGTTCGTCGGGTTCGGGGGGCCAACGGTGGGCGACGTGGGACCGCTGGTGCCGCCCTCGATCTTGCTCACGTCAGCACTCCCAGGTTTCGACCCGCTCGCCGGATTTCGTCATGCACTCAGTACCCTACGGAGGGAGGAACGAAAAACGACGCTACCCGACCGGGATGCTCCCGCCCCCGCCCCGCAATAATGGTTGGATCGATGCGACCGAGGCTGCGGCCCCTGCTCTTGACCCCCGGCTGCTGGAGAAGCTGCGCGACGTCGTAGGGGTGGAACACGTCATCGGGGACCCTGACGTGATGGCGTCCTACGCCGTGGACTGGTCGGGCCGATTCCGGGGGGCGGCTTCGGTCGTGCTCCGGCCCGGCCATGGGCTCGAGGTGGCTGCGGTCGTGGACGTGTGCCGGGAGGCGGGGGTCGCCCTCGTACCCCAGGGAGGGAACACCGGCCTCGTCGGGGGTGGGGTCCCGCTGCACGGAGAGGCCGTTCTCAGCCTGCGCCGGCTCTCCCGGATCACCGATGTGGATCAGGTCGGAGGACAGCTCACCGCGGAGGCCGGTGTCTCGGTGGCCGATGTCCAGACGGCGGCGCACGCGGCCGGATGGGACTACGGCATCGACCTAGGGAGCCGTGACAGCGCGACGGTGGGTGGCACCATCGCCACCAATGCCGGTGGCCTGCAGGTGCTGCGCTACGGCGCCACCCGGGCGCAATTGCTCGGCGTCGAGGCGGTGTTCGGGACGGGCGCCACCGTCTCGCATCTGGGCGGGCTGACCAAGGACAACACCGGGTACGACCTCGGGGGTCTGCTCTGCGGGAGTGAGGGCACCCTCGGCGTGGTGACCGCGGCCCGGCTTCGTCTGGTGCCGCAGACCCCGGAGCGGGTGGTGGCGGTCCTCGGCTTCGCCTCCACGTCCGCGGCGGTCGAAGCCGCCTTCCTCTTGCGGCAGAGCCTGCCCGACCTCCATGCTCTCGAGTTGTTCCTCGAGGAGGGCCTGGCGCTGGTGTGCGCGACAAGTGGGCTCACCCCACCCTTTGCCGATGGGCATCGGGCCTACTTGTTGGCCGAGATCGCAAGCCAGCGTGATCCGATGCCCGAAGCGGTCGAGGTTCTCGAATCGGTTCCCTGGATCGACGCGGTGGCGGTGGCCACGGAACCGGCACGTCGCGCCCAGTTGTGGCGGTATCGCGAGCTCCATACCGAGGCGGTCAACACGCTGGGGGCTCCGCACAAGCTCGACGTCACGCTGCCTGCAACAGCTTTGGCTTCGTTCATCGACGCCGTGCCAGGGGTCGTGCGCGAGGTCGCACCTGGCGCCACGACATGGCTGTTCGGCCACGCGGCCGACGGGAACGTCCACGTCAACATCACAGGGGTGGAACCCGATGATCTGACGGTGGACGAGCGGGTGCTCGTGTTCGCAGCCCAACTCGGGGGGAGCATCAGCGCCGAGCACGGCATCGGCACGGCGAAGCGACCGTGGCTCCACCTCAATCGGAGCGCGGCGGAGATCGCGGCCTTTCGGAGTATCAAGGGCGCGCTCGACCCGGCGGGGATCTTGAATCCGCACGTGCTCCTTCCGGCGGGTAGGGCGTCGTCGGTGCCGTGAGGCGCTCCGTCCTGCAAATGCTGGAACTTCGGCAACTGGGGTGACTGCGCCATCGCGGCCGATGTATGGGTTATTTGCCGCAATCACCTGCGGGTTTGTGATATCTTTGGGCACTTCGAAAACGAGGATCCGTAAGGATGGCCCAGTCCACCCGTTGCATCCAGAGGGGCCGCCCAGAGAGGCCGCCCAGAGAGGCCGCAGAGCGCCTCGCTGCCGTTGTTCACGAAAGCGGCACGCAACTCACGGGCTTGCGTGCCGGTTCCTTGAAGCCGACGACTTGTTGTCGAAGACAACTTCTGGCTGTGATCGGCGGCACAGCCGCCTTCAAGTGCGAGGGGCCGGAACGTGCCGTTGCTCTGCTCACTGCTCAGCGAACGATGCCTGAGTTCCACCGACAATCTTGAAGAGCGTCCCGCTCCGGGTCATCGCTGATGCCCACTCCGGCGCTACGGACAGAGAAGATCAAGACCCAGGCCCTCCAAGACGCCATCCTCAACAGCGCCTACTTCTCGAGCATCGCCACCGATGAAAAAGGCGTCATCCAGATCTTCAACGTCGGGGCCGAACGGATGCTGGGCTATGCCGCCTCCGACGTCATCGACCAGATCACCCCGGCCGACATCTCCGACCCCAAAGAGCTGATCGCCCGGGCGGCCGAGCTGAGCGAGGAGCTCGGGACCACGATCGCCCCGGGCTTCGAAGCCCTCGTCTTCAAGGCCTCACGGGGCATCGAGGACATCTATGAGCTGACCTATACGAGAAAGGACGGCAGCCACTTCCCGGCCATCGTCTCGGTCACCGCCCTGCGGGACGCCGAAGAGGGGATCATCGGCTATTTGTTGATCGGGACCGACAACACGGCCCGCCACGAGGTCGAAGCGGTCCAGGCCCAGCTCGACGAGGTGCTGCGCGACCAGCAGTTCTATTCGCACTCGCTCATCGAGTCGAGCATCGATGCCCTCATGATGACCGACCCCCAGGGCATCATCTCCGACGTCAACAACGAGATGATGTCGCTCACCGGGCGCACCCGGGCCGAGCTGCTCGGCACCCACTGCAAGGAGTTCTTCACCG
>Ga0307372_10011281_pt1 | contig 11949 bp, 7 predicted proteins | sample OX1MG_FD_202533 | JGI IMG/M metagenome (GOLD analysis project Ga0307372, IMG submission 202533) | Soil microbial communities from Risofladan, Vaasa, Finland - OX-1 | ecosystem: Environmental > Terrestrial > Soil > Coastal area > Acid sulfate soil | place: Finland: Risofladan, Vaasa | collected...
CGGCCACTGCGAGGCCGGGGCGGATCCCGGCGCCGCGGTGTCGAAGGCGTCGGTGGCGACGAGGTCCACCACCGCGTTCCCCGGGTACATGGCCGGCGGGCTGACGGGCGAGGTGCCCGCGTCCCCGGCGTCCCACTCGAAGGTGAAGCGGCTGCCGGGGACCGACTCCATCGCGGCGTGGATGCGGCGCCAGTAGCCGACGTACTCGCGCGCCGCCGCCGCGCTCGACACGTACCAGGTGTTGCCCGGGTCGTCGGGCTGCCAGCCCACCATCAGGGTCGCGTCGGCGAGCCCTCCCTCGACGAGCTTCGTGGCGAGCTCGGTGAATTGCCCGTCGTACGCGCCGGCGGCGCCCTGCTCGAGGGTCGCCCCCCCCGACGGGAGCATCGGCACCCCGAGAACGACGTGAAAGCCGCTGCCCGCCCACGCCTTGACGAGCCATGTGATGTCGAGCATCGACGCCCAGGTCACCTTGGGGAGGAAGTCGAGGACGTAGGTGACGCGCCAACCGAGCTGGCGGTCGACGGCGCGTGCGGTCTCGAGCGATGCCGGCCCGACGTAGGCGCCGAGCGTGGGCGCGGCCTGATGGACCTCGGCCCTCGGGTCCGCCGGGAGGGCCGGCGCGCTGCCGTGCGCCGTTGGCGACCCGGAGTTGGCTCCCCCGACCCCCGGGTGCGCGCCGTCGCGGCTCACCGCCCACCACGCGCCGCCGCCTACGGCCACGAGCACGGCGAGCGCGGCGGACGCCAGGAGACGTCGTGCGCGCCGCCCGGTCCAGGTCCGCGCCGCCCCCGGCGCGTCCGCCCTGACGGTCACGTGAGGACCCGCGCCGACGACGACGGGCCGGGCGCAGGGTGCAGCAGCTCCCATCCGGGTGCCGCCGCGCGCGCCCGATCGCCGAGGGTGTCGGGAACGGCGAGGGCCATGAGCGCCCACAGCGCCTGCGGCATGCCGCCGTTGCTCAGGAACGGCCAGGTCGCGTTCATCACGACCATGGCCACCACCGTGATCACGCTCGCCAACCCGAGGGCGCGCCGCACCGCGTCGGGGGAGCGCGCCGCCGCTCGTGCCCCGTCGAGCATCGACCACGCCAGCACCGCGAACATGGCGAGCATCGGGACGCCGCCCTCCATGAGGAACGAGATGTACTGGGACTCGGGCCACGCCCAGTGGATGGAAGACGGGAGCACGACCCCGTACCCGGTGAGCGGCCGGGCGCCGATCGCCGGCAGGTACTGCCTGGTCCACACACCCCAGCGGAAGCCGAGCGTCTGCGGCACCCAGCCGACGCGCCCGGTGCCTGCGCCGCCACCGAGCTCTTGGAACAGGCGCGCCACAAGGAACGGTCCCGCGACGAGGGCGACCACGACCAACCCGGCCACGACCCAGCGCATGAGGCGCGCGCGCTGCTCGCAGCGGGCGACGAGCACGACGACGCCCACGAGGACGCACAGGATCGCCGACTGCTCGAGGGTCAGCGCGAGCGCGACTGCGGCGAGCACGCCTGCGCCCACGAACCATGGCCGGCGGGCGAGGGGCACCCCCGAGACGGCGAGCGCGACGACGACGAGGACGACGGGGAGGAGGAACCCCGCGAGCGCGGCCCAGTTGACGAAAGGCCCGGTCACCCTGATCAGCGGCCCGCTGGTGCCGGTGCCGACGCTGCCTCCTGTGAGGCCGCCGGTGAGCCGCGCGAGCAGGGACGCGATGCCGGGCGCCTTCGTCTCCTGGAGCACCGCGAGGAGCGCGACCGGCACGCCTGCGACCACGAGCGCCCAGATCGCCATCCGGCGCTCCTCGGCCGTGCGCACCGCGATCCGCACGCCCCGGTAGATGAGGAAGAACTGGAGCTGTCCGAACACCGTGCCCCACTGCTCGAGGGAGAGGTGCTGGCCCAGCGACTTGGCGGCGACCACCCCCATGGCCGCCCAGCACATCCCGTACGCCAGGAGGACCCAGTCGAGCGCCTGCCAGGGCACCGCGTCGTGCCGGCGCACGAAGGCGATGAGGGTGACGCCCACCGCGCCGACGAGCGCCTCGGAGATGCGGACGTGCGCGACCGGGAACCCCGATGCGAAGCCCGAGGTCGCCGGCACGAGCCCGACGAGGAGCAGGCCGCCGACGATCGGGCGCACGAGCACGACCACGACGGTCGCCGCGCCGAGCAGGACCGCGATCCCCATCTTGGGATCCACCGGGAACAGGGCGCCCGCCCCGAGCGCGACGAGCCCGCATGCGGCGGCGAGGAGGGCGGGCCGGTAGCGCGCGCCGAGCCAGCCGACGCGGCGCAAAGGCGCCTCCGAGACGGCGCCGGTGTGGGGGGTGCCGCGGCGCTGGGGTGCGGGGTCGGCCGGGGAGTGCAGGGTCCGGGAAGGAGCCGGCGCGAGGGCCAGACGCCTAGACGCCACGGCCGTGCGCGAGCTTCGCCTCGCCGGCGGGCACGAGGACGGACCACACCGGGCCGCGCCCGATCAGGCGGAGCCGCTCCGATGCCTCCTCGACCGCTGCCACGCGCTCGCCCTCCGCCACGACCAGGACGGATGGCCCGCCCGACCTCCGAAAGATGCTCGGCGACCACTCGAAGGGGGGGTGCTCCTCGACGGGCACGATCCCCCGGCCGTCCGCGGCGCCGTGCGACCAGGCTGCAGAGAGCGCCGCGGCGATGACGCCGGCTGTCTCGGACTGGCGGGCGCGCAGCGGCACCACAGCGACGGACGCGGCCCCCACGGCGCTGACCGCGCCCGCGAGGGCGTGCGCCATCTCACCTGGCGAGATCCCCCCCGGCTCCCTCGTCGCCGAGCATCCCGCTGCCGCCCCGAGGCTCTCGATCTCGTCCACGCGCCGGTCGACGCGCTCGGCCACGGTGGCGGCGCCCACCCCCACGAGGAGTCCGAGCAGCCCGCCGAGCGGCAGCCCGTACTTGCGGAGCGAGCCGGACTGGGCGGCCGTCCTGGCGGACGAGACGAGCGAGACGGTGCCGGCCCCGATCGCCGTCCCCGGTGGGACGGGGGACGCCAGCACGCGCGCCACCGCGTTGGCGCCCCTGCGCGCCGCGTGCGAGGTGGGCGCGCTGAAGCGGACCTCGATCAGCGCGGTCCCCGAGACCGCCTCGACGCTGAGCGCGTGGGCCACGGCCGCCTCGGCCGTGGCCAGGCGACCGGCCACGCGACGGAGGAGGGCCTGGTCCTCGGGGATCAGCGCGGCGTAGGTCACGGCGAGCGCCTGCGCGCCGTTGGCGGTCGACGCACCTGTCGCCGACGGCGACTGGACGACCACCGTGGCGGTCCCGACGTACGCGGCCGAGCCGTGCACGGACGCGTACGTGCCGCCGAGCGTGCCGGCGAGGACCCCGAGGGCGAGCAGCACGGCTCGCCGGCAAAGCCAGCGCGTGCGGCGCACGAGCGAGTGCAGTCTCGTCTCGGGGCCGCCGACGACCAACCGTGGCGCGGGCGGCCGCTCCAGCCACGCCACCCGCGCCACGCGCTCCGCAGGCGCCGCAGGCTGCACCGGCTGCACCGGCTGCACCGGTGGATCCGCGGGTCGGGGGGGGAGCGCGTCCGGCACCGTCGTGGCCGTCGCGTGCGGCGGAACGAGGAGCGTGCCGAGCGGCGGCTCGTCGCTTGTCGCGGGCGTCGGCAGGGCGACGGCACCGCTCAGCGTGTCGGCCGTCCCGTGCCCGTCCGCCGGGAGGACCGCGGGAGCCAGTCCGTTCCCGTCCGCCGGCACCTCGTTCGCCGGGAGCCCGTTCCCGTTGGCGCTCCCGTTCGCCGGGAGCCCGTTCCCCGCGTCTGGTGCCCAGATGAGCGTGTGGATGCACGAGCGGCCCCCCCGCGCCTCGCACGCCGACTCCACCACGTGGCCGCCCACGCCGAGCGCGATCGTCGGGAGCTCCTCGAGCCAGTCGCGGACGAGGGAGCACGCCACGGTCGCCGGGACCGGGGGCCGTGCGGTGCTGCGCACCACCAGGCAGCCGTCGCGCGAGCGCACCACCTCGCCGTCGACGCCCCTCTCGCGCAGGCCCGACAACCCGGACCTGGCGAGCGCCTCCACCGAGACCGAGCCGGCTCGTGGCGCGGCCGGGCCGGAGCCGAGCGCCGGCTCCCGTCGCGCCGCGGCCGCCCCCTCCGGGTCACGAACCGGCGTCGGGGCGTCGGTCGCCGGAGGGCTTTCGATCACACCGGGACCCCGTCGGCGGCCTCACGCCTGCGGCGCTTCTGGGTGTACATGGCGCGGTCGGCCTGGGCGATCAGCGACTCGGGCGACTCCCCGCCCGACGTCGTGCTGACCCACCCGATCGATGCACGGACGTCGAGCACGAGCCCCCCGAAGCGGTACGGGGCGGAGAGGACCTTGCGCACGCGTGCGACCACCGCGTCGCCGTCGGACACGTTCTCCGCCGTGATGTGGGCGATCACGAACTCGTCCCCGCCGAGCCGGGCGACGACGTCTTCGCCGCGGACCGCGCGCTCCAGGCGGCGTGCGAGGGCACGAAGGACCTCGTCGCCGATGTTGTGGCCATGATCGTCGTTGGTCGTCTTGAAGCCGTCGAGGTCCAAGTAGATGAGCGACACGGAGCCGCCGCGCCGCGCGAGGCCGTCGAGCATGCGCTCGAGGGCGTCGTGCAGCAGGTAGCGGTTCGCCACCTCGGTCAGCGGGTCGTAGAGCGCGAAGTGGGTGAGGTGCTGCTCGCGCGCGAGCTCGGCGGTCACGTCGCGCAGCACCGCGATCGCGCCGCCGTCGCCGTCGATCCCGAGCGGGCGCGCGGACACGGCGACGCGGAACTGTCCGTCGGGAAGGTCGAGGAGGAGCTCTGTCGAGATCGGCACCCCCTCGCGCATCGCGCGCACGAGCGGGTGGTCCCTCGCGGCGAGCTCCCCTCCGTCGGAGGTCCGCAGGAGCGTGGTCGCAGGGAAGGGGGCGCCGACGACCAGCTGCTCGTCGCTGAGCCCCTGCAGGTGCCGGGCGGTCCGGTTCGCCATGACGACCGTGCCGGCGGCGTCGCAGCACACGATGCCGTCCTCGACGTGGTCGAGGATCGTCTGGATGCCGAGCTGCTCGTCGCCGGCGATGAGCGACGGCCGCTGTGCTCGCACCAGCGTCACGAAGGAGTCGCCGGCGAAGCGGCTCGCGACCCTGCGGCCGGCGGCGTCCAGGCCCACAGCGGTGCCTGTGAGGGCCCCGACCCTGATCGGTACCCCGGGCTCGGGACGGCCCAGCACCTGCCGCAAGAGGTTGGCCCGGGCCGCGTCGTAGCCCGAACCGTGCCAAGCGCGAAGCTCCGCCTCGTCCAGTCCCACTCCCTCGGCGGGCTCGAGCACGGCGGCGACGTCCTCCCCGAGCACGGCGTCCATGCTGAGGCCGGTCATCGCGGCGAAGGTCTGGTTGGCGAGGACGATGGCGCCGTCCGCACGCGTTACGAGAAGCCCGTCGGGCAGGTTGTCGAGCACCTCTCCGAGGAACGGCTCGCCCTTGGCACCGATCGCGGGCTCGCCGGCCGGCCCCGGCGGCGCTCCTGGGGCCTGGCGTGGCGGCAGCGAGACCACGGGTCTCGCCGTGCCGGCGGACCCTTCGCGCTCGCCGAGCTGCGCCGCCAGGCCGAGCAGCCACGCGCGCTGCTCCTCGTCGAGCTCGGGGAGCCACACGTCGACCACGCCGAGGAGCCCCGTCCACTCCGTGCCGGACCACACCGGCGCGACGATGCAGGCGAGCGAGGTGTCCGGCAGCGGCCCCGCCGCGTCCTCGACCGCCTCGGCGCTCAAGAACAACGAGGTGCCGCGCGCGGCCGGATGGGAGAGGCAGCTCCGCGCGAGCGCGGCAATGTGCTGCTCGAGCTGCGCCGGCCCCGAGGCGTCGGCCGTGTTCGAGAAGACGCTGCCGGCCGGCGTGACGAAGAACGCGCCGCCGCCGAGGCACAGATCGCGCGCGAGGCGCAGCGTGTCGTCTATGGAGGGGTCCGCATGCACCTGCGCACCCTACGGTCGCGGAGTCTCACCGGCGTCCCGCCCGCGCCTCGTGACGCGCGCCCGGCTTGCGCCGCGTGTCTCGCCCGCGTCCAGCGTCATGCCAGGACGTCGGGTGAACGCGGGTTTCCTACCGTGGCGGGCGATGATGATCTCGTACGTCGTGCGGCTGCGCAGCGACGCGCTCGCAGAGGGCTGTCTCGTCGGTGAGATCGAGGCCGTGGCGAGCCGACAGCGCCGCAGCATCGCGTCGATCGACCAGATCGCCGCCTTCGTGTCCGAGACCGTGCAGGCCCAGGTCCGCGCTGCGGCCGGGGCACGCTGTCAGGCGGAGGACGACCCCGTCACGCTCGACTTTCCCGAGGCGGCAGCGTTGCAGGACTCCCGGTGGGCCGGCGGGGCGGGGAGGGCCGGCGGGGCCGGCGAGCCCGGCGAGCCCGGCACATGACCACGAACCCCGCGCCCCCGCTCCTCTCCCGCCAGGGGTGGGAGCCCGGAGACCTCGCCGAGGTGCTCGACGCGGGCGCGCTCAGGTCTCTCTCGCTCCGGCGCGCTCGCGGCGGCCGCCGGGTCCAGCTCGCCGCCGCTGCCGGGGACGCGCTGGGTGCGGCGGTCGCCAGCCTCCTCGCGGCGTCGTCCTTGCCCTGGGTCCCCGGGCCTGCGCCGCCCTGGGAGCGCTACCGGTTCGCCCTGTTGGCCTGGGCGGTCACCGTGGCCGCGCTGGCGCTCAAGGGCGCCAACGGCGCTCCCGCCCGCCGGGTGGTCCCCCGGGTGGCCGATGACCTCGGCCCCTTGGTGGCCGCGCTGGCCACCGCCGCGCTCGTGCTGCTCGCCGCCGACAGCGTCGGCCCGTTCCTCGGGCGGATGCCGCCGTCGGAGACCGGGATCGTGCTCGGCGCGGCGGCCTTCGTCGTGCCGGCGTTCCGCCAGATGGCGCTCGTGGTGGCGAGCCGCGACCGCGCGAACGTCGCGCGGGTGCTCGTCGTCGGCGCCGGCCCGGTCGCCGACGACCTCGAGACCCGGCTCTCCCGGTCGCCGCTCGTCGAGGTGGTCCGGGCCGTCGACGACTTGCCGCGGGGCGTCGAGGACCTGCCACGGCTCTGCGCGTCCGAGGGCATCGACCGGGTGGTGATCGCGTTCTCCGGCAATGCACCGGCTCATCAGGCACGCGCTCTTCGGGCGTTGCAGGGGGTGGTCGACATCGACGTGGTCGTCCGCTACTACGAGCTGGTGAACTGGGACAGCCGGCTGACCGACGTGACAGGGCTCTGCGTCCTCAGCGTCGGTCAGCCGGCCGGGCCGATCGCGGCGGTGGTAAAGCGCTGCCTGGACCTTGGGGTGTCGGCGATCGCGCTGGTACTCCTCGCACCGCTCTTCCTCGCCATCGCGGTCGCGGTGCGCTGCGACTCTCCCGGGCCCGTCTTCTTCCGCCAGACGCGCGTCGGTCGCGCGAAGTCGACCTTCCGGATCTTCAAGTTCCGGACCCTGCAGGCGTGCGACCCGACGCGCGCCGACCGCGCGCCGAGCTGGCGCGCGCCGAGCTGGCGCGCGCCGAGCTGGCGCGCGCCGAGCTGGCGCACGCCGCTCGACGGCGGGCCGGACCCGGCGCTCGTCACGAGGGTCGGGCTGCTCCTGCGGCGCAGCTCCCTCGACGAGCTGCCGCAGCTCCTGAACGTGCTGCGCGGGGAGATGTCGCTCGTAGGCCCGCGGCCGTTCGTGCCCGAGGAGTGCCTCGCGCTCGACGCCTCCGCCGAGCGCCGCTTCGACGTGCGGCCCGGGATCACCGGCATGTGGCAGGTGTGCGGGCAGCACGGGGTGACGTTCGAAGAGCTCTGCCGCCTCGACGTGCAGTACGCCACGTCCTGGTCGCTGCGCGGCGACCTCCGCATCCTCGCCCGCACTCCGGCGAGGGTGCTGCACGGCAGCACGCCCGGCCGATGAGCGCCGGCGCCGGCTCAGGTGCGCCGGCGGCCGCCCCCCGTCGCCGCCGAGGAGATCCGGTCGAGGAGCTCGCGTCGCTGGTCTCCCCAGCGCTCGAGCTGCAGGGCGTGGGCGGCGGCGCCGGCCCCGGCGAAGGAGCCGTAGTCCGCGTCGAGGTCGCGCAACGCGGCGGCGATCGACTCCGGCGTGTTGTCGACGTGCAGGGCGAAGGGGAAGGCCTCGCGCCCGGTGGGCCACCCCGAGACGACGAGCGGACGCCCGGCCCAGACGGCCTCGCACGCGGCGCGCATGACCGATCCGCCGTCGGTGGTGAGCGCCACCACCGCGTCGGCGCCGTAGACGGCGCGCCGGTAGGCGTCGCGGGCGAGGTACCCCAGGAGCTCGACGTTGTCCGGCAGCGACGCGGCGTCGAGCGCGACGGCCGTCGGGTCGCCGGTGACGAGCACGTCGACTCCGGGCACCGTGTGCGCGGCGCCGAGCACCGCCTCCCAGGGCTCGTCGCGGGCGAAGCGACCGACGTAGAGAACCCGCAGGCGGTCGTGGCGCTTGGCGGGGCGGAGCTCCCATCCGCCGGGGGCCTCGTGCACGACGACCGCCCCGGCGCCCCAGCGCTCGACCACCTCCCGCCAGCTCTCGGCGGCGACGATGGACAGGTCGGCGTGACGCGTCGCCCATCGGTGCAGCGGCGCGAGTCGGGCGGCGACCCGGTCGCCCTGCGCCCCGAACGCGCCCGGATGGCTGTCGAGCACGACGACTGCTCCCACCGCGCGGCCGGCGGCGAGCCCGACGAGGGCGGCGGGGCACGGCGGGTTCGTGACCACGAGCACGCCGGGCCTCCGCCGCAGGACGTGGACCGCGGTGCGCAGCGACGAGATCGCCCAGCGGACCAGGACCGGCGGGCGCGGCTCGTGGGGGGGGAAGAAGCAGCGCGCTTGGCCGCCGAGCGCCGCGGCGAGCTCCTCGGAGCGGCCGGGGACCGCGCCCCAGGCGACGAACTCGAGGCCGCCGGAGACGCTCTGCGCGATCCCAACCGCTGCGATCGGGCGTCGGTCGTCGTCGCCACGCTCGGCCGTCCCGAGCGCCTCGAGCGCCTCGTCGACGCCGTGCTCGCCGACCCCGCGACCTTCGAGGTCGTGGTCGTCCTCGACGGGCCGGACCCCGAGTCCGCGCGCGTGCTGGGCGAGCTCTCGGCCGCCCGCCCGCGGCTGCGCCCGGTGCTCGGTCGTCACCGCGGCCACCTCGGCGCCCTCGAGGCCGGCGTCCGCACAGCATCGGGGGAGGTGGTCGTCCTCCTCGACGACGACGTGGTCCCCGCTCCCGGGACCGTCGCCGGGCACCTGGCCCACCACCGCGTCGGTGGGCTCGTCGTCATGGGGTTCATGCCCGTCGGCGAGCAGCCCGGGGCGCCCCCGAGCCTCGGGACGCGCTTCTACGCCGCCGAGTACCTGCGCCACGTCGCGCGCATCGAGCGCGGCGAGCTCGACGTCCTCGACGGCCTGTGGGGCGGCAACCTGTCGATGCGCCGCGCCGACTGCCTGCGCGCCGGCCTCTCCTCGAGCGAGTACGGGGTCTTCTACCATTCGGACCTCGACCTCGGGTACCGGCTGCGCGCCGCGGGCATGACCGGCGTGTTCGACCGGGCGCTCGGCGCCGCGCACCTGCACCGCCGGACGAACCGGGAGTTCCTCCGCGACGTCCGGCGGCAAGGAGAAGGGCGAGTCGAGCTGCACCGCGTGCACGCCGGGCGGCTCGGCCCGTTCCGCTTCGACGAGCTGGTCGGGGACCTCCCCGGCGCGGCGCGCCTTGCGGTGCGCGTGCTCGGCTCCACCCCGTTCGCCGGGCGCGGTGCGGGCGCGCTGCTGGCGGTCGCACGTGCGATGGGCGCCGTCGGGCGCCCCGACGCGTCCCTCCTCGCTGCCAAGCTCGCCCGCCGGATCATGCAATGGCACGGCGCGCGCGGGAGGCTCCGAGCGACGGGGTCCGGTTCTCCAGCCGGAACTGCGACGCCTCGACCGGTCTGACCCGCCTCGACGCGGCGAGCCAGACCATCTGCTCGTCGAGCTGCTCTGCCCCGCAGGTCGTGGCGAGCCCCCGGCGCGCGAGCTCCGCGGCGATCTGGGTCTGGTGGTCGTCGACGTGTTCTGTGTGGTGCTTGCGCCTGGGGACCAGGAGCGGCGCGATGCCCGCCCGCATCGCGGCGAGCGCCGAGCCGGCGCCCGCGTGCGCGATCACGAGGTCCGCCTCGGCCATGGCGCCGAGAAGCTCGTCGTCGCGCACGTAGGCCCGGGCGCGGATCCCGAGCCCCGAGACGTTCGTGGCCCCGGTCTGCCACAGCACGTCGCAGGCGGGGGGCAGGACGGCGCGCAGGCGCCGGATCAGCCGGCGGAAACCGTAGGCGCTCGTCCCGACGGTGACCACCACCCGGTCGAGGCGGGGCGCGGCGTCGGGCGCCCTGCCGTAGCCGTCGAGCACCGAGCCCCGGTACAGCCACGACGGCCGCGTCCACCAGCGGTACGGGCTGTAGCAGCGCACGCCGGGCAGGCGCTCGAGGAGCTTGGCGCTGAGGGAGGGCTCCTCGACGCGCGCGAGGCTCTCGACGAAGTGGCAGCGCAGGCCGCGGGCGCACGCGAGCGCCAGGAAGGGCACCGCGACGAGCGGGCCCGTGCTCACGACGTCGGTCCAGTCGTCGAGCGCCAGGATGTGGCGGGCGAAGCGGAAATTGGCCACGGTCGCCTGGGCGTCCCTGGGCCTGGCGGGCGGGGCGAAGAGGCGCTGCTCGCCCTCGAGGAGGGACCTCGCCTGCAGGGAGTCGGTGGTGACCCAGGTGACCTCGGTGCTCAGGGGTACGAGGCGCGGCCGGAGCTGCCACAGCTCCTCCAGATGGCCACCGGCGGCCGCGACGAGCAGGGCGGGCACCCCCACGTCTTGCCAGACGCGCATCCCGTCGGCGTCTCGCGCCCCGGTGAGACGCGGCGCGGACTCCGCCGGCTCAGCCGCTCCGGAGGCGCTCCCGGAGCTCCTCCACGCCGGGGGACGGGCCGACGCCGAGCTCCGCCAGCATCCGTTCGGCGCGGCCGAGGGCGCCGAGCGCGCTGCCCCGATGGCCCGCGTCGAGGTGGATCCGCGCCGCCCGCAGGTGGTGGCGCTCGTCGTAGGGGTCGGCGTCGGCGAGCCGCTCGAGCAACCCGAGCGCCTCGGCCTGGCGCCCGCCTTGCACCGCGTCGTCCACCATGAGCCCGAGGAGCTGGAGGTGGGCGCGTGACGCCGACTCGCGCTCGGCGGTGGCCCAATCGGCGTAACGGTCGCCGGGGAGCAGCTCCCCTCGGTAGCGCTCGACCGCCGCCCTGGCTGCCTTCGCCGCCCGGCCGTCGCCCGCGTCGGCGCCGAGGATCGCCGCGTCCGCCAGCGCCCGGAACCGCTCCAGGTCGGTCGCCGCCCCCGCCGCCAGCCGCAGGAAGCTCCCGTCGCGCACCACGAGGTCGCCGCACGCCGAGCGGATCCGCCACAGCACGTTGCGCAGGCGCCGGGCGCCCACCCCCGGCTCGGCATCGGTCCACAGCAGCTCGATGAGGTGGTCGACGGTGACGCGTGGGCGCAACGCGAGGACCTTGATCGCCTGGGTCGCCAAGCTCGCGCGCAGGTTCACCGGCTTCCCCCGGTGCCGGATGGAGAACTCGCCCAAGAGCGTGATCTCCCACTCCGCCTCGGGCGTGCGCTGCGCGCCTGCGACGGCCGGGCCGGTCCGGGCACCCGCGGACGTGGTCGTGTGCACCGGCGAGCCCTCGGTCCCGTCGGCCCCGGGCAACGCGGCGCGCTCCCGTGCCGCCAACGCCGCGAAGCCCGCCGCACCGCGCTCGGCCATCCGCCGCTCGATCGCCGCCAGCCGCACTCGGGCCTCGTCGGGCATCCCCGCCTCGGCAAGGCGGACCGCCGAGCAGATGTCGACGAGGCACTGGACGAGCGGGGAGCCGTCGTAGCCCGCGCTGGCTCGTGCGAGGTCGTCGAGGGCGGCATGCGGATCCTCCCGAGTCACGCCGCGCAGCCACGC
>Ga0307372_10011283_pt1 | contig 11946 bp, 16 predicted proteins | sample OX1MG_FD_202533 | JGI IMG/M metagenome (GOLD analysis project Ga0307372, IMG submission 202533) | Soil microbial communities from Risofladan, Vaasa, Finland - OX-1 | ecosystem: Environmental > Terrestrial > Soil > Coastal area > Acid sulfate soil | place: Finland: Risofladan, Vaasa | collected...
GATCGAGGCCGGCAAGCCGTATCAATTGCTGATCTATCCCAACAAGACCCACGGCATCTCCGGTCCCGCCGCACGCACACACTTGTTTACCGCCATGCAGGATTTCTGGCGGCAGCAATTGAAATAGCAGTCATATATTAGGTTGAGTGAGCTTTGCGAATCCCAACCTATGCATACTCATAACGTTCTCTGTTCGTATACCTGACGTTTGAGTTAAGGGGCGCGCCGTTTTTGATGCGTCCCGCTTGAACGATGTGTCAGGGCATGAGCATCAACATAACCGTCGAGGAGTCGGCGAATCATGCGCTGGTATTGGGTGTGGTGCTTCGCGGCTTCGGACTTGAAAAACTCGATACTCTTCTTGCTCAGAGCCAGAGTGACTTTTACGCCTTCTTCCCGAAAAGCCAGTTCGGCCGATGAGGGAAGAAAGTCGGTGACCACTTGAGTCTTGCCAAGCGGCTCATCGGTGTATTTTATTTTCGCGCTCATAAATGACCTTTCCTTTGCGCCAATAGCCGGCGCCGATAATTCGAATAACCGGGGCGCGATAAGTGAATCGCACCGTAAGAACGCCGCCATCAACCTCACCAAAGCAATAGAAACGTTCCTCGGTTTGACTGTGGGTGATGTCCCTGGCAATCACGCGCTGTCTATCAGCGAAGGCATGTTGGGCACGAATGAACGAAACACCGTGCTTCCGCTGGTTTTCAGCATCCTTGTCAGGATTCCAGTCAAAGCGCGTACCTGCCATGGGTGAAGGTTACCGCAGAGCAATATAAAAAGCCATATGTTTGTATGGAGTCTCTACGTTCGCGTTCAGCGGCGGGCGCTTGCCGCCCGTCCGTTGGAACGCCTAGTTAGATCTCGGCCTTTGACCAATTTGATCTCGACACGACAGCCGACAGCATCCGCATATTTGTGCAGAGTGGCAAGCGAAGGCAAATATCTTCCTGAACCAGACTCCAGCCGCGCGACAGCCGATTGAGTGGTTCCAATACGGCGAGCAATTTCTGCCTGGGTAAGCCCTGCGGCCTTCCTCGCTATTAAAATTTGATCGAGAAACGCGAACTCGGGTTTGAGCCGCAGGTATTCGGCTTTGACGTCTGGCCGGGCCAGTGCCCGTGCTCTGAGGGTGCGGTGACTAAGCATTTTGCATCTCCTTCATTCTGTGTCTTGCAATCTTGATTTCCTTCGGAGGTGTCTTTTGGGACTTCTTTACGAATTGGTGCAACATCACGATACGTTGTCCCGTTCGCGCAAAGAAAAACACCCGTGCAATTCCTTCGGCAGCCTTAAGCCTCAGCTCGAACAAGCCTTTATCAATAGAGCAAGTGTGAGGCATGCCGAGGTTTGGACCAAAACCGATCATCCGGTCAGTTAGATGGATGTATCGGGCGAGTAGTCCAGCGGGCAACGTAAGAATTTCGCGCTGCACCGCGTCACTGAAATACTCTATCTTCCAGTCCATGCTGCAAGTATAGCATCACTGCTATATTCAGGAAAGCCATCCGTATCGCAAATATACCGAGATCTAACGTAAAGTTGAGGGGCGCGCCGCTTTTCGCGCGTCCGCTTGGAGGAAGGGTTAGGTATCTCCCGTGGGTACTATCGCGGTGGTTTCCACCATGAGAATGACTGCGCGATCGGGAGCGCGTGTTCGATGGACGGCGCCTTTCGGCACCACATAGCCCTGCCACTGTTGAAGGTCGATGGACTCGCCCTCTAAATCAATGATGAAGTGCCCATCGAGGACGAAGAAAAACTCATCATCGTTGTCATGCTTGTGCCAGTGATACTCACCCTGCATAACTCCTATGCGGACCACTGAATCGTTCACCTTGCACAGCGTCTGGTTGTACCAACGATCTTTGCAGGCACTGATGAGCGCTGGAACATCAACGAGCGCTAGCGCCGGGAACTTGATATCGAGATAAGTAGAGTATGGGTACTGTTGCGATTCACTCACAGGACTCTCCTGGTTGACTGATGCCTAACGTGGAGCTAAGGGGCTGCCGCGCTTTTGCGCAGTCCCGCTTGAGCGTAGGGTTAGGCATTTATTTGAGTTCCTCTCGAATAATGGAAAATTGCATACCCTAAATGGCTGAGATAACCTCAAACAATTCTTTTGGAGTTACAAATTTAACTCCAAACTCACACGCAAGCCACTTTCTATGATCGTCATCAAAAATTGACGCGCCATTAGTACTATTGCCTTTATCTGACGTGCAAAAATAGTTATTACAATAACCGATATGACGAATAATAGACTCTCCATCAGCCCATTCTGCAATAGCCTCAATCACTTGTTTAGACTCGCATGCATCTTTGCACAAACCTAAACCTTGATACCAAATTTCACCATCTCTATGGTCACGCTTTAACCACTTCAGTCCCAATTCTCTGGCGCGACATTTACTAACATTTTTCCCAGTCTCCTGGTTTTTATTTCCAATAGCAATTTCAACCGTTCCCATTTTTTCTCTGAATTTAATCAATGCGTCAATGGTGATAGATTCATAAAGGTCAATATTGGATGGAACTGAAAAATTATCTCCCAAATAAGCTTGGCCTCTTAGCCCTCTGAGTCCAAGCCCTAAGAGTAATGTAATAGTACGTAAGTGATCCTCATGAAGTTCCGGCCTACACATTGAAGCCCCAATAGTTATATTGATTGTATTAGGTAACTCACCTGAACTTGAAAAAGAAGAAATATTTCTGCTACCTAAAATTTTTACGCGTTGACTTCTCATTATCCCTTCAAGGGAAACAAATGTATCGCTAAAATAACCCTTGATGGTCTCGCTCTTAATTGCCTCCAAAATTTTTTCATAATAAATTTTATCTGAGCTTTCTTTCAAATCTATAAACCGCGTAAATACGTTTGTATCGAAAGTAACTTTTATTGCCATGGAGCGATCCTTATATACTTGGTAACTTATTAATATGAAAAATGGAGATTCAAACGTCAAATTTCCTTTTAAGCCCCTCAAAATGCCTAACGTTGGAGCTAACCGGCGTGCAAAAGCAGAGCAAAGCGCCGCTTTTGCACGTCCGTGTTGAGCGATTTGTTATGCCCTACTTCATCTCGATGAGGAACAAGAACTCCTTGTTTGGAAGTTCTGCATCCTTAACCCACTCGTTCGTCCACCGCATATCAGCCATTACGTTTTTCTTGTAGTCAATTTCTACAAGCTCAATGAGCTTTCCATTTTCAGAAATAACCGTGTTAAGCTCCTCGGCAGTAGCGCGACCGCCAGAGCTATAGGAAAGCAAGACGTGTTTGGCTCTAGCGCCTTTCAATACTTTTCTAATCGCTTCAACTGCAATTAGGCGACCGCTCTCATCTCTTCTGAACTCCTCGAAAACCGAAGAGCCGATGACGTCAGAAGTATCCGATCTACGCTTTGCTTTTCCGAATACATCCGGTCGATCATTCAGGCATACGCTTGTCCAAACGTGGTAATAGGCAGAGTAGCGAACACGCGAAGGCGGCATTTTCTCGTTATTTGATCCATAGGGCGGATCAAAATATGCCAAGTCCACCACGGTATCAGGCAGCAAATCAAATATATCTTTGCGGTGTACCTGATGAGGTGCACGCTTAGGGCGAATCGCAGGGGGCCTTAGATGCAGCGTCTTATACGACCGCGCCGACCATTCATTCAGATAAGAGGCAAAGTGGCCAAGTGTACTGTCAACGGCATCAAGCGCTTGGATAAGGCTGGTCAGAAGCACCGCTCTTTCAATTGAAGATAGCCCGAGATTATCTATCTCACGTCTTATCGCATCGAGTCGCCGCGTATTCTTTCTTTGCCAAGGCTTTTTAAGTCCATCAGCCCCAATTGAGCATCCATCTCCAGGATCGCCACCATAATTCTCAGTGAACCAACCATCTTCTGGGGGTAAGTTATTCAAATGGTCAATGAGTGAAACATAGTGCGAGCGCGGATGCTCATTAAGTAGATAGCAAGTCGCAAAAACCTCCGACCAGGCGGACACATCGTTTGCGACAACTGTATAGCCATTTATGGCGAGCGCTTGAGAGACTCTCGTCGTTCCGGAAAATCCATCAAGAACTATTTTTGGCTTCACCTTGTTGATCAAGGACAAGATATGCGGAAGAAGTTTTAATTTTGAGCCCGCATATTTAATGCCTTCGGTTTGCGTAGCACTAAGTCTCGGAGCAACCGCCTTCTGAAGGTCCACATCGTCATCAAATAACGATAGTGTCTCCATTTCAGTAATTCACCGACTTCTGTTTCTGGATTTCAATATCCTTCTTCAACTCTTCGAGCGCTGCTTCATGACCAGCCGAAGTAGAAATTAGGGCATGTGAGAAGAGTTTTACTAATACAAGGTTATGTGCGTAGTTGACCCAACCGTCAGTGACGCTATCGAAGTATTTCAAACCATTTTTTGTGTGAGTCCAAAGACCTCTTTGGAGTGCATTTGCAGTTCCGCTGCCATAGCGCACTTCACAAACGTAATCCCCATCACCGTCGTAGAAGCGATATACCGGATGTTTTCGACCCTTCCCTTCGTCTTCATACACAACCTTCGTGATTTTCTGTTGTGCCTTCTCGTGGTCGAAGACGAGAACGTTGCAGCATTGCTTTTTCTCGTTATAGATTAATGGCAGGACGTTTAGGCTACTGAATTCGGCAAATACAGGATCGGCCCAGAGAGCTGAGATTGCTTTTTTGCCTTCGATCAAATTCCCCATTTCCTGAAGCTTTGGGAACATCTGAAAATTTTTGTCTGTGGAAAGTTGCAGCGGCCCATCCCCATAAGCCTTGAGGCTCAAGGGAAATTCGGACTTCGTGACTTCATTGATGATCTTGATGTCTTCTTCGTGCTCTTTTGCCCGGTAGAGGTCTTTCCCGACGTGGATTGACTTGAAGTCGTACATATACTGGTTGATGAATTCGGCTATAGCAATCTCGGCCAAGTCGCCATGAGTTTTGTTGCCAATGAGTCGCATCGTGAAGATGTTGCTCAGAGTTGTAATAATCAGGTGTGGATTCTTGCTGATCAGCAACTTGAATCGGATTGCGAACTCTTTATATGGTGTCATTTTTACTTTTCTCTGAATGACGGTGCGTAATTATTGGGGTACGGACCATGTGGGGCATAACGTTTTACTCTGCGGCGGGCCGCCACGGTCATAGATCTGTGTGTGGTGTTTCCGGCCCGCCCGCAGCAGCTATATGTTAAACCATGCATCAGGATGGGTAACGCAATTGCCCTATTGTATAGAGCTTCCATAACTTATAGGTTTGTTGTACGTCAAACTTGCACTTGGCCTTTGCGTCCGTCCGATTGGCGGGATCGTGCTTGAGGCCATGTTTTTCACGAAACTCGTTCATAGATAGGTTTTTCTCCCCGAGATTTAGCTGAGTTAATTCATTGAGAGTTACCCATTTGCCGCATGCTTCCTGTGCAATTTCACCAAGATCTATATGGACTCCAGTCTTTGGTATTCGTCCTTTTAGATTGTGATGCTTCTTTAGGATAATAAGGTCAAATTTTTTCCCGTTGAATGAAATTAGTTCATTTGCTAGCTTAAGGATGTCGATAAGGTTCGAAGCGTGCTCCGGCAAAAAGTGCCGATATTTCCTGCTTCGTACGGAATAGATGGTCGCTACCAACATTGTTGGTGCATATCTGAGCCGTTCATTGAGGTCGTCTCCAGCAAGCTGGAAGTTAGTGGATATTGGAGTCGTTGAGATATCGAGAACGACTGCTCCAATCTTGGTTGATATATCCACCATGTGTCCTATTCTTGCGAGGTCTAACATGTATTCGGTGGAAGTCGGTGATATTGGAGTTTCACCGCGTTCCATATAATTCCGAGTTTATACCACTCCAACTGAGACATAAAAACCTCTGAGTTCCGCGGATTGCGGAGCCCTCCTGGTTGAATGGCCCAAGGACGTCTGCTTGAAATGCAGGATTCAGGGGTTAGCTTTCTGATAAGGAATAACACCCACGGGGCTGCCGTGGGTGTTGGTTGCGGAGTCAGCGCCGGGCTGAACGCGCAGCGCGGGGAGCGTGCGCTGCAACCCGTTGTTGGGCGCCGACTCTCCAAGGCCGGATCTTTTCCAAAGTCTTGGACAGCACATCCTTTGCAGTTGCCGCTTCATAATCCACCTGAAGTCCAATCCAGAAGCCCTCAGACATTCCGAAAAAGCGGGCGAGCCGCAGCCCAGTGTCAGCCGTGATGCCGCGGGCGCCGGCAACGATCTCGCCGATGCGGCGCTGCGGTACCCCGATTTCCTTGGCCAGTCGGTACTGCGTGATGCCCATGGGCTTCAGAAACTCTTCAAGGAGAATCTCGCCGGGGTGGGGGTAAGGAACTTTACGCATGTCAGTGCTCGGTTAGTGATAGTCCACGATCTCAACGTCTGCAGGGCCTTCAGGTGTCCACCGGAAGCACACGCGGAATTGGTCATTGACGCGAATGCTGTGCAGCCCGGATAGATTGCCTTTCAGTGCTTCCAGTTTGTTGCCCGGAGGTACGCGCAGGTCATCGAGGCTGCCAGCACGGTTCAACATGGCCAGTTTGCGCATTGCCACCGATTCGATGTTCACGAATCGCTTGATACGCGCACCCTTGAACAGACTCTCCGTGTTCGCATCCTTGAACGACTTAATCGCCATGCCATATACTAACGGAAAGCGTTAGTATTGTAAACGGCCAGTAAACCTGAGTTTTCATCAGGGTGCGGAGCCCTCCTGGTTGAATGGCCCAAGACCCGTCTGCCTGAAATGCGGGATTCAGTAACCGTATTTCTCATAAGAAAAAAACACCCACGGAGTCACCGTGGGTGTTGGTTGCCGGTTTGGATGTTCTGCGGCTCAGCCGCTGGTGGCTGCGTTTTCGATAAAACTGTCGATGTCGTGATCCACCCGCGGCAAGACTTCGGGATTGAAGTACAGCATGTGGCCCACCGTGTAGAAATGCCAGTGGACATTTTTCTGAATGTTCTCCGGCAGTTTCATGTGGTTCAGGGTGTACTCGGTGGCGAAGAATGGCGTGGCGGTGTCATAGTAGCCGTTGTTCATCATGAGCTGCATGCCAGGATCGTTGTTCATGGCGCGCGCCAGGGCCGGCGCCACGTTGGTGCCGCAGCAGGTGGTGCGGTTGCCGACGCCCATGCCCAGCTCGCTCAGGGGCGGGAAAAACTTCCAGTCCCAGGCCCGGAACACGGCGCCGCTGCTTTGCAGGTACGGCCGGTCGCTGGAGTATTTCAGCGTCTGGGTCACGTAGTGATTCAGCATGGCGGTGAGTGCTCCGGAGTAGGCGCTGGTGGTGGCGCCCAGGTTGTCGCGTCCGGGCCAGGGCAGCAGCGGCTGCAGTTCCGGCGTGGTGTAGCGCTCGTCGTAGCGGCCGGTCATGGTGTCGTTGCCCATGACGTTGCGCTGGAACACTGGCAACGGAATGCGCAGATCAGCCTTGAGCCACAGGGACTCGGGCAGGCCGGTGTATTTTGCAAGTTGCGCCGCCATCTGCTGTTGGTCGGCGGCCGGCAGGGCTGTGCCCTGGAACAGGGCGTTGGCATAGGGTCCGGCGGCAAACTGTTCCACCTGCTTCACATAGGCGGCCAGCTCCGGCGGCATGGGGTTCAGGCGGTGGTGATACCAGGCGATGGCCGCATAGGAGGGCAGGTAACTGATGTAGGGCAGGTCGTTGCCCGGGGTGGCGTCGATGCTGCCGAAGTCCAGCACCGTGGAGCACATGATGACGCCATTCAGGTAAATGCCCTGGTTCACCAGGTCATTGGCCAGCACCGCATTGCGGGTGGTGCCGTAACTTTCACCCAGCAGAAACTTGGGCGAATTCCAGCGACCGTTGAGACTGATGTAGCGCTGGATGAACCGGGCGAAGGCCTTGCCGTCCTGGCTGACGCCGTAGAAATCCTTGGGCTTGCCCTCACCGACGATGCGGCTGTAGCCGGTGCCCACCGCGTCGATGAACACCAAATCCGTGCTCTTGAGGATGCTGTGTTCGTTATTCACTAGCCGGTAAGGCGGCTGCTCGGTGCGGATATCCTTCGGTGTCGGCCAGACGATGCGCCGCGGTCCGAACCCGCCGATGTCCACCAATGCCGAGGCGAAACCCGGCCCACCGTTGTAGGCGAACGTCACAGGCCGGGTGCCCGGATCCCGCACGCCGTTTTTGGTGTAGGCAATATAGAATACGCTGGCCGTGGGTTGGTGTTTGTCGTTGTAGAGCAGGAGCGTACCGGCGGTGGCGGTGTATTGGATGGCGTGGCCGTCAATGTTCACGCGGTGCTGCGTGACGGCGCTGGTTTCCTTGGGCGCCGGGAGACCGCCGGTTTTGGCTGCGGACGCCGTGGACTCGGCGGCAGCGGGTGCCGCCGCCTGCAGCGGCAGGTTCACCAGAAACACAGCGCATAACAATGACGCAACCAACAGGCGCTTCATGGAAGTCTCCTTTGAATGCAACCGTGACGGCACTTTCAGACCGGAGCCTAGTCTAATCGTTCCGGATCACGGCAGTATCATCACGCGGCACATTTCACTGGGAAGAGCTTATGAAACCAGCATCTACCTTGACAGCGATTATGGTTTTGGGAATGGCTTTTACCGTTTTGCCATTGGCTTCTCCGGCCATGAACATGCAGGCCAGCCAAGATAAAACTTCCGCAGAAACTTTTGCATTCGGGCATCCGGGATCACCGCGGCACGTGCGCCGGGTCATCGCTATCAAAGCCCTGGACATCCGTTTCGAGCCGAAACGCATTCAGGTGCATCGCGGCGAGACCGTGCGGTTCGTGGTGACTAACGACGGCAAACTGGCGCATGAATTCGTCATCGGTGATGCCCAATTGCAAGCCGAGCATGAGAAGGAAATGCAAGCCATGACGGGCAGGCCGATGCACGCCGATGTGAACGCCATTAGCTTGCTACCGGGGCAGACCAAAAGCCTGGTTTGGACCTTCACGCGGGATGGCGTGACGGAGTACGCCTGTCACATGCCGGGGCATTTCGCCGCCGGCATGGTCGGCAAGATCGTGATCGTATCGGCTAAATAGACTTCGACTGTCCGTTGGATTTGTGTCTCGCGGTGAGCGGGCTGCCAGTACGGCCATGCCCGGCGTCCGCCGCGATCCACTGGTTTCGCGGCTCGCCGCCGGTGATGCCGCTGACATCTTCATGGACATGCCCGGTATAGTACGCATGTCCACGGGCGGCATGCCGTGCAGCAGCAGCGACGCTGCCAGCACCACGCCCACCCCGAGCGCGCTTTCCATGTGCACCGCGCGGGCGCAACTTCTGGCCACGGCACCGAACGCAGACGGCGCATCCGTCCTGAAGGCGCCCAGCATCCGGCTCATCAGTTTTTCCTTGGCGTGCTTGCCGGCGGCGCGCAGCAGGCGCGGCAGCTTCACATAGCGGTTGTGGGCGCCCAGTGCCACCATCAGGCCCACCAGGACGATCTTCACCAGCAGCACTTGGCCGTAGCTCGAGGTCCACAGCGCGCTGAAGCTTTGCAGCTGCTGCCAGGCGGTGAACACGCCGGTCAGCAGGATGACGGCCAGCGCATAGCCGGCACTGGTGGACAGCCGCTGGAAGATCAGGGCGGCGTCCGCTCCGGCCCGCGCGCCGGTGCGCAGCACCCTTGGAAATATTCCCAGAGACATTCCAAACAGACTGCCCACCCACACCGAGCCTGCCATGAGATGCAGCCAGTCCACCCACACGGCCACCGTGAAATCACCATGGTCGGCCGGATGGCCGGTCTCGCTGCGGCTTAGGGCGATCGCCGCGGCGGCAACCGCCATGAGCCAGACCGTCCAGCGGTGGTGCCGGTGGTGATGGCACCATATCCAGCCGAACCACAGCAGCGCCAGGGCCGGCAGGCGGAACACCCAGACATGGCCGTAGTGGGTGAACTTGAGTGCCGGAGACAGCGATGCCAGCAGTTGCCCCCAGGATCCGCCGTCCAGTTCCAGGATCCGGGACACCAGGATGCCGGCGCTGCTCAGGGTGAGCAGCGCGATGCTCACACCGGTCAGACGCCGCACGGCGTGCTCGAATCCCTTGTCCACGGAGCGCGGCAGCACCACCAGCCAGCAGGCCAGCAATCCCAGGGTGGTCACCAGCATGAGGACATCGAACGCAGTGAACAGCACATTGATCGAAACGGAGGGCATGGGGTTATCCTCTCGGCTATTGCACGGTAAAGGGGAAACGGCCGGCGGTGTGATGGCCGTCGCGTGCGATAACGCTCCAATAGACCCAATACTGGCCGGGTGGCAGTGATCCTGCCAACGCGGTTTCGAGCAGCGTCTTGTCGGACGCGTCAACCTGGCCGCGTCCCTGACTGACCTGGGTGCCGCCGGCATTCTTCACGATCAGCGTGGAGAACACCGGTTCGATGTCGCCGTCGAACCAGATTTTCACCGCAGGGGGGGACGCTGTGAGTTCCGACCCCACATGCGGCGAGGAGTTCTCCGGGAAAGCGTGCGCCCAGACGTCCGGTGCGGCGCACACAGCCAGGACAGCGGTCAACAGAAGGGGGATGATCTTGGCCATCATGTAGGGACTCTCGGGAATCAGTGGAACAGGGGTGCGCCAATGCCGTGGGGCGCAATGTCGTCAAGGTAGAAGTCCATGCCGAACAGTATCCCCACCGAATTGCCGGTGCGGTGATTGACGGGGACCTGCAGCTCCACGCCCCACTGGAAATAGTGGCCGATCCAGATGACACCGGGCGCCAGGTAGCCGGTCGTCTGCCCGTGGCAACCGTGATCCAGGCAGGTCTGCATGGGGAACTCGATGATCGGGATCATGTTGTTGAACGGCGCCTTGAGTCCCACGTAGCGCACGAAATTCTGCAGATAGGGAATGCTGTATTGCACCGAGAACGCCCAATTCAGCGTCCGGGACACGCTGGAATTTGCCGGGAAACTCTCGGAAACCGCAGCCGTCAGCGCCACCGGCTTCAGCCAGTTGGCCGAGACTTGTCCGAAGCCCTTGCCGAAGGCGAATTCCGGCGTGTAAGTCGAATAGGGCGTGCCGATGGCGCGACCGCCGCTGTCGCCGATGCTGTCCGCGAGCGATAGCAGGCCGATGGATTCGGCATCCTCGTGTTTGAAAAGCTGGTAAGCGGCCGCCACGGTGACGTTGTCCCAGCCGCGCAGCGCCGGCAGGCCGCCCGGCAGCAGGCTCTGATAATCGGTCGATACCACCAGCCCCCATCGGGGTGTGATGGTCTTGGCATAAGCAAGATTGAGGATATTCGTCTGGCTACCTCCCGCATTGATATGACTGAATATCCAGGAGGTTTCATCCGCCACGCCGGGGTCGTCGAAGGTCAACGTCGCCGGGAACAGCCGCATGCCGGCGATGGCGTGAGCATGGGCTGGTGCCGCGGCCGCGACTATCGTAATGGCGGTGATCAATACGGAAAACCACAGTCTGATCTTCTGAGTTTGCATGGCTCTCATCGGTTGATTCCTGTGCGTATGCATCAGTGGATTGGCGTGCGCGCAGGCCTATAAGGCGCTGCATGCCGCCATGCACGCGATACCCTGCTCCAGGAGCCCGGGCAGGCGAGTCCGGACAGGAACGCCGGCCCCGGATCCTCATGGAACGGGCTCGCGTCTTGCGGCGGGTGTCAAACAGCGGGTGGGGCGCGGGATTGGTAATTGCCTCCGGGCACGAGCCGCGGAGGAAATGTCTGTTGGCTGGCGATGCGCAGGAATCGGCGGTGGATGAGCGGCCGCTTGGCATCAAGTCGCGGGGTGAAAACCTCAAGCGCACTGTGGGCCATCACCTGGCACACCGGACAATGCAATTCTCCGGCGAGGGTCTTGTGGGTGTGGGCTGCCTCCAGTGCGTAGAGACCGACGGTACAGACAGCGGCCACCAGCACCAGCCAGCCGAACCAGCGTGCCCGGCGCATGGGCATGAGCA